>Ga0066710_100007538_pt1 | contig 10413 bp, 8 predicted proteins | sample GraSoiAngelo_159_FD_79666 | JGI IMG/M metagenome (GOLD analysis project Ga0066710, IMG submission 79666) | Grasslands soil microbial communities from the Angelo Coastal Reserve, California, USA - 14_1009_16_40cm | ecosystem: Environmental > Terrestrial > Soil > Grasslands | place: USA...
CCGATGCGGATCGTCGTCCGGCCGTTGCCGATGTCGGCGTAGGCCAGCCGCAGACGCGGCGTCGGCTGCTGCCCGGAGAAGGCGCCGGTGCCGTTGAAACCGCCGAAGAAGTCGGCCTCGAGCACGGCGCCGACCCTCCAGTCGGAGGCGGGCGCGACCTTCGGGCCATTGAACGCGAAAGTCAGCCGGGTGTTGCGGACGTCGCCGCCGTAGAACCACCGGTCTCTCGTGTATTCGGGAGGGATCGGCCACTCCGTGTTCTGTCCGTTCCCGAAGGAGAAGTTCTGGTCCTGGGCGAACATCGTGGCGCTGATGAAGCCCCGGATGACCAGCCCCTCCGCGGGCGGCGCTTGCGCGCGCATCGACGCGACCCAGAAGACGGCACACGCCGCGAGGACCGTGATACGAACGCATCGCTTCATCGGAGTCTCCTTTCTGACTCGAATCAAGGAACGGACCCTCGGGGAGCCTGAGGGCGGTCGAGACGAGGTTCTTCCGGCAAGCGCGCCGGCGGGAAGCGAAACCGTGCGAAGCCGCGCATGTTCGAGAGCTGGCTCATTGTCTCACTTGACGGAGCCGACCGTGAATCCCGCGATGAACCGGTCGAGAAAAAGGTTGTAAAGGACGGCGATCGGAAGGCTCGCGATCAGACAGGCCGCCATGAGGGAGCCCCAGTAGTAGACGTCGCCCCGGACGAGGTAGATCGGGACCCCCACCCCGACAGTCTGATGGGAAGCCGACGAGATGAAGGTCAGGGCATAGACGAACTCCTGGGTCACGAGCGTGAATGTGAAGATCACGACGGTCAGGATCCCGGACAGAGAGATCGGGATGACGAGCTTCAAAAAGGCTTGGAACCGGGTCAGCCCGTCCACCATCGCGGCGTCCTCCAGCTCGGGAGGGATCGACTTGAAGAACCCCATGAGCAGCCAGGTCGAAAACGGGATCGTGAAGCTCGGATAGACGACGATGACCGCCCACAGCGTGTCCTGGAGATTGAGCCACGCGACGATGCGCGACAGGGGGATGAAGAGAAGCGTCGGCGGCACCAGATAAGTCAGGAAGATCGCGATCCCGATGCGGCCCCCCCACCGTCCGGTCAGGCGGGCGAGCGCATAGGCGGCCGGCACCGCCAGGAGCAGGGTGATCGCCACGACGACGAGGCCCGCAAAGGCGGTGTTGCCGAGCCAGCGCAGGAAGAGCGTCTCGTTGACGAGAAGACGGAGGTGCTCGAGCGTCGGCTTCTGGTTGAAGACGAACGGGTTGTTCCGCAGATCGTAAAGATCGCCGGTCCGCTTGAAGCTCGTGATCAGCATCCAGTAGAAGGGGAAGGCGAGCAGGACGGAGAAGACGGCGAGCACCGTCCAGTGGAACGTCCGGAATGCCAGCTGGCGCGCGCGGACGCCGGCCATCACACCACCTCGGCGCGGTGCGCCGATCGGAGCATCAGCCAGGCGACCGCGACCAGCAGCGGCACGAGGAAGATCGAGATGGCGGCGCCTTCGGCGAGATCGCTGCCGAGGATTCCGGTGAAGAAGGCGAGCGAGGGCAGCACCTGCGTCGTGTCGTAAGGCCCTCCCCGCGTCAGGATGTAGATCACGGTCATGTCGGTGAACGTGAAGATCACGCCGAACAGGACGGCCACGTTGATGATCGGCAGCATCATCGGGAGCTCGATCTGGAACATCCTCCGGAAGAAGCCGGCGCCGTCCACGGCGGCGGCCTCCGGGATGTCCTTCGGAATCGCGGTCCAGCCGGCCAGGATGATGACCGTCGCGAAAGGAAGCATGTGCCACGTGTGAACGAGAATGACCGACATCATGGCGAGCTTCGGTTCGCCCAGCCACATCGGCGCGGAGAACTCCTTGACGAGGTGCAGCCGGACCAGGACCCAGTTGATCACGCTGTAGAGCGAGTCGAGGATCCATTTCCAGCCGATCGAGCCGATCGAGACTGGAGCCACCCAGGGCAGCAGGATCAGGAACCGCACGAATCGCCGGCCGCGGAAGGCGTTCTTCAACACCAGCGCCAGAAGGTTCGCGCCGACCAGCACGAGGATCTGCGAAGCGACGGTGAAGACGAACGAGTTTCGCAGCGCCCGGAGGAAAGTCGGATTCTGCAGAACGGAAGTGAAGTTCCGGAAACCGACGAAGTGGTATCCCACGCTTCCGACCTTGACGTCGCCGACGCTGTAAAAAAACGCCAGAACGAAGGGCACGCCGACCAGGGCGACGACGTAGAGGACGGCCGGGAGGAACATCGCCGGGCCGAGCCATCGCTGGCGCACTCCGCTCATGCGAGCGCCCGCGGCTCCGTCCGGGTCTCCTTTTCCCGGTCGAAGAACTTCAGGTCTTTCTTCGCCACCGCGAAATCGTGGACGACGTCGGGCGCGAATCGCGCGGCGAGAGTCGAGGACATCCGCGCCACGGCTTTCTCGCCGTCGAAAGGTCCGCCTTCGAGAACGCCGTAAAGGATCCTCTCCGCCCCCAGGTACTCCTCGTGCTTCGCGCGGAACGCGAGCTTGAGCACGGGCTCGTCGGCGGGCAGAGCGGCCGACGGGTGGAAATGCTCCGGTCGGAATCCGACGATGACGCCAGCGGCCTCGAGGAGGTTCATGGGAGGGGAGCCGAGGAAGGCCGCGACGAACGTGTCCTGCGGCTCGTCATAGACATCGGCCGGCGTGCCGATCTGCCGAACCGCCCCCTGGTTCATGACCACGACGCGGTCTCCCATGGCCATGGCCTCGACCTGGTCGTGGGTGACGTAGATCGTGGTCGTGCCGATCTTCTTCTGGAACTGCTCGAGCTCTTCGCGCGCCGACGCGCGAAGCTTGGCGTCGAGGTTGGAGAGCGGCTCGTCGAGCAGGAAGAGCGAGGGCTCGCGAACGATGGCGCGCGCGAGCGCGACCCGCTGGCGCTCCCCTCCGGAGAGCTCGCGCGGCTTGCGTCCGAGCAGGCGCCCGATCCCGAGGAGGTCCGCGGCCCATTGCGCCTTTCTGCGGCGCTCCTCTTTCGGCATGCGCCTCGCCTTCAGGGGGAACTCGATGTTGCCGAGAACGGTCAGGTGCGGATAGAGCGCGTAGCTCTGGAACACCATGGCGATTCGCCGCTGCCTCGGAGTCAGGTCGTTGACGAGAACGCCTCCGATCCAGATCTCCCCCGAGGTGGGCTCCTCCAGGCCGGCGATCATGCGCAGCAGAGTGGTCTTGCCGGACCCGGAAGGGCCGAGGAGGACGAGGAACTCTCCCTCCCGGCTCTCCAGGTCCACGTCGACGACCGCCCCGACCTGACCCTTTGCGAAGAGCTTGGTCAGACCTCGTGTCTGAACGACGGCCATATCCGGGGCGGCACTCCGGCCTCTACTTCCACTTGTCGAAGATCCGCCGGACCTCTTTGTCCGCGGCATCCACGGCGGCCTCGGGGGTCATCTCGTCCCGGGCCGCCTTCGCGAACATCGTCGGCAGCACGAACGTGTTGAAGACCTCGTCGACCGCGGCCGTCGCGTAACCGGGATAACCCACGTTGGTCGCCCAGTCGAGGACGTTGCCGAGGACCTTGTATTTGTCGGGCGGCTTCCCCTTCGGGTCGTTGGAAATCTGCTGCTTGAGATCCGGCACCGTCTGGGGGAAGCACGGGAAGTTGTAGAACTCGCTCGCTTTGAACGCCGCTCCGAAGTTGTCGATGTAGTCGACCAGGAACTGCTTCGCGCCTTCCTTGTTCTCGGCGAAACCCCAGATCACGTAGCAGTCCATGACGTGCTCCGCGGCGATCCGGCGCACCGGCCCCTTGAGCGCGGGGCTGACCCAGATCTTCGCGGACATGTCCGGATTGTCCTTTTCCGCGGTGCGGGTCACCGAGATCGCGTTGCAGACAAAGGAGAGCTTGCCCGCCAGGATCCCGCGGTTGTTCGAGGAGGGGTCCCAGGTGAAGACCTCGGGCGTCATCGCCTCCTTGTAGAGAGCGCGCACATACTTGACGGCGTCGATCGTTCTCTTCGACTTCAACGTGACGTTGCCCCGCTCGTCCTGCTCCGCTCCGCCGAAAGACCAGAGAATCGCGCGCATCGCCATGTTGGTGTCGAGCTCCTGGGAGAGCCCGACGCCGACCGGATTGCCGAACTGGTCCTTGATCTTCTTGCCGCCCGCGCGAAGGTCGTCCCAGGTGTCGGGCCCATTCGGAAACCCGACCTTCTCCCAGAGGTCCTTCCGATAGTCGCCGGGATCCGGCACGTAGGAATCCGAAAAGGCGAAGTACCTTTTCGTCTTCGGGTTGTAGGTCGATTTCTCGCCGAGCGGGATCACCTTTCCATGCTTCTTCTGCACCTCCTGATAGATCTCCGCGTGGTCGATCGTCTGTTTCTCGTAGGCCGCCGGCGGGGAAAGGAACATGAAGAGGTCGTGCCCTTTCTTCGCCGCCGCTTCCGCCGCGGCGCGGGCGTTGATCTCTCCGATCGCCACGTGGTCGACGATCACCTCGGTGTCGTGTTTCGATCCCCACTCCTTCGTGTAGACGCCGTCGAACCACTTGTCGTAGCCGGGGACGAAGTGGCTCCACTGGATGATCTTCAGAGTCTTGCCGGCCGCGCGCGCCTTGTTTGGAAAGAGAAACGCGGGGCCGCTCGCCGCGAGAGCGCTGGCAGCGGCGAGCTTCCCGAACTGCCTGCGGGTGAGTCCACGCCTGCTTTTTTTCGACATGGCGACCTCCTTCTATCCCGTCGCCCCGGACGGGCGGGGCGACTCTGTTCCCCGAACCGCCAGATACTCGTGCCGGATGTCGCGGTCCTTGGTCTCCCGGATGAACAGGCTTCCGATCACGAAGCTCATCAACGCGACGATGATCGGATACCAGAGACCCGCGTAGATGTTGCCGCGCGAGGCGACGATCGCCGTCGCCAAGAGCGGCAGCATGCCGCCGAACCAGCCGTTGCCGATGTGGTACGGCAACGACATGGACGTGTACCGGATACGCGTGGGGAAGAGCTCGACTAAGAACGCGGCGATCGGACCGTAGACCATGGTCACGTAGATCACCAGGATGAACAGGATCAGGATCGTCATCGGCCAGTTGATGGCCGATTTGTCGATCTTGTCGGGATAGCCCGTCGTCTTCAACGCCGCCTTGTAATCGTCTTCGTTGAAGCCGCGGAGCTCGACGGAGCCGATCTTCGTCACGACCGTCTCGCCGCCGACCGCCGGAAGCGACTGAAACGACAGACCCGACTTCGTCAGGAAGTCCTTTGCTTTGTCGCACGGGCTGAAGACGGTCTTGGGGGTCGGGAAGATGTGCATCTTGCAGTCGGTCGCGGCCACCGTGATCGGTGTTCGGGCGACGTACTGCTCCAGTGCCGGGTTGACGTTGTGGGTCAGCGCCTTGAAGAGCGGGAAGTAGGTGACCGCCGCGATCAGGCAGCCCGCCAGGATGATCCACTTGCGGCCGATCTTGTCGGAGAGCGCGCCGAACACGATGAAGAACGGTGTCCCGATGATGAGAGAGGCACCGATCAGGATGTACGCCGTCAGATAGTCGACCTTCAGGTAGAGCGTCAGGAAGAACAGCGCGTAGAACTGGCCCGCGTACCACACGACCCCCTGACCGGCCGTCGCCCCGAAAAGAGCGAGAAGCACGATCTTCGCGTTCGACCAGTTGGCGAAGCTGTCCCTCAGGGGCGCCTTGGAGCCCTTTCCCTCGGCCTTCATCGCTTTAAAGATGGGCGATTCCTGCAGCTTCAATCGGATGTAGACCGAAAAGGCGAGCAGGAAAATCGAGAAGAGGAAGGGAATCCGCCAACCCCAGCTCTTGAAGACGTCCGCGCCCATCTTCCAGCGGCAGAAACCGATGATGACCAGCGCGAGGAAAAGCCCGAGCGTCGCCGTGGTCTGGATCCAGGACGTGTCGTAACCGCGCTTGTGCTGCGGCGCGTGCTCCGCGACGTACGTCGCCGCGCCGCCGTACTCGCCGCCGAGCGCCAGACCCTGCAGCAGACGCAGGGCCACGAGGAGGATCGGGGCGAGGAACCCGATGGTCGCATACGTCGGCAGCAAGCCGACCGCGGCCGTCGAGGCGCCCATCACGACGATCGTGATCAGGAACGTGTATTTCCGCCCGACGAGGTCGCCGATCCGCCCGAACACGAGGGCGCCGAAGGGTCGCACGAGGAAGCCCGCCGCGTACGTGACGAATGCGGAGAGGAGCGCGGCGGTCGCGTTTCCGGGGGGGAAGAAGAGGGCCGCGAAGAACGGCGCCAGGGTCGCATAGAGGTAGAAGTCATACCACTCGAAGACCGTGCCGAGGGAGGAAGCGAAGATGACCCGCTTCTCTTCTCGCCCAATCGTCCCGACAGTACCGGCGGTTGCAGTCGCCATGGTTTTCCCTCCTTCAGCTCAAATGAGGCTGGCCTTCGGGCTTCGGAGTCTGGATGCGGCTGGAGTGAGATCGCTCGAAACGATCAATCGCGCTCGGGAGGCGGGCGATCCGGCTTTCGCCGTGACTATCCGTGGCGGGGAGTCTTTCAAAGTTTCGAGGTATGTCAAGCGGAATCGGGACGCGCGGCGGCCTCTTCCACCACGGCTCGACGAAGGTCGGCCCCGCGTGCACTAAGATCGGCCAGGATTCGAAAGGCCGCCGACGGAGGGGCAAGACATGTCGAGCCAGCCGGACAAAACGATCGAAGCCCTTCTCCTGGAGAAGCGTCAGTTCCCGCCGAGGAAGTCGTTCCAGGAGCAGGCGAACGTCCGGGACCCATCCATCTACCGGAAGGCCGACCGTGATTTCGAGAAGTTCTGGGCCGGCTTCGCGCGGGAGCTCACCTGGTACAAACCATGGAAGCGCGTCCTCGAGTGGAAGCCGCCGAAGGCGAAATGGTTCCTGGGCGGAAAGCTGAACGCGTCGGTCAACTGTATCGACCGGCACGTTCTGGGGCCGAGGAAAAACAAGGCAGCGCTCATCTGGGAAGGAGAGCCGGGCGATCAGCGTCTCCTGACCTACCGGGAGCTGCTCCGGGAAGTGGGGAAGTTCGGCAACGTCCTGAAGTCTCTGGGCGTTCGAAAGGGCGATCGCATCACGCTCTACATGCCGATGATCCCGGAGCTGCCGATCGCGATGCTCGCTTGCGCGCGGATCGGGGCGATCCACTCGGTCGTCTTCGGCGGCTTCTCCGCCGAATCGCTGAAGGACCGCATCAACGATCAGGGCGCGAAGGTCCTGGTCACCGCGGACGGAGGCTGGCGCCGGGGAAACGTCGTGCCGCTCAAGAAGATCTCGGACGATGCCCTCTCCGACACTCCCACGATCGAGGCGGTGGTCGTGGTCAAGAGGACCGGCCAGCCGATCGGCTTCGATCCGAAGCGGGACCGCTGGTGGCACGAGCTCATGGCCGGAGCCTCCGCCAGGTGCCCGCCCGAAAAGATGGACGCGGAGGACCCGCTCTACATCCTCTATACCTCCGGGACAACCGGCAAACCGAAGGGGATTCTGCATACGACCGGCGGCTACCTCGTCGGTACCTACGCGACCACCAAGTGGGTCTTCGACTTGAAGGACGAGGACGTTTTCTGGTGCACCGCGGACATCGGATGGGTCACGGGACACTCGTACGTCGTTTACGGTCCCCTCGCGAACGGCGCGACCTGCCTCATCTACGAAGGAGCCCCGGACACGCCGGCGCGCGACCGCTTCTGGGACCTGGTCGAACGGCACGGCGTCACCGTCCTCTACACGGCGCCGACCGCGATCCGTGCCTTCATGAAGTGGGGAACGGAGTGGCCCGAGAAGCACGACCTCTCCTCGCTGCGACTTCTCGGAACCGTCGGAGAGCCGATCAACCCGGAGGCGTGGATCTGGTATCAGAAGAACATCGGCGGCGGCCGTTGCCCGGTCGTCGATACGTGGTGGCAGACCGAGACCGGGATGATCCTGATCACGCCGCTTCCGGGTTTGACCCGAACGCGTCCGGGCTCCGCAACGTTTCCTTTTCCCGGCGTGCGCGCCACGATCCTCGATCCGGCGGGCCGCGAGGTGAAAGTCGGAGGCGGGTATCTTGCGATCACACGTCCGTGGCCCGCGATGTTGCGCACGATCTGGGGTGACGAGGAGCGCTACGTCTCCACCTACTGGACGAAGTGGAGTCGAGACGTCTACTTTCCGGGAGACGGCGCGAAACGGGACAAGGACGGATACTTCTGGCTGCTCGGCCGAGTCGACGACGTGATGAACGTAGCGGGTCATCGGATCGGCACGATGGAAGTCGAGTCGGCGCTCGTCGATCACTCCGCGGTCGCCGAGTCGGCGGTCGTAGGCATCTCCGACGACCTCAAAGGGACGGCGATCGCGGCCTTCGTGATCCTCAAGGAGAAGAAATCCGGCCCGCCCGCCGCCGGCCTCCACGACGAACTGCGCGGACACGTCGCGAAAAAGATCGGCGCGATCGCGAAACCCGACAAGCTCTTCTTCGTGGCGGATCTGCCGAAGACCCGCTCCGGAAAAATCATGCGGCGTCTTCTGCGCGACATCGCGGAAGGCCGCGTTCTCGGCGACACGACGACGCTCGCCGACTCGGCGGTCGTGGACACCTTGAAAGCGCAATACGAGGAAAAGGAAGCCTAGTCGGGACCTTTACGGGCCCGAGCCCGGCCGACTCTCCTTGTCACTGTCCTCGGATCGAGCCATGTGATCCCCGACCACGCCTCTGGTCGGTCCGGAAAAAAAGTGTTCTGCGGGCCGATCGAGCGGCTAAAATCTCGATAGGTTGAAACAAGCCGAGGGCGTTCTGGACGGCCGGACTCTCGGCCGGCTTGATCGCTGGCGGAACGCGAGGGCGCTCTTCCTCCGGGCCGACGGTGCGGAAGCTGAGCGCGCGCTCGCGGCCGCGTTCGGCCGGCGCTGGATGCGCGCGCAGGTCTACGGCCGATCGCGCCGGCTCCTCCTCGAGAGCGAGCCCGAAGCTTTCCTCGAGATTCTCCAGGATCGACTGGGTTCCTTCGCCGATCTCGTCCGGGTGGCTCCGGACGACCCGACGCTGACGAAGTGGGACGCGCTCGGCAACCTCGCTCCGCTGCCGCGGGTGAGAAGCGAGGTGCGTGCCCTCTGGCTGGCAGATCTTCTCCGCGGCGGCGACTTCTACGCGAAGTTCCAGCCGATCGCGGACCTCGCGACCGGAGAGGCGATCGGATTCGAAGGACTCCTGCGGGCGGGAGCGGACTCGGCGAGCCATCCCTCGGCCGAAATGTTTCCCGCCGCGCGGGCGCTGCGCGTCGAGCGGCCTTTCGAGAAGCTCTCGTGGCTGTGCGTCGTCGAGTCAGCCGGCCGCCTGCCGCCGAAGAGCCGGCTTTTCATCAACGTCAACCCGAGGCTCCTGGTCGTCGACCCCGACGGTCTGGAGAGTCTGTGGCGCGCGATCGAAGAGTCTTCTTTCAACGCGTCGCGCGTCGTTCTCGATCTCGTCGAGGTCGAGCGCATCGAGTCTCTCGACGTGCTCGCCCGCGCGGTCCGCGGAGCGCGCGAGAGGGGCGTCGGAATCGCGCTCGACGATCTGACGTCTCCCTATCGGGCAATCCAGTGCTGCGAGGCGTTCCGCCCGGACTGGGTCAAGGTGGACTGGGAAATCACGAGGGGAGTCGCGACCGACCCCCGCCGCCGCTCGATCCTGAAGTCTCTCGGGCGCCTCGCCCGCCACTTCTCCTTCGGCCTGATCGCCGAAGGCGTCGAGAGCGCCGAGGACCTGGAGGTCTGCGCCGCCTCGGGCGTCGTGGCAGCGCAGGGGTACTTCATCGGCCGCCCGGCGCCAGACCCGACCGGCCCGGAGCCCGCTTTCCGCCGGTGGGTCGAGTCCCGACGGGAATCGCGCAGACCCGCCGGCCGGGAACGGAGCGGAAACGACGCCGAAGACGAAGAGCGCGCCTCCTGATCCGGACGGGGCGGACCCGTCCGGACGTCCCGCTTCGCCCTCGTCCGTCCGCCTCGACGTCTGGCTCCACGTCGCGTGCGTCTTTCCCACCCGTTCCCGGGCCAAGGGGGCCTGCGAGGGGGGCAAGATCGACGTGAACGGCGCCCGCGCGAAACCGCACCGGGAAATCCGGCCGGGCGACCGGATCGAGATCACGACCGGGAGCGCGCGGCGGCGGTCGCTCGTCGTCCGCGGGCTCGCCGAGCGCTCGATTCCGAAAGAGCAGGCCCGGAGCCTCTACGAGGACGTCACTCCGCCGCCCAGCCCGGAGGAGCTCGAGATCCGGCGGATGGAGCGGTTTTTCGCGCCGGCCGCCTCCGCCGGGCGCCCGGACCGGCGCGAGCGACGCGACCGGCGCCGCCGCAAGGGGTGGTGAGCGTAGACTTTTCTCATGGACTTCGAGCTCGTCTGTCCCTGCTGCGGCGCGAAGCTGAAGGTCGACCCGACGCTGAAAGCGATCATTGCCCACGAGGC
>Ga0066710_100007539_pt1 | contig 10412 bp, 7 predicted proteins | sample GraSoiAngelo_159_FD_79666 | JGI IMG/M metagenome (GOLD analysis project Ga0066710, IMG submission 79666) | Grasslands soil microbial communities from the Angelo Coastal Reserve, California, USA - 14_1009_16_40cm | ecosystem: Environmental > Terrestrial > Soil > Grasslands | place: USA...
ACAAGCCCAACACCGCGATCGCGCAGGCGTACTTCGCGATGCGGGAGGGCGTCGAGCGGCTCTCTACGGAGACCGGGGCAGGGCAGTGGGGCTCCGCCCTCGCGTACGCGACGAACTACTTCGGGTTGAAGTGCCGCGTGTTCATGGTCCGCGTGAGCTACGACCAGAAGCCGTACCGGAAGCACCTGATGAACCTCTTCGGGGCGGAGGTGTTCCCGTCCCCGAGCACCGAGACGAGCTACGGCCGGAAGCTCCTCGAGAACAACGGCCACAGCCCCGGTTCCTTGGGGATTGCGATCTCGGAGGCCCTGGAGTCCGCGGTCACGGGGACGAACACGAAGTACTCCCTCGGCAGCGTGCTGAACCACGTCCTGATGCACCAGACCGTGATCGGGCAGGAGACCCTCCTCCAGCTCGAGAGCATCGACGAGACCCCGGACGTGATGGTCGGGTCCGTCGGCGGGGGCTCGAACTTCGCCGGGTTTACGTTCCCCGCGATTGGACAGCGGCTGAAGGGGAAGCTCGACACCCGGTTCATCGCCGTGGAGCCCGAGTCGATCCCCTCCCTCACCCGAGGCAAGTACGACTACGACTTCGGGGACACGGGTGAGATGACGCCCCTGCTGAAGATGTACACCCTCGGTCACCTGTTCGTACCGCCCTCGATCCACGCGGGTGGGCTGCGGTACCATGGAGCCGCGCCGACGGTGAGCCTGCTCTTGAACGAGGGGATCGTGGAGGCCCAAGCGTTCGACCAACTGAGCACGTTCGAGGCGGGGCAGATCTTCACGCGTACGGAGGGCGTCGTCCCCGCCCCGGAGACGTGCCATGCGATCAAGGGGGCGATCGAGCTCGCGCTTGAGGCGAAGCGGCGGAACGAGCCGAAGGTGATCGCGTTCAACTTCAGCGGCCACGGACTGCTCGACCTAGAAGGGTACGCGCAGTACATGGCGGGCACTCTCCGGGAGACCTGACGTTCATCCCCTCCTGCCCGCCGGCCTGACCACCGGGCCGGCGGGCCCAAAACCGATGGAGCGGAAAGGACTACGTCATCCGCGGAATCTCCCCGGGTGTGCTCGTCGGTATCGACGTGGGCGGGACGTTCACAGACTTCGTCGGATTCCGGGGCGGCGAGGTCGTCACCCACAAGGTGCCCTCCACGACGCACGATCCGGGAAGGGCCCTCCTCCAGGGAATCCGCGCTTTGGGCGGGACGGCGGTAGCCCACGGGACGACGATCGCCACGAACGCCATCGTCGAGCGCCAAGGGGCCCGGACCATCCTCGTGACCACGTCGGGGTTCGAGGACCTCCTCATCATCGGTCGTCAGAATCGGCCGTCGCTCTACGACTGGCGGGTGACGCGCACCGCTCCCGTCGTCCCTCGGGGGATGGCGGTCGGTGCCCGCGAACGCGTGGGGCCGAGCGGGCGGGCCCTGAAGCCCCTATCGCCCGCGGAGGTCCGAAGGATCGTGAGGGTCGTGCGGGCCCTGCGCGCGGAGTCGGTCGCGGTCAGCCTCCTCTTCTCCTTTGCGAACCCCCGCCACGAGGAAGTCCTTCGGAGGGCGCTGGAGCCGGTGTGCGACGTGTCGATCTCGTCCAGGGTCCATCCCGAGTTCCGAGAATACGAGCGCGCATCGACGACCTCACTTGACGCGTACGTGAAACCGCTCGTCCGGAAGCACCTCGCGACGCTCGAGGCGGCAATCGGCTCCCGGTTCCTCGTGATGAAATCCGGCGGAGGGACCGCGGACTCCCGCCAAGCCCTGGAGCGCCCGATCGAGCTCGCCCTGTCCGGGCCCGCGGGGGGAGTCTCCGCCGCGCTCACCCTCGGAACGAGCCTCCGCATCCGGGACCTCATCACGTTCGACATGGGTGGGACGAGCGCGGATTTCTCCGTGATCCTCGGCGGGCAGCCCACGCTCACGAACGAAGCGACCGTCGAGGGCCTCCCGCTCGCGTTCCCCGTCCTCGACATCGCCTCCATCGGGGCAGGGGGCGGGAGCCTCGCATCCTTGGACGCAGGGGGCGCGCTCCGGGTCGGACCTGGGAGCGCAGGTGCGGAGCCCGGGCCGATGTGTTACGGCCGCGGGGGAGCGCAACCCACGGTCACGGATGCCGATCTCCTGGCGGGACTTCTTCCGGACGCGTTGCTTGGCGGGGCGATGCCCCTCCAGAAGGGACTCGCCGGGAAGGGACTCGGAGTCATCGCGCGAGGGATGCGCGTCTCGAGCGACGAAGCGATCCTCCGGGTTCGGCGCGTGGTGGAGTCGAACATGGTGCGGGCGATGAAGACCGTCCTCGCGCGCCGCGGCCTCGACCCGCGCGACTTCCCGCTGGTGGCGTTCGGAGGGGCCGGTCCCGTGCACGCGGCCTTCATCGCCGCGGAGATCGGGTCGCCCCGCGTCCTCGTTCCCTTCCTTCCAGGATCGTTCTCCGCCTACGGCATCCTGACCGCCGACCTTCGCCTCGACTTTAGCCAAGGATTGGTGCGACCCTTGCGGGGGGCTGCGAACGTGATCCGCGAGAGTGTGGCACGACTCCGTGCGAAGGCGATCGCCGCCCTGCGGGCAAATGGCCTCTCACCAAACCGAGCCACGCTCCTCCCTACGGCGGACCTTCGCTTCCTGGGCCAAAGCTACGAGATCAACGTGCCCCTCGCCCCCGGGATGGAGAAGGGATTCCGGCGGGAACACCGCCGACGATACGGGTACGCATCCCCTTCAGAGCCCCTCGAAATCGTGGCCGTGCGGCTTGCGGCAATCGTACCTCGCCCCAAGGCGTTCCCCGGGGTCCGCGCCCACACGCCGCCCCGCCCCGAGACGCGACGCGTGCTCTTCGACGACGGTTGGCGGGTGAGCCAGGTGTGGCGGCGGACCCAGCTACCCCTGCGATTCGAGTCGGGAGGCCCCGCGATCATCGAGGAGGACCAGGCGACGTCCGTCGTCCCTCCCGGATGGCGGTTCCGCGTCCTCCGCCACGGGGTCTTGGAACTGGAGGCGACGTGACCTGAGGCCCGCGGAGCTCGAGATCCTTCAGAACGCGGTCACGTTCATCCCCGAGGAGATGGGGATCGCCCTCCGCCGCACCGCGTACTCGCCGAACATCAAGGAGAGGATGGACGCGAGCTGCGCCCTCTTCGACGCGGGGGGCCGGATGATCGCTCAGGCCGAACACATCCCCGTCCACCTCGGCTCGATGCCCGTCACGATCGAGGTCCTTCGCGAGGAGATGGGCGGGAGCCTCGTCGACGGAGACCAAGTGATCGTGAACGACCCGTATCGCGGCGGGTCCCATCTCCCGGACATCACCCTCGTGCGACCGATCTTCCACCGGGGCTCCCTCCGGGGGTACGCGGTGAACAAGGCGCACCACGCGGACGTCGGCGGCTCCGCGCCGGGCTCGATGCCTGCCGATTCCGTAGTCTTGAAAGACGAGGGCCTCGTGATCCCTCCCACGAAGTTCCTCTCGCGGGGCGCAGAGCGGCGGGAGATCATGGAGACGATCGCGCGCGGGACCCGGAATCCCGCGGAGCGCATCGGGGACCTTCGGGCGCAGGTCGCGGCGAACAACCTGGGGGCCTCCCGCTACGTCGGCCTCCTAGAGAAGTACGGAATCACCGCCATCGATTCGTTCGCGATTGAGATTCTCGCGCACAGCGAACGACGCGTCCGTGCGGCGATTGGAACGATCCCGCGGGGCAGCTGGCGGGCCGAGGAGACGATCGAGGCTCCGGGTACGGAGGAGCCCCTGCGCATCGTGGCCGAGGTGACGGTGGGAGGCAGTGGGATACACATCGACTTCCGCGGAACCGCACCGCAGATCGAGGGGAACCTGAACGCCCCGCTCTCCGTCACGCTCTCCGCGGCGTACTACATCTTCCGTTGCCTCACGGACCCGGAGGCACCCGCGAATTCCGGATGCTATGCTCCGATCACCGTCGATGCGCCCCGCGGTTGTCTCGTGAACGCGAGGTCGCCCGCCGCGGTCGCCGCCGGGAACGTCGAGACCTCCACTCGGATTGTCGACGTCATCCTCCTCGCGATGGCCCCCGCCCTCCCGGAGCGCGTGCCTGCCCAGTCCCAGGGGACGATGAACAATCTCCTGATCGGCGGGCGATGGCGGGGTCGGGAGTTCTCGTACTACGAGACGATCGCGGGGGGAGAGGGCGCCTTCCCGTACCGCGACGGAATGGACGGAGTCCACACGCACATGACGAACACGCGGAACACGCCCGCGGAGGCCCTCGAGCTCGCCTATCCCCTGCGCGTCGAGGAGTACCGCCTGATCCCGGGGTCGGGGGGTCGCGGGCTCCACCGTGGAGGGGACGGAATCCGACGGACCGTCCGGTTCCTCGGGGATCGCGGCACGCTCACGATCGTGGCGGACCGACGTAGGAAGGGGCCCTCGGGACTCTCTGGCGGCCTCCCCGGTCGACGCGGTCGCGACGCACTCCTGAGCAGACGGACGATGCAGGTCCTTCCCTCGAAAACGACGCGCCCGATCCTTCGGGGAGAGCAAATCGTTATGGAAAGCCCGGGCGGCGGCGGGTGGGGCGTCCCACCCGGACGGCCATCACGTTCTCGAACCTCGTCCCGTCCATAGTCGGACCCTCCCGCGGCACACGGGTACGCTACTTGTATGGGAGAGATACACCGGGAGCTTTCGACCTCGTCCGGGCGGTGGAACTGCTCTCTCTCCTCGTCGCCGTCGCGCTGTTCACCCTCGTCGGGGTCGCTGCGGGGGTCCTGACGGGCCTTGCCCCCGGCCTCCACGTGAACAACGTCGCCCTCCTGCTCCTCGCCTCCCGCAGCGCCTTCGAGGGACTCGTCCTCGCGGTGTTCCCGTCCGCGGGTCTGGAGGAGTTGATCGCGATTCTCTCGAGCTTCGTGATGGGGACGGTCATCGGACACAGCTTCCTCGACTTCGTCCCCTCCGTGTACCTCGGAGCCCCCGAGGAGAAGACCGCGCTGTCCGTCCTTCCCGGCCACCGACTCCTCCTCGCGGGCGAAGGCCACGTCGCGGTCCGGCTTGCGGCAAAGGGCGGGATCGCCGGCGTCGCCGCGGCCGTCGCACTTTTGATCCCCCTCCGGCTCTTCCTCGGCTCCCCCGTGGACGCGTACGAGCGCGCGAAGGGCCTCATCGCCTTCCTCCTCCTTGGAATCGCCTCGCTCTTGATCCTCTCGGAACGGGAACGACGCGTGAAGGGTCGAGGTGGAGCGGAACGGAGGGTCGCTTCGCGGAGCCGACAGAGAGTGATTGCCGCCATCCTTTTCGCCGTCGCGGGGCTCCTCGGGTACGCTCTGCTAGACACAAATCTTCTCACCGCGTGGAACTGGTTCCCCCTTGGGCAGACCTCCGACGACCTCGGCACCCTGATCCTGTTTCCTCTGTTCACAGGGCTCTTCGGGTTCCCGACACTGGTGCTGAGCTCCAGGAGCCGGTCCGTGGTCCCCCCTCAGGACCTCTCTGCGGATTCGAAGGTGGCGGGCGGGCGCATCGCACGCGCCGTCCTCTCCGGCTCTGTGGCGGGGGCCCTCGTGTCGTGGCTGCCGGGCCTGAGCTCTGGGGCCGCGACGGCGCTCTCCCAGCTCTTGTCCCGGGGCCGGGGAGATGAGAGATCCCCGGAATCCCTTCGGGAGTTCATGGTCGCACTCGGGGCCGTGAGCACCGCAACGTCCGTGTTCACCGTCTCCGTCCTCTTCATCATCGACCGCGCCCGGAGCGGGGCCGCCGTCGCGATCCGGGAATTGAACGCGGGCCCCCTGTCCCCCTGGGACCCCGTGGACAAGGTCCCCCTCCTGCTCGCGGTCCTGTTGACTTCCGCCGCCATCGCCGCCGTCGCGGCATATCCACTGACGATCGCATTTAGTCGGCTCGCGGCGCGGCGAATCCATCGAGTCCGGTACGACATCCTCGCACGAGGCATCCTCGCCGCGCTCGCCCTCCTGCTCCTCGTCCTGGCGGGGGCCGCGGGCCTGATGATCGCGTTGATCGCGGCCGTCCTCGGGCTCGTCCCTCCGTTGGCAGGTGTGAAGCGCGTGCACCTGATGGGATCTCTTATCGTGCCCGTCGTACTGCTCTACATCTCGCTTGCGTAGGAGGCCGATGATTCGACGAGTGCACCATACTCTTTTTCACCGGGGGGATTCCCTCGCCCGTCCGGTTCCGATGCGACGCGCGGGCGCGCTGCTCCTCCTGTTCGTCCTCGTGCTGCCGGCTCTCCTGTTCGTTCCCGTGGCGCGCGGGACGGACGTTGCGGCAGGGGACATTACCTTGAACACGACGTGGAACCGAGGGGGGAGCCCGTACTACATCCGTGGAAACGTCCGTGTCGCCTTCAACGTCACGCTATCGATCGAACCCGGAGTCGATGTCCTGTTCGCGGGCAACTACTCCCTTGGCTCAGGTTCGGGCCGGATCTTCGCGAACGGTACGCCGGCAGAGCCCGTCACCTTCGCGCCCGCTGCCGACAACGGTAAGTCGTGGCAGTGGGGCCTTTTGGAAACCAACGGAATGCACGATTGCCGGGTGATCGGTGGCGAGCGAGTGAACGCAGGCCCGATGTATCGCTGCGCCATCGAGCGCACGTGGGCCGGTGTGTTGATCTATGGGGGGTATGGCGAACGTTTCGAGAACCTGACGATTCGACAATCGGAGACATTCGCCCTCGAGGTCGCCGGGGCGTTCAACTGCACGTTCTCGAACATCACGATCGACCGGGCCAAGGTCGGCGTGGCCCTGGTGCACGTGGGGCATCCCGACACGGGCGCCGACCCGATGGGCAACACGTTCTCACATCTGACCGTGTCGAACTTCACGCAAGGGGTCCGCGTCAACGGGGGCTGGCCGTACCCGCCCCCGAAGACGAACCTCCTCACGAAATCCGTGTTCCGCGATGGCGGCGTCACCTTCCCGACGAGCTTCTCCGGCCACGTGTACGCCAACAACATCGCGAACACGACGGGGGACTTCGGGTTCCCGGCAGCCGATGGCATCGGAGACTACGATGATGGGGCCAGGGGGAACTACTGGAGCAACTACACGGGGACCGATGCGAATTACGATGGAATCGGAGATTCCGTGTACGGACCCGACCGACATCCCCTCATGGTTCTCGTGCCCGATGCGGGCGCCCGTCCCTACGACCTCCCTATCGTCCCGAGTGCGGCACCGATCCTGGGGCCGCTGATTGTCGGACTCCTGGTCACGCTCATCGTCGTCCCGACGATCCTCGTCCTCCTGCTCGGTCGTCGTCGAGCGAACCGCGGGCGCGGCGTGCGCTAATCTCGAATCCCGCGCTCACTCCTCGGAATTCTCGCGGGTCCCGTATGGCGTGCTGTAGCGGTACGTCTCCTTGATTCGCTGGAGGCCGTCGATCTCCTTGATGTACGAGGCCACGGCGGGGGGCACCAAGCTCGCCCAGTCCCCGCCCTTGTACATCCGCCTCCGGACCTCCGTGCCGCTCAGCTCCTCCCGCTCCACCATCGTGAGGGAGACGACCTGGATTCCGCGCTCCTTGAACAGCCGGATCACGAGCGGGGAGTTCGTGTACACGGCGTCGAACTTCGGCACGAGGGAGAGCACGTGACCGACCCACACGCTGTGGACGTGGGTGTCGGGGATCGGGAGGATGTGGTACCGCCGGACACCCTCCTCGTCCAGGGCCCGGTGGATCATCTCGAATCGCTCGGCGGCGGTGAACGGGTTCTCCCCGGTGTGGCTGTACTGCGCGGACCCGATCCCGATGATCAGCTCGTCGTGCTTCGCGAGGATCCGCTTCGCCATCGCGAGGTGTCCCTTGTGGAATGGCTGGAACCGGCCGATGAACAGGGCGCGGCTATCCGTCATCGTCGTCGTCCCCGAGGAACTGGTCGAGGTACTCGCACTGGATCGTCAGGTACTTGCGGCAATGCACGCACCGCGTGTCGTTCGACTCCGGGTCGAGCGCCGTGTTGAACTCGAAGCACGGGTAGCCGATGAAGTCGTCGTCGGACGTCTCGTCCTCCATGGGTTCCACCCCCGGACTAGAGTGAGGACGCGCCCGCGATGCCGGGTCCGGGGACCCCGGGGAACGACGGCGGTTTCGGGACGATCGCCGCGAGCTTCCCGATGAGGCCCTGCTTCTTCGGCCCGCCGACGAGGGCGTGTTCGAGGACCTCCTTCAGGTTCTCCACGGGGACGATCTCGATCTTCCCGACGTACCGGTCCTCGAGGAGGACGTCCTTCATGTTCGACTTCGGGATCAGGACCTTGAGGATGCCCATCTCCGCGGCGGCCTCGATCTTCGCGGTGACGCCGCCGACGGGCAGGACCTGTCCCCGGACGCTCAGGGAGCCCGTCATCGCGACGCTCTGGTCGACCTCGACCCCCTCCAGGGCGCTGATCACCGCGGTCGCGACGGAGATCGACGCGCTGTCCCCCTCCGTGCCCTCCCGGCTCCCGACGAACTGGACGTGGATGTCGTGGTTCGAGATGTCCTCCCCTGTGTACTTCTTGATCAGGGCGGCGACGTTCTCGACGGCCTCCTTCGCAATGTCCCCGAGGCGGCCCGTCGCGATGATCTTCCCGCCGTTTTTCACCTGTGCGGGGGTGACCTCCGCCGCGATCGGCAGGACGATCCCGCTGAACTCCGACATCGTGGAGTCCCCGCTGTACACCGCGAGCCCGTTCACGACGCCCGCCACGGCGCCTTCCGTGACGAACATCTTGTACTCCTTCCCGCGCTCGATGATCCGGTCCGCGACCTGCTGCTCGAGGGACCGTGCGATCTTCTTCCCCTGGACGACGTGGGTCGCAGACACGAGGGGCGCGCCTTGCTCCTGTGCGATGTCCCCCGCCACGCGGATCAACCCGCCGAGCTCCCGGAGCCGAAGGGTGAGCTGCCCTCGGCGCCCCGCTCGGCGCTGCGCCTCCCGCAGGATTTCGAGAACGGCGCCGCGGTCGAAGTGCGGGATCTTCTTGTCCTTCGAGACCTCCTGGGCGACGAAGCGGATGAGCTTCAAGCGGTTCTCATGGGAGTCCGGCATCGTCGCCTTCATGTAGATTTCGTACCCGTAGCCGCGGATCCTCGAGCGTAGGGCCGGGTGCATCCCCGCGACCGCGTCGAGGTTCCCCGCCGCGACCAGGATGAAGTCGCACGGCACCGCCTCCGTCTTCACCATCGCCCCGCTCGACCGCTCGCTCTGTCCGACGATGGAGAACTTCTTCTCCTGGAGGGCGGTGAGGAGGCTCTGCTGGCTCTCGATCCGCAGGACGTTGATCTCGTCGATGAACAGGACGCCCTTGTGGGCCTTGTGGATTGCGCCCGCCTCGACTCGCTCGTGGGCCGGGGTCTCGAGCCCGCCGCTCTGGAAGGGGTCGTGCTTCACGTCTCCCAGGAGGGCGCCCGCATGGCTTCCCGTCGCGTCGATGAACGGCGGGAGCTCGTCGGGGCTGTGGGTGACGAGGAGCTTTGGGACCATGATGTTCTCCTGACGGTGGCCCGTATAACGGGTCGCCATCCAGATGATTCCCGCCACGAGGATGCCCAGAAGTAGGATCTCGGGACGGAACGCAGGCGGGTTCGCCCACTGGATCGAGAGCAAGACGCTGAGCCCGACGATGAAGAACAGGATCGTCATCATCATGGAGGCCTTCTGTTCCCGCCTCTGCATCGCCTCCGCCTTCTGCGCGTTCACGATTTCCCGGCCCTTCCCGGCCGGGACGACGCGGATCTTGGGCTCGTTCGTGTCCTCCGCGTTGTGGTATACAATCAGGTCCTGGAGTTCATCCCGGGGAAGGAGCTCCGTCATCGCCCGGGCGAGCATGGACTTCCCCGTGCCCGGATCGCCGATCAGGAGGACGTGCCGCTTCTGCTCGGAGGCCTTCTTGACGACCTCGACCGCCGACTCCTGTCCGATGACCTGGTCCACGAGCCGCTCGGGGATCTTGATCTCCGCGGTGCTCCGGAAGTCCTGGCCGCGGATCCATCGGTCGATGACCTCTGATTCGTCCGATCCAGAAAACGGTTCCGCCATCGGTCCCCGGTCCCACGAGCCCTGATTATCCTATGATTACGGGCTTCCGCCAATTAAACCTTTTCGCCACAAACAGCGGACACCGAGAGGGTCCGCGAGCAACCGCGGGCGCGAGAGTTCATGCAGCGCGGGCCGCGATCATCTCCGCGAGCTTGAGGAAGCCTACCTCGACGTTCTCGCCCGTCTTCGCGCTCGTGAACAGGAAATGGGACTTGTGGCTTTCCGCCATCCCCTTCACGTCGGACTCGGTGACCTTCGCCTGGTCCTTCAAGTCCGCCTTGTTCGCGAGGAACTGCACGGGGATGTTCCCGGTGACCCGGTTCACCGCGGCGATCCAGTCGTTCAACTCGTGGAGCGTGTCCTTCCGCGTGATGTCGCACACCGCGAGGATTCC
>Ga0066710_100007541_pt1 | contig 10411 bp, 8 predicted proteins | sample GraSoiAngelo_159_FD_79666 | JGI IMG/M metagenome (GOLD analysis project Ga0066710, IMG submission 79666) | Grasslands soil microbial communities from the Angelo Coastal Reserve, California, USA - 14_1009_16_40cm | ecosystem: Environmental > Terrestrial > Soil > Grasslands | place: USA...
CTCGTCCCGTTCGGGACGCAGAGGTCGGGGCCGCCCGATCCGTCGGCGCCAAGCTCGAACCCGAGGAACCCGCCGTCGCCGACCTGCTCGAGCACGCACGCGCCGGCCCCGTCACCGAAGAGGATGCATGTGGAACGGTCGCTCCAGTCGACGATCTTCGACATCACGTCCGAGCCGATGACGAGCGCCTTCCTCGAGAGGCCGCTCGAGATGGCGCCGTACGCCTGCGCGAGCGCGTAGACGAACCCCGTGCAGGCCGCCAGCATGTCGAACGCAGCGGCATTCCTCACGCCGAGCCGATCGGACAGAAGCGCCGCCGTCGCCGGGAAGACCATGTCGGGAGTCGAGGTGGCAACGACGATGTAGTCGATCTCGTCCGGCTCCGTTCCCGCTTGCTCGAGCGCGTCCCGCGCAGCGGGGAGTGCCAGGTCGCTGGCGGCCTGGCCAGGCTCCGCGATCCTCCGCTCCTTGATCCCGGTGCGCTCGACGATCCACTCGTCCGAGGTGTCGACCATCCGCTCGAGCTCGGCGTTCGTCACCACCCGTTCTGGCACGTGGACGCCGATGCCGGTGATCCCGACCCGGAACGGGCCGCCCGCCTTCGCGATCATGCGCGCTGTGTGACCGGGAAATCAGCCATCGCGAAGGTGAGCACACCCCGAACGGCGAGCTCCCCGTCGACCGTAGCCGTTGCCTTGCCGCGCCCGATCGGGCCGCGAAGCTTCTCGAGCTCGCAGACGAGCTCGAGCTCGTCCCCCGGCTCGACGATCCGCTTGAAGCGGACTTCATCGATGCCTGCGAAGAGCGCCAGCTTGCCACGGTTCTCCTCCTCGGACAGGACCCCGACCGCGCCGGCCTGGGCGAGTGCCTCGACCATCAGCACGCCGGGCATGATCGGTCGCCCTGGGAAGTGGCCGCCGAGGTACCACTCGTCCTCTCGCACGCGCTTGAGTGCGACGACGCGCGACCCCGGAACCAGCTCCACCACCTCGTCGAGCAGGAGAAACGGCTCCCGGTGCGGGATGATCGCCTCGATCTCCCGGCGGCCGAGCCGGGTGGTCACGTCGCCGCGGGACCCCCGCCGAGCTCTTCGAGCCGGGCGCGCAACCGGGTGTGCCCGCGGTGGACGTAGCACTTGGCCGTCCCGACGGGCATCCGTGCGAAGCGGGCGATGTCCTCGTACGAGAGATCGAACGCATCGCGGAGAACGACGGCGAGCCGCTGGTCGGCCGAGAGGCGTGAAAGGCCGTCCGCAAGCTCGCGGCGCAGGTCGCTGAGCATCGCCAGACGGGATGGATCAGTCTCCTCGTCCGCAAGCTCGTCCCGAAGCAAGAGCGGTTCGGACGGGCGGGCGCGCTTGCGCGCGGTGAGGTCGTGGCAGGTGTTGACGACGAGCCGGTGGAGCCAGGTCGCGAACTGGGCGTCACCCCGGAACTGACGCAGACGCGTGCAGACTTTGACGAGGGACTCCTGGGCGGCGTCCCGTGCATCTTCGATGTCGCCCATGAGGTTCGCAGCGAGTCGGTTCACTCGCGGCGTGTACCTCTCGAGCAGGGCATCGAGGGCGCGGCCGTCGCCTTCACGAGCCCGTGCGACCAGTGCGATGTCGCTGAGTCCCCGGTACGACGGAAGCCGCGGCAACGAGACACTCTGCTCGATCAGACGGGGTGCGAGCCCCGCCGATTGCACCGCGGCGGTCGTCTGCATGACGGCCGTTAGTCTAGTCCGGCTCATGCCCGACTCGCTCGCCCCTGACCGCGTCGAGCCGCTGCTCCTGGGAAGGCTCGGCAAGCCCTATCTCTTCCAGGCCTCGTGCGCATCGACGCAGCGCCTCCTCGACGTCGACCTTCCGGAGGGCGCGGTTGCCGTCTGCGACGAGCAACGCGAGGGGCGGGGACGCCTCGGTCGAGCGTGGCAGGCTCCACCCGGGACGGCGATCCTCTGCTCCATCCTGCTCGAGCCGCCGGCCGAGCGGCGAGCGGCCGAGCTCTCGCTCGCCGCCGGGATCGCGGGAGCGCAGGTGGTCGAGACGGCCACCGGGCTGACCGCCCAGCTGAAGTGGCCGAACGACGTGATGCTGAACCGCCGCAAGGTTGCGGGCATCCTCGCCGAGGTGGTTGACGACAAGGTCGTCCTCGGGATCGGGCTGAACGTCAATCAGAGCCGTGAGGAGCTGCCGGCAGACGCGCGGGTCCCACCGACGTCGCTCCTCACGACGGACGGCGTTCGCCGGGACCGGGCTCCCATCCTCGCCGAGCTCCTCCGAGCGCTCGAGGACGTCTACGACGTCTGGCGCGAGGGTGGACTTGCGCTGCTCTACGCCGAGCTCGGCTCCCGCGACTTCCTGCGCGGACGCCGCGTGCAGGTGAACGGACGCGAGGGGATAGCCACGGGCGTCGACCGTGAGGGGCGACTCGAGATCGACTTCGGCGGCGCGAGGGAGCTGCTCGAGAGCGGCGAGGTGACGTACCTTCGTTGACCTCGCCGGCGCCCGGGATGCCCCGGGGCGCTGGTAGACTCAGAGAACCGTCGAAATGCCTTCCCTGCGGGCATTTTCCCTTCTCGCCGCGGCGTCCGTCGCGGCCCTGGCACTCGCGGGAACGGCGTCGGCGGCCCAGCCGAGGGTCCTGGCCGTCGAGTTCGCGAGCGACGTCAACCCGGTCACCGCCGACTACATCACCGGCGCGATCGACCGCGCCAACAAGGACGGCTACGACGCGGTCGTCCTGCTCGTCGACACGCCGGGCGGGCTCGACTCCTCAATGCGGGCGATCATCAAGTCCGAGCTCGACTCGAAGATCCCCGTGATCGTCTACGTCTCGCCTCCCGGATCGCGGGATGCCTCGGCAGGCGTGTTCATCACGATGGCGGCGGACGTCGCAGCGATGGCGCCCGAGACGAACATCGGCTCTTCGACGCCGATCTCCTCGAGCGGCGGCAACATCCCGTCCGACCTCCGGCGGAAGGTGATCAACGACGCGGTCGCCTACATCCGGGGGCTCGCGTCGGAGCACGGACGCAACACCGCCTGGGCCGCGAAGGCCGTGCGCGTAGCGGCAAACCTTCCGGCCCGCGAAGCGCTGAAGGAACACGTCGTCGACGTGGTCGCACCGACGCTTCCTGTCCTGCTCGATCGAATCGACGGCACGAAGACGAAACCCAAGGGCATCGTCCTCCACACACGCGGCGCCGCGATCACGACGATCCACATGTCGCTCTGGAAGCGGCTCCTCAACACGCTGATCGACCCGAACCTGATCGCCATCCTGCTCTCGCTCGGAACGCTCGGGATCATCATCGAGCTCTGGCACCCCGGCCTTGTCTTCCCGGCGACGTTCGGGATCATCTCCCTCGTCCTCGCCTTCTTTGGGCTCTCCGTGCTCCCGGTCAGCTGGGCCGGCGCCCTCCTGATGGTCGTCGCGCTGGGGTTCTTCCTCGCCGACGTCTTCCTGACGAATCACGGCGCGCTGACCGCGGCCGGCGCGGCCTCGTTCGTCGTCGGAGCGCTCATGCTCTTCGATCCTGCCGGTCCCTCCTATCAGGTGTCGCTCTGGGTGGCGCTCGCGATCGCCGGAACGATCGCCTTCCTCATGACCTTCGTCGTCGCCAAGATCGCGCAGGCTCGCCGACGCAAGCCGACGACCGGCGTCGACGAGCTCGTCGGGGAGGTCGGGGTCGTCCGGCGCCGCCTCGACCCGGAGGGGCTCGTTTTCGTTCGCGGCGAGCTCTGGCAGGCGCGGGCGAGCGACGGGCCGCTCGAGCCCGGCGAGCCGGTCCGGGTGGACGCGATCGGCAACGGGCTGGTGCTGTCCGTTCGCAAGGCGGACGCTCTGCCCGACACGGACGAGCTCCGGTTGGCTGGCGAGAGCGTCGGCCCTGTTCGATAATCGTCGGATCTGTCGTTCTCTGAGGGGAGACGCATGACCCCGGTCCTGATCGCCGTCGCCGTCGTCCTGATCGTCATCCTGATCCTCGTCTCGGCGTCCGTCCGGGTCGCCCGCGAGTACGAGCGCGGCGTGGTCTTCCGGCTCGGCCGGTTGATCACCCCGCCGAAGGGTCCCGGCCTCTTCTTCCTGATTCCGATCGTCGACAAGATGATCCGGGTCGACCTGCGCACGATCACGTTGAACGTGCCTCCTCAGGAAGTGATTACGAAGGACAACGTCCCCGTGCGGGTGAATGCGGTCTCCTACTTCCGCATCATCGAGCCGGCGAACGCGATCGTGCAGGTGGAGAACTTCATGGTCGCGACGTCCCAGATCGCCCAGACGACCCTTCGGAGCGTCCTCGGCCAACACGTGCTCGACGAGCTGCTCGCCGAGCGAGACAAGATCAACGCGATCCTCCAGCAGATCATCGACGAGGCGACATCGCCGTGGGGGATCAAGGTCTCCATCGTCGAGGTCAAGGACGTGGAGATCCCGACCGGGATGCAGCGGGCCATGGCGCGACAGGCCGAGGCCGAGCGCGAGCGGCGCGCCAAAGTGATCGCGGCGGAGGGCGAGTTCCAGGCCTCCGAGAGGCTGAAGGACGCCGCGCAGGTCTTGAGCGAGAATCCGATGTCGCTCCAGCTTCGCTTCCTGCAGACGATTCTCGAGATGAGCTCGGAGCGCACGTCGATGATGATCCTGCCGCTTCCGATCGAGCTGTTCGGCAACCTCCTCGGCCGCGAGGTCGTACGCAGCCGCGGAGAGGCCTCCTGAAGGAAGGCGGATCGCCACCCGAGCTGCGACGCGACCCGCTCTCGGGACGCTGGGTCGTGATCGCCCCCGCCCGCGCGCGGCGGCCGGGCGCGGAGCTGGCGTGGAACCTCCCCGAGCGAGACGATGCCGAGGGCTGCCCTTTCTGCGAGGGGCGCGAGGCGGCCACGCCGCCCGAGACGTTCGCGCTGGGCCCGGCGGGGCGGCCCCCGGACGCTCCGGGCTGGAGGGTCCGGGTCGTCCCGAACAAGTTCCCCGCCTTCGGTCCGTGGCCGGAGGAGTCCGACCGGGACGACGGCCTGTTCGCGCGGCGGACCGCGGTCGGGCGTCAGGAGGTCGTGATCCACTCCCCGCGGCACGTCCGCTCGCTGGCGGACCTGACCGCGCGTGAGCTCGGAAACGTCGCCGAGGCCTGGCGCGACCGGGCCTTTGCTGCCAGGGAGCAGGGCTTTCCGTATCTCCACGTGTCCGTGAACGAGGGGGCCGCCGCGGGGGCGTCGCTTCCCCACAGCCACTCGCAGCTCGTCTGGCTCCGGAAGGAGCCGCCTCTCGTCGCCGAGGAAGAACAGGAGCAGCGACGACAGGACGAATGCATCCTCTGCCGGCTGTTGCACGCGGAGCTCGAGCAGCGGATCCGGCTCGTCTCCGAACGGGACGGCCTCGTTCTGCTCTGCCCGTTCGCCGGCCGCCAGCCGTACGAGATGCTGATCGCCCCGCTCGCATGCGAGCAGGACGCGTTCGTGCCCGGCCGCCTCGAAGGCGCGCTCGGCCTCGTCTGGGACGGGCTACGCAGGCTTCGAGTCGCCGAGGGCGCCGTCGCCGTGAACCTCTGGCTCCACTCGCCGGGTCACTGGCACATCGAGCTGCTGCCCCGGCTCGGCATCCTCGCAGGGCTCGAGCTCGGCGCCGGCTACTTCGTGAATACGCTTGCGCCCGAATCTGCTGCGGGCATGCTGCGCGGGGCGTAGCCCCGAGCGAGCGGCGAACCGGCTACTGACGGCTCGCCCGCTGGGTCTTCTGCTCTTTGAACTGGCGGGCGGCCTCGATCGCCGTCCCGAGGTTGAGGCCCTTGTCCTTCGCCTGCTTGATCAGCATGACCGTCTCGACGGCGTTCATGTCGTAGATCCGCTGCTTCTTGCCCTTGGTCGGGATCTGGGCCTTGTTCGTCCAGTAGTCGAGCTGCATCTTCGAGATGCCGGCAACCGCGCAGACCTGCCCGAGATAGAGCTCGATCTTGTCCAGGTGGTCGGAGAGGTTTATCGGTTCAAGGAGGTCTACCTGACGCGGAATCGGCACATCCACACCTTTCTCGACCGGGACGAATTCAGGCCGGACAGTACCAGCCTCGACACCTTTTTGAAAGAGTACGGCCGCAAGCGGCCGGTTCCGTCAGGATTCCGTCACGGCCGGCGAAGCGCCATTGGATTCGGCGTCCGCGGCGTCCGCCTGTATCTCCCCTTCGGCCGCCTCGTCGTCGTCGGATTCGGCCGGTTCCACGACGGGCGCCAGCGTCGAGACGAGCTCCTCGCCGCGCAGACGCATGACGATCACACCCTGCGTCGCGCGGCCGAGCCGCTTCACGTCCTCGACCGGCATCTTGATCACGGTTCCACCAGTGGAGATGAGCATCACCTGGTAGCCGTCCCGAACGACTCGAGCCCCGACGAGCCGGCCACGCGACTCGGTGAGCTTGATCGTCTTCACGCCCAAGCCGCCGCGGCCGGTCAACCGGTACTCGTCGATTCGAGTGCGCTTGCCGTAGCCGTTCTCCGTCACGACCAGGAGATCGGCGTCGTTCGTCGCGATGGCGAGCTCGATCACCTCGTCACCCTCTCGAAGCTTCATCCCCTTGACGCCCTCCGTCGACCGGCCCGTCGGCCGAACCTGGCTCTCGTGAAACCGGACCGCCTGGCCCTTCCGGGAGACCATGAGCACATCGTTGTCGCCGGTTGAGTGGCGCACGCCGATCAACTCGTCGTCCTCTCGAAGTTTGATGGCGATGATGCCGTCCGCCTTGAGCGGGGTCTTGTAGTCGAGGAACCTCGTCTTCTTGACGACACCCATTCTCGTCCCGAACACGAGGTACTCGGCGTCCTTGAAGTCGCGGGTCTGGATCACAGCCCGGATCTGCTCGTCTTGACGGAAGGGGAGAAGGTTCACGACCGCCCTGCCCTTGGACTGTCGGCTGCCGAGCGGGAGCTCGTGCACTTTCAGCCGATAGACCTTTCCGACGGACGTGAAGAAGAGAAGGTAGTCGTGCGTGGAGGCGACGAAGAGATGCTCGATGTAGTCGTCCTCCTTGAGGTCCATGCCCATCACGCCGATCCCGCCCCGCCGCTGCTCCCGGTACGCCGTGACCGGCAAGCGTTTGATGTAGCCCGAGCGAGTGATCGCGATCACCATGTCCTCCTCGGCGATCAGATCCTCGATCTCGAGCTCCTCTTCCGCGGCGACGATCTCGGTCCGCCGGTCGTCGCTCCGCCCGTAGATCCCCTTGAGCTCGAGCAGCTCCTCGCGGATCAGAGCGTCGATTCGGGCCTCGTCCCCGAGGATCGCGCGTAGCTCGGCAATGCGCTCCTGGAGGTCGCCGTACTCGTCCTGGACCTCCTTTCGCGCGAGTCCCGTGAGTCGCGCCAGGCGCAGATCGAGGATGGCCTGGGCCTGAAGCTCGCTCAGGCTGAACTGCTCCATAAGTCCCGCCCTCGCGACGTCGCTGTCCGCCGAGCTTCGGATGAGCGCGATGACGGCGTCGAGGTTGTCGAGAGCGGTGAGGTAGCCCTCGAGGACGTGGGCTCGGCTCTCCGCCTTGCGCAGCTCGTCCTTCGACCGGCGCGTGACGACCTCGCGCTGGTAATCGAGGTAGTGGCGAAGGAGCTCGACCAGGGACAGCGTCCGGGGCACGCCGTCGACCAGGGCGACGGCGTTGTAACCGAACGAGGACTGAAGCGGTGTGTGCTTGAAGAGCTTGTTGAGCGCCACCTGCGGAACGGCCTCGCGCTTCAGCTCGATGTAGATGCGCATGCCGCTCTTGTCGGAGTGGTCCTGGAGCGCGTCGTCGCTCATCGGGATCTCGGTGAGCACCTTGCTCTCGACGAGCTCCGCGATCTTCTCGATGACACCCCCCTCGCCGCCCTTTCGAACACCGTAGGGCAGCTCGGTCACGATGATCGCGTTCTTGCCCCCTCGGAGCTCCTCCACGTGCGCCCGGGCGCGCATCACGATTCGGCCACGGCCGGATCGGTACGCATCCCTGATCCCACTTCGGCCCACGATGATCCCGCCGGTCGGGAAATCCGGCCCCTTGATGTGCTTCGCGAGTCTCTCGACGTCGATGTCGGCGCCGTCGATCATCGCCACGACCGCGTCGATGGTCTCGCCGAGGTTGTGCGGCGGAATGTTCGTCGCCATGCCCACGGCGATTCCGGACGACCCGTTCACGAGGAGGTTCGGGAAACGGGACGGGAGAACCGAAGGCTCTCGCCTCGACTCGTCGTAGTTCGGGACGAAATCGACGGTGTCCGCGTCGATGTCGCGCAGCATCTCCGTCGCGATCCGCGCGAGCCGGCACTCGGTGTACCGCATCGCAGCGGCCGGGTCGCCGTCCACCGAGCCGAAGTTCCCCTGGCCGTCGACCAGCGGATAGCGCATCGAGAACGGCTGCGCGAGACGGACGAGCGTGTCGTAGATCGCCGTGTCGCCGTGCGGGTGGTAGGAGCCCATCACATCGCCGACGACCCTGGCTGACTTCTTGTACGGGCGGTTGGGCTGCATGCCGGCCTCGTGCATGCCGTACAGCACCCGCCTGTGCACCGGCTTGAGCCCGTCGCGAACGTCGGGAAGCGCCCGGCTGACGATCACCGACATCGCGTAGTCGAGGAAGCTCGAGCGCATCTCCTGCTCGAGCTCGCGGGTCTCGACGCGCCCGCCGGCGAGCGGATCCGGTGTCAGGTCAGACATGGCAACTCACCAAACCGGTCCTACACATCCAGGAACCGCACGTCTTGCGCGTTCTGCTCGATGAACTCGCGGCGAGGCTCCACCTGGTCGCCCATGAGCCGCGAGAACCACAGGTCGGCGGCGGTTGCGTCCTCGACGTCGACCCGGATCAACATCCGCCGGCTCGGATCCATCGTCGTGTCCCACAGCTGCGTGTGATTCATCTCGCCGAGCCCCTTGAAGCGGCTGATCTGGAGCCCTTCTTTGGCAAGCTCGAGCGCCTGTCCGCGAAGAGCCTCGTACGTCCCCGCCTCGCCGGTCTTCTTGCCGAGCCTGAGCGTGAAGGGCGGCAAGCCGCCTACAACTTCGGCCAGGCGCGTGTAGGCGCGGCGGACGTTTCCGTAGATCGGCGAGGTGAGCAGCTCGCCCGGAACCGCGACCTGCGCGGCCATGCTCGTCTCGATCTCAACGACGCGCACTCGCAACTCGTCGGCGCTCGCCTCGAGAACGGAGAAGGCGTATCCGTTCTCGGAGAAACCCTCGAGGGCGCGCTGGAGATCGGCCGTCGAGTCGGCCTCGGTCTCGACCAGGCGGTGAGCGATCACGAAATCGGCAGGCTGGTTCCCGAAGTCGGCGCGCAGCCTTGCCGACCACCCCTCGAACTCGTTCAGGGCCCGCAGGAAGCGCGCGTACCGTGCCTCGGTCAGCTTCACGGTGGTCCCTCCGCGCGCCTCGATCTCGAGGTCGCCGAACCGCTCCCTGACGAGAAGCTCCTCGAGCTGGGTGTCCTTCTCCAGGTACGTCTGCTGGTTCCCGATCTTCACGAGATAGAGCGGGGGGACGGCAATGTGCACGTGGCCGCGATCGAAGAGCTCGGGCATGTGGCGGTAGAGGAACGTCAGGATCAACGTGCGGATGTGCGCGCCGTCGACGTCGGCGTCGGTCATGACGATGATCCGGTTGTAACGCAGCTTGGTGATGTCGAACTCGTCGCCGATCCCTGTCCCGATCACCGTGACGAGCGACTGGATCTCGGCGTTCGACAGGACCTTGTGGATGCGGTTCTTCTCGGAGTTGATGATCTTCCCGCGCAACGGCAGGATCGCCTGGTTCGACTTGTCCCGCGCTTGCTTCGCCGAGCCGCCTGCCGAGTCTCCCTCGACGATGAAGACCTCGGTGAGCTCCGGATCCCGGATCTGGCAGTCGGCAAACTTCTTCGCCATGCCGCCGCCGAACGCACCTTTCCGCCGCGTCAGGTCGCGAGCTTTTCGCGCGGCCTGGCGGGCCCGCGCTGCCGAGATCGCCTTCTGGAGGATTTGGCGCGCGTCGGTCGGGTTCTCCTCGAGAAACTCGGCGAGCCTCGCATTGACCGTCTGCTCGACGAGTCCCCGGACCCAGGGATTCCCGAGCTTCGTCTTCGTCTGACCTTCGAACTGCGGCTCCTGGAGCTTGACCGAGATGACGGCGGCGAGCCCTTCGCGCACGTCCTCGCCCTCGAGGTTCTCCTCCTTTTCCTTGAGGAGCCCCTTCGAGCGCGCGTAGTCGTTCAGCGTCCGTGTGAGCGCGGCCTTGAACCCGGAGAGGTGCGAGCCGCCCTCGTGCGTGTTGATGTTGTTCGCGAACGAGAAAACCGATTCGACGTACTTTCCGTTCCATTGCATCGCCACCTCGACGTGGGCCTCATCCGTGCGGCCCTCGAAGAAGACGATGTGCTTGTGGACGACTTCCTTCGCCTCGTTGACATGCGCCACGAAGTCTCGGATGCCGCCCTCGTA
>Ga0066710_100007542_pt1 | contig 10411 bp, 11 predicted proteins | sample GraSoiAngelo_159_FD_79666 | JGI IMG/M metagenome (GOLD analysis project Ga0066710, IMG submission 79666) | Grasslands soil microbial communities from the Angelo Coastal Reserve, California, USA - 14_1009_16_40cm | ecosystem: Environmental > Terrestrial > Soil > Grasslands | place: USA...
CTCGCCGCAGGGCGGGCGCGCGGCGGCCGAGGCCATCATGACGACGGACACGCGGCCCAAGGAGGCGGCGCTCCGCGTCGAGGTCAACGGGCGCGTGGTCACGCTGGGCGGTATCGCCAAGGGCGTGGCCATGCTGGAGCCGCACCTGGCCACGATGTTCTGCTTCGTGGCCACCGACGCCGCGGTGGGGCGCGGGGCGCTCACCGGCGTGCTGCGGCGCGCGGTGGATCGCTCGTTCAACCGCGTCACGGTCGACTCGGACACCTCCACCAGCGACACCGTGGCCGTGCTGGCCAATGGGCTCGCGGAGAACCGGCCCATCGAGAGCGGCGGCGCCGGGCTGCGCCAGTTCACGGCCGGCATGGAGGCGCTGATGGTCAAGCTCGCCCGCATGCTCGTCGCCGACGGCGAGGGCACCACCAAGCTGGTGATGATCACCGTGCGCGGGGCGGCCAGCCGCCGCGACGCCCTGCTGGCGGCCCGCAGCGTGGCGAACTCCCCGCTCCTCAAGTGCGCGCTCAATGGGGCCGATCCCAACTGGGGCCGCATCATGATGGCGCTGGGCAAGTCGGCGGCGCGGGTGGACCAGGACAAGGTGGCGATCGCCTTCGGGGAGGAGCCCCTGGTCGAGGGTGGCGTGCTCAGAGAAGGCGTGCGCCTGGAGCGCATCCGGGAGATCATGGGTGGACAGGAGTACGAGCTCACGATCGATCTCGGGTTGGGCCGCGGCGAGGACCGGGTCTGGACCAGTGATCTCAGCGAAGAGTACGTGCGGCTCAACGGCAAGTACACGACGTAGCTCACATCACACACGCCGCGCACTTTCGGTGGGAATGCCCGGCATTCCTCAGCGCGGCGGAGGCAAACCGAAGGAGGATGCATGGCTGCACTGACGATGAAGGAGTTGCTCGAGGCCGGAGTGCACTTCGGCCACCAGACGAAGCGATGGAACCCGAAGATGCAGAAGTACATCTTCGGCGAGCGCAACGGGATCTACATCATCGACCTCCAGAAGACCCTCAAGAAGTTCCGCGAAGCGTACGGATTCGTTCGCGACCTGGCCGCCGGCGGCGGCACGGTGCTGTTCATCGGCACCAAGAAACAGGCCCAGGAGACGGTCTTCGAGGAGGCCAGCCGCTGCGCGATGTTCTACGTGAACCAGCGCTGGCTCGGCGGCACGCTCACGAACTTCGCGACGATCCGCAAGTCCATCGGGCGGCTCAAGAAGCTCGAGGAGATGAAGGAGACGGGCGAGTTCGAGCGCGTGCCCAAGAAGGAGGCCCTCGAGCTCGACCGCGAGCGCGAGAAGCTGGAGAAAGCGCTGATCGGAATCAAGGTGATGGACTCGCTGCCGTCGGCGGTGTTCATCATCGATCCGCGCAAGGAGAAGATCGCGGTGGCCGAGGCCCAGCGCCTGGGCATCCCGATCGTCGCCATCGTGGACACCAACTGCGATCCGAGCGGGATCGACTACCCGATCCCTGGCAACGACGACGCCATCCGCGCCGTGCGGCTGATCACCTCGCGGATGGCCGACGCCATCCTGGAGGGCCGCGGCACGCTGGCCAAGGACGAGAGCGAGGGCGCCGAGACCGAGGCCGTCGAGACCGAGATGGCAGCGGTGGCCGAGACGGAGGCGTCCTGATGGCGGCCGATGCCAAGACCGTGATGGAGCTGCGCGAGCGCACGGGCGCGGGCGTGATGGACTGCAAGGCCGCCCTGCAGGCCTCCAACGGCAACCTCGACGAGGCCGTCGAGTTCCTGCGCAAAAAAGGGCTCGCAGACGCCAAGAAGCGTGCTGGGCGCGAGGCCAAGGACGGCGTGGTCCACGCCTACATCCACCCGGGCTCGCGCCTGGGCGTGCTGATCGAGGTCAACTGCGAGACGGACTTCGTGGCCAAGACCGACGCGTTCCAGGAGCTCGTCAAGGACCTCGCCATGCAGGTGGCGGCCGCCAACCCGGCCTACGTCGCCCGCGAGGACGTGCCGGGCGAGGTGCTCGAGAAGGAGCGCGAGATCTACCGCTCGCAGATGGCCGACCAGAAGAAGCCCCCCCAGGTCATCGACAAGATCGTCGAGGGCAAGCTCGAGAAGTACTTCAGCGAGCAGTGCCTGCTGGAGCAGCCCTTCATCAAGGACGCCTCCGGCAAGACGAGGATCAAGGACCTCGTGGACAAGGTGAACGCGGCCACCAAGGAGAAGGTCGGCGTCCGGCGGTTCGCCCGCTTCCAGGTCGGCGGAGGCAGCTAACCGTGGCGGCGGATGCCGCGAGCCCGCCGGCCTACCGCCGCATAGTCCTGAAGCTCTCGGGGGAGGCGCTCGCCGGGAGCCAGGGCTACGGCGTCGATCCCGCTGTCCTCGTGCGGATCGGCGCCGAGGTGCGTGAGGTCATCGACCTCGGCGTGCAGGTGGCCATCGTCATCGGCGGTGGCAACATCTTCCGGGGCCTGGCGGCCAGCGCGGGCGGCATGGACCGTTCCACCGCGGACTACATGGGCATGCTGGCCACGGTCATCAACGCCCTCGCCCTGCAGGACGCGCTGGAGAAGGCCGGCTGCCAGACGCGCGTGCTGTCCGCGATCGAGATGCGGGCGGTGGCCGAGCCGTACATCCGCCGGCGCGCCATCCGGCACCTGGAGAAGGGCCGCGTCGTCATCTTCGCGGCCGGCACCGGCAACCCGTTCTTCACGACCGACACCGCCGGCGCGCTGCGCGCCGTGGAGATCGGCGCCGACGCCATCATGAAGGCCACCAAGGTCGACGGCATCTACTCGGCCGATCCCGCGCGCGACAAGAACGCCGAGCGGCTGCCCAAGGTGACCTACATCGAAGTCCTCAACCGCCGGCTCGAGGTGATGGACACTACCGCGATCTCGCTCTGCATGGACAACAAGCTGCCGATCGTCGTCTTCGACCTCAACCGCTCCGGCAACATCAAGCGCATCGTGTGCGGCGAGCCGGTGGGCTCGGTGGTCACGGCATCGGTCTAGAAAGGAGCCCTGTCATGCAGGACGTGCTGAAGGATGTGGACGCGCGCATGAACGCGGCGCTCGACGCGTTGAGCCGGGAGTTCGCCTCGGTGCGCACGGGCCGGGCCTCGACGGCGCTCCTCGACACCCTCCGCGTGGACTACTACGGCACGCCCACGCCCGTGGCGCAGATGGCATCGGTCTCGACGCCGGACGCGCGCACGGTGGTGATCCAGCCCTGGGAGGCCGGACAGATCGGCGCCATCGAGAAGGCCATCCAGAAGTCCGACCTCGGCCTCACGCCGGTGAACGACGGCAAGCTCATCCGCCTGACCATGCCGACGCCCACCGAGGAGCGCCGCAAGCAGCTCGTGAAGACCGTGGCCAAGATGGCCGAGGACGCGCGCGTGGCCGTCCGCAACGTGCGGCGCGAGGCCAACGACAAGCTCAAGGCCGCCGCCAAGAAACAGAAGGCCTCGGAGGACGAGGAGCGCCGCGCCCACGACCAGGTCCAGAAGACCACCGATCGCTTCGTGGCCAAGGTGGACGAGCTGCTGAAGAAGAAGGAACAGGAGATCCTCTCATTCTGAGACGCGCGGCGCCGGCGCCGCCCGCACTCGACGGGCTGGGCGAGCAGGAGCTGCTCGCGATGGTCCGGGCGCAGCCGGTGCCGGCTCACGTGGCGGTCATCATGGACGGCAACGGCCGCTGGGCGACCGGCAAGGGCCTGCCGCGGGTGGCCGGTCATCGCGAGGGCGTCAAGGCGGCCCGCGCGATGGTGCGGGCGGCCGATGCCATCGGGCTCCGGTTCCTGACCCTGTACGCGTTCTCGACGGAGAACTGGAACCGGCCGGAGGACGAGGTCACCACGCTGATGCGGCTGCTGGAGGAGTCGATCTACCGCGAGCTGCCCGAGCTGATGTCTCGCAACGTGCGGCTGCGCGTGATCGGCCGCCCCACGGGCGTGCCGCTGCCGGTGCGCCGCGGCATCGACCACGTCGTGCACGAGACGCGCGCCAACACGGGCCTCACGCTGCTGATGGCCTTCAACTACGGCGGGCGCGACGAGCTGCTCGACGCGTTCCGGGCCCTGGCCCGTCGCGTGCGGGCCGGCGACCTCGAGCCGGAGCAGATCTCGGAGGCGCACGTCGGCGGCGCGCTCTACACGGACGGCATTCCGGACCCGGACCTGCTGATCCGGACCAGCGGCGAGATGCGAATCTCTAACTTCCTTTTGTGGCAGATCGCGTATACCGAGTTGTGGATGACGACGACGCTGTGGCCCGACTTCGGGCCCTCGGATCTCTACCGCGCCATCGCCGATTTCCAGCGGCGCACGCGACGGTTCGGTGGGGTGTGACGTGGGCCTCGCGGCAGTCGGGCGGACGGCGTCGTGGAGCGGTCGGGAGAAGCCGGTCGGGGTTTCTCCGGACATGATCCGGCGCCTGCTCAGTGCCCTCGTGCTGCTGCCGGTCTTCCTGCTGATCGTCATCAAGGCGCCCGCCGTCCTCTTCAATCTCGTCGTCGTACTCTTCAGCGCGCGGGCGCTGTGGGAGCTGACGCGGATGCTGGAGCAGGCGGGCCGTCCCGTGCAGCGCTGGCTCGCTGTGCTGGCCGGCGTGGCAGTGACGGCGTCATTCGGCGCCTCGCGCACGCTCGATCCGCTGCTGCTGCCGGCGCTCGTGCTGACGCTCGCCGTCGGCGCCATCTTCGCGGCGCCCATCTTTCGCGGGACGCCGGCGATCGAGCCGGCCGCCAACACGCTGCTGGCCGTGGTGTACGTGGGCTGGCTGCTCGGCTACGGCATCCTGCTCCACCACACGTCGCCTCGCGGCGACGAGCTCGTGCTCTTCGTGGTGGGCGTGACGTGGGTCGGCGAGACGGCCGCCTACGTGGTGGGCTCCACGCTCGGCCGCCGCCCGCTGGTGCCGATCGTCAGTCCGAAGAAGACGATCGAGGGCGCGGTGGCCCAGGTCGTCGCCTCGGTGGCGACGGCCGCCGCGCTGGGCGCCTGGCTGCTGCCGTGGTGCGCGATGAGCGTGATGGTCGGCGCCGGCGCGCTGCTCGGCGTGGTGGGCCAGGTCGGCGACCTGGCGGAGTCGGTCATCAAGCGCACGGTGGGCCTCAAGGACACCGGCGCGCTGATCCCGGGTCACGGCGGCGTGCTGGACCGCATCGACAGCCTGCTCTTCAACTTGCCCGCGTTCTATTACGTCTCTCGCCTGGCGGGGTGCGCATGAAGCGCGTGACGATTCTGGGGGCGACCGGGTCCATCGGCTTGCGCACGCTCGAGATCGTGTCGAGCTTTCCCGACGAGTTCGGCGTGGCCGGCCTCGCCGCACGCGGCTCGAACGTCGAGCTGGTGGCCGACCTCTGCCGCAAGTACAGCCCGCGCGCCGTCGCGCTGCTCGACGGCCGCGCCCGCGATCAGCTCGCGCGCCTGCTGCCGGCGCCGCGGCCCGAGCTGCTGGCCGGCGCCGACGGCCTGGTGGCGCTCGCCCGTGACGTGGACGCCGACGTGGTCGTCTCGGCCCTCGTGGGCGGCGCCGGCCTGTTGCCGACGATGGCCGCCATCGAGGCCGGCCGCACGATGGCGCTCGCCAACAAGGAGACGCTGGTGATGGCGGGCAGCCTGATGACGGCCGCCGCCAAGCGCCGTCACGTGGCGCTGCTGCCCGTGGACTCCGAGCACAGCGCCGTCTTCCAGTGCCTGGTCGGCCACAACCGGGGCGACGTCCACCGCGTCCTGCTCACCGCCTCGGGCGGGCCGTTCCGCGAGTGGCCGCCGGAGAAGTTCGCGGGGATCACCGTGGAGGACGCGCTCAAGCACCCCACGTGGAAGATGGGCGCCAAGATCACGATCGACTCCGCCACGCTGATGAACAAGGGCCTGGAGATCATCGAGGCCCGGTGGCTGTTCGACGTGGCGCCCGAGAAGGTGCAGGTCATCGTGCACCCGCAGTCGGTCGTGCACTCGATGGTGGAGTACATCGACGGCTCGGTGATCGCCCAGCTCGGCGTGCCGGACATGGGCATCCCGATCCTGTACGCGCTCACGTACCCCGAGCGGCGGCCGACGCCGGCCGCGCGCCTCGATCTCACGCGCACCGGTGCGCTGACGTTCTTCGAGCCCGACCCCGTGAAGTTCCCCTGCCTGCGCCTGGCCCGCGCCGCCCTCGAGCGGGGCGGGACAGCGCCGGTCGTCCTCAACGCCGCCAACGAAGTGGCGGTCGCCGCCTTCCTCGACCGCCGCCTTTCTTTCGTGGAGATTCCCGCGCTCATCGAGCGCGCGCTCGACCACGTGCCGCACGCGGGTCTGACGTCCATCGAGCAGTGCGTGGGCGTCGATGCCGAGGCCCGCCGCCGCGTCCAGGAGTGGATCGACACGCGCGCCGGAGGTGCCAAGCAGTGACCACCGTGGTCTCGTTCGTCGTCGTCATCGGCATCCTGATCCTCATCCACGAGCTCGGGCACTTCTTCGTGGCCCGCTGGACCGGCGTCGGCGTGGAGCGCTTCTCCATCGGCTTCGGCCCCGTCCTGCTGCGCTGGCGCGGCAAGGAAACCGAGTACGTCCTCTCGGCGATCCCCATGGGCGGCTACGTGAAGATGATGGGCGAGGAGAGCCCGCTCGAAGGCGGGACGACGCCCACGTACGATCCGACCAAGGCCTTCGCGCTCAAGCCGCTGTGGGCACGCTTCCTCATCGTCTTCGCCGGCCCCGCCATGAACCTGGTGCTGGCCGTGGTGATCTTCGCCGTCGTGCTGGCCACGCTGGGCCGGCCGGTGTGGCCTGCCGTCGTGGGGCGGGTGACCGAGGGCAGCCCGGGCGCCGCCGCCGGCCTCCGCACGGGCGACGTCGTCGTCGCGGTCAACGGCCGTTCGATCGCGTACTGGGAGGATCTCGATCGCGCGCTGGCCAAGTCGGATGGGCGGCCGCTCGAGCTGCGCGTGCGGCGCGATAGCACCGAGCAGGCGGTGACGGTGAAGCCGCGGCTGCGCACGGCGCCCGACCCCATCTTCCGCGAGCCGCGCGAGTCGTGGGACATCGGCGCGGGGCCCCAGCTCATCCCGCAGATCAGCTCCGTCAGCCCCGGCTCGCCGTCCGAGAAGGCCGGCCTCAAGGCGGGCGACGTCGTGACCAGCGTGGCCGGCCAGCCCGTCTACACACCGGAAGACCTGGTGGAGGCGATCCGTACGCGCCCCGGCCAGTCCTTCCCGATGACGGTCGAGCGCGGCGGCCGCACGCTGACCGTCACCGTCACGCCCGACCCCGTGAAGGAGAAGAGTCCCGACGGCCAGGAGCGCGAGGTCGGCCGCATCCAGGCGGGCATCGCGACGAAGGCGGTGAGCTTCGAGCCGTACAATCCGGTCTCGGCGCTCGGGCACGGCGTGACCAAGACGTCGGACATGACGGTGCTCACCGTGAAGGGCCTGTGGAAGCTGCTCTCGCGGCAGATCGACTCGTCGAACATCGGCGGGCCGATCCAGATCGCGACGGAGGCGGGACGGCAGGCCAAGGACGGCATGGCCTCGCTGGCGCTGTTCACCGCCATCATCAGCGTGAACCTCGGCGTGCTGAACCTGCTGCCGGTGCCGATGCTCGACGGCGGTCACCTGTTCTTCTTCGTGATCGAGGCGATCCTCGGGCGGCCATTGTCGTTGCGCAAGCGGGAAGTCGCCCAGCAGGTGGGCTTCGTGCTGCTCATGCTGCTGATGGTTTACGCGATCTACAACGACCTCGTGCGCATCGACGCATTCAAACTCTTCCGATAGGCTGACTCGCCGCCACTCACGCCGTGGGGCCGCGTGAACACCATGAAGCTCGACCATGTCGCCATCTGGGCTGTGGACCTCGAGCTGATGCGTGCCTTCTACGAGAAGTACTTCGACGCGCGATCGAACGTGAAATATGAGAACGAACGCAAGGGGTTCACGTCGTATTTCCTGACGTTTCCTGAAGGCGGTCGGCTGGAGCTGATGCACCGACCCGACATCCAGAGGTTCCCGGATTCGCCGAGCTCGCGCGAGTTCATCGGGTACGCCCACCTGGGTGTGGAGCTGGGCTCTCGGGCCGCCGTCGACGCCCTGACGAAACGGCTGCAGGGCGACGGGTTCCCGGTTCTCGATGGACCGAGACGGACGGGCGACGGATACTACGAGAGCATGGTCGCGGATCCCGAAGGGAACCGGATCGTCATCGCCGAGTGAGTCCGCCGGCGCGGCCCTTTTCTGCCCCTGCGATGTTGCAGGTTCCCGTAGAATCTAACGGTTAACGCATTCTTCCGACAGGACGGGGGACGGATGATCAACCGGCGCAAGAGCAGGCAGCTCCAGGTCGGCAACGTCAAGGTGGGCGGCGGCGCGCCGATCACCGTGCAATCGATGACGAAGACCGACACCCGGGACGTGCAGGCCACGCTGCTGGAGATCTGGTCGCTGGAAGCGGCCGGTTGTGACATCGTCCGTTGCGCGGTGCCGGTGCGGGAGGCCGCCGAGAAGCTGGGCGAGATCAAGCGTCAGATCCGCATCCCGCTGGTGGCCGACATCCACTTCAACTACAAGCTCGCCCTCATCGCGCTCGATCAGGGCGTGGACGGCCTGCGCCTGAATCCCGGCAACATCGGCGGCAAGAAGTTCGTGATGGAGGTCGTCACCCTCGCGAAGGACAGGAAGATTCCGATCCGGATCGGAGTCAATGCCGGGTCGCTCGAGAAGGACCTCCTCGAGAAATACAACGGGCCGACGTCGCAGGGGATGGTCGAATCCGCGTTGCGCCACATCCACATCCTGGAAGAGTGCAACTACCCCGAGATGAAGGTGTCGCTGAAGGCCTCCGACCCGCTGATGATGATCGAGGCCTACCGCGCGCTGGCCGAGCAGGTGGACTATCCGCTCCACCTCGGCGTGACCGAGGCCGGCACGCCCGGCGTCGGCACCATCAAGTCCGCCGTCGGCCTCGGTGCGCTGCTGAGCGAGGGCATCGGCGACACCATCCGTGTCTCGCTCTCCGCCGATCCCACCGAGGAAGTGCGCGTGGGCATCGACATCCTGAAATCGCTCGGCCTGCGCAAGGGCGGCCTCACCTTCGTGTCGTGCCCGTCGTGCGGTCGCGCCGACGTCGATCTCGTCAAGCTCGCCAAGCAGGTGGAGGACGAGTTCAAGACCCTCAACGAAGAGATCCACATCGCCGTGATGGGGTGTGAGGTCAACGGCCCGGGCGAGGCGCGGGCGGCGGACATCGGCGTCGCGGGCGGGCGGGGGATCGGGCTGATCTTCAAGAACGGCGAGGTCATTCGCAAGGTGCCGGAGAAGGACATCGTCACGGCGATGCGCGAAGAGGTCGACAAGTACTTGTTGGAGCGAAAGGCCGCGAAGGAAGCGGCGGGAGCGAGCGCCTGATGGGCCAGTACGACTGCCACGTGTTCGTATGCACCAGCGGCGAGACGTGCCCCACGCAGGGCGACGTCGAGAAGTTCGTGAAGTACCTGCGCGGGGAGGTGGTCAAGGCCGGCCGCCAGCAGGACGTCCGCGTGAACAAGGCCGGCTGCTTCTCGCAGTGCGGCCACGGGCCGATGATCGTGGTCTACCCGGAGAACGTCTGGTACGCCGGCGTGAAGGAAGACGACCTCGCCGAGATCGCCCAGTCGCACATCCTGGGCGGCAAGCCGGTCGAGCGGCTGCGCTACGAGCCCGGCGTCAAGGGCGCGAACAAGACGAAAGACGCCCACTAGATGCGGCTCGCGAAGTCGCTCGTTCCGACGCTTCGCGAGGATCCCGCCGACGCCGAGGCGCTCTCCCACAAGCTCATGCTGCGGGCGGGGCTGATCCGCCAGCTCGCCGCCGGGATCTACGTCTACCTGCCCATCGGCCACCGGGTGCACGAGAAGGTCAGCAACATCATCCGCGAGGAGATGAACGCCATCGGCGGGCAGGAGATCACCATGCCCGTGCTCCAGCCGGCCGAGCTGTGGCAGAAGTCGGGACGCTGGGACGGCATCCCGGAGATGTTCAAGCTCCAGGACCGCTACGGGCGCGACATGGTGCTGGGCATGACGCACGAGGAGGTCATCGCCTGGATCGCCTCGCGCGAGATCCGCTCCTACCGCGACCTGCCGCAGATCTGGTACCAGGTCCAGACGAAGGAGCGTGACGAGGCCCGGCCGCGCTCGGGCGTGCTGCGTACGCGCGAGTTCGTCATGAAGGACTCCTACACGCTCGACCCCGACGTGGCCGCGCTCGACCGCTCCTATGCGGCCCACGAGTCCGCCTACCGCAAGATCTTCGAGCGCTGCGGGCTGCACTTTCACGTGGTGGAGTCGGACACCGGCATGATGGGCGGCCTCGGCGCCCACGAGTTCCAGGCGCCCTGCGCGGCCGGCGAGGACGAGATCGCGCTGTGCGCGGGCTGCGGCTACGCCGCCAACGTGGAGATCGCCCGCGGC
>Ga0066710_100007543_pt1 | contig 10409 bp, 16 predicted proteins | sample GraSoiAngelo_159_FD_79666 | JGI IMG/M metagenome (GOLD analysis project Ga0066710, IMG submission 79666) | Grasslands soil microbial communities from the Angelo Coastal Reserve, California, USA - 14_1009_16_40cm | ecosystem: Environmental > Terrestrial > Soil > Grasslands | place: USA...
ATCATGACCGCTTCAGGTATCGCCCACTACCCCAGGAAAGGAGATGACATGGCAGTGTCACGACCGGCGGGCAAAGAGCCGCCGAAGTCAATCACCATCAACGCCCGCCTCATGGGCCTCGGTGAGGTCCACTGGACCATTGAGGGTCCGCCTGACCACCAGCGTCACGTTAACGACAAGCTCTATGTCTTCTGGCAGCCACTGATCGAGGAGTGGTCTGTCCAGCCGAATCCAGAGGGGACTGACAGTGCTGTGGACACTCGCTTGGCAGACGGCGACCGGGGCGGCAGTGACCGACCAAGCAGCCGCCCTAGTAGCTGACCAGACAATGCCGGTGGATTCGGGGAGTAACCCGCTCTTCCCGATCCCGATGTACGCCACTGCCTGGTGGGCCGGCGGCGCGACGCTCACCAGAGTCCGGATCAATGCCCCCAAATTTAGGGGCATTAATCGGCCACAAATAAGACCGATTGACTCCGGTGTTAATCCGACCGGCCGGCCGCAGCTGATGGAGGCGTGGCGGCGACCGCTCCTCTACAACGCCACCGAGCCGATCCAACCGCTCCAATCAGACACCGCGTCTGAGACGCCGAATATCGTCGGCATTTTCGGCGATTTGCAGCGCAACGCGGCCCAAGGGGACATGTACACCTGCCGGGCCACGACGACGCTCACCCCCACGGCCAATGCCTGGAGTGCGGCGCCGTCACTCACGTTCGATGACACCCTGCCGACCGGGCGCTATGAGGTCCAGGGCATGGACGAGGGCAGCGCGGGCAGCGTCGCTGCTCGGCTGATCTTCCTTGGACCGGCCTTGCCTGGCGTCGTCCCTAATGTGCGACCGGGCGGCGTTTTCCCCGTCAATCTCACGAGCCAGTCCACGCGCTACTTCAGGTATGGCTACCTCGGCGCGTGGGGGCAATTTATCAACACCGCATTACCTACCTTGGAGGTCTTTAAAACGGCGGCGACGGCGAATCCAGCCGTGTTCCTTGATATCGTCAAAGTCGGATAAAGCGGAGTCGCTAAGTGGCTAATCCGCTCCAAGAGCTGACCGGCGACTTTCTGATCCGCGAAACGGACGTGGCGGTCGGCACGTCCAGTGTCCCGGCCGTGGGGCAGGACGTGACGCGCTGGGGAGTGATCTTCGATCAGCCGGGCGTGGCTAACACGATCTGGGTCACGACGCTCGGGATAGCGGTGAACGCGCGCGGGATCGCGCTGAATCAAAACAAGGGCTCGCTCAAACTAAACTTCCGCGACGACGGCGCGCTGACCCAACAAGCCTGGGCGTGCATCGCCAGTGCGGTGAGCCAGCACCTCACTGTCGTCGAAGTGCTGTATCGGCCGGTCGGGTGGGAAGAGGCTGGCCCGGAACTGCTGGATGAACTGGCCGAACGCTATCGGAGTGCCGGGCTATGATCCAATCAGCGAACGTTTTTACCACGGTGGGGACGACAGCGGTGCAGGTGGTCCCGGCCGATCCGCGCCGTATGGTGTTGACCTTTTTTTCCAACTCTAACACCCGCTACACACTATCCAATTCCGCCGGCGCGACCATCGACAACGGGCCGACCATCCAGCAGGGATCGTCCCCGCTGACGATGGACTACGAAACTTACGGCAACGTGATCCGCAAACCGTGGTTTGCCGTGGGGCCGGCAGCGGCGACACCGGTATGCTGGATAGAAGGGACAGGACCATGAACGAGGGAAACGGGCGAGCCAGTTGGCTTCTGAACGTACTGCTCGCAGCACTGGTCGGCCTGCTGGCCGTCCATCTGTTCGTCGCGGCCGACCCTGGCGCGCTGAAGGTGCAGGGGCCGGACGCGCCGGGCAATCCGCTGATGCCGGATCAGACGTTCTCCGGCAGCCTCACTAATGGCACGGACACGATCACGCAGGCGGTCAATGGCTATGGCGGGATCGGCGTCGTCGTCACTGGCACATGGTCCGGAGTGATAATTGTTCAGGTCAGCTGCGATAATGCAGTGACCTTCAACCACTCGACCCTTTGGGAGTTTGGCGGGTCGAGTGCCAGCCCGAGAGGTCAGGGGCAGACGAACATCCAGTCCAACGGCCAGTATTCCGTACTGGATATGGGCGGTGTCTCGCACGTTCGTGTCAGTTTTTCCACCTACACTTCGGGTACTGCTCAGGTCACTGGCAGGGCCACGCAGAGCGGGATGTCGGCAGAGTTAGGTTGCGTGGTTAGTCAGGGATCGACCAACCTAACATCGGTCTCGCCGCGCATCCTGGTGACAGGGGGGATCGACCTATCAGCGACCGCACAGTACGCGCGGTATTCCAGTGGTTTCCCGGCGGCGAACGATGTGGGGCTGTTCGTCGCGCAGCGCCCCTACTCGTTCAACAACATCACCACCAACACAACCACCACAGTCAAGAGCGGAGCGGGTATCCTCCACTCAGTTGTGGTCAACACCCTCGGTGTGACAGACACCGCGACAATCTACGACAACACGGCTGGCAGCGGGACTACCATTGGCAAGATCAACCACGCGTCGTCCGTCGGCACGTTTCTGTACGATGTGAGATTTTCGACCGGTCTCACCATTGTCACGGCCGGCACCACCGCCCCGGACATCACTGTGAGCTACGACTAATGGTGGCGCGCAGACCCATGATCTCATTTGTGCTTGCCTGTGTGTTCCTCGGCATCATGTGTGTGATCGGAGTGTGGGATGCCTACGTCCTCACCATCGACCCGACCTCCCCCACGGTTTCCGCTGTGGTTCGTGCTTTTGCTCGCGATTATCCTATTTCTGCTGTTCTTGTGGGAGTGCTTGTGGGTCATCTATTTTGGCCGGTAGTGAGCGGGCGTGAGTTTTCCCCCAAGGAGATTATTGACCAGGTACGCAATGGGGGTAAGTGATGCCAGTCGAGACGAAGATGCCGGGGATGACCCCGGCGGATTACGAGCAGGCCAATAAGGACTTACGCGACCTGGCCCGGATCAAGGGCGAGTTGGAGACGGCCCTTTCTGGCGGCGTGCCCTGCGAAGAGCAGTGCCAGGCGTGCGAGTGGTTGATTGAGCAAATCTCCAAGTTCAAGCAGGCCAGCTGGCCGCACGCACCATAATGGCTACCCGCAAAAAGCCTGACACGTCGATCTTCGACATCGGCTTTCCGATCACGTCGCGGGTCGGTATGCAGCGCGTCGACCAAATGATCGGGGCACGGCTGGATAGCCACACATCTCGGATAGGGAAAGTAGCAAACTACTTCAATGCCGAGTTGAGCGATGTGGCCAACGGTCACGAGCAACGGCTCACACGCGTCATGCGTCCGCTCGAACAGGAGTTGGACCGGCTCCGGGGCAGTCAGGACGTGCGTAACGCGGCGGTCCAGGGAGCGCTGGCGATGGCGCTCGCCCCGATCCAGGGACGGGCGGAGCGGATCACGGAGCCGCAGTCGCCCTTTCACCCCGAGACGCTGCCGGGCGTGCCGGGGTGTGCGCCCACCCCGAACTCTATCGCCTGGACCGGGCCGTTCCCCGCGACTTATCCGGGCCGGCCCGAGTGGCGTAAGAGCAGCGAGACGGCGGTACAGGCGGTCTATCGCTGTCATGGATCGGGTGGTATCGCCGTCCTGTCCCACGCGCCGCCGGTGGGCGGGGGCGGCGGTCCTCCTTCGCTGCCGGTCGGCGGGGGGAACGGTCAGCCGATCAGCGGTCCTCCTGTGCCGCCGATTGGCGAGCCTCCCCCGCCGATCTGTCCGCACTGTGGCTGTACGCTGGAATGGCCGGCCGACGCGCCGGGGTCTAGCTGTGAGCGACCACTCTATATCGTGGTGTGTGTCCCGGCTCCCAAGCCGGAGTTTTGCCCGGCTCCCCCGCCGGGGGGAGTAACGGGCGGAAGGGGAGTGCCGTATGCCGGGCCAACACGGTGAGTTCGTGCCCTACGATCCGGGCCGCAATGGTCAGGCAGTGGAGTGCCCGGCTCCCATCCCAGAGCCAGCCGTGCCGCCGGAAACGACCGTGCCACCGCAACAGGCAGCGGCCGGCCCAGACTTCTGCGCGCGGCTAGACTCGGTTGCGGATATTATGGATGCGATAGGTGCGCGAATCCGCGACACGAACAAGGCCATCGATCCCGACGCGGTGTACACGCTGATTGAGACGATTTACCAGCGCGGGGCACTGACCAGCGAGGGGGCACACCCGCCCGGCGCGATCCGCGACCGGATCGATGCCGCGCTTGCCAGGATCGACCTGGGCGGTGTGCTGGCCTCATGGCAGTCAGCGGCTGGCCTCTTCCGCACCGTGGCCACGGATCGCTACCTTAACATGCTGGCGTGCCGCTATCTGCTTCAGTGCCTGTACGACTACGCGGTGTCATGGGGAGCGGCAGAGTCCACCAGCAAGGGCCGGGGCACGTCGCTGTCCGCGAGTGCGTCGATTGGAGCATAAATGCCAATTTTAGGCGGGTCATATTTCCAGCCGGGGACGGGCGCGCAAGCGCCTGCCTACGCCGTGGCAGCCCCGATGGTGGAGCCTCAGCAGTCGCCCATCGGTCATAGGGCCTCGGCCGGGGTCCATGTCGGCGCGCAGGCGGGCCGCGACCAGTCGCGCCACGGCGGAGTCGGCTCAGCGCTGCGTCTGCTCCTAGTGCCGGTACTGGACGTGGCCGACATGGCCTTGCGGCGCGCCTGTCCGACCGTGCCGATTTCCGTGGCCGACGCCACGGCCGGATACATGGCCGGGACGGTGGACGATAGGCTCTGGCGCTGCATCGTGTCCATCCACGGCGGCGACCTGGACCAGCATCTACTAGCGCGGGAGGGGCTACGCCGAAGGCCAGAGGTAATTGAGAGTGCTGTCCTCCGCAATCGGGAGCTGCTGTCGGACACTCAGTATGACGGGGCACTCCGGCAGTTAGGTTTCACGCAACCTAATGAGCGACAATTAGTATCTCAATTACGTTTCGAGGTTCCCGGCCCGTCCGACCTCGTTAGGTTTGCGGTCAGGCACGTCTTCGAGCCGGAGCTAATCTCCGAGTTCGGCTACGACGATGAATATAGGCCGATCTTGGACGCCTACCATCACGCGCAGGGCGTGGACTACCCGATCTTCTCCGGCCCACTACAACAGGTAGTGGCCTACACGGAGGCGGCGAACAATCTACCTCCCGGCTCCTTTTTGCAGCGCTACATGGACGCCGGCCTTTCTGAGCCGACGTGGGCGCGGGCCTATTGGTGGAGTCATTGGATACTGCCGTCGCCGACGCAGGGATACGAGATGATGTTTCGGCTCGACCCGACGCGCGACAAGACAGGTGAGCCGGATTGGATGCAGTCACAGGACTTTGACCTCGCCCATCTAAGGTTGTTACTCCGTGCCAACGACTACCCTCCTTACTGGCGCGACAAGCTTGCCGCCATCGCGTACCGTCCACCTAACCTGCGTTTTCTGCGTGTCCAGTTACAGACTCGCACTATCACCCACGCCCAGGCCGTGTCCCAGCTGCGGCAGATGGGGTTTAGGCCCGACTACGCCGAAGCGCAGGCATCGGCGCTCGAGCGGCAGCTTGCCGAACAGCGCGCCGAAAAAGTGTGGGGGCAAGTCCGCAAGGGCATCCGGGAGCAATGGGAGCTAGGATTAATCACAGATGATGAGGCGCGGGCGAACCTCACAGAGTCGGGGATTGACACGGAACTGGTGGAGGCCCAGCTGTTCCAGTGGGCGGCCGAGCACAATTACGACATCGGCAGATCGCTGGTCAAGGAGCTGCACCGGGCCTATCTGACCGGGGTCTTTACATGGCCACAGACTGTGACCTTCCTGACACAGGTGGGTATTGTGCCAAAGCGTCAGGCCGAGTACCAACGGATTTGGGGGGCGGAGTTGCAGGCGCGGCGGAAGGAAGTGACGGCCAGTCAAGCCCAGAAATACGCCGTGGAGGGGGTGATGGATATCCCTACTCTGGTTGTGCGGCTGCGCAACCTCAATTACTCAGATGCCGCAATCGAACTAATACTACGCGACACACGCTATCAGTTAGTACAGAGAGATGCTCGGACAGCGAGTGCAGCCGTGGCGGCAGAGCGTAAGACCCAGCGCGAGCTGGCAAACGCAGTCCGTGCACAGCGTACAGCCCTCGCAGAGCTACGCTCACAGTTAGGGCGTCATGGGACGCCCGCAAAGCTAAAGACCTGGTACTGCGCCGGCCTGATCGGCGTCTCCGAGGTGACACAGCGCCTCTCCCTTCTGGGCTGGCCCCAGCCGGATATCGACCGCTTACTAGAGGAATGTGATGCCAAGCGAATTAAAGCCGGTCTCCCGACGTACACGCAGGAGACCGGCCGGAGCGAAAAAACGGATTGACCGCGTGGCTAAGTTGTGCCCGGCGGTCTGCCTTTCCCTGCCGGACTGCCGGGGCCCGGCATGTGCGGCGCTGCGCGCGGCGTGCTTAGCATGTGAGCGAGCGCTTGGCCGAAGCGGTGGGCCAGGTGCTCCTCCAGCTTCAGGGGTTCGCGGCTGAGCATACAGCGCGCCGACAGGCCAAGCACGACCGCGCTTAGCTCGTCCAGGTCCATCGTGCAGTGACAGAGGTTGTCACTTTTGCTCACTTCGCACTTCATAGGGTAGCTCTCCTTTCGCCCGGCCGGGTAAATCTGAGGGTATCCACAGGGGCCTCACCCATCCGTCTGCACGGACGCGGCCCACGTATCGATGGCGCGCAAGAGCGCGGACAGATACGATACTGCGCCAGCACTCAGGGCCGGCCCGGAGCAGCTGATAGACTGGACATCCGCACGATACGGCGGATAGCTGGTCAGCGTCAGCGTGACCGTGATCGGTTGCGTGGGCCGCTGGAGCGACCCTTCTACTCGCTCGTGCCACCGATGGACACGCTCCACGAGCTTCTTTAGGCGCTCCATCTCCTGTGGGACGGCCAAGTCGGTAGTCTCTGATGTTTCGGTAGGCGGCGTCATGTGCATTCTCCTTAACCTTGAGCCTCCCTAATTCCGTCTCCGATACCAACCCGGCATCGGCCAGACGCTCCAGGCCCAGAGGCGAGACGTGGAGTGAGTCACAGTCGTAATAGTAGCAGTCCAGCGGGCCGGCGATGTCCACGGCGGCGTCGGTCAGGACGCGGGCGCCGCTGGTGACGTGCGCGGACAGGCCTGGGCACGAGTGCTGCCATTCGCCGGGTGAGCCGTAGACCTGGGCGCAACCGGCCAAACTGCGGAAGATTTTCCATTCGGAGTGGTCCGGTGCCCACTCCCACCAGTGGCCGAAGGGCAGCTGCGCGGACTTGCCGGGTACGTCGGTCCAGTCGCGGGCGTGCTGGCCGAATTTGCCCGGCAGCACGGTCAGCAGCCTCTTACAGATAGCTTCCTCAGCTGGTCTACCTGCTTTTCGGTACATGAGCCTTCGGCGATACCAATGGTTCGTATAAGGGCCGAAAGGCATTCCGGGCTCGTACCAAGAAACTCTTGCCACGTCCAGCACTTCACCAGCTTCCAGCGCTCTCTGGAGTTCCGGCGTTGCCAGCACACAAGTAAATTTTCCACGTCCCCACACCCTCCTCCATTGAGTCGTCCGCGCCATGTAAGGCGGCAACGTGCTGCCGCCAGCCGGGGGCGCGGACTGACCCGGCCATAAGCGATAGGGATAGTCGTAATTGCGCGCGTCCACGGTGACGCGGGCGATGGCCAGTTCGCCGCCTATCAGGCCCTCATGCAGTCTGGCTGGTGATCCGCCCACCGACTGGCCCAGCAGCCGGACCGGGCACGGCCCGGTCATGACATGGGCGTAGAGGGAGTTGTAGTCCACGGCGTTGACCGTGCCGTGGACCTCACCGAGGTAACGGCACTCCGTTCGTGCCCCGATGTAAGCCTCCCGCTCCAGCTGGTGGGCCTCCGGGTCCGCGTGGACGTGTACTCTGTCCCCCATCAGCCCGCGCCTCCAGCTATGCCATGCCAGTGACCCCAGGCTCCAGCCCCACGCGCCGCCAGCATCCGCGCCCATCATCTGGACGAGGCGCATGGTTAGCTCGGTCACGGTAGCGACCTGGAGGCGTGCCTTGTCGAGCGCCAGGCTGTCGGTGTCGTCGGAGCCGTACTCCTGCGGTGCGGGCATACGCAGGGCGGAGCAGACCCACTCCCAGGGGCGGTCCAGATAGTTAGCGGCATCAACGCAGTGGAGCAGCTTGCCCTTAATGCGGAGCCGGGCCGACATGGTCCGGCCCTCGAAATGGTAGCCCTCCACCAGTGGCTCGCCAGAGAGGGCATGGACCCATAGCTCACCAACGGTCAGGTGGTAGGCCACGTTGTGGGCGATCAACCAGGTGACCTCGCGCCTGGACGTATAGCGATCCAGGAGCGACAGCAGCCGTGCGCCGCTGTCGAACACGTGATCCTTACACGTCCAGCTGTTGGAGCCGTCGCGGTGCAGATAGGTGAGCGCGCCCACGCGCAAGCGGTGGACGAACAGCGGCGTGCCCGGGCCCTCTCTGGTGACGACTGGGGCACAGGCGATGATAATGTAGCGGCGCGGCAGTGCGCCGCGCCGGAGTGGTTTCAACGTATGAGCATAGGTTCCCACACTGATTCACCTCCCGAAAAAGGTTCCACGCTGGGAGGTAGTGACCTCCCATGAAGTAGTTACCCCGCCCGCTGCGGGGTAAAAGCGCTCGACAATCTCCTCAGCCCAGCTGTCGGCGCACTCGGCGAGGTCGGTCAGGTCAGGGATCGCGGAGTAGGTACAGGACACGTTCCCCTCGGTTAGCTGCTGGCCTGTAGTGGGGTCATAGACGCGGACGCGCATTCGGGTTTCGATCTGTCCCGGTGGACAGCCGGGACAGACGGGGATATCGGCCAGGCGGGGACGGTGGTACACGTCGGGCGTGCCGTAGGCGGCGGCAGCGGCGATCTGCGACTGGGCCAGTTCGAGGTACGACTCGATGTCGGCTGGGGCTAGCATCGGGTACTGCTCACTCACTATCTGGTAGGTGTAGCCATGAGACCAGCCTAAGGCCGCGCCGGTCGCGGCCAAATTGAGGATGTTTTGGGCGGGGTCAGGCACTCCGCCGGGCGGACGACTACCCGGCGCTGTGAATCCGATCAGAGCCATGTGGACTCCTCGGCGTCACGAAGGATAGGAGCCAGTCGCAGGCGCGCACCACGCTGCGCCAGTATGCTGCTTGGTTGTCGCCTCTCGCCTCTGTGTCCAGGGCTTGCGCCCGCACGGCCTGCTGATAGGCGCGCAGCGCGCCCGCACGAAAGCTGAGCAGAAAACCCCGGACGGTGTTCCGGCCGTCCGGGGTCTGCCATGCCCCTTTCTGTCGCCGACCCATCGCTCACAGCTCCTTTCCGGTGATATCGCCTGGCGCGAGGACGTAGCGGCGGCGGCCCGACGACGTTTTCTGCGTGGTGAAGGTGATGGGGACGGGCACAGGCCACGGCGGCAGGCCGTAGGCCTCCCTCAGCAGCGGCAGCGCCTGGAGGACCGTGCCGCCGGTCATAACGATGTTGCGCCCGTCGTCCAGGTGGAGGGCGAGATACGTCCCCTGCCGGACTGGCTCCTCGCCGTCCGGCGACACCTGCCGCGAGTAGACGGTCAGGCCCACGCACGAGTAGCACTTACCGAGGTACTGGTCGGCGTTACTGCCATTGGCATTGACCGCGCGGCCGAGCTGGGCGGCGCGCTCGGGGGTGTCGATGTCCAGGTACACGGCGATCTGCCGTGTGCCGGCGAACGGATCGTCGGGGATCAGGGCCGGCGTCTCGTCCGGCTCAGGGGTGGGCACTAGGTCATTCGACATGGTTGCTCCTGTTATTGGTACGGGATACTTGACACAATACGCGCTCAGTGCTGTCAGCACACGCTCGCGCCACTCACGATCTTCGGGCCGGTTAGCCTTGAGCCGGTCAGCAGCCGCCATCCATTTTGCGTACATCGTGCGGGCGTCCATAAGCTACCTCCATCGGTAGGTGATAGTCACAGACCGCGCGGTGGCCGACGCGCCAGACGGCCAGACAGGGACAGCGCCTGCCGGACTCGCGGTAGGCGCACCAGGGGACGACTAGCCCAGACAAACGTCCGAGTCTTGGGCAGTGGGGCGGCGTCCGGCCGGGGGGTCATAGGACACGTCGCGCTGGTGGTATTTCAGGTCACAGCCGAGGCTATCTGCCAGCTGATGCAGCAGCTGCTCGGCCTGATCGCGCGTCAATTCCACAGTAACACAGGTCAGTCCGGCGGTCAGGCTCCCGCCTGACCAGCCGTCGATATGGACGGATGCCTGCGGGTTGTCGGCGTAGGACGCGCCACACTGACGGACGATGAGGATGTTGACTTTCATGGATACTCCTGTCGGGCGACTAATGGATGATGGAGTTCTGGCCCGGCTCCGCGCCGGGCCACTCGGTGACGTCGTGATTGCCGGCC
>Ga0066710_100007545_pt1 | contig 10408 bp, 10 predicted proteins | sample GraSoiAngelo_159_FD_79666 | JGI IMG/M metagenome (GOLD analysis project Ga0066710, IMG submission 79666) | Grasslands soil microbial communities from the Angelo Coastal Reserve, California, USA - 14_1009_16_40cm | ecosystem: Environmental > Terrestrial > Soil > Grasslands | place: USA...
GCATCGGCTCGAGTTGCCAGAGACGCCGCGATCCTCGGATGCAGCGAGCCTCCGGTACGGCTCGTCCACGAACGGGACGATCTCGTCGCAGATGTACGTGTGGTAGCGGCCGGTGCCGGGCGAGTCGACGAACTGGCTCCCGCCGAACTTCGTCCAGGCGTCCACGTAGACGACGATCGCGGGCGGCGCGTCGCCGCGGGCGAAGAGCGCGTCCGCCTCCTCGGGGAACGGCCGCCGGAACGGTGTCCTGTTCTCCCACATCCCGATCTGGCCGGTGTAACCCTGGAGGACGTAGACGCTCGGGTAACGCCTATCGGACTCGGCGTCGTACCCGGGCGGCGCGTAGACCCAGAGCGGCCGCTCGTGCGGATCGCCGAGCGGGTTGTCGCGCAGGGCGTCGCTCACGATCGTGAGCCGGTCCAGACGGCCGGAGAAATCGTACGACCAGGGATCCACGGACGGCGAAGCCAATGCGCTCAGCCCGAACCCGGCTAGCCCGTATCCCAGTCGGCCTCGTAGGGCTTCCCGGGAACGCCGCCCACCATGAGGACCAGCGTGCCGTCCTCGAGCGCGACGGCGGACCGCGTCACCTCGGCGCGGGCGTAGAGGGCCTCGCCGGGGCCGAGCTCGACAGCCTCTCCGTCGCACTCGAAGCGCGCACGGCCGCGGACGATCACGTAGAGCTCCTCCTGCCCGCCGAACTCCGTCTCCTCATGCCGGACGACGAGCTCGCGGCCCGCGTCCGCCACGTTCGCGTTGACACCGTACGCGCGGATGCCGAAGTGCCGGCCGAGCGAGTGCCACCGAAGGCCGTACTCGGAATCCTTCGTCCACTGCGCCCAGTAGGACGGGTCGGCCGATGTCTCCGACGCCGGGACGTCCGTGACCCGAACGGTTCCCCAGGCGCCGCCGCTCGCGCTCATCGTGCGTAAGGCGCGACGCCCCGCTTGAGGAGGCCCCGGGCGATGATCAGCCGCTGGATCTCGCTCGTCCCCTCCCAGATGCGGTCGACGCGCAGCTCGCGGTAATGGCGCTCGGCAGGGTTCTCGTTCATGTAGCCGCGTCCGCCGAAGACCTGAACGGCGCGATCGGCCACTCGCCCCGCCGTCTCGGAGGCGAACAGCTTGGCCATCGCGACCTTGCCGTGGAGGATCCTGGGGTCGGCGCGCTCGAACTCGGCCGCGGCGTGGTAGGTCATCAGCCGGGCTGCGAAGAGCTCGGTGAGCGAGTCGGCGAGCATGAACTGGACAGCCTGATGCTCGGCGATCGGCTGTCCGAAGGCGACGCGCTCGAGCGCCCACTCGCGCGCGAGCTCGATCAGCCGCTCCGATGCGCCGCAGCAGCGCGCGGCGATCATCAGCCGCTCGACGGTGAACCATTTCTTCGCCCCTTCGTCGCCGCCGCTCGGAATCCGGTTCTCGTCGGGCACTCGGCAGTCGGACAGCCGGATCTCCGGGTGGTGATAGAGGTAGGGGTCGTGCATGAAGCGCGGCGTCCGGACCGTCTCGCACCCGGCCGTGCCCTTGTCCACGAGGAAGAGCGTCTGCTCGCCGTCCGGGATCGAGCGATCACCCTCCGCCCGGGCGAGCACGATGTAGAAGTCCGCCTTCTCGCCGCCCGTGACGAACCACTTCTCGCCGTTCAACACCCACTGGCCGTTCTCCCGCCGCGCGGTCGCGCAGATCGCGGCGACGTCCGAGCCTGCTCCGGGCTCCGTGACGGCCCAGGCCTCCATCCGCTCGTGCCGGAGGACGGGACGCACCCAGCGTTCCACCTGCTCGGGGCTCGCCAGCTCGAGCAGCTCGACCGGCCCCCGCTCGGCGACGATGAAGCCGAGCCCGTTGGTCGCCTTGCCAGCCTCCTCCTCGAGCACGACCTGGCCGAGCATCGGGAGCGCGGCGCCGCCCTCGTCGGCGGGGACGTTGAGATTCGAGAACCCCGCGGCACGCGCCTTCTGCTTGGCGGCGGCGACCGCGTCGAGATCGAACTCCCCGCTCTCCGCGACCTGCACCTCGAGCGGGTAGATCTCCGCCTCCATGAAGCGGGCAGCGCGCTCGCGCAGCTCGACGTACTCGGCGGGAAGCTCTGGAATCACGGGTGCGATCTTGACGGTTTTGGGTGCTCCAGGTCGACGGCTGCCCGCTGGAGCACGCGGCGAGCCGCGAGCGTCCCCTCGAGGATCGCTTCCTCGAGCCCGCGTGGGCTGAGGCAGTCACCGGCCTGCTCGACCGCGAGCCCGGCGGCCGTGAGCTGCGGCGCGAGGTCGGCGACGGGGACACGGCCGAAGGCGAGCACGAGCAGGTCCGCCTCCAGCTCCTCCGTCAGGTCGGGGGCGAAGACGTTGGCAAACCGCACGCGGCCGTTCGCGCCGCCGAGCGGCTGGAGGTGGTGCCGGATCTCGACGCCCCCGCGGTAGAGCCGTTGGAGGTAGAGGTTCCGGGCGTACTGGTGGAGAGCCTCGCCGGCCGTGGCCGACGCCACGGCCACCGTCACCGTGTTCCCGCGCTCGGCGAGAACCTCGGCGCAGTCGAGGCCCGTCGCATCGCCGCCCCAGTCGCAGAGCACGACCCGCTTTCCTTCCGGCGGGCTGCCCGCCAGCACGTCCCAGGCCCGCTCGACCTCGACGTCGCCGAAATCGAGGCGGGGGTCGTCCGGTGCCGCGCCGGTCGCGACGACGACCGCGTCCGGCTCGAGCGGCTGCACCGTCTCGATGCCCGCGTCGGTCTCGAGCCGGATGTCCACCTCGGCGAGGAGCCGCTCGTAGTTCCGGAGGAGCGAGCGCGCGACTTCCGCGTGGGCGGGAGCCGCTGCCGCGAGCGCCATCTGCCCGCCCAGGTGCAAGGACCGCTCCAGGAGGACGACGTCGTTCCCCGCGCGCGCTGCTTCCGCGGCCGCCGCGAGGCCTGCCGGTCCGCCACCGACGACGGCGAGCCGCCGGCCGCCCTCCTGCTCCTCCTCGTCGAAGGTCCGCTCGCGGCCAGTGCGCGGATTCTGCGCGCACGCGATCGGCGTCTCGGCGTGGTAGTGGGCGATGCAGGCGTTGCACCCGATACAGCGGAGCACCTCGCCCAGCCGCCCCTCGCGCGCTTTGCGCGGCAGGTCGGGATCCGTGATGAGGGCCCGGGTCATGCCGACCGCCGCTGCGCGACTCTCGGCGATCAGGCCGTCCGCGGCGGCCGGGTCGACGATCCGCGACGTCGCGATCAGCGGGATGCCGTTCTTGAAGGGAGCGGTGTGCGGAGCGATCGCGTTCTCCGGCATCGGCGGCGGCGGGACGATTTCAGCCGAGCCGAGATACGTAGACGAGTCGCCGAGCGCGACGTGGAGGTAGTCGACGAGCCCGGCGAGCTCGCCGACGACAGCCTGGGAGGCCTCCGAGTCGGCCGTCAGGCGCACCCCGATCGCAAGCCGGCCGGCGGCATCGCGCACCGCCTTGACGACCGCGAGCAGGAAGCGGGAAGGGGAGCCCCACTCGTCATCGCGCCGGTTCAGCTCGCGATCGAGGAACTGCGCGACCAGGTAGTTGTGCGCGGCGGAGATCTCGACGCCGTCGAGGCCGCCCTTCGCCGCGAGCTCGGCCGCCCGCGCGAAGCCGGCCACGATCGCCTCGATCTCGTCGGCCCGCAAGGCTCGGGGCTCGCCGTGGAAGCGCTGGCTCGGGACCGGGGAGGGCGCGACGGCCGGCGGACGCGGCGAGCTCGCGATCACTTCTCGCCCGCTGTGCAGGAGCTGGACGAAGAGCTTGGTCCCGTGCGGCTGCACCGCGGCCGCGACCCGCTCCCAGGCGGGCACGATCTCCGGCCTGTAGCCGGCCAGCGTGTGCGACGTCAGCGTGCCGGCTGCCGTCACCGCCGTCGCCTCCAGGACGATCAGGCCGACGCCTCCGCGCGCCCGACCCTCGTGGTAAGCGACGAAGTCGTCCGTCGGCAGGCTTTCGTGAACCATGGTCGTCTGGTGGGCCGTCGAGACGATCCGGTTCTGGAGCTCGACCGGGCCGAGCGCGAGCGGGCTGAAGAGGTGGCTAAGCGGGCTCGGCATCCGGGGTCAGATCCTGAACGAACGCATTCCGTTCGCGGTCGGTGAGGGGTCGCGAGCCGCCCGACTCGCGGTCCCTCGCGACGAGCACGACCTCGGCCTCCGCGGCGAGCTCGCCGGCGCGGGTGAAGAGCTCCTCACGGGTGGTGACGCTCGAGCTGCCGATCCGGATGAGCGAGCACCGCGCGAGCACCTCCACGTCTTCGAGCGTGAGCTCGCGGCGGAAGTCGATCGCCACGCGGGCGGTGACGTAGTCCCACTCGTCGCCGTCGCCGTCGCGCCCGAGCAGATCCGTGATCCACGCGTCGCGCACCTCCTCGATGTACGTGAGGTAGACGGCGTTGTTGACGTGGCCGTAGGCGTCCTGGTCACGCCAGCGGATCTCGATGCGTTTCTCGCGCATGGGCTTGCCGGGGCGGAGCCCCGCGATGGTAGTTGGGCCTTCATGGCGACCAAGACCCGCGTCATCGTCGGTGACCCCTCCTTCGACCTCGCGACCGTGAGCGCACTGCTCGACGGCGTCGCGGAAGCCGAGACGGGGGATCGGCCCTGGCAGGGCGACGACGTCGTGGGCCTGCTCGTCGGTCCCGACCATCCAGTCGGTGCGGCCGACATGGACGCGCTCCCCAACCTCGCCGTCGTCGCCAGCTGCAGCGTCGGCTACGACCACGTGGACGTCGAGGCGGCGGCCGCACGGGGGATCTGGGTGACGAACGTCCCCGACTACTGCGTCGAGGAGATGGCCGACAGCTCGCTTGCGCTCCTGCTCTCGCTCCTCCGCGGCATCGTCGTGCTCGACCGGAGCGTCCGGAACGGAGATTGGGACCACCGCGCGGCCGGAGAGCTCCGTCGCATCGCCGGTACGCGACTCGGGATCGTCGGGCTCGGACGCATCGGGCGGGCGCTCGCCGTGCGCGCCCGAGCGCTCGGCATGGAGGTCTGGGCAACGGATCCGGCCGTACCGGAGTCGGAGATCGAGGCGGCCGGGATCCACCCCGCCCGTCTGGACGAGCTGCTCGGCGGCTGCACGGCCTTCTCGCTCCACGCGCCGCTCACGCCGGCAACGGAGGGCATGATCGGGGAGCGCGAGCTCGGCCTCATGCCCGAGGGCGCGGTGCTCGTCGACACGGCCCGCGCACGGCTGACGGATTTCGGCGCCGTCCTGCGCGCGCTCGATTCCGGCCGGCTCGCCGCTGCCGCCTTCGATGTCCTCCCGGTCGAGCCGCCAAGCCCGGAGCATCCCCCGCCCGAGCACCCGCGGCTCGTCGTCAACCCGCACGCCGCCTGGTACAGCCCCGAAACGGAGATCGAGGTCTACCAGCGGCCGGTGATCGCAGTCCGCGAGGTGCTCGACGGCGGCGTCCCGCGCGACGCGGTCGTGGGACCGCGGACCACCGCGTGAAGGCCTTTCGCTCTCCGCTCGCACCGGACGCGAACGGCGGCCGTGTCGCCCTCATCTCCGGCGGGGGGACGGGCATCGGCCGGGCGACGGCGCGAGAGCTCGCCCGGACGGGGGCGTCGCTCGCGATCTGCGGACGACGGCCGGAGCCACTGGAGGAGGTTCGCGCCGAGCTCGAGGGGCTCGGCGCCCACTGCCTCGCCCTCCCGGTGGATGTCCGCGAGCCGGATCAGCTCGACGCCCTCGTCGACCAGGTGCTCGAGCGCTTCGAGCGGATCGACGTGCTCGTCAACAACGCCGGCGGCCAGTTCCTCGCGCCCGCCGAGGAGATCTCCGACAACGGTTGGCGGGCCGTCCATCGCCTCGCCGTCGATGCCGTATGGGGAATGACGCGGCGCGTCGCGGCGCGGTCGATGATCCCGAACCGGGACGGGGTGGTCGTCTTCGTCGGCTTCAGCCCCCGCCGCGGGATCCCCGAGCTGGTCCACGCGGCAGCTGCCCGGGCTGCGATCGAGAACCTCGCCGCGGGGCTCGCGGGCGAGTGGAGCCGGTACGGCGTCCGTAGTGTCTGCGTCTCGGCGGGAACGATCCTGACCGAAGGGCTCGAGGGGTACGGCGAGGAGCGGATCGCGGAATGGGAGCGCTCGGTCCCGCTCGGGCGGCTCGGAACGCCGGAGGAGGTCGCGGCCGTCATCGCCTTCCTCGCCTCGCCCGGGGCCGGCTATATCACCGGGACGACGGTCGTCGTGGACGGCGGTGCGGATGCGTGGGGCCACGCGACGCCTCCGCCGTCCGCCGGGTAGGCTCGCGGTATGCCGACGGTCGCCCGCATCGGGATCACCCCGGTCAAGGGTCTGGGGCTCATCCACCCGGACCAGGTGCTGCCCGACGTGTACGGCGTGGCCGAGAACCGACGCTTCTACATGGTCGACGACGCCGGCCGGCTGTTCAACGGGTCGAGGCACGGGCCGATCGTGCAGATCAGACCCGTGTACGACGCCGACCGCGACACGCTGCGGCTCGAGTTTCCTGACGGGGATGCCGTCGAGGGTCCGGTGGAGTTGGGCGGCCCGGTCAGGACGAACTTCTGGGACGAGCGGGACGTCTCGGGTCGCACGGTCGTCGGACCGTTCGCCGCCGCTCTCTCGGCCTACGCGGGCCGCCGGTTGAGACTCGTCAAGACCGACCTGCCCGGGGACGGATACGACATCCATGTCGCCACGCTCGTCTCGCAGGCCTCGGTGGACGAGCTCGGCCGCCGGGCCGGGCGCGAAGGCGACCCCGACGCGCGGCGATTCCGGATGCTGTTCACGCTGGCCGGCTGCGAACCGCACGAGGAGGACACGTGGATCGGGCAGCGCCTCGAGATCGGCGAGGCGGTCGTCCGGATCCCGGGACCCGTGCCTCGGTGCGTCGTCACGACGCAGGACCCGGACACGGGTGTCCGCGACCTCGACACGTTGCGAATCGTCAAGGGGTACCGAGGCCTGCGTGACGGACGGCAGATCGACTTCGGCATCTATGCCGACGTCGAGGAGGCCGGCACCGTCCAGGTGGGCGACTCAGTCCTTCCGGCCTGAGTCCCGGCGCTCGCCGAACGCCTCGGCCGCGGCCTGCGCCTCGTCCGTTTGCGCAAGCATCCCGTACGCGAAGCGCTCGAGCACGACCCCCGCGCCGCGGGAGGACTCGGCCGCCGCGTCGATCGCCTGCTTCACGACCGAGACCGCGAGCGCGGGACGCTCGGCGAGGCGCCCGGCGAGCTCGAGCGCGCGGTCGAGCGCCCGGCCCCCCGGCACCACCTCGGAGACGACGCCGAGCCTGCGGGCCTCGTGGGCGTCGAATCGCTCGCCGAGCATGATCAGCTCCTTCGCCCGCCCGGGGCCGACCAACCGCACGAGCCGGTGCGTCCCTCCCGAGCTCGGGAGGATGCCGAGCTCGAGCTCCGGCAGGCCGAAGACGGCCGTCTCGTCGGCGACGCGAAAGTCCATTGCCAGAGCGAGCTCGAGTGCCCCGCCGAGACACCACCCGTGGATCGCCGCGATCGTCGGAATCGGGAGCGCCGCGATCTGCTCGTAGACGTCGCCCGAGCCCGCGTAATAGCCGGCGACCCGCTCCGGGGTCATCTCCCGGAACTCGCCGATGTCGGCGCCTGCCGAAAAGGCTCGCCCCGCACCGGCGAAGACGACGCACCGGGAGGAGCGAAACTCCTCGCCGGAGACGAGCTCGAGCAGGTCGCGCTCCATCGCGGAGGAGATCGCGTTCAGCTTCTCGTCGCGGTCGAGCAGGACGACGCAGGTCTCCCCCTCCCGCCTCACGTCGACGTTGCCGCTCTGCATCGCTACGGGGCTTGGGCCACGAGCGATCGCACCGCGGCGGGGGTCGCGCCGCCCCCGTTGACCTCGAGGTAGGTGACGCGCCGGCCGCTGCCGAGCACCGCCAGGAGCGTCGGCTCGGCGCGGTGGCACGCGCAGGCGGCCTCCGTGATCAGGTACCCGCTGCGGCCGGCGCTCTGAAGCGCGTTCGTCGTCGAGCCGATGCCGAACATCACGCCGACGTGCGTCGCCACGAAGAGGACGTACGCAGCCGCACCTTCAGGCGCCTGGAACTCCAGCGTCCGGGAGACGACGTGGTTGAAGCGGTGCGACTCGCCCTGGAAGACACGCTCCCGACCGCGCTCGAAGCCCCAGGTCTCGAGCTTGGGGGACAGCAGAGGCCCATTCCCCACGTCGGCGGCGAGCTCGTGCACCCCGAGGGAGTGTGTCGAGGCCGGAAGATCCGGGATCGCATGGACCGGCAGGACGGGAAGCGGGGAGGCGACTGACGCGCTCCCACCGGAGGAGCCGCCCCCGCAGCCGGCGAGCGCGGCGAGCGCGACGGCGAGCGGGACGGCGCGCAGCACGAACGCACCCACTCCAGAATCAACCCTACTAGACCTCCAGCAGCCGTCGAGTTAGTGTCGGCCCCTCAACCCCAGGGAGGTCGTGGCGATGCAAGAGCAGATGGATCGGCGAAAGTTCCTGGCGGGCGCAGCCGCCCTCGGAGGCGGAGTGCTGCTCGCAGGCTGCGGAGGGGGCGTGGGCTCGCCGTCCGGCTCGAGCGCGCCCGTGAAGAAGAACCATCCTCCGATCGGCCAGGAGCCCGGCACGCTCAACATCCTCGATTGGCAGGGCTACGAGGCCGGAGGGACGAAGGGGCAGACATACGGGATGCTCGCCGGCACCAACTACACGAAGGAGTTCGGGGGCGACGGCCTCAAGTACACCTACATCGTCAACGACACCCAGGCCGTGAACAAGGCGCGCTCCAGCGGGCCGTACGACCTCCTCCACCCCTGCATCGAGAACCTGCCGGACTACGTCAACGGCGGGCTCGTGCAGCCCTGGGACACGAGCCTGCTCCCGAGCTTCAAGAACCTCAACCCGGTCCTGACGCAGCGCGGCCAGATGAACGGCCAGCAGTACATGATCCCGTGGGACTGGGGCTACGCGAGCGTCCTCTACCGCACGGACAAGGTCGACCCGGCCGACGCCACGGGTTGGGAGCTCTTCTGGAACCCGAAGTACAAGGGCCGCATCTCGATGTGGGACGGTGCGCAGAGCAACTTCGAGGTTGCCGGGCTCTACCTCGGCTTCCCGAACATGGACCACCAGTCGCAGGACCAGGTCAACCAGTCCCGCGACGCGCTCATCAAGCAGAAGTCGCTCAACAAGTTCTACTGGAAGAGCGAGTACTCGGACATGCAGCCCGCTTTCAAGTCCGGCGACATCTGGATCGCCTACTCGTGGCAGGACGCGTACGTCAACATGAAGGCGGCCGGTCTCAAGGTGGAGTTCATGCAGCCGAAGCAGGGGAAGCTCGGCTGGATGTGCGGCTTCATGCTCGGCGCTCACACGAAGAGCTACCGGCACGCCCACAAGTACGTCGAGTCCTTCATCAACCACAAGGCGGCCGTGCAGATGGTGAACCTCTTCTACTACGGCAACGCCGACGCGACGATCAAGCCGAGCGACATCAAGGACAAGGAGCTCGCCAAGAAGCTCAACATCGGCGACCCCCACGCGCTCGGCGGCTCCGGCGTCCACATCCAGAGCTGGATGCCGAACGAGACGCAGGTGGCGCTCGCGTGGCAGGAGGTCACGGCCGCGTGACGGCGGCGCGCCGCTAGAGGACTCCGGTGACGGTCGCGTCCGAAGCGGCCGCGCAGCGAGCGAGACTGCTCGAGCGCCTGCACGTTCGTCCGGGCCGCGGCTGGCTTGCCACGCCCACGATTGCGTTCCTCGTCGTGGTCATGATCTTTCCGCTGGTTCTCATGGGCCTCTACAGCGTGAACGTGATGACGAACCTCGTCGGCGTCCCGACGGGCTTCTCGATCGCGAACTGGAAGGATTTCCTGCCGCCTGGGGCCAATCCGTTCTGGAACCGCTTCCAGACCTCCATCCTGATCACGCTGCTCGTGTCGGTGCTGGCCGTGATCGGGGCGTACCCGATCGCCTACTACCTCGCGTTCGTCGCCCGGAAGCGCCGCTACACGCTCCTGCTCCTGATTCTGGCGCCCTTCTTCACCAGCTACCTCCTCCGCGTGATCGCGTGGAAGGTGATGCTGGCGAACAGCGGGGTCGTCAACTCGGCCCTCTGGCAGCTCGGCCTGCGTGAGCACGGCAACGGCGTCAGCTGGCTCATCTACTCCTGGTTCTCGGTCGCGCTCGTCCTCTTCTACTCGTGGGTGCCGTTCGTCGCCCTTCCGATCTACGTCGTGCTCGAGAACATGGACAAACGCGTGCTCGAAGCGGCCCACGACCTCGGTGCCAGCCGGCTGACGACCTTCAGACGGATCGTCCTCCCTCTCAGCGTGCCGGGGGTGATCGCCGCATTCGTCTTCGTGCTCATCCCGACGACCGGCGAGTTCATCGCCCCGCTCCTCGTCGGCGGGACGGGGAGCTACATGTTCGGGAACTCGATTCAGTCGTTCTTCGC
>Ga0066710_100007546_pt1 | contig 10408 bp, 7 predicted proteins | sample GraSoiAngelo_159_FD_79666 | JGI IMG/M metagenome (GOLD analysis project Ga0066710, IMG submission 79666) | Grasslands soil microbial communities from the Angelo Coastal Reserve, California, USA - 14_1009_16_40cm | ecosystem: Environmental > Terrestrial > Soil > Grasslands | place: USA...
CATGGGATGGGCGGGTACAACGTGCTTCATCCCATGGGATGGGACGCCGTCGGGCTGCCCGCCGAGAACGCGGCCATGGACAACGGGGTGCACCCCGTTGTGTGGACGCACGAGAACATCGCCAACATGAAGACGCAGCTCCGGCGGCTCGGCATGTCGTACGACTGGGACCGCGAGCTCGCCACGTGCGACCCGTCCTACTATCGCTGGGAGCAGCTCGTCTTCATCCGCATGTTCGAGCGGGGTCTCGCCTACAAGCAGCGCTCCAAGGTCAACTGGTGCCCCTCCTGCCAGACCGTCCTCGCCAACGAGCAAGTCGAGAATGGCCTCTGCTGGCGCTGCGAGTCCGTCGTGGAGATCAAGGAGATCGAGGGGTGGTTCTTCAAGATCACCGACTACGCCGAGGAGCTCCTGGCCTGGAGCGACCGGCTGCCCGGCTGGCCCGAGCGCGTGATGACCATGCAGAAGAACTGGATCGGAAAGAGCGAGGGCGCCGAGTTCGACCTGCCGGTGGCCGGGCGCCCGGGCCTGTCCGTGAAGATCTTCACCACGCGCCCCGACACCTCGTTCGGCATGACGTACGCGGTGCTGGCTCCCGAGCACCCGCTGGTGGACGAGCTCGTGGTGGACGAGGAGGAGCGCGCCCGGGTGGCGGCGTTCCGTCAGGAGGTGGCCCGCGAATCCGAAATCGAGCGCCTGGCCGCCGACCGCCCGAAGCGCGGCTTGAGCCTCACCGCGCGCGCCATCAATCCGTTCACGGAGAAGGCGATCCCGCTCTTCCTCGCTGACTACGTCCTCATGGGCTACGGCACGGGCGCCATCATGGCCGTCCCGGGTGAGGACCAGCGCGATTGGGACTTCGCCAAGCAGCACGGGCTCCGCATCGTCCCCACCGTCAAGCGGCCCGAGGGGTGGCAGGAGACGCAGGCGTACCTGGGCGACGGCGTGAAGATCAATTCGGGTTTCCTGGACGGGCTCACGGTAGAGGAGGCCAAGCGCAAGGCCATCGACTGGCTCGTCTCCAAGGGCATTGGACGGTCGAAGATCAACTATCGTCTGCGCGACTGGGGGATCAGCCGCCAGCGCTACTGGGGCGCGCCCATCCCCATCCTCTATTGCGAGCGCTGCGGCATGGTGCCGGAGCGCGAGGACCGGCTGCCGGTGGTTCTACCACAGGACGTGCAGATCAGCGGCAAGGGGGGCTCGCCGCTGGCCGAAGTCGCCTCGTTCGTGCACGCGACGTGCCCCAAGTGCGGCGGCCGCGCCCGGCGAGACACCGACACCATGGACACCTTCGTCGAGTCCGCCTGGTATTTCCTACGCTACTGCTCGCCCCACTACGACCAGGGCATGTTCGACCGGGCGGCGGCCGAGTACTGGATGCCCGTGGACCAGTACATCGGCGGCATCGAGCACGCGGTGCTGCACCTCCTGTACGCGCGCTTCTTCACGAAGGTGCTCCGCGATCTAGGGATGATCAAGCTGGACGAGCCGTTCGCGGCCCTGCTGTCGCAGGGGATGGTGATCAAGGACGGCGCCAAGATGTCGAAGTCCAAGGGCAATGTCGTGGACCCAGACGAGATGATCCGTCGCTTCGGGGCGGATGCGACGCGCCTCTTCACGCTGTTCGCGTCGCCGCCCGAGCGGGACCTCGAGTGGACGGACAGCGGCGTGGAGGGCGCCTCTCGCTTTCTGAACCGGCTCTGGCGCTTCGTCCACGCCCACGCCGACGAGATCAAGGGCGGGGGTCGGGTGCCGGGCACGCTCTCCGACGCGGGCCGGGCCTTCCGGCGCGTGATCCACGAGACGATCGCGCGCGTCACCGCCGACGTCGAGCGAGACTTCCACTTCAACACCGCGATCAGCGCCGTCATGGAGCTGGTCAACGCGCTCCACGACTTCGAACGCAACTCGCTCGATGGCGTCGCCGGGACCGAGCGCGCCGCATTGCTGCGGGAGGCGACGGACACGACGCTCCTGCTTTTGGGTCCCGTGTCCCCGCACCTGACCGAGGAGCTGTGGCAGATGCTCGGACACCACGACAGCCTCTTCCGGCAGGCCTGGCCTACGGCCGAGGCGGGCGCCCTCGTGCGCGAGCAGGTGACGGTGGTGGTCCAGGTGGATGGCAAGGTCCGCAGCCGGTTGACCGTCGACGTCGCGGCGCCCGAGCAGGCCGTGCGCGAGCAGGCCCTCGCCGAGGACAAGGTCCGTCCCTGGCTCGCCGGCCGGGAGGTCTCGAAGGTCGTGGTGGTGCCCGGCCGCCTCGTCAATATCGTGACGCGCTCATGAGCCGGCTCCGCATCGCCCGCTCCTTCCTCCTCGCCGCGCTCGTCCTCGCCGCGGCGGCGGGCTGCGGCTACTCACTCCAGGGGAACCTGCCTGATCACCTCAAGACGGTATCGGTGCCCGTGTTCAAGAACCGGACGACGGAGTCGGGAGCGGAGACCACCATCACCGCCGCCGTCATCAACGCGTTCACGAGCAACGGCAGGCTGAAGGTGGTCTCGCTCGATCAGGCCGACTCGGTCCTCGACGGAGAGGTGACGGGCTACCAGGTCCAGTCGCTGACGTATGACAGCAGGCTCAACCTGCGCTCGTACCGGCTGACGGTGACGATGAACGTCCGTTTCCGTGACCTGCGCCGGACCGAGCTGCTCTGGCAGGAGAACGGCCTCGTCGAGGACGTCTCCTTCGACGTCGCCGGCCAGGTCTCGGACACGATCAGTCGCGAAGAGGGAGCCGTCAAGCAGGCGGCTCTCGAGATCGGCCGGAAGGTCGTCAATCGCGCGGTCGACCGCTTCTAGTGCAGTACGCGGCCTGGGTCCAGGGCCTCGCACGGGGGCAGGTAGCGCCGGTCGTGCTCCTGCACGGGCCGGAGCCTTTTCTGATCGAGGAAGCCTTGGCCGGACTCACGCGCGTGGTCTGTTCTGATCCCGGCCTGCTCGCCATGTCCCGCGAGGTGCTCGAGGCGCGCGAAGCGGGCGCAGAGGGCATTGTGCGGGCCGCGGAGACACTTCCGTGGGGAGCGCCACGGCGGTTGGTTTTCGCTCGCGGCGTGGAGACGCTCGGCTCGAAGCAGGCGGCGCCGCTGATCGAGTACCTGCGCGCTCCGAACCCGACCACGGTCCTGGCCGTCGCCGTCCCGCAGGCTCTCGCTGCGTCCCACTGGCTCAGGAGCGCGGTGCCCGCCGCCGCCGCTGTCGAGATTCCCGAGCTTGCCGGTCGGGCTCTCGCGGGCTGGCTCCGCTCCCGCGCGTCCGCCGACGGCCTCGAGCTCGAGGAGGAGGCGGCCCAGCTCCTGATCGACCTGGTGGGAGACGATGCCGCCGCCCTCGCCGGAGAGATGAGCAAGGCCGCGCTCGCGGGCGGGCCCGAGAACCGGCGTGTCGGAGCGGCCGAGGTCCGCGCGGTGGTGGGCGAGCACCGCTCCCACGAGGTGTTCGAGCTGACGCGTGCGGTGGAGCGGCGGGACGGCGCAGCCGCGCTGCTCCTGCTCGAGCGCCTGCTCGCGGCCGGAGAAGAGCCGCTCCGCATCCTCGCCATCCTCTCGGGTCAGTCACGGCACGCGCCGCCGCGGGTGGTGGAGGACAGGCTCGAGCGCTGCTGGCAGGTCGAGCGCCGGCTCAAGCTGGGCGGCGCGCCGCGCCCGGAGCTCTCGGTTCTCGTCGCTCTCCTGTGCGGGGCGTGAGCGCGCGCGCTGTCGCATCGGCGCTCGTCGCCGGGACGCTGCTCTGGCCGTCCACGGTCTCAGCCCTCACCGCCGGTGCCTCGTCTGTCGAGGTGGAACTGCCGGCCGGCGCGCCGCTTGCGGGCTACGGGAGCTTCCCGCGGCGGGCCTGGATGCCGGATGTGATCGGACGGTACCCGAATGCGTTCTGGTTCAACCCGTCCAGCGGCGTCCACGATCCGCTTCGCGTGCGAGCGCTGGCCATCGAGGCGGGCGGCCTCAGGGTCCTCTGGCTGTCCGTCGACCTGGTCGCCGTCGACCCGACGATGGTCGCCGAAGTGCGGCCGCGTCTCGCGGGTGCCAGTGGGGTGCCGCCGACGCTCATCGTCTCGGCGTCGCACACCCACTCGGGTCCCGGCGCCTACGCCGATTCGGCTTTCTGGGGCTTCCTTGCCGCCGATAGGGAGTCGCCGGCGGTACGGAAGGTCATTGTCGACGGCATGGAGAGGGCGGCGCGTGAAGCGGAGCGGCGCCGGGCTCCGGCGCGGCTGGCGTGGGGCAAGACCACGGTCACAGGCGTGACCACGAGCCGGCTCGATCAGCCGCTCGATCCGGAGCTGGGTTTCCTCAAGGTGACGGCCGGCGACGGACGCCCGGTTGCGCTCGTGTGGAACTATGCGGTCCATGGCACGGCGCTCGGCCGCGCCAACTCCCTCCTCTCGGGCGACCTCATGGCGGAGGCCTCGGCGCGTCTCGAGCGGGAGACGGGCGCGCCGGTGCTCTTCGTCAACGGCGCGGCAGGCGATGTCAGTCCGATCATGCGGGGCTGGGCGGGCGTGGAGAGTGCCGGGGCTGCGTTGGCCTCGGCCGCGCTTGCCGCGTGGCGGACAGTGCCGCCCGGGCGCGACCTGACCGTGAATGTCGCGCAGAGCGACGTGTCGCTGCCTGCTCCCGCGCTGTCGGTGCGCAACTGTACCGGGCGCTGGGTGCCGCGTGCCGCGCGGATCGGGCTGGGAAGAGCTCTGCCGTCCGCCGCCGGCCTCATCGCGGTCCGAATCGGCGGCACCGCGTGGGTCACCGTCCCGGGTGAGCTGCAGACGCGGCTCGGCCTCGACATCAAGACGGCGGGCCGGCGCAGCTTCGACGAGACGTTCGTCGCCGGCTACAGCAATGACTATCTCGGGTATTTCCTCACCCGGGAGGACTACGGTCGGCCGAGCTACGTCGCCTGCGGCAGCTTGTTCGGAGAGACGGGCGGGGAGATCGTGCGAGACGCCGCCGTGGAGCTTCTGGGCCGGCTCGCGGGGCCGAGGACCGGAAGCTGATGGACGGCTTAGGGCGCGACCGAGCGGGCCAGCGCCGACTTCTTGCGGGCGGCGGTGTTGCGATGGATGATCCCGCGGTTGACGGCCCGATCGAGAAGGCGGATGGCTTCGTGCACGGCCTCTTTCGCCTGCGGAGTCTTTCCGGTCACCGCCCCGCGCGCCGTCTTCACCAGCGAGCGGAGGGAGCTGCGCACCGCGCGGTTGCGGAGGCGTCGCTTCAGATTCTGCTTGATCCGCTTCCTGGCGGAGCGGGTATTGGCCACGGTGACCTTCCTCCTGTCGGGCAGACGACGTGGATGAGACGCGTGAAGGGGGCCTGGATACTTCGCGCCTGGAACGACAGTAGACGGTACCGTCCATGTTCCCCACTGTCAACGCCAATGTCGCCGTGAGCGCGCACCATCCCGCGGCGCAGCACGGGGTCTTGCGAGCCGTCGGCGTCGTCGCGGCCGCCACGCTCGCGAGCCGGGTGCTCGGGTTCGTGCGCGACGTGGTGGTGGCGCGAGCCTTCGGCGCGGGCCCCGTCACCGACGCTTTCTTCGTGGCCTTTCGGATCCCGAACCTGCTGCGCCGGCTCCTGGCCGAGGGCGCACTGTCCACCGCTATCATTCCCGTTTTCACCGAATACCTCGAACGAAACGGCCGCGCCGAATTCGGCCGCATGGTCCGGGCGGTCACCGGCGTGGCCACGGTGGTGCTCTGCGTCGTGTCCGGCTTGGGCATGCTGCTGGCGCCGTGGATCGTGCGCGTGATGGCGCCGGGCTGGAACGCCGATCCCGGGCTGATCGGACTCGCAGGGCGGCTGACGAGCCTGATGTTCCCGTACATCCTGCTCGTGGGACTGGCCGCGCTGGCCATGGGCGCGCTCAATGCCCAGCACCGCTTCTTCACGGCGGCGCTCGGTCCGGCGGTGCTCAACGTCGCGATGATCCTCTCGGTGCTCGTCCTCGCGGGCCGGCTGTCGCCCCCCGTGTTCTCGCTGGCGGTGGGTGTCCTCGTGGGCGGCGTGGGCCAGCTGCTCGTTCAGCTGCCGGAGCTGAGGAAGCTCGGAGTCTCGCTCCGTCCCTCGGCGGAGTGGTCGCATCCCGCCGTCAGGATGATCGCGGGCAGGCTCTGGCCCGCGGTCTTCGCCCTGGCCGCGGTCCAGGTGACGGTGCTGCTGAACACGCTCCTCGCTTCGCTCCTGCCCCAGGGCACCGTCTCCTATCTCTACTACGCCGACCGCGTGATGGAGTTTCCGCTGGGCGTGTTTGGCATCGCGCTCGCGACAGCGGTCCTGCCCACCATGGCGGCCCACGTCGCCCGGGGTGAGCGCCGTGCCCTCACCGACATGCTGGGGTTCTCGCTCCGGCTCTCGGTCTTCATCTCGGTGCCCGCAGCCGTCGGCCTGGTCGCGCTCGGCCACCCGATCGTCAGGCTGCTCTTCGAGCGCGGCGAGTTCAGCGCGGTCGATGCCCTGGCGACGACGCAGGCGCTGGCAGGCTACGCGGTCGGCCTGCCCGCGTTCTCAGCCACGCGGATCGCCGCGCAGACCTTCTATGCCATGGGGGACACGCGGACGCCCGTCCGGGTCGGGCTCGTCTCCGTCGCCGCCAACTGCCTCTTCGCGCTCGTCCTCATGTGGCCGCTCCAGCAGGCGGGGCTTGCTCTGGCTTCGTCACTGTCGGCCTACGTCAACGTGATCCTCCTCTACTGGCTTCTGAGCCAGCGGCTCGGCCCCATCGGTGGCCGGCCCATGGCGGGATCGCTGCTGCGCACGGGCGGAGCCTCCGCAGTGCTTCTCCTCTGGTGCGTCTGGGCCGGAGCGCGGTTGGGCGGAGGGTTCGCGGGCGCCGCGTGGACGATGGGCGCACTGGGCGTGGGCATGCTCCTCTACGTCGCCGCGGCAGCCGTGCTCCGGGCGCCGGAGCTCGGCGCGCTCCTCGGTTTGCTGCGCCGGCGCGGGCAGTCCTTGCCGGGGGCGGGGAGCGGGTGATACACTTCGTCATGCTTTTGCGGTGGGTCGGGTACGCCCCGGTCACGGCCTCGGCAGTACGGAAAGGCCGGTACCGGGGCGTCGCTGTGTTCGGGCTCCGGAGAACCTGATGGACGCGGTCCGCGAGTTTTTCGCCGCCCTGCAGACGGAGCGGGGCGCCTCACCCCACACGCTTGCTGCTTACCGGCGGGACCTCGCCGGCTTCACGGCCTATCTCAAGCGCCACGGTCGCTCCGTCGCGACGGCCCGGGTGGGAGACCTCACCGGCTATCTCGCCGACTTGAGGCGCCGCGGTCTCGGGGCGCGGAGCGCGGCGCGGCATCTCTCCGCTGTGCGCGGCTTCTACCGGTTTCTCGTGGCCTCGGGGGAGATACGGCGGGACCCCACCGAGCATCTCGAGGCGCCACGGCCGCCGCGCAGGCTGCCGCGCACCCTGTCAATCGAGGACGCGGCCGCCCTCGTCGAGTCACCGGATCTCTCCGCGCCCGAGGGTCTGCGGGACCGCGCCATGCTCGAGCTGCTCTACGCGTCCGGTTTGCGTGCATCGGAGTGCTTGACGCTCAGGCTCGAGGACCTCAATGTCACGGCGGGTTACGTGACGGCAACGGGGAAGGGCAGCCGACAGCGCCTGGTGCCGGTCGGTGCCCAGGCGCTCCGATGGGTACAGCGCTACGCTTCAACGTCCCGCCCGGCCTTCGTCAGGCGTAGCGATCCCGGGACGCTTTTTCTCAACCGGTACGGCGGGCCCCTGTCGAGACAATCCCTCTGGTCCGTCATCAGGCGCGCGGCCAAGCGGACGGGGCTACGCAGCGCCGTCTCTCCCCACACCCTGCGCCATTCCTTCGCGAGCCATCTGCTGGAGCGCGGCGCCGATCTGCGCTCGGTCCAGGCGATGCTGGGCCACGCCGACATCGCAACGACGCAGATCTACACCCACCTCCCGTCGTCAGCGGTGCGCGCGATGTACCGCAAGTTCCACCCCCGCGCCGTTCTTAGAGCCAGCTGACCATGGCCAAGAAGGGACACGCGTACCCGCAGGTCGAGCCGCGCGCGGCCGACCTCATGGACGGTCGCGTGGCGAAGGTCGCGTCCTCGACGAGCGTGGAACGTGCGCTCGAAGCGGCGCGAGCGGCGGGTGCCGACCTCGTGACGGACCTGCGCGCGGCAGCTCGGCGGGCTGACCTCGAGCGCGCCGCCGCGTGGGGGCTCGGTCGGCGGCGCTGGCTCGACGCCGCCCGACTGGGCGTGCCGTCGGTTTCAGCCGGAACGGACGAGATCGCCGTGAGGCGGCTCCGGCACGGCGTGGCGGGCCCGATACTCGTGCGCGAGGGTCGGCGGGTCGTGGGTTTCATCGGATCGTCACCACCTCAAGCTGCCTCCCTCGCCGTGAAGCTCGAGCGCGTTCATGGCGCCGAGGAAGAAGCACGGCTGTGGCTCCTGCGCACAGCGGGCAAGCTCGCGGAAGCGCAGGGACAGTCCGTCCACGCGGTCGGCGGCTTCGTCCGGGATCTCCTCCTCGGCCGTGTCCGTGCCCAGGCCGTCGCGCGCGTGCCCGATCTCGACCTCGTGGTGGAGGGTGACGGTATCGCCTTCGGGCGGAGACTCGCGGAGGAGACGGGCGGTCACCTGGTCGTCCACGCCGCCTTCGGCACGGCGTCACTCGAAGCCGGCATGACCCCGGATGGCACGCGGATCGGGCGCGTGGACATCGCGACGGCCCGTATCGAGCGCTATAGCATGCCGGGCGCCCTGCCGGAGGTGAGCCCGGCCGGGATTGACGAGGACCTCGGACGGCGCGACTTCTCGGTCAATGCCATGTCCGTCGCTCTGGCGCCGTCCGCGTGGGGTCGCCTGCTGGACCCCTTCGGCGGCCAGCGCGACCTCGCCGCACGGCGCCTGCGGATCCTGCACCCGCTGTCCTTCGTCGAGGATCCGACGCGGATCTTCCGAGGCGCCCGGTATGCGGCACGGCTGGGGCTCAAGCCGGATGCGGGTTTCATGCGGGCGCTCGCTCTGACGTGGAAGGTGGGCGAGTATCCGGCGCTCTCCGGGCAGCGGCTCCGCGCCGAGCTGGACCTGGTGATGGACGAGCCGGACCCGTGGAAAGTCCTGGGCCTTTTGCTCGGCTGGGGGACTCTCAAGGTGTGGGATCCGGGCTATCGCGCGAAGAGCCGGAGCCGCGGACGTCTGATTGCAGCCCGCAGCTTTGCCAGGTGGGCCCGGGACGCCGGCGTCGCCGTGGATGGAGGCAGCCTGGCCCTCGTGGCGCTCCTCTTCGACCAGGCGCGCCCGACCGCGGAACGGTGCCTTCGGAGGCTCGCCGTGGCCGGCGTGCACGCCGCGCAGCTCGACCCCACGGGCGCGCGCGATCTGGCGCGGCGAGCGGGGTCGGCGGTTCTACGGCGGCCGAGCCAGGTCGCCGAGACGCTCAGGCCCGCGCGGGAAGCGGCGCTGCTCGGAGCGTGGCTCTGCGGCGGCCGCAGGGCGCGCGGCCGGATCGAGTGGTTCCTGAAACAGGGGCGAGGGGGGCGACCGCTCTCTTCGGGCGACGACATAGTGGCGGCGGGCGTGCCGCGCGGGCCGCGGGTGGCGCAGGCCCTCGGCGTCCTGCGCGACCTGAGGCTCGACGGGCGCGTGCGGACGAAGGACGATGAGCGCGCGGCCGTCGCCGATTGGATGCTGGCGCTGGCGAGGAAAGGAGAGTCCCGGTGACCCCGAAATTCATCTTCGTGACCGGTGGCGTCGTGTCGTCCCTGGGCAAAGGGCTGGCGGCCGCCTCGATCGGCTCGCTGCTCGAGGCCCGGGGTTTTCGCGTGACGCTGCTCAAGATGGATCCGTATATCAACGTGGACGCGGGCACCATGAGCCCCTACCAGCACGGCGAGGTCTACGTCACGGATGACGGCGGCGAGACCGACCTCGACCTCGGGCACTACGAGCGCTTCACCTCTGCCCAGACCACGCGCGATAACAACATCACCACGGGCAAGGTGTACGGCACCGTCATCGAGAAGGAGCGGCGTGGGGACTACCTCGGGCGCACGGTGCAGGTCATCCCGCACATCACGGATCAGATCAAGGCCTCCATACGCAAGGTCGCCTCGGGCGTGGACGTGGTCATCGTGGAGATCGGCGGCACCGTGGGCGACATCGAGGGCCTGCCCTTCCTCGAAGCCGTGCGGCAGTTCAAGAAGGACGTCGGCAAAGACAACGTCATCTACGTGCATCTGACCCTCGTGCCCTTCATCCAGGCCGCCGGCGAGCTCAAGACCAAGGCGACGCAGCACTCAGTCAAGGAGCTGCGCGCGATCGGTATCCAGCCCGACGTGCTGCTGTGCCGGACCGACAAGGAGCACCTGCTCACGCCGGGTATCAAGTCGAAGATCGCGCTCTTCTGCGACGTCGAGGAGGAGGCGGTGGTGGCCGCGCGCGATGTGGACA
>Ga0066710_100007548_pt1 | contig 10407 bp, 8 predicted proteins | sample GraSoiAngelo_159_FD_79666 | JGI IMG/M metagenome (GOLD analysis project Ga0066710, IMG submission 79666) | Grasslands soil microbial communities from the Angelo Coastal Reserve, California, USA - 14_1009_16_40cm | ecosystem: Environmental > Terrestrial > Soil > Grasslands | place: USA...
CCGGTGCTGCTCGTTGACGAAGTGGATCGCGCCGACGAAGCATTCGAGGCGTTTCTCCTCGAGGTGCTGGCGGAGTGGCAGGTCACGATTCCCGAGCTGGGTGCCATTCGTGCGACGCAGAAACCGCGCGTCATTCTCACCAGCAATCGAACGCGCGAGCTGTCGGACGCACTGCGTCGGCGATGCCTGTTCCTCTGGCTGCCCTATCCGTCGCTCGACCAGGAAATCGAGATTCTGCACGCGCGTGTGCCGGCTCTGTCGGATCGCCTCGCGCAGCAGATCGCCCGGCTCATGCAGGTGCTACGCGGCTTGCCGTTGCAGAAGGCGCCAGGCGTTGCCGAGAGCCTGGACTGGGCGATGGCGCTCCTGCACCTGCACCGCGATCACCTCGATCGCCATGCGCTCGAACAAACCCTCGGGTGCGTGCTCAAGGTGTACGAGGATCACGCCGTCGTGCACGGCCACGCCGCCGAGTTGGCGGCGGCGCTCGGTGAGACCTCCACGTCGCTTCAGCCAGGAGGACACAGCCTGCAGACCGACTTCGGCTTCGGTTCGGTATCCACTTCCGGACGCTGATGTACCCGTTTGGCGGCCTGCCGGAGAACCTCACGAGTTTTTGTGGGGCGCTGCGGCGCGAGTACGGGTTCCACATCGGGGCGGGCGAACTGCTCGACGCGGCGCGCGCACTCGAGATCGTCGACCTATCCGACGAGCAAGCCGTGCGCGCAGCGCTCGGGACGGTGCTCGCCTGCACGCATGACGATGCCGCCAGGTTTGACGGGGCGTTCGATCGATTCTTCCTGTCTCGTCACGACACCGAGGTTCAGGACGAGGCATCCACCCAGAAGCGGCGGCTTCGCGGCGACTCCACCGGGGAAGTGGATGACATGTCCCAAGCGAGCGACGCGACGACCGCCTCGTCCGCGGAAGCGGTAGACATTTTCGGCGACGTAGGACCAATCACACCACTCGAGACGGGTGACCAGGAGGCCGAGGGCGCTCCTGTGGCGGGTGCCCGCTACAGTCCCCTCGGCGTCGAGGTGAGTCAGGCGCCTGAGGTCGCAGAGGTAGACGAGGCGTGGCTCGCAGCCGCCCGCGTCCTGGTGCGGCGCCTGCAGCTCGGACCATCGCGAAAATGGCGGGCCGCCCCGGAGGGCCGACGGTTCGACGTTCGACGCACGCCTCGGGCCAGCTTGCAGACGGGGAGTGAACCGCTCTCACCGAAGTGGCTTGCCCGCCCACGGCGACAACCACGATTCGTCGTGGTCGTTGACGGCAGCCGATCGATGAGCCAGCACGCCGGAACGGCGCTGAAGCTGGCCTCCGCGCTCATGGGTGCGACGCCCCGGGTGGAGGTGTTCACGTTTTCAACGACACTCGAGCGCGTGACGAGCGAGTTGAAGCGCGCCTCCGTCACCAGCACGCGACGTCTTCACGCGCTCGCTTCGGCGTGGGGCGGGGGGACGACGATCGGTCAGTGCCTGGCCGAGTTCCTGCGCCGATTCGGCGGTCGGTTACTTTCGCCGAACACGGTCGTCATCGTGGCCAGCGACGGACTCGACGTGGGCGATCCGGAGACGCTTCGTGCGGCCATGCAGGCGCTGAGGCGTCGAGCGGCCGCCCTCGTCTGGTTGAACCCGCTCCTCGGGACGCCCGGCTACGAACCCACGGCCCTTGGCATGCGCATCGCCAAGCCGTTCGTCACGACATTTGCGAGCGTGAACGGTCTGACGGACCTGGTGCACCTCTCCCGGACGGTGCACCTCCGGTCTTAGTCACGCGTCGGGCGGATGACCTGCAGGGGATCGAGCGGACCGTGCTCATGACGTTTCGAAGGCGACTTGCCCGAACGGCGCCTCCGCGTTTTCGGCAGGGTCAGGTGCCACGACACTGACAACAGATCGTGCAGCGCGTCCCGGTCGATTCGGGCCAGACGCGCGAGCACGACGGGAATGCTCCGGTAGTAGTCAGTCAGGTAGTACGTGTCGGGCGCGTCTTCGAGAAGCCAGGCGCGCTCCTCGAAGTCCATCCTCACGACGAGCGTTCCGGGCTCGGCCGAAGGGTGGGTTGCCAGCCCGGCCATGAAGCAACCACCCAGCTTCAAGAGTGGTGACCCGTCGTATCGGGTAGCGGCTTCGACGTCAGGCAGCGCGAGGCCCACCTTCCGGACCACTTCAAAGGCATTCGGCGGCCTCGACTTCGTCCTTCTCACACGCCTAACGGGCTACCCAAGGGGGACCAATAAGCAGTGCCGGGTCCGCGCCGGCCTTGGGCACGAACTTCTGCGTCCGGCCATACTGATTGTCACCGCCGTACAGATTGCCGTTCGAGTCCACGGAGAAGGTGTGGACCTCCAGGTAACCGTCGGGCAGATCGCGCGGCACCAGCCACGTGTAAAGCTGGTTGCCTTTGTAATCGAGCTTGACAAAGCGGAGCGGCCCGAGGACGGTCACCCAGATGCTCTCGGGGTTGACAATGATGTCGAGCGGGATGGTTTGGAAGCCGGTCCACGTCTCGACGAAGTCCACCTTTCCGGGATCGCTGGTCGTCTTGAACACGTTGATGCGGCCACCGGTGCGATCCAGGGCGAAGATCAGGCCGCGGGGTCCGACCGCCACCGCGTGCACGCCCTGGAACTGACCGGGTCCTTTGCCGTAGCCGCCGAACTCCGAGAGGTATTTCCCGTCGCGGTCGAGGATCATCACCCGGTGGTTGTCCAGGCCATCGGCGACGAGAATCCTGCCGTCAGGAAGGAACGCGACGTCCTGAGGCTTCGCGAAGTGCGTGCCGTCCTTGCCCGGAACGTTCTTTTCGCCGAGCGTCTTGAGCAGCTTGCTGCCGTCGTTGGAGAAAACGTAGATCTGGTGGAACGTCTCGTTGATCACCCACACGCGATGCTCGGGATCGTATGGGCTGATGCGCACGCGATGGGGTCCCGGACCGTCCGAGCCTTCGCAGAGCTTGTCCCACTGCGTCCAGCGCTCTTTGACACTCCCGTTCCCGTCGAGGGTGTAGAGACAGTTGCGCCACACGCGACGATCCGTGGCGCTCAAGACGTTGATCCCTATCGAACCTGCATAGCCCGCAAACTCGGGCGGCAGGGGACTGGGCAGCCTCGTCTCTCCGCGCTGCGCCACGAAGATGCGATTGGGCGATTCGGCGAAGACGCCCGAATTGCCGCCGAACGCGAATCCTGACTCGGCGAACGGCTTGTGCCAGCCTCGTACGACGTCGTACGGACTTGGACCGGTGGGTCCCGACGTTGCCGGGGTGGATCCGGTTGAGGGGGCCTGGCCGAGGAGGGCCGGTGAGGCAGCCGCCAGCGCGACAAACGCCAGGGCCAGGGGCGGGTTCAGGAGCGATTTCATAAGGCTTATCTTGCCATGGAAGCTGAAAGCTGACGGCTGAAAGCTGACCGCTGCTAGCGTCCAGGCACCATGAGATGCGCGGCGCTCGTGCCAGCCTCCATCAGCCAGGCGCCGCCGGCGCGTCCGTTGTTCGGGAACCCGATCGTGGCCGTCGTCGCAAAGGGCACCGAAATGGTGACGTGCAGCATCGCGCTGTCCTTGTCCTTCCCGTCCATGCGGAGCCACAGCGAGCCGTATTCCGGCTTGACGCGAGTGCCGTTCTTCTCGGCCGCAGCAATCGCGGCGTTCTCTTCGGCGGTGTTCTTGGTTTCTGCACGGATCTTCCGGTTCTGCGCCACCCGGGGGAGGTTCGACAGGTTCGTGCACTGAGCGGCGAAGGGCGGCCGGTCGCGCTCGTCGGTCCGGTCGTAGCAGACCAGGGTATTGCTCCCCTTCCGGATGATGTCGTAGGTGAAGTCAGGCTTCCATTTGATGAGCGTGGCTTCGCCCTGGAACTTCAGCGGCGACTTCGAGACAGCCTGCTCGACGACTTCGGCAGGCGTCTGCGCCTGCGCCGACACTGTGGTCAGGAGGGCGCCGAACACAATTCCAACGATTCGCTTCATGGGACGCTCCATTCAGGCTTCGGGTCTTCGGGCTTCGCGCCCGAGAACGAGATAGTGGGATTATTTCACAGGGGCTCCAGCTCACGACCGTTCGGCTCAAAGCCCGTAGCCTGGAGCCCATCGGCGATTCAATCTCCATAACGCTGCACGTGGATCGGTCTCGCTCAACACGTCTTCAGCGCACGCCGCGGCAAACCAGCACCTCGCCGTGGGCAGCAGGGAAGTGTGTAGCTGGTCCCCAGCCCCGCTGAACCGCAACTCTGTGCGGCAGGACTCCAAAGGCCGCCGCAGGTTGATTTCGGCAAACCTCGGCAACTTTGCGCAGGCGTGCGATCTCCCTACACTCCCGCAGCCGGAGGTCCGATAGTTGGCTAGTACGGCCAAGAGACTGGCCGCTCGACCGGCTGGGGCGCGATTGTGCCTTTATTGCGTGCTCGAAAGAGTTCGGGGGAATGGCTCCTGTAGCCCCCAGGCTGGGATTACGCCCCGCTTCGGACCAACGATTGTGACAAAAATGTTTTCGTTCCCTGGTCTGCGGGTGTCCGCGGTTCTGACGTTGACGTTCGTAGGTCTGCTGTGCGCGCGCGTCTCTTCAGCGCAAAGCACGCAGACCCTGACAATCAACGCGACCGTCTCAGCTCGAGCCGAGCTCACCATCAGTCCGACGACGATCAACTTCCCGGACGCCAGCCCCACGACGACGCCGAGCATTCCGGCCAACTCTACTGTGTCAGTAACGGCAAACGTCAGGACAAGCGGCACGCCAACGCTCAAAGTCCTGGCAAACGGCAACCTGACTTCCGGGGCCAACTCCATTGCGATCACCAACGTCACGTGGACGGCATCGGCTGCGCCGTTCATCGCAGGCACGTTGAACAGCGCCACGTCGCAGGACGCCGCCACCTTCTCGTCGGGGAGCGGCTCGTATAGCGGCGTATTTACGTTCGCGCTGGCTAACAGCTGGGCGCGCGCCGACGGATCCTACACACAGACAGCGACCTACACCCTCACGGCGCCATGACCCTGGTTCAGGGCCGGCGGCCTGCGGCTTCGACGTCCGCCGTGTCACGGCATCTGATCACGATGGTGGCGGCGTGCGTGCTCGGCGCGCCCTGCACAGCGTGGGCCATCACATTTCAGCTCACGATCGCGCCATCCAGCATCAGTTTCTCCGATGCCAACCCGACGACGACGCCGACGATTGCAGCGAACTCGACGGTGGCCGTAGCGTTGCGAGTCTCGGGCGCAAGCTCTACACAAGCGTGGTCGGTGCATGCGCAAGCCGCAGGCGACCTGGTGTCCGGGGGCAACAGCATCGGAATTTCGAACGTGAGTTGGACTGTGTCGGGGCCGTCGGGCGGCACGTGTCAGAGACCGTGCAGCTGTTACGCGGGAACGGTGAGCAAGGTGACGTCGCAGGTCATCTTCAACGGCACGTCCAACACAAACAACTCTCCTGTCTGCACGCAGACGTACACCCTTGTCAACAGCTGGCCGTACGCCGTGGGCAGCTACTCCCAGACCGTCACGATCACCGCCACCTCACCCTGAATACCTGTCGAAGAAGGTCGCTCATGCTTGGCCTCCTCGTCATATCGCAAAAGTGCATCGGCAACCGGCGCAAGTCAGGATTGTGCGCCGTCGTCGGCCTTCAGGCATTTGCGGCGTTCGCGCTAGCGGCACCGGCGCGCGGTCAAATCTCGATCTCGGTAACGCCGATCAGGGTCGAGCACGAGCTCGCGCCGGGCGGGACGAAGACCGATGTCATCAGGGTCGAGAACATCGCCGACAGAGTTCTCCGAGCGCGTGTCGTCGTGTCCGACTGGTACCTGGAGCGCGACGGCACGCCGGTGTTCGTAAAGCGAGGCAGGATCGCGGCGTTTTCGATGAGCGACTGGATCGAGGTGAATCCTGCCGAGCTGACACTCAGGCCGGGTGAGACGCGGACCATCCGCTACACGGTCGATGTTCCAGCGAATACGGCAGATGGCGGGTACCGAACGGCGATCCTGATCGAGTCGCTGCCAGACCTCGACAGTCAGCGACAGGCCCTCACTGCCTACATCAACGCGCGCATTGGAGTCATCGTCTACGGGCGCGTCGGTGCAGCCGCACCCGCTGTGGAAATCGCTCGTCAACAGCTGCTGGAAGATCCGAGCACACCCGGCTGGAAGGCCGTTCACCTGACGCTCCGGAACACCGGCGTGGTTCATTTCCGCTATCAGGGCGACAGCCAGCTTCTCGACGCCACTGGTGCCGTTCTGGCAACGGTCAGTGTCCCCGAGTCAGTCGTGCTCCCCCAGTCGGAGCGCGACGTGGTCGTGAAGTTCGAGCCACGTCTGCCAGCGTCGGCATTGTCCGTCGTGACGCGACTCGACGTGGGGTTGCCAGAGCGGCTGGAGATCGAGACGCGGGTCAGCGCGGCGGAGTCGGGGCGGTGAAACCGGCCCTCGTGGCCGTCCACGTCGTAGTAGGCCTGACTCTTGCTACGCTGACACCCGCGTGGAGTCAGTCGCTCGCTCAGATCGCCGAGATGGAACCGGCCCGGCGGAAGGCGATGGCACACGCCGCGCCGGTGTTGACCGACGCAGACCTGCAGCGTGGCAGCAGAGAGTCCCCGCAGGGTGCGACGAGTCGCCAGCGGGGAGGATCGCCGGACGATGCACCGCCTGGTAATCCAGAGCCGGAGCGCGATACCGCAGACGGTCGATCGTCCGAGGGATCCTCGGAGCCGAGGCGATTTCTGTACACCATGTCGATCAGCGGTCTCGATGCCGGGCGCGTGCCGGTCGCGATCTCGCAGGACGACGTGTGGGTCGACCGGTCGGCGCTCGAGCGTGCAGGGCTACGTTCCGGGGCCGGACGGGACCTGCTTCTCGATGGCACGACCTACGTTGCTCTGACATCGCTCACGCGAGAGCTGGGGTACGAGGTCGACGAGCGCAACGGAATCCTGCGCCTCTCATCGAGATCCACACATCTCATCGTTCGGCCCCCCGAGTCCTCGAGCGACAGGCCAGGACTCGCGCACCGGTATTCGCCGCCGGCGCCTCTGCCCAACACCATGGTCGGCACGACAGATTCGGGTAGTGGAACAGTTGTCTTTCAGTTCAATCGGAACACTATCGAGAACCCGGTGCTCGTGCAGGGGCCGCTGTCCGCGCTCGTCGTGCCCGCAACGTCGCACGCGAATCTCAGGGTCGATTCGCGACAGTACGTGACCAACTTCGGATGGGTCGAGGGTTCGGTCGATCTGGCAGACCAGGGCGGCACGCTCGCGGCAACCAAGGGGTTCATCGGCATGTCCGACGTGAGTGTTGGCGCTTGGAGGATGAACCTCCGGACCGGAGATCGCCCGCTGGCCGCCTACGCCCTGCCTCTTGGGGTGACCGCCCTGCCGCCCATCGCTGTCGGAGTACGAGGCGGCCAGGTCGATCTCACTCGGGGAGGCATTCAGCTCAGTGCCTTCGGCGGACGGACGACGGCGCTCGGTGGTTATTTCGGTGAGTCGGTCCTGGCGAGCGCGCAATCAGTGGTCGGCGCACGTCTGGTGGCTCAACCGGACTCGCGACTGCGGGTCGCTGCCGGGCTGCTGGGAACGAACGGCAGCGATGCCCGTGATCGTGTGACTCCGGCCAGGACCATTGGCGTGTCTGGGAGTGCGTTGTTCGACCCCACGCCTCATGTCACGCTGGCGGCCGATACGTCGATCGCCCAATACGGATTATCGTCCGACGCTGAACGACCGGGGGAGTCGCGCGTCGACGCGTCGTATCTTTTCGCAGGCCGCGTCAACGGCACGCGCGGAAGGAGCGAGCTCGACGTGCTGCGCCTGGGTCCCACGTACTTACCTCTGAGCTTCACGCGCGTGGGCGACCGCGCAGGCGCTCTTGGGACTGGCGACTACCGGTTTGGCAACCGCGTCCAGATCGACGGCACAGTCCAGCATTGGTCCACCAACGTCGGCGGATGGTCCACGGCGCCCGGTTTCGATGTGGACACCGGGTTGCTGGGACTCCGGTACGCGCTCACGGGTGCCACCCACGCTGGTGCCCGTCTCGGCCTTTCAAGCGTCCAACAGAGGCCACAAGCGGCAGCGGGGTCAAACCAAGGCCGGAGCGTGAACGCCGACTTGTCGCATCAGCACGGCGCCTGGCTCTTCGAAGGTCGCCTGAGCGACATTCTCGCCCGACAGGGCAGCGAGCTCTTATCGGGAGGCTCGCGCCGTCGCCTCGACTTCGACGTGCGCCGTACGTGGCGGAACGGATCGAGTTTCCGGAGCACGATCGGTGTGATCCTCGAACGCCTCGACCAGGCGAATCAGTCGATCATGGCTGGTGGCGCGGGCGTTAGCCTTCCGGTGCGCCAAGCCCTGTCGTTCTATGCCGAGGCGAACTGGAACCAGGAGATCGCCCAGTTTGCAGGCTCCAGGCTCGACACGTTCGCGGCGAGCGCGGCTGTGGATTGGACCGTCGCGCGCGGCTTCCGTCTGTCCGCAAACGCGCGGGTCATTCGGTACGCGGGCGCCGCTTCATCGGTGGACGCGTTTTCATCCATCGATATTGGTCTGCTGACGGCCGACGGTCAGGACGCGTTGGCGCGGTACCTGGACCGCATGCAAGGACCTTATCAGTTCACGATCCGTGTGCAGAAGGACCTGTCCTGGGGTTCACGGCCCTTGGTGCGGCAGGCCGCCGGAGGGGCACCCGTCATCCCCCGAGGCTTCGGCCGCATCGAAGGCAGCGTGTTCAACGATCTCGATGGCGACGGAATACGGGGTGCATCCGAACCGGGTGTCCCCGACGCGGTGCTGCGGCTCGGCGGCGTGACGGCGGCGAAGGTCGATGCTGATGGCAGGTTTGCGTTCCCCTCGGTTCCCGTAGGCGACCATACCCTGTCGCTCGATCTCACAACGGTGCCGGCGAGCTACGACATCGGGTCGCGGGAAACCGTACTCGTTCACGTCGGCAAGCGGACCGTGACGAGAGTGAATTTCCCGCTGGTGCTCCTTGGACGGATCCGCGGGTGGGCCGTGGTGGTCGAGGTGGGGCCGGACGATCCCCGACCAGCACCTACGGCCGCCGATTCCGCGCCCGAGCGTCCGGCGGCAGGCATTACGGTGCAGCTCGACGCCGATGTCCGCCGGACGACGATCACCGACGCGGATGGCGAGTTCGAGTTCTCGGGCGTGGTTCGAGGCAACCACGCGATCCGCGTCGTAACGGAGAGTCTTCCGGCCTCCTGGCGGGCGTCGGAACCAGCCATCAATGTTTCGCTCGGACCCGGCGAGCGCGTCGGCGGTGTTCGGCTCGTCATCATGGCCGGTTCACCCGCCACCCGACGGGTGACGTTCGAGTGAACAACCGGCCCGCGCGGACCACTGCTCTAGAGGCCGCGGGCGCTCTAACCCCTGATAAGTTTTGAGTCTGGTGGATACCTTATCCGGTGCTGGTGACCGAACACCAAGTCAAACTGATCGCAGACTGGGTGTCCGAACAAAGCCTCGACTTCCTTTAGCACCCCGAGTGAGCAGAAGCCATTAGCTCCTCCCCCGACGAGCGTCAATACCCGGCAAAGTGACCGTTCGACGGCTGTAACTTACTGTTTCTGCCCCGAAACGTTGAGTGTCGTGGCGGAGAAGAAGCTCGTTGCCACTTGACGTGAAGCCTGCAGCCCGAAGCCTGTAGCCCGAAGCCTGTAGCCTGTAGCCTGAGTATACTGGCTTGCATGCGGTCCGCGGTGCTCGCGCTCACGGTCGTCACGCTTGCGCCTGTGCCCGGTCCGACGGCTCGCGCGGTCCCGGTACTGGTCGCCGCGCTCCAGGTCTCCGGAGCCTCTCAATCGGCCGCGCAGGCATCGGACGCGACCAAGATCATCGTACAGGCGCCGCCGCCAACCGGTCTGACGAGCGCCGCTGCATGGGTCGGTCGGACCGAGCAGATGGAAGCCCACCTGAAGAACGCCGAGATCGTCAGCATTCAGGACATCGGGACCGGCGTCACCCGGCCCCGGCGCGCGCATCTCAAGCCCACCGATCCTTTCGAAAGCCTCGTCTGGAAGGTGCTGCCGCCGGGCAGGAAGTCGGGCTACTGGGAAAGCTACAAGTCGGAGGTCGCTGCCTACGAGCTGGACAAGCTGCTGGGGATGAACATGGTGCCCCCGGCGATCGAGCGGACGATCAACGGCGAGCAGGGCGCGGCCATCATGTGGATTCGAGCGGTGAGGAGCGTCAAGCAGAGCGGCGGCAAGCTGCCGGAGGGTGTGGTCTGGGGACCGGCGATCAGGAAGATGTTGATGTTCGACAACTTCATCGGCAACCCCGATCGCAACGCCGGGAACATCCTGATCGGGCCGCCGGGGGAGTTCCTCCTCATCGACCATTCACGCGCATTTCTCAAGGACAAGGACCTCCCGAACAAAGTCGAGCGCGTGGA
>Ga0066710_100007549_pt1 | contig 10407 bp, 10 predicted proteins | sample GraSoiAngelo_159_FD_79666 | JGI IMG/M metagenome (GOLD analysis project Ga0066710, IMG submission 79666) | Grasslands soil microbial communities from the Angelo Coastal Reserve, California, USA - 14_1009_16_40cm | ecosystem: Environmental > Terrestrial > Soil > Grasslands | place: USA...
CGAGGAGGTGACCGCCTTCGTCGTCCCGTCCGGCGCGTCGCCGCTGGACGAGCGCGAGCTGATCGCGTTCGCGCGCGAGCGCCTTGCGACCTACAAGTGTCCGCGCCGCATCGTGGTGCTCGAAAAGCTGCCGCGCAACGCGATGGGCAAGATCGAGCGAAAGAAGCTGAGCTCGCCGCAGTGAAGTTCTTCGACCTCACGCAGGACTTCTCGCTGCACACGCCCGCGTTCGCGGGCTACGCGGGCCCGCAGATCCGGTGGATCAAGCACCTGGCCTTCGATCGCGCCGGCGGCCAGGAGATCACGATGACGCTGCACGTCAGCACGCACCTCGACGGGCCGGCGCACTTCATGACCGGCGGCAAGTTCATCGGTGACCTGCCACTTGATTTCCTCATCGGTCCCGCATGCGTGGTCGACCTCGAGCGCATGGGCGTCGGCGATTTCGACCTCTACGGACCCGAGCACTTCGAGCGCTGGGAGAAGACCACGGGCCACCGCATCGAGCGTGGCGACATCCTCGTGATCCACACCGGCTACCACCGCTACTACACGGAGAACTGGACCGACCGCACGCAGCTCGACGAGACGCGCTACTTCATCCGCCACCCCGGCCCGACACGCGAGTTCGCGGAGTGGGTGCTCGACCGCGGCGTGCGCTGGCTTGCTGTGGACGCGGGCAGCGCCGACCATCCGATGAACACCGTCATCAGGCGCATACGCGCCGACGAGGCGGTCGACGCGGAGAAGAAGCTCGGCCGCAGCCTCGACGAGATCTGGCCGCGCGACGACTACCAGATCATGCACACGCTTCTGTTTCCGCACGACGTGGTCCACATCGAGAACCTCGGCGGCGAGATCGACAAGGTGCTCGACCAGAAGATCCTGTTCGGCTGCTTCCCGTGGCGGTTCCAGGGCGGCGAGGCTGCGCTGTGCCGCGCCGTCGCGATGATCGAGTAGCAGTTGAAGCCGCCCCGGTTCGAATATCACGCGCCATCGACGGTTGAAGAGGCGTGCGCGCTTCTCGCCTCGCTCGAGGATGCCAAGGTGCTCGCGGGCGGGCAGTCCCTGATGCCGCTGCTCAACTTCCGGCTCGCGCGGCCGTCGCACCTGGTGGACATCAACCGCGTCGGCGGGCTCGACCGGATCTACGAGCGCGACGGCGGCGTTGCCGTGCAGGCGCTGGCGCGTCAGGCGGCGGTCGAGGACTCGGAGCTGGTCGCGCGCGCGTGCCCGCTGCTTTCCGCCGCCGTGCGGCTGGTCGCGCACCGCGTGATCCGCAACCGCGGCACTGTGTGCGGCAGCATCGCGCACTCGGACCCTGCCTCGGAGCTGCCGGCGGTGCTGCTGGCGCTGGGCGGCCACGTCGTCGCGCGATCGAAACGAGGCGAGCGGAGGATCGAGGCGGGCGAGCTCTTCGCCGGCGTGTTCGAGACGTCGATCGCTCCCGATGAGCTGCTGGTCGAGGCGTGGTTCCCGAAATCGCCGAAGCCGTTCGCGATCCTCGAAGAATCGCGCCGCCACGGCGACTTCGCGCTGGCAGGCGTGGTTCGAGCCGGTGACCGGCTGGCCCTGTTCGGCGTGGCGCCGACGCCCGTGCTCGCCGGTGCCAAAGATCCTGCCCGCGGGCTTCAGCCCAGCGGCGACCTCGAGGCCACGCCGGAGTTCCGGCTCCACCTGGTTCGGGTGCTGACCGACAAGGCCTTCGCCGCGTGAAGGTCAATGGCTTCGCGCACCCTGCGCCATCCGATCCCCGCCGCCTGCTGTCCGACCACCTGCGCCACGACCTCGGCCTGACCGGCACGCACGTCGGCTGCGAGCACGGCGTCTGCGGGTGCTGCACGGTGCTGCTCGACGGCGCGCCGGTGCGGTCGTGCCTGATGCTCGCGGTCCAGGCCGAAGGTCACGACGTGACGACCATCGAAGGCCTCGCTCCGGGCGGCTCCCAGCTGCACCCGGTGCAGCAGGCATTCCACGAATGTCACGGACTGCAGTGCGGGTTCTGCACGCCGGGCTTCGTGATGTCGGTCGTGGGACTGCTCGCGCAGCATCCCCACCCGACCGAGGAGCAGGTTGACGAGGGCATCGCCGGCAACCTGTGCCGGTGCACGGGCTACGCGTCGATACGGCGCGCGGTCACCCGAGCGGCCGTTCTTTTGGCGCCCCTCACCCCTGACCCCTCTCCCCTGGGGGGAGAGGGTGCCAATCCCGCTGATCGCTCCTCCTCCGGGGGAGAGGGTGCCGGTACCTCCCCATGACCACCCGCTGGTTTGGCGCTCGGGTGCAGAGGGCCGAGGACGATCGCCTCTTGCGGGGCCGCGGTCGCTTCACCGACGACATCGACGAAGGTGCGCTCGAATCGGTGCTCGTGCGGTCGCCGTACGCTCATGCGCGAATCAATTCAATCGACGTGAGTGCCGCCCGCGCCATGTCCGGCGTGGTCGCTGTCTACACGGCGCAGGACCTGCCGTTCGGCGGCACCGACCTGCCGATCCTCATCCCGCACCCGAACCTCACGCACGGCCGCACGCAGAGATGCCTTGCGTCCGAGGTCGTGCGCTACGCGGGCGAGGCGGTCGTGTTCGTGGTCGCAGAAAGTCGCGCGATCGCCGAGGACGCGGCCGAGCTGGTCGAGGTCGACTACGAGCCGCTGCCGGTTGTGATCACACCCGAGACCGCCGCGCGCGCCGAGCACCTGGTGCATGACGACGTGCCCGGCAACGTCGCGGCGGAGATGGTGCAGGAGAAGGGCAACGTTGCGGCGGCGCTCGAGTCCGCGCCGAGGCGCAAGCACTTTCATTTCCGATACGAGCGCGGCGCCGCCAGCCCGATGGAGGCGCGCGCGGTGTGGGCGCGCTGGTCGGATGGCGAAAGGAAGCTGACCGTCTACGACTCGACCCAGTCGCCGACCTCGATCCGAGGCGGCCTTGCGGTGTTGTTCGGGCTGCCCGAGTCACAGGTCGACGTCATCGCACCCGATGTCGGCGGCGGGTTCGGGCCGAAGATCATGCTCTTCTACCCCGACGAGCTGCTCGTGCCCTACGCGGCGATGCAGCTGGGCAGGCCGGTCAAGTGGACCGAGGACCGCCAGGAGCATTTCACCGCGGTCAACCAGGAGCGCGGCCAGGTGCACGAGGTCGACGTGGGCTACGACGACGGAGGCCGCGTGCTGGCGTTCGATGACGATTTCATCCACGACGGCGGCGCCTACACGCCGTACGGGATCATCCTCCCGATCATCACCGCCGGCCAGCTGCCTGGTCCGTACAGGGTGCCGAACTACCGCGTCCGGTTCCGCGACATGTACACGAACGCGACCCCCACGTCGCCCTATCGCGGCGCCGGCCGCCCACACGCGTGCTTCGTCATGGAGCGCACGCTCGACGCCATCGCCGCCGACGTCGGCATCGACAGGGCCGAGGTGCGCCGCCGCAACCTCATCCAGCCCGACGAGTTTCCATACGACGTCGGGGTCGGCTGGCAGGACGGCAACACGGTCGTCTACGACAGCGGCAACTATCCGAAGCTCCTGGAGACCGCGCTCGAGAAATTGGGTCCGAAGCCCGCCGGCGAGAACGTCGGCATGGGCCTGGGCATGTACGTCGAGGGCACTGGCGTAGGTCCGTACGAGGGCGCGCACGTGCAGGTGCTCGTGTCAGGCAAGGTCGTGGCCGCGACGGGCATACCGAGCCAGGGCCAGGCGCACGCAACCGTGTGGGCGCAGGTGGTGGCGGACGAGCTGGGCGTCGACGTGCGTGATGTCGAGATCACAAGCGGCGACACGCGCAGATTTCCGTGGGGCGTGGGCACGTTCGCGTCGCGCGGCGCTGTGACGGCCGGCAACGCGATGCATGTGGCCGCGCGAATGGTCGCGGAGAAGGCGAAGAAGATCGCGGCCGATCATCTGGAGGCCGACCCGGCCGACCTCGAGCTCGTGGCCGGCGCGGTTCGAGTGAAGGGCTCGCCGCAGCGAGGCATCCCGCTGGCCGCGGTCGCCGTGCTGTCGAACCCGGTGCGCTACGCGTTCGGCGGGGGCACCGAGGCCGCCACCCAGTTCACGCCAAAGGCCCGACCCGGCCCGCCCCTCGCCGACGGCGAAGAGCCCGGCCTCGAGGCGACCGGCTACTTCAGCCCGGCCGGCTCGGCGTGGGCGTCGGGATGCCACGCCGCGTGGCTGCGGGTGGATCCGAAGACATATCGCCTCGAGATCCTCAAGTACGTGGTGGTCCACGACTGCGGCAAGGTCATCAACCCAATGGTGGTCGAGGGCCAGATAGAGGGAGGCGTGGCGCAGGGGATCGGCGGCGCGTTCTACGAGCGACTGGCTTACGACTCGGACGGCCAGCTGCGGAACGCGTCGTTCATGGAGTTCCTGATGCCGTACGCGACCGAGATCCCGAAGATCGACATCGAGCACATCGAGACGCCGTCGCCTCTCAACCCGCTCGGCGTGAAGGGGGTGGGGGAGGCGGGCGTGATCCCGGTGGGCGCCGTGATCGGGTCGGGCATCGAGGACGCGCTCGGCATCCCGATCACCGAGATGCCCCTTTCGCCACTAAGGCTCTACGAGCTCTCGACCTCGGCCTCGACCTCGACCTCCACCAGGTAGCCGTCGCCGATCAGGCCTCCGACGTAGACCATGGTGTTCGCCGGCGCGACGCTCCCCAGCAGCTGCACATGAGCCCGGGCGGCGGCCTCCCAGTCAGCGTCAGGTGCCAGCATGATCCGCGTGCGCACGACGTCCTGCTTCGTCCCGCCCAGCTCCGTCACGGCCGCCAGCGCCTGCTCCAGCGCCTGCACCGCCTGGGCGTAGGTGTCGGCCGAATCGTCAGCAGCAGTCGTGCCGCTGACGTGGATGCGCGAACCTCGACGGATCGCGCGTGAGTAGCCCGCCTTCTTCTCCCAGCCGCGCCCGTCGCGGAAGCGCCTGGTGCCGCCGGCCATTGGGCAACACTATCAACCGCCCATGAAGCTCACGTTCAGCGTCCGTTTCAACAACGACGTGGCCCCGGCGGAGTTTGCGCGGCTTGCGGCGCTGGCGGAGGAGGGCGGCTTCGACCAGGTCTGGGTGTCGCACGACCTGTTCTTTCACTCCGCGCCGGTACTCGTGACCGCCGCGGCCCAAGCTACCAGCCGCATCGAGCTCGGCGTCGGCGTGTTCAATCCGGTCTCGATGCACGCGTCGGAGATCGCGATGGTCGCCGCGTCGCTGGCCGAGCTCACGGAGGGGCGCGCGCTGCTCGGGATCGGAGCGGGCGCGGACAGGTTCCTCACGTGGGCGAGGCTTGCATTCGACCCGCCGGTGGCGCGGACCGAGCGCGCGATCAAGGAGATCCGCACCCTGCTCGCCGGCGACGCGCCCTGGGAGCACGAGGGGCGCATGCGCATCTCCGTGTCGCCGGTACGCATCTATGTCGGCGCGATGGGGCCGCGAATGCTCCGGATGGCGGGCCGCGTCGCCGACGGCGCGCTGCCGCTGTTGTTTCCGCCGAGTCACTACCGCGTCGCCGCCGCCCAGATCGCTGAAGGGGCTGCCGCCATGGGTCGCGACATCGCGGCCGTCGACGTAGCGGCGTGCATCTGGTGCTCGATCGCAACCGACGGCGAGCGCGCCCGGGCCGTGCTGGCGGAAAAGATCGGGTACTACGGCCCGAGCTTCTCGCCCGACCTGCTGGCGCGCGCGGGCCTGCGCGTCTCCGACTTCGCCGGCGGCGCCGTCACGCCGCAGATGCTCGCGCTCGGCGTGGCCGGCGGTGCCGAGGACATGGTTGGCGCTTGCGCGCGGCTGATCGCGGACGGCGCGCGCCACATCTCGTTCGGGCCGCCGTTGGGACCGGACCCAGAGGAAGCGATCAGGGTCCTGGCTGGTCAGGTCATTCCAGTGCTGACCAGACGATCTGGGGGATCGTCAGCGGCTGGGTCAGGACGTCTCTGACCGCACGACGGCGGCCACGATGTTGCCACCCGGCGGGCCCTGGTGTGAGTTCCGCTCGCCACCGCTGACGTAGTTCGTCGTCCGTCCGGTCACCGACGCAATGAGCATGCCTCCAAGCGCCTTGCCGATCTGGTACGCGTCGACGTCGTCGAGCAGCGTGATGCGGTTGCCGCGGACCTGGTCGCTGCCGGGTATCACCGATTTGGCGAACACGTGCACGAGCCGCTTGGCGAGGTCGTCTGAATCAGGAAGGCCGCCGTTGAATTTCACACCGGCCGACCGCAGCGCGCTGCGCACTCCCTCGGCGTCGATGAAGTCCTTCGTCACGGCGTGCCCGATCTGCAGCTCGCTCTGCGCGCCGGCCCCGTTGCCGAACACGACCACCTCGCCGTGGCGCTTCTCTCCGCCCGACGAGGTCATCGCCACCTCGGAATAGAGATCCCAGTTGCGGCGCACGACCTGGTCCGAGAGGGACGACCTCTGCACCTCGCCGAGCGCCAGCGCGACGCCGAGCGCCGCCGCGTCATTGGCGTACGAGCCTGCGCCTTCGGGTCCGAACGTGAGGTCATGCGACACGACGGTCTCGCCGCGCGACTCTGCGTCGCGAATGGACGCGACGGTCAAACCCGGCACTTTGACCATCACCAGGTGCACGTCGCCAGGATCGGTCAGGCCCGCGTCCGCCATCGCGCGATGCGTGGCCTCCGCGACCTTGTGGATCTGGCCCATGCGGCCGACCTCCTCGGGCGCCATCGGCTCCGAGCCCGCGCGGCCGACGACCAGGCGCTTGGCGTCGCCGGAACCCGTCACGTCGACCATCTCCCGCGTCACCGCCGCGATGTGCGGCGTGATCACACCGGGGCAGCCGCCCGACAGCACGAAGATGACGCGCTGTGCGACGTCGGCGACCGGGATGGCCAGGAACTTCGCGGTCCACTCGCGCAGAGCCACGTCGGCCCACACGCGGCCCCAGTCGTCGTGCTGTCCAGTGCCTTCCGTCTTGCCGACAAGCGCGACGAGCGTGTCGGGCCTGATCTTTCCGCTGTCGGCGAGCTTCTGCAGACCCGACGTGTCCGCCGGGGTGGCCATAGGGCAGACGAACATGTCGACGCGCTGCGCTTTCACGCGGCTAATTCTCCAACCCCGGAGGTCGCTGGAAGCCGAACCCGTCCATGGTCTCGAGCTGCTCGGCGAAGTCGAGCAGCGCGTACTCCTCGCCGAGCTGCCCGACCAGCTGCACGCCGACCGGCAGCCCGTCGTGCAGTCCGGCCGGCACCGACACCGCCGGCACCTTGGCGAAGCTCACCGGCAGCACGAACTGCACGTAGCGTCTCCACTCGTCGCCGAGAAACGGCGGGACGCGTTCGATGTCCATCGGCACCATGCCAAGCGTCGGCGTGATCAGGAAGTCGTAGGCCGTGTGCAGCGGCGCGTTCACCGCCCGGTTCGCGGCGTTGGTTGCGGACTCGAACGCGTGGAAGTAGTCCATGGCCGTCAGCGACTTGCCTTGCTCCGCCAGCTGTCTGATGCCCGGGCCGAAGGTCGACAGGTCCGCGGGGAACGACGCCATGCTCGCGCGCCGCACCACCGCGTAGCCCGCGGCCACCGGTTCGGGATCCCAGGCGATGTCCTCCACGACGTGGCCTGCCGACCGCAGCGCATCGGCCGCCCGCCGGCACGCAGCCTGGCACGCAGCGTCGGCTCCGAGCGAGCTGTCCACCGCCATGCCGATTCGATGCGCGCGTTTCGACGAAGAATGCGGCTCGGTGGCGCTCGCGACCGAGAAGAGATAGCGCACGTCCGCGACCGAGCGTCCCAACGCGCCACGCGATGATAGGCCGGCCGCATCGACCATCTCGCACGGGATGCGGTCGGGCGTGGGTCGCAGTCCGACGACGCCGCAGCATGACGCGGGGATGCGCACCGAGCCGCCCATGTCCTCGCCCAGCGCGACCGTCGCCATGCCGGCCGCGACCGCGGCCGCGCTCCCGCCGCTCGACCCGCCCGGCGTGATGCCTTCGCGCCACGGATTGTTGGTGGCCGGGAAGAGAGTGTTGGTGGTGCCGATCGCCGCGGCAAGCTCGGGCAGGTTGGTCTTCCCCAGGACCGCCATTCCGGCTTTGCGCGCCCGAGCGACGGGCACCGCGTCTTCGGTGGCGATGCGGTCCTTCCAGGAAGGGGTCGCGTACGTCCAGGGCATGCCCGCGACCGGCTGGCTGTCTTTCACGGCCACGTCCACGCCGCTCGTCGAACGCGCGTTCCGGTCGACGTAGATGTAGGCGTGGATCCGCGGATCGAAGCGATCGATCGCCTCCAGATGCGCCCGAACCACCGCCTGTGGGTCGAGCTCGCGCGCCCCGGTTCGAGCCAGGATCTTGGGTGCCGGCAGCCAGACGAGCTCCTCAGTGCGCAATAGCGACTGAGTCTAATTCGTTAAAACAGGCGTACCAACCGATACTTTCGCACAGGTTGGAGTGAGAGGCCGGAACGTGAGCGCGATCCGGACGACACTGCCGCGCCTTGTCGTGGTGGCGGTCGTGTACTGGCTTGCGGCTCGGGCGAGCCTCTCACTCGCCCTGGTCCACGGCCAGGTCACTCCCATCTGGCCGCCGACCGGTATCGCCCTCGTGGCCGTCCTCATCTTCGGCCGCTCGATGGCGCTGGGCATCTTTGTGGGGGCGTTGGCTGTAAACCTTCCGATTGGTCCAACGCCGATCAGTGCGGTGCTGATCGCCGCTGGCAACACGCTCGCGCCCGTCGCCGCGGCCGAGCTCCTCAATCGCATCGGCTTCCGCCGCGAGCTCGACCGCCTGCGCGACGCCGCGGCCATCATCGTCCTGGCCGCGCTGGTCGCGATGACGCTCAGCGCCACAGTCGGCGCGTCGGTGCTCGTGGTGTCGGGCACCGTGAGCCTCTCGAATTTCTGGGCGACGTGGGCCGTGTGGTGGACGGGCGACGCGATGGGCGTGATGCTGGTGGCGCCATTCCTGCTCAGCCTCGTGCCGCGCTCGACGGCGCCCGCGCTCACCTTCACGACCGGCGTGCAGCTCGTGGGGTTGCTCATCGGGATCGCGGTGGTCACGTACCTGCTGTTCGAGTCGCCGCTGCGCCTCGAGTACCTCGTCTTTCCCTTGATCATGGTCGCGGCCTGGCGGTTCCGTCTGCGGGGCGCGACGCCGGCGGCGCTGATCGCCTCCGGCCTCGCGGTCGCGTCCGCGGTGCAGGGTATTGGCCCGTTCGCGAACGAAGGACTGCTCGAGAAGATGATCACACTGCAGGTCTTCAACGTCTTCGTCGCCATGTCGTCCTTTGTGCTTTCGGCTTATGTCGACGCGCGCGAAAGGGCTGCGAACTCCAGACGCATGTACGAGGCCGCCGAGGCCGCCAACCGCGCCAAGGGCGAGTTTCTGAACATGGCCGCGCACGAGCTGCGCACTCCGATCACCGTGCTAAGCGGCTACCTGTCGATGCTCGGAGAGGGATCGCTTGGCGCGCCGCCGCCGGCATGGGAGACCCCCATCTCCGTCCTCGCCGACAAGACGGCAGAGCTGGACAAGATCGTCGGCGACCTGCTCGACGCGTCGCGTATCGACATCAACCAGCAGCGGGCGGCCATGGGAGTCGTCGACCTGCGCCAGGTGGTGACGGCCGCAGTCGCCCGGCTGGCGGCGCGAGCCAGGCTGCTGTCCGCCGACGTGAGCACGGAGCTGCCGGACGAACCGCTGATAGTCGAGGGCAACGACGGGCAGCTGGGTCGGGTCCTGGACAACCTGCTCAACAACGCGCTCACCTACACGCGGCGCACCCCCGAGGTCGCCATCCGTGTGACGCGGGACGGCACCAGGGCGCTGGTGCGGGTCGAAGACAACGGCATAGGCATCCCGAGGAACCAGCGCGAGCGCGTCTTCGAGCGGTTCTTCCGAAGCCCGGACCCGATGATGGCCAAGGTGCCCGGTATTGGGCTCGGGCTTTACATCAGCCGCGGGCTGGTCGAGAGCCATGGCGGCAAGCTGGTGGTGGAAAAGAGCGATGCCAGGAGCGGCACGGTTTTCGCCATATCCTTGCCCCTCGCCGCCTGAGCGAACCTCGTTTCAGCGTCCTAAGCTGGGGTTATGAGCCGAGGTTTCAGGGACGAGGACGTGACGCAGGCCATGACCGACAAGGCGATAGGCGACACGATCAGCAAGGTCCTCGAGCGGGACGCGGAGCAGGAGGCGCGGTCGGCCGATCGACGCGCACATGGTGACGCCGGGTTGTGTGAGGACTGCGGCCGCCCGATCGGCGCCGAGCGCCTCGCCGCGCTGCCGAAATCGACCCGCTGCGTCAGGTGCCAGTCGGCGTGGGAGCAGGCCAACCGTTAGAGGCGCGACGGGAAAGCCGCTCGACGGATCTTCGGCGCCCATGCGGCCGATCTGCGGGCTCGCCGCTTCGCGGGTCTCCTGCGCTGCTCGCTCACGCAGTTCTCCAATGCG
>Ga0066710_100007550_pt1 | contig 10407 bp, 7 predicted proteins | sample GraSoiAngelo_159_FD_79666 | JGI IMG/M metagenome (GOLD analysis project Ga0066710, IMG submission 79666) | Grasslands soil microbial communities from the Angelo Coastal Reserve, California, USA - 14_1009_16_40cm | ecosystem: Environmental > Terrestrial > Soil > Grasslands | place: USA...
ACGGAGTCCTGAACCAGCATGCGCTTGATGGCGGTGCAACGCTGGCCGGAGTTCTTGTACGAGCCGGTGGCGGCCAGCGTGGCCGCCTCCTCGAGGTCCGCGTCTTCCATGACGATGAGCGGATCGTTGCCGCCGAGCTCCAGCACCTGGCGCTTGTAAACCGCCTTGGCGGCGATGTACTTGCCGACCGCCACGCCGCCGGTGAACGTGATCAGATCCACATCCGCGTGCGTCAGCAGCTCATCGGCGATCTCCTTGGGGTCGCCGGTGAGCACGCTGAGCATCTCCGGCGGCAGGCCGGCCTCGTAGAGAATGTCGGCGAGCAGCAGTGCGCTGAGCGGAGTCTTCTCCGAGGGCTTGAGTACCATCCTGTTGTTGCTGGCGATGCTGGGAGCGACCTTGTGCGCGACCTGGTTCAGCGGATGGTTGAACGGCGTAATCGCGGCAATCACCCCCAGCAGCGGCTCGCGCAGGGTGTAGACCTTGCGGCGCTTGCCGTGCGCGGTGAGGTCGCAGGAGAAGACCTGCCCATCATCCTGCAGCGCGGCGTTGCCGGCGAAGATGAACACATCGCACGCGCGGCCCACCTCATAGATGGAGTCCTTCTTGCATAAACCGCTCTCGGCGGTGATGAGGTTGGCAATCTCCTCGGTGCGCGCGCGCAGCGCCTCGGCCGTCTGCTGGCAGATCCGGTAGCGCTCGTAACGCGTCAGGCGCGGGCGGAATGCCTTGGCGATCCCGATCGCCCGGCGTACCTCGGCCATGGAAGCGCTCGCCACCGTGCCCACGAGCGCGCGGGTGTAGGGATTGAACACTTCGCTGCTGCGCCCGCTAGCGACGCGGGCGCCGCCGATACGCAGGCTCTCACGCCGCACACCGTCGTCGTACCTTATCTCGGGGGTTCGACCGGGGTTGTTATCGGGCATGGTTCAGCACCCAGTCGAAGGCATCGAAGTTACGCCAGCGCCTGTTGGCCTCGAGGTTCTCGATGCGGCGATTCATCACCAGCGGCACCGCCTGCTCCGAGAGGCCGCCGTGCGAGCGCAGCGGCGCATCCAGGCCCGAGAGGTCGTGCTTGGCCGCCGCACCGCCGAGGGCGACCGAGCGGCTGGAGACCACCACCAGATCGCCGATCCGGTCGGCGGGCAACTCGAAGCGGCTGGCAGCGTCCGTGCGCGTGAGCACCATGTCGATGCCGCGCAGCGCCGCGAGCCGCGCCGCGAGGGCGCGGGCATCCACGTCGGCGGGCAGATAGACCGTCGCGTACGAGCCGAGTGCCCCGTGGTGGGCGACGTACGGGTCGGTGATCGGCAGAATGACTCGCGCGCCTGCAGCACCGAGCCAGCCGTCCAGCACATCCTGCAGGTAGATTACGTTGGGGCTCGCATCGAGCCGCGTCTTGGAGTTCATGCCGTGGTCGGCGGTGAGTGCGATGGCGCAGCCTGAGTGCTCGAGCTCACCCAGATAACGGTCCATCATGCGGTAGAACGAATTGGCTTCGGCCGAGCCGGGGGCGTGCTTGTGCTGCACGTAGTCGGTGGTGGACAGGTACATGATGTCCGGGCGGTGAGTCTGCATCAGCTTGACCCCGGCGGCGAACACGAATTCCGACAATTCGGCGCTGTAGACACTCGGCACGCTCATGCCGACCAGACGCAGCACCCCGTCGATGCCGTGTTCTTCGAGCGTGGCCTGATCGGCCTTTTCCGCGGAGAAGCAGATGCCGCGCAGCTCATGGCCCAGGAGCTTGCGCAGCTTGTCTTTGGCGGTAACCACCGCCACCTTGCAACCCGCGTCGGCGAGCGCGGCCAGGAGCGTTGGGGCGCGCAGCCACTTCGGGTCATTCATCATGACCTCCACGCCGCTGTCGGTGTCATAGAGGTAGTTTCCGCAGATACCGTGAATCGCCGGCGGCGCGCCCGTGACAATCGAGAGGTTGTTCGGGTTGGTGAAGCTCGGCATGACGCAGTCGGCGATGACCTCGGTGCCCTGCGCCAGCACCCGCTTCATCCACGGCATGTGTCCGCCGGCCACGGCCTGGGCAATGTAGTCCGGCTCACAGCCGTCCACGCACACCACCACGCAAGGGCACTCGGGCAACCGATAGGTCCGTGCGTTTACTTCGATGCGACGCATGTCGTGTGCTGCCTTCAGGCCGCGGCCTGCATTTCCGCGAGGACTTTGCCGACCGCCTCGACCGCCCCGGCCATGCCGCGCTCGCCGAGCTGGCCCATGCAGCCGACGCGGAAGGTCTCCAGCGTCGTGAGCTTGCCAGGATACAGGACATAGCCGTGCGCCTTGACGGCGTCATAGAAGCTCTTGAACGCGTAGCGCGGAGTATCGGGCGCGTAGAACGTCACGATGATCGGCGCCTGAATGGCCGCGGGCAGGAAACTCCTCAAGCCCAGTTTCGCCATGCCGGCGATCAACGTGCGGCAGTTATGCGCATAGCGGGCGCCGCGCGCGGCGAGCCCGCCCTCTTCGAGGTACTGCGAGATCGCCGAATCGAACGCCGCGACCACATGGGTCGGCGGGGTGTAACGCCATTGCGTGGTTTTTTGCATGTAGACCCATTGGTCGTAGAGGTCCAGCGCCAGCGAATGGCAGTTGCCCTCGCTGCGCTCGAGCGCGCCGCGGCGCGCGATGACGAAGCCCATTCCCGGTGGCCCCTCGAGGCACTTGCCCGAGGCGGCGACGACGGCATCGAACGGGGTGTTGCGCGCGTCGATCTCGAGGGCGCCGAACGAGCTCATCGCATCCACGATCAGGCCCTTGCCATGACGGGCGACGACCTGCGCGGTCTCACGCAGCGGATTGAGGATGCCGGTGCTGGTTTCACAGTGCACCAGCGCCACGTGGGTGATCGACGGGTTGGATGCGAGCGCGCGCTCGACGTCCGCGGCGGCAACCTGCGTGTCCTCCGGGTAATCGATCGTGGTCAGCGTGCGGCCGAGCACCCGGCAGATGCGGGCAATGCGTTGACAATACGCACCGTTTTGCGGGACCAGCACGTGTCCGGTACGTGGTACCAGCGTACCGATCGCCGCCTCGACCGAGAACGTTCCGCTGCCCTGCATGGGGACGCACTCGTGCGTACCCGCGCCGTGAATGATCTGCAGCAGACGCTCGCGGACTCGGCCGGGGATGGTGTTGAAGTCGACGTCCCAGGAGCCCCAGTCGCGCAGCATGCTCTGCCTGGTGCGCAGCGAGGTCGTCAGGGGTCCGGGGGTCAGCAGATACGGTTCGGTGGTCATCGCATTGCTCACTTGAGAGTGACCGCAAGGGCGTGTCAGGAAATTTCCGCAGGCTGCGCGGGGCGCCTCAGGAGCGACGCGGCCTCGCCTGCGAGGACGCTGGCCTCGTCGACGCGAATCACTTCGACCGCGGCCCGGCTGTTCAGCGCGCCAATGCTCGCATCGATCCCCACACTCGCGTCGTTGGCTTGCCCGTTGAGCTCGATCCCAAGCCATTCGAAGCCGCGCAGGATCCGGCGGCGTATCTGCGGGGAGTGCTCACCGATGCCGCCGCCGAAAGCGATCACATCGACCCCGCCGAGCTCGCTCATATACGCCGCCACATAATGCCGGGCACGCCGACAGAATATCTCGATCGCAAGCCGGGCACCCGCATCGCCCCCTTGCTCGAGCGCCAGCAGCTCGCGCATGTCGGCGCTGCGGCCGGAGAGACCGAGGAGACCACTTTCGTAATTGAGCTCGCGGCTCACCTGCGCCGCGGACAGGCCGCCGCGCTCCATGACGTAGAGCAGCGCGCCGGGATCCACGTCCCCCGAGCGCGTGCCCATGACGAGACCTTCAAGTGGCGTGAATCCCATGCTGGTCGCCACCGCGCGCTCATCCAGGGTGGCTGTCACAGAACAGCCGCGTCCAAGCTGCAGGCTGATCACCCGGCTGCTGGCCCGGCCGGCCGGCACGCGCGCGCGCGCCGCGTGGCACAGGTAACGGTGCGCGGTGCCGTGAAACCCGTAGCGTCGCACGCCAAACGCCTCCTGCCAGCGCTTCGGTACCGCATAGCAACGGGCCGCTTCCGGGAGCTCGGCGTAGTAGGCGGTGTCGAACACGCCCACCACGGGGAGTGTGCCGAGCCGCGCCCGCACGGCCGCGATGACCGCCAGGGCGGGCGGATTGTGCAGCGGAGCGAGCACGTTGAGCTCGGCGAGTGAGGCGAGCTGCGGATCAGCGAGCCGCGCGGTCGCCCGGAAGCTCTCACCCCCATGCACGATACGGTGCACGGTCGCATCCAGCCCGCTGAGCAGGTCGCGACCGTGCACGCTTTCCTGCGACAGCCACGCGAGCACGAAGTCAGCCGCCGCGGCGAGTGTGCGAATCGGCGCTGACCTGGGGGGCGCCGGCTCGGCTGTCTGCAGCGCGAAAGCCCCTGAGCCGTCGGCCGTGTCCACGAAAGCGCCGGCCTTCAGAGGGCGTGCCGGTCCATCGACGGGCACCTCCATCAGATCGAACTTGAGCGAGGAGCTGCCGGCGTTGAGAACGAGCAGTCGCATCAGTGTCACCGACTGTGGGTCGCGTTCATAGCGCGGCTGGCGCTGGCACGCGCACCAGGCGGCGCAGCGCGTAGGCGCTGAGCAGCACGATGACGCTCACGAGGCCGAATACCAGGGAAGCGCGCTGCTCGGGAATGACGGACATCGCCGCCACGATCGAGAGCATCGCCACGATCGCCACGCACGTGAGCCACGGGTAGCCCCACATGCGCATCCGCAGCCGTTCGGGCATCTCCTGCTCGAGACGCCGGCGCAGCCGCAGCTCGCTGACTGCGATCAGGACGTAGACGAAAATCGCGACGGTACCGTAGGAATTGACGAGAAACGCGAAGATCCTGTCGGGCGACAGGTAGCTCATCGCGACGGTCACATAGCCGAATGCGGTACTGGCGAGGATGGCCGCGAGCGGCACGCCGCGCGTATCGAGCTTCGCGATCAGCGCGGGTGCATCGCGGCGGCGGGCGAGCGCCATGAGCATTCGCGAAGCAGCGAACAGGCCGGAGTTCAGCGCGGACAGCACCGCCGTGAGTATGACGACACTCATCACGGTTGCCGCCGCCGGGATCTTCAGCACCTCCATGACACTGACGTACGGGCGCGCCATGCGCGTCGGGTCGTTCCAGGGCACGATCGCGACTACCAGAAAAATCGAGCCGATATAGAACACCAGCGTGCGCCAGATGACCGACTGCGTCGTCTCCGCGACGGCCTTCTCGGGCTCGGCGGACTCGGCGGCGGCGATGGTGACGATTTCGGCACCGAAATAAAATCCGGTCGCCGCGACCGCTCCGGTGAGCACCGGGACGATGCCATTGGGCATGAAACCGCCATGCGCCGTCAGCTGCAGCACACGTTTCCCCGCCCCGGGCCAGGCGCCCAGCGCGAACAGGGCGCCGGCGCAAAGAAATGCGACGATCGCGGCGACCTTGATCGAGGCAAACCAGAACTCCGCCTCACCATAGGAACGCACCGACAGCAGATTCACGATGGTGAACACCGTCATGAGTGCGAGTGTGAACTGCCAGGGCGCGATCATCGGCCACCAGGTTCCGAGGATCTTGGCACCCGCGACCGCCTCCAGGCCCACGACGATCACCCAGAAGTACCAGTACATCCACCCGGTGAGAAAGCCCGCGAGCTCCCCGAGCGCCAGACGGTTGTACTCGTAGAACCCGCCGACCGCGGGGTAGGCGATCGCCATTTCGCCCAGCATGCGCATCACCAGCACGACCAGCGTGCCCGTCAGGGCGAAGGAGACTACGGCGGCGGGACCCGCGGAAGCGATGACGACCCCGCTGCCGACGAACAGGCCGGCGCCGATCACGCCCCCGAGCGCGATCATGTGCATATGCCGCCGCTGCAGCGCGCGCCGCAGCCCGCTGGAGTCCGAGTCCGGCGCAGTCATCGGCCGCGGCGGGAAACTGGCAGCAGGCCGCGTCACATGAATTTCTGGTACTTCGCGAGGTGCCGGACCGGCTTCGACAGGGCGTCCCGGCGGAATGGGTCACCGAGCTCCTGCGTCACCATCACCTCCAGCACGGTCGTCTTGCCCTCGCTCTGCGCTGCGGCCGCGGCGCGCAGTGCAGGCGCGACGTCGGTGAGCCGCTCGACGGTGACGCCTTCGCAGCCGAACGCGCGCGCCACGGCGGCCCAGCTGGGGTTTTGCAGATTGACCCCCTGGTAGCGCCGCGAGTAGAAGTCGACGTGGTTCTTCTTTTCCGCGCCCCACTGCTCATTGTTGAAGAGGATCACCGTGACGCCGATGCTCTCGCGGACGCAGGTGAGCAGCTCGTTGAAGCTGATGCCCCACGCACCGTCGCCCACGTAGGCAAACGCCGGGCGCTCCGGTGAGGCGACCTTCGCGCCACAGATCACCGGAAACGCATAACCGCAGTTGCCGAAGCTCATGGCCGCGAACATCGACCGGGGTCGCTCGAAACGCAGATAGGAGTTGGCGACCGAGCAGATGTTGCCGATGTCGGTCGACACCATGGCATCAGGGGGCAGGGCCTGCTCGAGTGAGCGCAGCACCTCACGCGGGTGCATTCGCCTGGTGTTGGCCGCGACTTCGAGCGAGTACGGATCGCGCTCGTGGGTCCAATCCCTGAGCTCCGCTTCCCAGGTCGCCTTTTCGGCAGCGATGCGTGACAGGCGCGCGCTGCGGCTCGCCGCGCCCGCCAGCCGCCGCTCCTTCAGGCGTGCGATCAAAGCGCCCGCGGCGGCGCGTGCATCGCCATGAATCCCGACCGAGATCGGCTTGACGAGCCCCAGCATGCGCGGGTCGCTGTCAATCTGGATGATCTTCGCCTGCTTCGGCCAGTAGTCGAGCCCGTGTTGCGGCAGCGTGCCAAAGGGGCCGAGGCGCGTGCCGAGCGCGAGCACCACGTCCGCCTGTGCGATCAGCTTCATGGCGGCCTTCGAGCCCTGATAACCGAGTGGGCCGACGGCGAGGGGCTGGGAGGCCGGGAAGGAATCGTTGTGCAGGTAGCTGTTGCACACCGCGGCGCCGAGCAGGTCCGCAAGCTCGATCGCCTCGGCGGTGGCGCCTGCCGTGATGACTCCGCCACCGGCAACGATCACCGGGAAGCTCGCGCCGGCCAGCATCCCGGCGGCGGCATCCAGCGCCGCCGCATCCCCCGGCCCGTGACTGACGCGCATCGGCGTGGCGATGCTCGCCTCGATCTCGCCGTAGAAGAAGTCGCGCGGAATGTTCAGCTGGGCCGGTCCCATCTCCAGCATGGCGCGGTCAAAGCAGCGCGCGGCGATCTCGGCCATGCGGCGCGGATTATTGACGTGGCCCTGGTACCTGGTGATCTTGGAGAAAATCGGTAGTTGCTCGGTCTCCTGGAAGCCGCCGAGCCCCATGGTCATGGAGCCGCTCTCCGGTGTGATGAACACGACCGGCGAATGTGCCCAGTACGCCGCCGCGACTCCGGTCACGAAATTCGTGACCCCCGGTCCGTTTTGCGCGATGCACACACCGTGGCGGCCCGACGCGCGCGCGTAACCGTCAGCCATATGAATCGCGCCCTGCTCGTGGGCGACCGGCACGAACTGGATGCCCGCCGCCGGGAAGATATCCAGCGCGTCCATGAACGCCGAGCCGACGATGCCGAAGACGTGCGTGACGCCATTTGCGGCGAGGGTCTCAACGAGCGCCTCCGAGGGTCCCATCTTCTGCGGCTGGGTCACGGGCGTGCCTCCTGTTTCAAGGTTTCTTCAAGCGAGATGGTTTGTCTCTTTGAGGACCGTATATTATAATAACTACGTGACAGGACAAGTATCATTCCTCTATAGCGCCTTTGATGTCTTGTTTATCGGAACGGAGACTTGATGACCAGCCGCGTCCTGTCACTGCCGGTCGAGACCCCTGAAATCGCGGGCGAAACCTCCTCGACACTCAAGGCCTTCGCTGTGCTCGAGGTCCTGGTGCGCGCGGGGCGTGCCGTCACGCTCTCAGAGCTCATGCAGGCGACCGAGTTGCCGAAGCCGACGCTCCACCGCGCGCTCGCGCTGTTCGAGGAAGCGGGCTTCCTCGCCCGCGAGCCCGGCGGTCGCGCCTATATCATCGGTGAACGCCTGTCGCGCTTTGCCCTCGATGTGCTGCGCAGCGATGGCGGCGCAGCCGAGCGCCGCACGATATTGCGCCGTGTGGTGAGCGAGATCAGCGAGACCTGCAATCTCGCGGTGCTCAAGAAAGGCGCCCTCATTTACCTCGACCGCATCGAAGCGCCGTGGCCACTGCGCTTGCACGTGCCGGAGGGCGGCGGGGGACTGCCCCCGCACTGCTGCGCCAGCGGCAAGCTGCTGTTGGCTCACCTGGCAGCACCCGAGCGCCAGCGCCTGCTCGGACTGATGCCGCTGGAGCGCTTCACCGAGCGCACCATCACCGACCGCGCCGTGCTCGAGTCGGAGTTGGACCGCATCGTCAGCGTCGGTTACGCCGTCGACAACGAGGAATACGTGCTCGGCGTTGCCTGCGTGGCGGTGCCGGTGCGCAACCGGCACGGCGATGTCATCGCTGCGATCGCCGTGCAGGGAGCGACCGCGCGGCTGCCGCTGATGCGCGCCATCGAGTTCATACCGCGGCTGCAGGCGGCGGCGACGGAGATCGGAGCCACTTTCGGCTGACAGAATCATCACTATAGCGGCCCGCGCCTGCGGACGCGGTGGCCTGCGCGGAGATCGACATGGACATGAGGCTGGAGAATCTGGAACGCCATTGGATGCCGTTCACGAACAACCGCGAGTTCAAGCGTGAGCCACGCCTGTTCGTGCGGGCGAGCGGCATGCACTATTGGACTGCGACGGGGCGCAAGGTTCTGGATGGCAGCTCCGGGCTCTTCACCTCAGCGGCTGGCCATTGCCGACCGGAGATCGCAACTGCGGTCGCTCAGCAGCTGCAGACGCTCGACTTCACGCCGTCCTTCATGCGCGGTCACCCGGCCGCATTCGCCCTCGCCGACGGCGTCGCCGCGCTCACGCCGCCGGGCCTGGATCATGTGTTCTTCTGCAACTCCGGCTCCGAGGCGGTCGACACGGCGATGAAGATCGCGCTCGCCTATCACCTCGCCCGCAACGAGGGGCAGCGAAGCTATTTCGTGTCCCGCGAGCGCGCCTATCACGGCGTAAATATCGGCGGCACGGCGCTGAGCGGCATGGTGCGCAACCGCGAGGCGTTCGGCGCGCTGATGCCGGGGGTACTGCATCTGCGGCATACGCTGCTGCCGGAGAATCGTCTGACCCGTGGTATGGGCAGGACCGGAGCGGAACTTGCCGATGACCTGTCGCGCTTTGTGAATCTCGTGGGTGAGAAGCGCATTGCCGCGGTGTTCGTCGAGCCCATCGCCGGGTCCACCGGGGTCCTCGTCCCGCCGCGCGGCTACCTCGAGCGGCTGCGCGAGATCAGCACTCGCTACGGCATCCTGCTGGTGTTCGATGAGGTGATCTGCGGCTTTGGCCGCACCGGTGAGCCCTTTGCCGCGACCTCATTCGGTGTGACTCCCGACATCATCACCATGGCCAAGGCCCTCACCAACGGCGCCCAGCCGATGGGGGCGGTCGCGGTGCGCGACAGCATCTACCGCACCATCGTCGATGCCGCCCCGGACGGTGCACCGGAGTTCTTCCACGGCTACACCTATTCCGCACACCCGGCTGCCTGCGCGGCCGCTCTCGCCACGCTCGAGATATACAGGAGCGAGCAGCTGTTCGCGAAGGGCCGCGAGCTGTCGGGTTATTTCCTGGACGCGATGTTCGCGTTGCAGGACCTGCCTGCGGTCAGCGATGTGCGCGGCTTCGGCATGCTGGCGGGTATCGAGATCAAACCCGGCACGGCTCCGGGCGTGCGCGGTGGGGAGCTCCAGGCGAAGTTGTTCGATCGCGGCCTGCACGTGAAGACCACCGGCGACGTCGCGATCATGGCGCCGGCGTTCATCGCCAGCCGCGCCGATATCGACCTGATGGGCTCGATGCTGCGCGAGGCGATCGCGGAGTACTGATCGGCCGAGGTTTCGGTGCAGAGCATTCCGTCCCACGCACGCGTGGTGATCATCGGCGGCGGCATCGTCGGCTGCAGTGTCGCTTACCATCTGGCCAAGCGCGGCTGCACCGACGTGCTGCTGCTCGAGCGCAAGCAGCTGACCTGCGGCACGACCTGGCACGCCGCGGGTCTCGTCGGGCAGCTACGCGCGACCCAGAACCTTACCCGGCTGGCCCAGTACACCACGCAGCTCTACGAGGGTCTCGAGCGTGAGACCGGGCAGGCGACCGGCTTCAGGCAGGTCGGCTCCATCGCGGTCGCGGCGAGTGAGGCGCGCTTCGAGGAGCTGAAACGCGGCGCATCCATGGCGCGCTGCTTCGGCCTCGAGGTCCAGGTCCTATCGCCT
>Ga0066710_100007553_pt1 | contig 10405 bp, 14 predicted proteins | sample GraSoiAngelo_159_FD_79666 | JGI IMG/M metagenome (GOLD analysis project Ga0066710, IMG submission 79666) | Grasslands soil microbial communities from the Angelo Coastal Reserve, California, USA - 14_1009_16_40cm | ecosystem: Environmental > Terrestrial > Soil > Grasslands | place: USA...
CGATATCGGAAAGTCGATATTCATGTGGATGCACGGATGGAGGCACCAACGCCGCAGGGGACTCAGAACCTGGATTATCATGATGATCCAACGCTCACCCAGAAACGGGGCCGAAATAATGGCGGAAATCGAAACAATTACACAGGGCTGGTGGAGACCCTCGCCTGGGTCCGTCTATCCTGTTCTAGAGGACCTTACCAAGGAAGGCTTGATCAACAAGCGAGAAGATGCAAGATACGAGCTAACTAGTAAGGGAAAGGAATCGATCGAATGGCCCTTCGGCATGCCGAACCGTCAACCGCAAGGGGTCGAAGAGATGCTTAACGAAATAACGAACTACGTTTCCTATCTTGAAGACCTAAACAAATCTGACCGAGCTCGAATAGAACCGCACAGAGATAGAATAAACAGAATCGCGGACCGTCTCTCAGATCTGACCCGCTAAGAGCCCAAAGAAGCCACGTTGGTTATTCTTCTAATCTACGAGCGGAACGTCAAAGCGGCAGACGACACATCATTCAGCGTCGGCGAACACCAACTCTTCGGGTTCCTCGGCTCCACGGGGCTGGAAGACCATGACCATAACGGTGCTGACAAACCTTGCCTTGATCATCCAGGGAAAGGCAGCCGTAGCTAGACACGACCTTAGAGGGAAACCTGACGACGTTAGAAAACCTATCGGCATCGTCCAGCAAGACCTCATTGTCGACGACAAGCTGACAGGAATAGAAAACCTCATGTTCGCCGCCATCCTATACCATGTCCAAACGCTCCACGGCTAGATGAGCCGCTACAATCGAGACGTTTTCGGTTGTATCGAGTCCTGACGCCGATAAGAATGGTTTTGTCGAACGCCTCGATATGCCCTCGACGTGAAGACCTAGGGGAGCCGCGAGAGCAGTCGCACTGTGAGCCGAGGAGAACTATCCTCAAAATAACGAGACACGTGATAGGGAGAGGTCAGGCCTGCCTTATATCGAAGGGTGATAATATCGAGTTTCGATAGCTTCGAGTGAAAGCATGTCTAAGGTTGTTTCGGATAGGATGGTGAAGAGTTTCCTGGACCTCTTTGTTCTATCCTTGCTGAATGGCGGTTCGAAGCACGGTTACGAAATCATGCAGGACTTGAGAAGTAAAACGGGAACACGAATTGGTGCTGGGACCCTCTACCCTCTACTCTACGAACTCGAAGAGCGGAAACTCGTCACAGCTGAATGGGTATCACCAACACGACGAAACAGAAGAGTCTACAAGATCACAGACCAGGGTGAGAGATATTGCAGTCAGGGGTTCAAGGGGATAGACCAACTACTCCGATCATCGGCGACCTCCTCTGAGGACTAGAGAGGATTCACCTAATCCCCACTGGCCACTCGCTCAATTTCGTCAGCGTCACCTATTATTGCTTCGCAATAATCATCACCCTTCCCCTGACAGGATACTTCCAGTGACTCACACTTCTTACCGAATATTTCTTCAACAGCTCCTGTGAGAACACCACGGCCGAAGTGACAGACAGCCGTTCTCCCGTAATGGTTTCTTACTGACACTCCGTTGGTCCATCGGATTCTCGCCAGTTTCTTCTCGAAGTTGAACTCCACAATCTCTACCTTGCCCCAGCCGCTCAGGGTCCCCATTCGCCCCGCGATTTCGCGAATGTTTGCCTGACGCTTCGTATCAAAGCCTGCCTTTTGCGCGATCTTGACATATTTTGCGCCTCCTTCTTTTCCAATTTCGTACTGGAAACTCGTAGCGGTAGCCGGTCCAAAACTCTCCATCAACCTGTCCTCAATCGCGTGAATAAGCTTCACCGGGATGAGCAAGAATCTCTCATTATAGGCTGTAATCACGCCCTTCTTCTCGTCAAGATCGAGCGCTTGAGAGATCACCCTAGGATTGTTCTGTCTCTTGCCACTTACCAACGATCCTCGTCCTAGCGATGTGGAGGCACTGGGAACTAGCATAAAGAGCCTCCTAAGACCAGGCGAAAAAATTCCGGCGGGCATGGGCTCGATGCAGAACTCGTCAATGTTGGAATAACCCTCGCAGACGAGTAGGTGTGGCAGAAATGTTGGCACTCCCACTTTCCCTCAATCATCTTCGGACACGAACACCTCTCCAATAGACTGGTCGACCCGAGTCATATCACGCTGACTCGCACCATTTCGATAGGGGTTCTTCTATCGTCCTTTCGAAAAATAGCCTCGAACCTTTCTGCCAAGTCTCGCGAACAGTCTTGCTCTAGGCCCGGCCAGTCTTTTCTCCCATTCCACCCTGACCATGAAATAAGCGATGGAAAGTACCAGGCCGACAGAGAATATGGACGCGTAGACATCTGCTCCCAGGATATCCGAAACGAGCCGGCTGGAGTTTCTAGCAACGAAAAGCACTGAGAGAATCCAGATGAACTTGCCTGTGTAGAGGGATAGAAAGGATTTCCAAGGACTGTACCGGATTATGCCCATCGGAATGAAGGCTGCATCTACCAGGGGAGAAGCTGCAAAGATAAGCCCGACTAGAAAAGTGCTTCCACCGAGAAGCTTCTTGAGAGAATCAAACCTCTCGGGTCTTCGAATTGCCCGTCTGGCGCCGTACCCGAGCCCGTAGCTTGCGAACTTTCCGACTGCGGCACCAAAAGCCGCAATCGCTGCGATTTGAACTAGGCCGACTCCAGTAAAGGGGGAACCAGGAGCCACAACTAGTCCCACTATGAAGAGCATAGAAGGAGTAGGAAAGAAAGGAATAACGTTTCCGCCGATGCTGACGAAGAAGACTAGGAGGAGAGGGTTTCCACCGAAGAAGCCGAGGATTGAATCGATTAGTGAGGAGAACGTCAGTGGACCATCTGCCCAATTCTCTGCTTTGCTCCCCTGCTTGAAAACCTATCAGCCATCTTTCGCCTCTTTGTCTCACGATTTCCCGGGAGTTTCTCGGTGTGAGACACAAGCCTGTTGCATCGGGACTTTGGCTAGCCTGTTCTCTTTCTTCTAAGCGCAGGTTTGCCCGAGACTTCCGCCGACAGAAGCGAGGTCTTCAACGTTTATTTTTCCATCGCCATTCAGGTCAGCGGGGGAATTGTAACGAGCATCTCCCACAATCGTGCCCAATGATGCCAAGAGCACAGCAATATCGATTATGTTCACTCGGCAGTCTCCGTTTACGTCAGCTTGGAGGCGCGCTTCGCGGTACTTTATGAGACTGCCCCATCCGCCCGTGGCTAAAGCGCCGAACATTCCAGAGGCGGGTGTATCTGTCCAGCTTCCCATCGTCCACCAGACCCAGTTTATCCTTTGCCAAGTGTTGGAATCGTAAAGCTGGGTCAGAGTCTGGATGAAGTGAAGGGTTGTTCTGGTATAACCCGCCGAGCCGGGCAGAATATCATCGGGTGGACACGTCGAGGGATCAACCCCGCAGGTTCCGATCAGCGGGTCTGTGCCTCCTTCAGTGTTTAGCACCGGCCAGCCTGTTCTCGCCGAGCCTTCCAGCACAGCTGAATAGTATTGGTTCGCGACTGCTTCCGCGGTGGCATTGTTCCAGACAGTTGAGTACTCTTTGTAGTCAAGGTAGCTGTGAAGGCTGATGAATATCCTCCCGGCCGGGTCCGCTACTGTTGGATAACCATCCGCGAAGTCTGTGAACCCGCAAGTGTAACTGCAAAGATTTTGCACTACTATCCAGTGAGTGTCACCCAGCCCGCGGGCCTGGTTAATCCAGAGCCGGTATTCCTGGCCTAGAAAAGTAACGTTGTCTCCGAACCCCGTGGGTTCATTCAAGGGTTCCCAAATTATCCGGTCGTAGGATTGCTCGAACTGCTTGACCACCGGTTGCCAGAAACTAAGCCAGCAAGACGCACTGGAACCGTCGTCAAGGTCGGTGAACCCGTGATAGTCAACTATTATCCACATTCCATACTTGTTCGCGATTGTTATTGACCTATTCAGATAGGAGGGCTTATACGATCCCATTTCCTGCCAAGTCGTGCACTGTGACTGGAAGCTGACTCTGAAGGCGTTGAAGCCCATCCCGGCTAGTTTGCGAACCTGCATTTCCTGGTCGCTTGCTTGTTCGCCTGTGAAGACACTGCTAGACGGGTTGGACGGGTTGGTCTTGACTGTCTCGTCAAGCCTTGTCCCTCCCCAACCAACAACAACTGGGCCTTTCTGCTGGACTTTGGATGCGGCTGGGCTAGTACTCGGGAGCTCATAGCTCCTGGCTACTGGGAAGGGATTCGGACTCCCGGAGGTGTTTGACGAGGACGAGGGGAAATGTGGAGATGTGCTTGCGAGGATGATTGCGCAGCAGAAGAGGAGAGACAGTAGCTCGATTTGCTTTCTCAGTCCCTCAGCTCTCCCTGAAAGAGGTACGAGCAGTGAGAGCTGTTACCCGCGCGGTATTGGCGGGGGAACGAGTCTCGACGGCTTTTTCCACCCAGCCTGTTCATCCTGACGACCACTTGGATAGGTAACAGGGTAAACAGGATATAATAGTTTGGAGTGAAGAAGCTGTTCAACACTCTTTTCAGGACCGGGACAGTATCATGTTGGAAAGCGGTCGAAACCCGATTATGTCTACAGCCAGCCAAAATACTCCTGTGGCAAGCGACCGTATTGTCAAGAAGATCATTGCCCACGCTGATCGACGGATCGTCATAGAGGAGAGGTCTAGTTGAAAACCTCGATCGTATATTCGAAAAAAGTCACGTCGGAAGAGGCTAGGGAGGGCTACTTGCTCGTATTGAGGAATCAGCTCTCTTTCTTCCCCGGAGCTGGCAGGCCGTTCCGGTTGGTGAGAGATGGACGATCTACAAGGGTGAAAGCGGAATCCTACCACTGCACTTGCCGTGGACCCGAAGAACCTCACAGGCATTTTTTCATTCGGTCGAAGGGATTGAAGACCGGTGACCAAGTCATCGTCCAGAAAGACGGGAGCAAAGACACCCAGTACATGCTTCTCGCCCATAGGAAACACTCCTCCTCGCCCACTGTCAAGTCGACACCACTCGACGAATAATGGTCAGTCCGCTCAAGCGAACCATCCGCTGGTTCGACATCTTAACTAGTGAACACATGAAGCGCGCTCATGAAAGCGTGAGACATATTGTAAGCTGGGAAAATACAGAACCTTCAAAGCAAGGAACGGTCGAGGTTAGTCCTGCGAGCTCTAAGATGGGAAGACTTAGATGACTGCGTCCGCCTTATCACTCGCCTAGTGGAAGAAAGAAGCGCTCAGTCTGACCTGGGAATTATTGCTGATAAGAAGCAGACTTGCGAAGAAGAGTCAGAATCGCTTGCGACCTCCTGGTCGGAGTCGAGAAAGGTGACATCCTGAGCGTTGCGGCGGACGCTGATGGAAGAATTGTGCCTAAGGGCGAAGTGAATAGGCGCCAGCACGCTGATACGAGGCACCATGGCTACTTTGGAATCTCGGTGCTCAAGAATCACAGGGTTCTCGGAATCGGATACGAGATAATGCGGATTGCTTATGAGAGAGTCCCGGCGAGCCGGACTGAAAACCCTCCAACTAGAAGTCCTCGCCAACAATGCAAGAGCAATTCATGTCTGCGAGAAAACCGGTTTCAAGCAGGTCGGGAGAATTCCCAAGAAGATACACAGGGAATCTCGTTTCTTCGATATCATACTGATGAGCGCTGAACTCTAACATCTGGCCCGCCAGAAGCATGCGAAATTGAAAATCCCCGGCTGGCTGTGCAGGGCTGGACTATTCGTTCAGAAAATTCTCGTATTCACCAAACACGGTGATGAGACGAGAATCTCGCGGAGGGATAGAATGCACGTTGTTGTAGTGCTTAGAACAGAGGTTCATCTCGCGAACTGTGACGCGTCTGTCAGGAAGGTCTCCTTCCCACTCGCTGGGATCCACCTCGTAGAACCGGACCTTGCATCCGCAATCATATAGTTCTACATTTACTCGAGAATATTTTTCGGCTACTGGTTTTGAGTACGACTCGAGAGTCATGCCTACCTGAGACCGGAAAAGACAATTCTCCTCTTCGTTATAAGATGACCGGTATTTTGCGACGGAAAGACGGAGTACTACCTTTCCTAGAAAAACCGGATAGGGCTGGCTGATTGAATCAAGATTCTCCGATGTTAGCCTCTCTTTCCCGTTTCCCTGAGAACTGTTCTCCCTTGGCCTTATCCACGTCACCTTTGGCTTCCGAATTGACTTTAGGATTCTGAAAGCGGGACACTCTTGTCGACCCTATCTTCTCTGAGGCCGCCTCGGACACTCTATCGTGTTTGTCACACCATTCCAAGATTGCTCTTGTCGCAGCGTTGCTTATCGACCCTCGACCGTAACCATACGCGTTCATGGCCGCTTTGCGGAATCTCTGGTCTAGCTCTTCTGGAAGGTAGATCTTCATCTCACCCAACAATGTCCCCTTGTCCCCTTCTCACTTTAGGGAGAGGATAGTCAAGGAAGGTGTAACGGGTTCGGTCTGAATAGAGTTCCACCACACGTAACCCGTCGAGACGTCTATAGGGTCTCGAAGATGGTCAAGATGTCTAAGAATACGGGTATGATGGACGACTTTCGTCCAATTCTACCCTCCCTCATACGATTGCTCGCAGGCATAATCGTGCTCGTCGCGGTCCAAAGTATCGTTCTAGGCTTTCCAGGAATAACCCAGAGCATCCCGAACACTCAGTACACAACAGCGGGAATCGCAGCCTTCACCATCGGACTCATCGCCGCCATCGTAGTACTCAAGTTTGGAACACAACTGGGCAACGCGGCCGGTGAAGCCTACAAGTCGATGAAAGACTATGCTCCACTACTCACATGGTTCTTCCAGGTCGCAGCTCTCTGGATCCTATACCAGGCATGCAAGGGGGTCACGGGAAACGTCTTCGCAAGCGCACCCTGGGCCTACCCATTGATCTTCCTAACGCTAGCTATCATTCCAACCGTGAAAGCAGTAGTGAACGTCGTCCACTCGCTGGAAGGACACACTGCAAGACACAACCTATCCTAGACCAGGCAATAGAGACCTCCGCTTTTCCAAAACTGCCTTGCACCTGTCAAACCTCCAGGTTTCTTGGACCTTTCTGAGACTCCAACTATTAGAGAGTCAGTCAGATATTTCATGGATGAGAAAAAGGGAGAAGTACCCCCCCAGGCTGTGGGAGCGATCATGCTCAGACTTGGATCGCGCTTGTTGTTTTTTGCGGGTGCGGCTATCGATTGACCAGTGATTCCAGAGCAATGAAGACGATGGGTGGGTCAAGCGTATGAGGCAGATCATTGTCGTTCCCGGTTTCAGCATCGCCTTGCTCCATTAGTTCACCTTCATTCTCGCCATGGGGTAGTATCTGTCCTCTAATTTCGCCGCCTGGATGAGCTATTGTATGGACGTTGACGTATGTGTTGCCAGTTAGGAGTGCATGGACGAAGTCGTTCCAGCTGTTGATTCCCGCCTCAGAGTTGGTCATCAAATCTGCCGGTCCCCGTTCGCCTCGGGCGAGAGTCTTGCACCCGTCAGTGCTGTTGAAGGGCATCGTGGGTTGGTCGAAGAAGTGTATTATGATTGGTCCGTTAGTCCCGGCTGCGCCGACGTGAATGTGGGAATGCGTTACTTGGATGATATCGCAGAGTACGACGCGGAACCGGATGAACTGTAAGGTGCTGTTCTGGACTAGTTGTATCTTGGCGAACCCGAATGCGCTAGTGTTGACCGAGGGGACTTGCTCGCTCCCGACTAAGGGGACATGGAAGGTAGCGTTCACTACTGGTTCTTGCTCGGGAGTTTCAATCATCTCGTTCTCATGATCGTCATTCATCTCCTGGGCATGGTTATCATCGCTCTCCACGTGATGAGCGCTGGCTGTGTCATTGTCGTGATGGTCGTCCGACATCTCAGTCTGGGCCGCCTCGGTATGTTGGCCTGTGTTCTGACTCGTTCCCTGCACATAGGGCTGGCTGGACTGTGGACTGTGCCCGCCCGCCACTGTGAGCTGTGGTAGAGCCGCTAGCATTACCAGGGTTGATAGCAGTAATAGAGCTAGGATTTTTTTCATGTTTTGTTCTCTTGCAAGAGTTGCTGGTGCGACTGGATTTATGATTTTCCAAGTTGAAGATATAACTGGATATCCACAGATAGACCCATATGATGTGCACGCGATTGGCCTGCTCCGCCTAGCCTTCAGACCAAATAGAGCTGTCTCGGCCAGGATTAGTATTCCAGCGGGAATGCCGTACCAGACCTGTTGCCAGAGAGGAGCCTCCAGCGATTCGGAAGAACCGGAAGGCAAACTTGGAATGGTTTCTGCCCTACTTGAGATGTTCATGAAACGGGCTTTTGACGGCTCAATCAGAAAGGAAGGTGGCCTTGTAAATGAACGTTCAGTCTTGAAAGAGCATGGAAATATGCTCGATAGCTCTGAATGCTGAGGAGTACGAGTCTTAATCCGAAAAACGGAGGAGGGATTCTAGAGCGTGATTCTACCCTTGTTGACTAGGGGTTTTCCGTCCACTTTCAGGGTTGCCTTGGCTAGGCCTGCGCTGAATTCGAAGTCGCTCTTGTTTATACCACCGATGACCCGGTTTTCTCCGATTCCTATCGATACAATACCGAGTCCAAAGTCGTCATGGGTGAAGCCCATGGTCTTGCAGTCCGGGTTCAGCCCGATTCCGAGACTAGCTATGCGGTCCTTGTCTCCCGTGGCATGGTCGTATACGTCTTGGAATGCTTCCGGGTAACGTTGGGCGGTTGCCTTGACGACTCGCCCAGCCTGGAATTCCCATTTGAGCCCCTTGATCAAGCGTCCACGGTAGGCTCGTGGTAGGTCGGAAGTGACTGTTCCTTCCGCGCTAGTCTCGAGAGGTGCGGTTAGGACGATTCCGGTTGGGATGTTGGTGAAGATCAATCCCCGGTCCAAGTCCGCGTCATCCACGATCCCATCCTCCGTTTGCACCGGATAGGCGCCGATTTCCAGCTCCAAGCTTGTTCCCTTGTCTGACGTAACCTCGACCTGCTTTCCGTCTTCTAGAGTGGTGGCGATTTTCTTGCCTAGCTGGGCGAGTTTCTTATAGTCCGCACTGGACGCATTCTCGACTATTCTCTTCCATTGTGGATAGTTGTATCCATAGGCTTTTGCTCGGGGTTTTGTGACTTGGCCGATAGAGAGGTAGGCTGCGCGGATCTTCTTTTCTCGGAGCTTATCGTTGAAGGCAGTGTAGTTTTCGAACATCGCGGTCAAATGTTCTCCGTCCACTTTTCGATACGTGGTCGGGTCCTCGGGTCCGTTGATGAAAATGCATGCTTTTGTCTCGTCGAGCATTCGGAGTAGGTGGCGGTCGCGTTTGCGGAGGAGGTCGATTGGTATCTTGTTGAGGATCTTGTAGGATAGCTCATCTGTGTCGAGGATTGTGACTGGTTGACCTCCTGCTTTCTTTACCTCGAAAGCTATCTCGTTCGCGAGTGGTATGGTGTGTTGCCAGGTGTTGATGAGAACCGTGTCGTCTGGTCTTATGTGTAGACTGGTGTTCACTACTTTGTCGGCTAGGGTCTTTGGCACGAGGAATTAGCCTCTGACCTTCTCCGGGGACCATTCGCAGTTAAGACTTGCCCCCTGCAATTGTGGGAAATCGCAGGGTTGACGGAGAGAGTGTGTAGGGTTGAAGATCAGTCTCTCACCTCTTCGAAGGATTGTGTTCCTCCTTTCTTCCTAGAATCGCTGCCTAGTGAGGTTCTCAACAATTTTTTCAGGTTCAAAGGCAGAATCAGCCCAGGCCTGACCTGTAACACCCCGCGTTTTCCAGCGATCTTCCTTAGAGTTGCTACGCGGTTAATGCAATCGGTTCCATGAACGGTGAAAGGGTTTTTTCTGGGGGAGTTCGCGTTTGGGAACGGGCTCGGCCGCTATCGCTAGACGTGTGGCTGAACCCTCCGGGTGGGAGATCGACAAGAATTCATAGAAAAAATTGTAATTCAGGCTCTTCCTGTACCACGAGGAACAGTGATGAGTATCGCTCCGACCTCGGAATGAGTGGGTCTTGAGGTTGTCTGTCAGGTGCAAGCTTGGCCGAAGGAGCCGGCGACTAGGACCAAGTCCACGATGTTTATTGTGCCGTCACTGGTGAGAACGGCCGCTGCCATGAGCCCCGTCTCGCAAAACACGATCAGAAACATCAGCCCCACGACGGCGAGATCGACAATGTCGACGCGGATGAAGTGGTCGAGGCATCTGGCAAACATGTGTTCCCCGGCTTCATCGATCCGCACGTGCACATTTATCTGCCGTTCATGGGCACGTACGCGAAGGACACGCACGAGACGGCGAGCCGCGCAGCGCTCGTCGGTGGAACGACGACGTTCATCGAGATGATTTGCCCGGCGCGCGGCGATCGTCCGCTCGAAGCATTCGAGCTGTGGCTGGACAAA
>Ga0066710_100007554_pt1 | contig 10405 bp, 9 predicted proteins | sample GraSoiAngelo_159_FD_79666 | JGI IMG/M metagenome (GOLD analysis project Ga0066710, IMG submission 79666) | Grasslands soil microbial communities from the Angelo Coastal Reserve, California, USA - 14_1009_16_40cm | ecosystem: Environmental > Terrestrial > Soil > Grasslands | place: USA...
CCATGGATCTGGATACAACGTGCTATGAAACGTTCGCGGATCTGTTCGAGTACTGCCGCAGGATCGCCTCGGCGGTCGGCCTCGTGTGCATCAGGATTTTCGGCTGTCGAAGCGCGGCCGCGAGCGAATACGCCCTCAACCTCGGCGTGGCATTGCAGTTGACTAATATTCTCAGAGATATCAAAGACGATCTCGCCCGCGGCCGTGTGTATCTGCCGCTCGAGGACCTCGCCGCGCACGGGTGCACGATCGCCGATCTCGAGGCGGGCATCGTCTCGCCGAGGCTGCGCGAGCTGCTCGCCTTCGAATGCCGCCGCGCGCGGAATTTTTATCAGTGGGCGATCGATGCGCGGCCGCCGGAGGAGCGGTCGAAGCTGGTGGCGGCCGAGATCATGCGGGCGGTGTACTTCGAGACGCTGAAGCGAATCGAGCGGAACGGCTACGACGTCTTTACCGCCCGGGTCCGCGTGGCGCGGCCCCGGCAGGCGGCCATCGCCCTGAAGCAGTGGCTGTGGCCCCGGTGAGCCCAGTGAGTACGGTCAAGTACGACGCCATCGTCGTCGGCGCCGGGTTTGCGGGACTGAGCGCGGCGGTGCGGATGACGAAGAATGGCGCGCGCGTCCTCGTCCTCGAAGCGCGATCGCGGCTCGGCGGCCGGGCGACTGCTTTTCCCGATCGCGAAACCGGTGAGCTCGTGGACAACGGTCAGCACGTGCTCCTCGGGTGCTACACGGCCACGTTCGATTTTCTCAGGGAGATGGACGTCCTCGATCACGTGCGCGTGCAGCCGGAGCTCGCAGTCACCATGATCGACCGGGCCGGACGTCGGTCCCGCCTCGCGTGCCCGACGCTGCCCGCGCCGTTCCATCTGATCGCCGGCGTGATGGAGTGGGAGGCGTTGGACTGGCGGGACCGGCTGGCAGTGTTGCGCATGGCAACGCCGCTCGGCATCGCCCGCCGGCAGTTGGCTGGAGGCCGCGACATCGCCGCATCGCCCGGCGAAACCGTCGACGCGTGGCTGATCCGCAACGGCCAGACCGAGCGGCTGCGCGAGATGCTGTGGCACCCGCTCGCGCTGGCTGCGCTCAATCAGCAACCCGAGATGGCGGCCGCACCGCCGTTTGCGCGCGTGCTGGCCGAGATGTTCGGGTCGGATCCGCGGGCCTCGGCCATCGCGCTTCCGACCAAACCACTGCACCTGATGTATGCCGAACCGGCGCGGATGTACGTCGAACGCCGAGGCGGAAAAGTTGCGATCGGCGTGACCGCACGCGTCATCGTCGACCAGGGTGGCGTCGCAGCGGTTGAAGGCGCCGGCGAGCGCTGGGTCACCGGCAGCGTTGTTTCGGCGGTCCCGTGGTTCGCCCTCGGCGGCTTGTTCGAGGATTCGCCGCCCGCACTCTCGAAGCTGCTTTCGCGCGCCGCGGCGATGGCTTCATCGCCGATTGTCACCGTGAATTTATGGTTCGACCGGCCGGTCCTTGACGTGCCGTTTCTCGGTCTGCCCGGCCGTGCCATGCAGTGGGTGTTCGACAAGCGAGTGGTCGTCGGCGATGGCGCGTCGCATCTCTCGCTGGTGTCGAGCGGCGCGTCGCCGCTCGTCGACCAGACGAACGATGAGCTCACGGCGGCCGCGCACCAGGAGTTGCTCGAGGCATTACCGAGTATCAGAGCGGCGCGGCTGGTACGCAGCACGGTGATCCGGGAGCCGCGGGCTACGTTTTCCATCGCGCCGGGGCAGCCGCCGCGCCCGGAAAGCAGAACGCCCGTCCGCGGATTGTTTCTGGCGGGCGACTGGCTCGATACCGGCCTCCCCGCTACGATCGAGAGCGCGGTGCGCGCTGGACACATCGCGGCACAACTTGCATTGGGTAATTGAGTAATCTGGTAATCGGGTAATCGCTTTACGAAACCCAATTACTCAATTACCCGATTACCCAATTACCCGATTCATGACTTCGATAGTCGTCCACTACAAAGAGCTGGCGCTCAAAGGGCGCAATCGGCCCTGGTTCGTCAAAATTCTCGTGAGCAACTTGCGAACCGCGCTTGCCGACTTCGACATCCGGTCGATCCGGTCGGTGATGGGCCGGATCGAGATCGATCTCGGCGCCGCGACGTCCTGGGAATCCGTTCGCGAACGCGTGAGTCATGTGTTCGGCATCGCGAATTTTTCATACGCCGCCCGGGCGCCGCACGACTTCGACGCGCTGGCCTCGGCGATCCTCGCCGACCTGGGCGAGCGCGCACCGGCCTCGTTTCGCGTCTCCGCACGCCGCGCCGACAAGCGTTTGCCGTTCACGTCGCCGGAGATCGAACGTGAAGTTGGCGGCCGCGTCAAGGAAGCCAGGGGCTGGCACGTCGATCTGGACGATGCGGAGCTGACGATTCATCTCGAGGTGATGCCGGATCACGCGTTCTATTTTTTCGGTAAAGAACCCGGCGCCGGCGGGCTGCCGACCGGCACCGGCGGCCGGGTGGCGTGTTTGCTTTCAGGCGGCATCGACTCACCCGTCGCGGCCTTTCGCATGATGCGGCGCGGCTGCTCGGTGCTGCTGGTCCACTTTCACAGCTACCCGATCCTGTCCCGCGCGTCTCAGGAGAAAGTGCGCGAGATCGCGATGCTCCTGACGAAATACCAGCTGCGCTCGCGGTTAGTGCTGGTGCCCTTCGGCGAGCTCCAGCAGCAGGTCGTTCTTGCCGTGCCACCGGAGCTGAGCGTCGTCATCTACCGGCGCTTGATGCTGCGGATTGCCGAGCAGCTTGCGCGGCGCTGGCGGGCGCGCGCGCTCGTGACGGGCGAGGTGATCGGCCAGGTGGCGTCGCAGACGCTCGAAAATATGACGGCGATCGCTGAAGCGACGACGATGGAGGTCTTGCGACCGCTCGTCGGGATGGACAAGGACGAAATTGTCGCCCAGGCCGGGCGGATCGGAACGTACCCCATTTCGATCATTCCCGATCAAGACTGCTGTCAGCTGTTTACACCGCGTCACCCGGCCACGCGCGCCTCGCTGGCCGATGTCGGGGCCGCAGAGCAGGTACTGCCGATCGCCGAGATGATCGCGGCGGCCGTGGCGGCGGCCGGTGTCGAGGAGTTCCGACACCCGGTGCTAAAATACGCGGTTGCGGAGGGAGAAGACCATGCCGGTCCAGGAACTCAGCTCTAATCTGGAACAGATCCTCGGAGAGGACGCCGCCCCGCTTCTCCGTCATCAGTGCAAGACGATTCCCAAGGAACAACTTCACCTGCCGGGGCCCGATTACGTTGAGCGCATGTATGCGCCGTCGGATCGGCCCACGCGCGTGCTCGGGAGTCTGCAGTCGCTCGTCAATCACGGCCGGCTGGCGGGAACCGGTTACGTGTCCATTCTGCCGGTCGATCAGGGCATCGAGCATTCCGCGGGCGCCTCGTTCGCGCCGAACCCGATGTACTTCGATCCCGAGAATCTCGTGAAGCTGGCGATTGAAGGCGGCTGCAACGCCGTCGCGTCGACTCTCGGCGTTCTCGGATCGGTGGCGCGCAAGTACGCGCACAAGATCCCGTTTATCCTCAAAGTCAATCACAACGAGTTCCTGTCGTACCCCAACGCGTTCGATCAGATTCGTTTCGCGAGCGTCCGTCAGGCCTTCGACATGGGTGCGGTGAGTGTTGGCGCGACAATTTATTTCGGTTCGGAAGAATCGAAACGGCAGATTCAGGAAGTCACGCACATGTTCCAGGAGGCGCACGAGCTGGGGATGTGCACGATCCTGTGGTGCTACCTGCGGAACAGCGCGTTCAAGACGAAGGACGCCGACTACAGTCTGGCCGCCGATCTGACCGGGCAGGCGAACCACCTCGGCGTGACGATTGAAGCCGACATCATCAAGCAGAAGCTGCCGGAAGTGAACGGCGGGTACACCGCGCTCAACTTCGGCAAGACGAGCAAGAAGGTCTATTCGGATCTGACGACCGACAACCCGATCGATTTGACTCGATACCAGGTCGTGAACTGCTACATGGGCCGCGCGGGCCTGATCAACTCCGGCGGCGCGTCATCGGGCGACAGCGACCTGAAGGAAGCGGTGAAGACCGCGGTCATCAACAAACGCGCCGGCGGCATGGGGCTCATTTCCGGCCGGAAGGCCTTTCAGCGCCCCATGAAAGACGGCGTCGCGCTGCTGAACGCCATTCAGGATGTCTATTTGAACAAGGACGTGACGGTCGCCTGAACCCCCGATCCCCGTGATGTCCCGGCTGGCGCGCATCATCGTTGCGATGTTCTTCGCTCTGGCGCTTGCCGAGGCAGTGTCGCTCGTCGAGAGAGGCGCGCGCGGTTACACCGACGTTGGCGTCTTTTATCGCACAGCCGTGATGCTCCGCGGCGGAGCGGGCGGCGAGCTTTATACCAGGCATGATGCGGTCACCGATTGGCCTATCAGCCTCGCCCCGGCGGGATTGGCCCTCTTTCAGCCGCTGGCACTGTTCGGTTCGCGCGAGGCCAGTATCGGCTGGGCGATTCTCAACGTCGGTTTCCTCGGCCTCTCGCTCTTCGTCTTGCGACGTTTCCTGAAAAGCGCCTGCGGTCCTCGATTCGACGTCGTGTTCTTGTGGGCCGCGATGCTGTTCGTCGTTCTGTCGGCCGGCAGTATTCAGGTAGGACAGTTCAGCGTTTTGTTCGCCAGCTGCTGGATTCTGTTCTTGAGCGCGTTCGCCGCCGGCAGCCTTCTCAGCGCCGGAATGTTTCTGGCGCTTCCGACGGCAATCAAGCTCTATCCCGTCATGATGCTCGCCATTCCGATCTCGCTGGCACGGAGCGCCAGAGTTGGCGTCCGCACCCTCATCGGCTCCATGTTGGGTATCGTCCTCTTCTCTGCGCTCGTTCCTGCGCTCGTGTACGGATCCCGCGCCTGGGACCTCAGTGCCTCGTTCTGGCATGACGTCATTCTCAGTCCGACCGGGCAGGTGGCGTATATGCAAACGCTTCGCGCGGCGAATCAGAGCCTCGACGCGCTCTTGCTCCGGTACCTGACCTACGACGCGGCATTCCATCCTCAAGTCGCCGCCATGCCTCATCTGCAGCTCGCCAGGGAGCAGGTGCTGCGATACGCGGACGTCGCACGGGTGCTCATCTTTCTGAGCACGGTGGCCAGCGTGTGGCGATGGCGGCGCCATCGGGAGACTTTTCGCGCGCGCGACCTTCTGGTGATCGCGGCGCTCTGGTCCTGCACGTTATATCTGATGCTGCCGGAAACGAAAGCCCGGTACGCGGTGTATACGTTTCTGGGATTTCTCCCGCTGCTCGAAGCCGCCGTCGGTGACGACACTCGGCCGGCCGCCCGGGCTCGTTTCTTCCAGGCCGCTCAGGTTGTTCTCTGTTTGATCTTGATCGTCGGGCTCGTGCCGGAGCTGGTGAAGGTCTACGGCCTGGGATTCATCGGGGCGTTCGTGCTGTGGCTGGCGAATTTGAGGCTGGTCTGGAATGAACAGGCTCTGGGCGTCAGGCTCTGGGCTTTCGCGGAAGCCAGCGCCTAAAGCCCAGAGCCCGAAGGCTGCGTACTACGGAAGCGTCGGATTGATCGCCGGCACGTAGAGGCTTCGATCCGTGTAGTCGCCGTTATCCTGCCACGACGGCCCATTCGCGCCACCAGGGCCCGCGTCGTAGATGACTTTGACGAGCCGGCCGTCCGGATAGATGATGCGCGACACCGAGAAGGTGTGACCTTGCCATGCCGCGATATTTTCGCCGCCATTCTTGATCAGCAGGCCGGCGCCTTCGCCTCGCAGCGCCCACGCCACCCGCTTGGTGACATCGAACGCGGTGACGGCGTCCGTCGGATGGATGTGATCCCAGATGCACTCGACCAGCTGCAGATGGTCCCCGATACCGCCGCAGCCGAACAGCGGATCGCCCGGGGGTGCCGGAGGATCGACCGGCGTCGGCGCAGGAGCCGGCGGCGCGGGCGATGCGGGCCGACGCAAGCGCTGGGTGCCGGAAACCGGACCGAAGCACGTGGTGCCCGAATAAGGAATCGTCAGCGTGTCGTTGTTTTCGATGACACCGGTGCCTGTCAGCGAGAAGGCGCAGGAGACGACTCCGTTATACGTCGCGGTGCCGGTGACGGTCAGCGGTACGGTCGTCCCCACAAGTTGTCCGGACGCTGATCCCGTCACTGCGATGTTTCCGGCGCACGTCGCAAAAAAGTTACCCGACATCGAGTTGGCTGTCGCGCTGGTCACCTGCCACTGAAAATTGCTGCAGGACCCAGGCGCGGGCACAGTAATCGAATCGGATATCCAGATTCCGTCGTACGGCGCGCCCGGTGTCGGCGTTGGTGTTGGCGTCGACGGAGCCGGGGTCGGCGCCGGGGTCGTGACCGGCGCGGGGGCCAGAATATTTGTGCTGCTTTCAACACGAGCACATGCCGTTGCGAACGTCGAAGCCGCGGCGAGCGTCGTCAGCAGTAAGAGAATTCTCTTCATAGCTCTTCGTTTTGATGGCGCAAGGCCATCCGCAAGCGCAATTACAAGCTTGTGTGCGCACTCACGGAATTGTGCGTGCAACACCAGGAAATTAACGTAAATACACGTATTTCAGTGACTAAGCTCTGACAGGGTGCAGAAAACCGGCCAGGTAATCCTGAAGCGCTTCGTGTGTACTGCGGAAGGCTAGATCATCCCATGGAATCGCGCGGACGTCGAACTCAGCTGTTTCAAGGCACTCCTCATCGATACAGAGCGCCCCGCCGATCGCGGTCGCCGCGTAGACGACGATGACCGGCGTGCGGCCGGGATACGAGTAGATATTGACGAGCCCGTCGAGACGCACGTCGAGTCCGCATTCTTCGCGCGCCTCGCGCACGGCGGCGGTGGTCAGCGGCTCGCCGCGATCGACGTAGCCGCCTGGAAAAACCCACCGGCCATAACCTGGCTCGATGGCGCGCCGCACGAGGACGATTCGATCGTCCTGGACCTTGATAATCGTGCCGACGGCGATTTTCGGATCCAGATAGAAAATAAACCCGCAGCGCGTGCAGACCGGCCGCTCAGGCTCGGTGCTCTTCAACAGGCGGCGTTCGAGCCCGCCGCCGCATCGCGGGCAGAAGGAGAAGGGCGCCGATTCGTCCTGCGGATTCAGGGGGCCGGTCACATTGTCCGTGAGCCCAGTATAATTCCACGGTTATGTCGATTCTGAAGGTCGCGCGCATGGGGCACCCCGTGCTGCGCGCCAAAGCGCGCGTCGTCGAACGGGGCGACATCAAGACCCCGCGCGTGCAGCAGCTCATCGACGACCTGCTCGACACGATGGCCGAGTATCACGGCGTCGGCCTCGCGGCGCCGCAGGTCCACGAAGGACTGCGGATTTTTGTCGCCGCGCTCGATGCGGGAGAAGACGGCGAGCAGCAGGCCGAGCCGCACGTCATCATCAATCCCGAAATCTCGATTGTCGGCAGCGACACCGTCGAAGACTGGGAAGGATGTCTCAGCATCCCCGACGTGAGGGGCCGGGTGCCGCGGGCGCGTGAAATCAAAGTGCGCGCGCTCGATCGGCACGGAGAACGGCTGCAGTTGACCGCGCACGATTTTGCGGCGCGCGTCATCCAGCACGAAACCGATCACCTCGATGGCATCCTGTTTTTCGATCGCATGCGGTCCTTCGAGTCGCTGACCTTCCTCGACGAGTATTCGCGGTACTGGACCAAAGACAAAGACTAGATCACGCATGAATATTCTGGTGACCGGCGGAGGGCGGGGAATCGGTCGCGCCATCGCCCTCGCCTTCGCCGAGCCGGGCAGCGTCGTTGCTGTTGCGGCGCGGACACAGGCGCAGCTCGATGACACGGCGCGGGCCATCGCGGCGCGCGGGGCGAAACCGATCGCGCTGGCCGTCGACGTGACCGATGAACACGCCGTGGCCCGTGCGTTCGAGCAGCTTCGCGCGATCACGCCGATCGTCGACGTGGTGGTCAACAACGCGGGCGTCGGCGGCGGACAGCCGATTGACACAACCGATACCGCCAGCTGGCGGCGGATCCTCGACACGAATGTGCTCGGGACCTTCCTGGTGACACGCGAGGCCGTGCGGATGCTGTCGGATGGCGGCCGCGTGATCAATATGTCCTCGGTGCTTGGACGGTTCGGCGTGGCGGGTTACACGGCCTATTGCGCGTCGAAGCATGCGGTCATCGGCTTTACGCGCGCGCTGGCGCTCGAGCTCGTCAAGCGGCGCATCACCGTGAATGCCATTTGCCCGGGCTGGGTCGAGACCGACATGGCTGCGCAGGGAATGCAAAACGGAGCGAACGCGATGGGGGTGACTCTCGAGCAATTCCGCACGCAGGCGCTCGGCGCGGTGCCGATTGGACGTATCATCGAACCGAATGAAGTGGCCAGTCTCGTGAGATTTCTGGCCTCGCCGCAAGCGGCAGCCATTACGGGTCAGACCTACAATATCTGCGGCGGTCAGACGATGGATTGACGGACAGGATGGGTGCTCTATGAACACGCAATTGCGGCGCCGCCTTCTCTTGCTGGCCTTGATCGCGTCAATCACCTCATCAGTTGCGAGCGCACAGGCCGGCGTTCACTACTACCGTTACGAACTGCTCACGCGATCCCAGGAATCTCAGTACGTGACCGAGGTGGCTGCCGGCGTCAGCGGCAGGCATCACGCGGTTGAAACCGACGCTCAGGGACGCATCACCCGCGACGCCGTGATTCGCGACGGGCAGAAAATTTCGGAACGGGTGTACTCCTTTGTCCCCAACGACAAGCTTGCAAGCGAGTACGACACGTTCACGAGTTCCGAAAAAACAGGTCGCGTGAAAATGCAGCGTAACGCCAGCGGTGACCGCACGCGTGAGGATTACTTCACGGTCGGCGGAACCCCCACGGGCTACACGCTGTTTTCCTATCGTGCCGATTCGGTGGAAGCGACATCGTATACGGTCGAAGGAAAGAGGAGATTCGTCAACATTTCTTTCTATTCACCAAAAGACATCCTCACCCGCGCGGCGGCGTACTCGAACCCGGACGATCAGAGCTTTCACGTCGATTCGGACTTCGACGACAGAACTGGTCTGAGGAAGGGGAGCACGCAGTTCGAGGGCGGCAACCTCACCAGCAGCGGATTGTTCAACTACGACGACGATGGAGATTTAATCCGCCAGGATGTGTTCGATCCCGCCGGGCACTGGTTCGCCGCCGCGGAGCTGGTCAATGGCCTCACCACGAAGCGACTCTATGATTCCTCCAAGGAACTGCGATACAGCTACGACGAGAGACGCCGAGTGAAGGAAACGACGCTGTTCTACAACGAGATGATGGTCTGTCGCTTCACCTACGAACGGCTTCCTGATGGCACCGCGACGCGCACGCTCGCATTCGGTCCCGACGGCGCGCTGTGGGCAGAGTACCCGGATATGGAAGTCGTCGACGTGAGGCAGAACGGCCACCCGATCAACGGACGGCCCGCGATCATCAATAGAACCGGGCTCTGGTACTAGACGTTTCGCTTTCGTTCCATCGCCCGTTCCGATTGCAGCCGCCCGAGCTCGACTTCAGAATGATCGGCGAACTGCATCGCCCCGGCGATGGCGCGGTGGCCAGCGACGTCGGCGATCGCGCGGTGCATCAACTGGCAGACGCGGCGGTAGGCGGGATGTGCCTGGGGCGCGGTCCTCAGCTCGATCACATGCATCGCCTCGCGGGCGTTCATGTCCATGTAAAAGCGGACGCGGTATGCCATGACGACGGCGTACGGCGCCACGTCCTGTAATCCGGCCGCGACGAGCTGTTCGTAAAGGTCCGCCGACTGGTTCATCACTCTTCGCCACTCGTCCTGCGCACCCGCCTCCCCAATCGCGGCCGGCTCGGTGTAGCCATGACGCGTGCTGAGCGGCTGCCACTCCAGCGTGAGCAGCCGATGCCGCTGGAGATCGCGGAATGCACCGTAATCCGTCAGAACATCGAACCGGTAGCTGGTTCGCTCGAACGCGCGTCCCGGCTTATGACGGCGATTGCCGCGGTGGCCGACGTAGGCCTTGAGGAGCGCGGCGCGATCGTCGGCTGAGAGACGGCGCGCCAGCGCGAGAAGCTGCGCATCAGGCAGCGTCGACTGCGAATAGAGCGCCGCCGCGGCGACCTTGAGCTCGCCGTCCGGGTCGAAATCGGTGAGCGTCACCTCGTCGCTCGCTGCGGCGGAGAGATTGGCGAGGAGGCCGTGCGCCGCGGCGTCGAAGCCGCGCCGCGTGTCCGCCAGATATTCGATCCAGCGGCCGCCTCGATTTGGCTGATCGACGCGCGCCATGAACGCGGGGATCACCTGGCGCAATTCGGTCAGCATGAGGTCGGCATGGACGCGGACCTCGCGAAGCGGATGCGCAAACATGCGCAGCAGCAGCGCTTCGAACGCCTGGCCCG
>Ga0066710_100007555_pt1 | contig 10404 bp, 6 predicted proteins | sample GraSoiAngelo_159_FD_79666 | JGI IMG/M metagenome (GOLD analysis project Ga0066710, IMG submission 79666) | Grasslands soil microbial communities from the Angelo Coastal Reserve, California, USA - 14_1009_16_40cm | ecosystem: Environmental > Terrestrial > Soil > Grasslands | place: USA...
AGGAACTTAGCTTCACGGAATTGTTCGAGAGCCTGCAGGAAAGAGTGTACTTCAGCAGTCCTGAGGGCAGACTGGTCGACGCTAATCCTGCGCTGGTGGGGATGCTGGGATACACAAAGAAGGAAGAACTTCTGGCGGTCGATCCCGCTGGGTTGAGCTTTGACTCGTCCCAAGAACCGGTGCTGGGGCGGGCAGTCGACGATCGCGGGGGCGTGCGCACGCGGGAGGTAAGGCTGCGGCGGAAGGATGGCTCGGGCGCCGTGTTCCTCGATTCGTCCCGGGCGGTGTGGGATACCGCGGGAAAGATTATCCGCTACCAGGGCACGCTGGTGGATGTCACCGAAAGGCGAAAGATGGAGCGGGAACTGTTGCAGCAGGAGGAATTCCGGGGGCGGTTGCTGGAGAGCTTCCCTGATCTGATCCTGGTGGTGGATCTCCAGGAGCAGTACACGTTCGTTAGCTCGCGGGTGCGCGATCTGCTGGGATATCAGCCTGAGGATTTGCTGGGCAAGAAGATTTCAGAGCTCGAAGATCATTCTCCGGAGCTGGCTGCCCTCTATCACGACGTTGCTTCCAGCAAACAGATTTTTGGGTCGGCGGAGTACGGCGCGAAGCATCGGGACGGGAGTTGGCGCACCATGAGGGCTTCGGCTAGTCAGCTGTACGACGCGGATGCGAAGTTGACCGGTGTGATCATTTCGGTGCGGGACATTACCATCGAAAAGAAGCTGGAACAGCAGGTGGTGCAGAGCGAGCGGCTGGCGGCGATGGGACAGATGATCGGCGGAGTCGCCCATGAGCTGAATAATCCGCTGACTAGTATTTTAGGCGTCAGCGAATTGTTGCAGGACGGCGAGACGCGAGAGTCGAGCCGCAAACAACTTGGCATCTTGCAGCAACAGGCGCGGCGCGCGGCAGAGATTGTGCAGAATCTGACTTACTTTTCGCGGCCGCCAGCGCCGGGGAAGACTCGCATCGACATGGGAGAAGTGGTCGAGCGCACACTCAACCTGCAGGCCTATTCCCTGCGCAAGAACAACATCACGGTGGATTTTTTGCGGCAGCCGGGACTACCGTATGGGCTCGGTGATCCCCACCAGCTGATGCAGGTCTTTCTGAACCTGATTCTGAACGCAGAACAGGCAATTCGCGAAGCACGCGACCGGGGGACCCTGCGGATTCGCCTGGGCAAGTCCAATAATTCCGTGTGGGCGAGCTTTCAGGATGATGGGCCGGGGATCCCTCCCGAGACGCTCCCTAATATTTTTGATCCTTTCTATACGACGAAGCGTCCGGGACGCGGGACCGGGCTGGGCCTCAGCATCTGCAAAGCCGTGATGAAGGAGCACAACGGCAGCGTGGAGGCGGCGAACGCTGCCGGAGGTGGGGCAGTGTTTACGGTCACGCTGCCGGTGATGGGGATGAAGTAGGACAGCGCTTGTGGCCGGACTTTGCTCAAGACTGGACAGCCGAGGCGGCTGTCGCTACGTGGGTCTCTCCACTGCCATGGCTACGGCGTTGCCACCACCCAAGCACAAAGCAGCGATTCCACGTTTGGCGTTGCGGCGGATCATTTCGTAAATCAGCGTGACCAGCACGCGGGCACCGCTTGCCCCAATGGGGTGTCCGATTGCGACTGCCCCGCCGTTTACGTTCACTTTGTTGGGATCGAGTCCGAGTTCTCGCATTACTCCCAGGGCTTGCACCGAGAAGGCTTCGTTGAGTTCGTAAAGGTCGACGTCTTCGTTCTTCCAGCCGGTCTTCTCCCAGATCTTCCGCACTGCATCGACGGGGGCCATCATGACCCATGCAGGATCGATCCCGCTGGTAGCCTGCGCCACGATTCGCACCATCGGCTGCGCCCCAAGTTCCTTTGCACGCGGAGCACTGGTCACGACAACGGCGGCCGCACCATCGTTGACGCCTGGAGCATTGCCCGCGGTCACAGTGCCATCTTTCTTGAAGGCGGGCTTGAGGGATCGCAGCACTTCGATGGTCGTATCTTCGCGCGGGCTCTCGTCTTTCTCGAAAAGCGTGGGCGGCTCGCCTTTCTTCTTCGCGGGGATCTCCACGGGAACAACCTGCGACTTGAATCGGCATTCCCGGATCGCGGCCAGCGCTTTGCGGTGGGAGTTCAGGGCAAACTCGTCCTGCTCCTCGCGCTTGATGCCATACTTCTCGGCGACGTTCTCGCCGGTAATGCCCATGTGGTAGTTGTTGTAAATATCCCAGAGACCATCGTGGACCATCGAGTCGACGATTTGCGCGTTGCCGAGGCGGTATCCCTTGCGGGCTTGCGGCAGCAGATATGGAGCGTTAGTCATCGATTCCATTCCTCCCGCTACCACGATCGAACTGTTTCCGGTCTGCACCGCTTGTGCCGCGAGTGCGACTGCTTTCAACCCCGAGCCACACACCTTGTTGATTGTCATGGCACCTGTTGCGGGAGACAGTCCGCCGAAGATTGCCGCCTGGCGCGCCGGATTTTGTCCAAGTCCGGCAGAGATGACGTTGCCCATGATGCACTCATCGACCTGGGCCGGATCAAGGGCCGCACGCTTCACAGCTTCGCGCACCACAATTGCCCCGAGCTGCAGAGCACTGAAATCGGAGAGGCTGCCCTGGAATTTTCCCACCGGCGTGCGACAGCCGGAGATGATGACAACATCGTCAAAAGAGGCCATGAATCAAGCTCCCGCGAAGATTTCGCAAAGTTTTATTATAGGCGCGCGTGCGCAGGAATGCTTGGGCGGAGAAGGGAGCGAAAGCCATCCGATCAGTGTGGAACTGCGCATTCGGTCGGCACGAGATTCATCAATACCGCGTGATCGCGCCCGTGAAAGTGAGAGACTGGAGCCGGCGCGAAGCTCTTCGAAAAAGATTTTGCTTGCAAATTTCCATTTCAGTGACTTTGGTACTACGATCATGCGCTCTCGCATCATCATTTTTTTCTTGACTTCACTTTTCAATGACTCTATACATTCAACTAGTTGCAACAGAAGACCGTTGCAAATTTTCCATGAAGAATGGAAGGGAGAATAGAACCAATGGCAACGAAAAAGAAGGCGAAAAAGAAAAAGAAGCACTAAGAAAGTTCAGTACGAAGTCAGATAGGGGACGCAAAATGCGTCCCCTAAGTTTTTTGGGTGGTTTTCTCCGCGCGCACTGTCTTAGTTCGACTGCAATGCCGCGCTGACCGCTCGATTCGGGATGCGCTTCTCTTTCGCTGGGCACAGACTGCGGTACGAACAGAATGTGCAATGAATGCCTAGCTTCGGTTCGAACTCTCCAGCGGCGATTCCCTTAGCAGCCTTCTCGACCCTCTCGCGGGCAACCATCAATTGCGCATCGCTCCGTGTGCTGAAGACGGGGATGTTCTCTTCCAGGTTGTAAAAGATCAAGGAACCGACTTTATAGCCCCATTTCTCCCTGGCAGCGATGGCGTATAGAGACAACTGCAGGCTTTCGTCGGCATTCTCCTGATCACGCGCCTTGCCGGTCTTGTAGTCGACGATCGCCACGGTGCCGTCGGGGCGAGCGTCGATGCGATCGAAGCGGCCAACCACGGTGGTCTCGCCCACGCGAATCTCGAAGGACTCTTCAGTATGTAAAACCTGAAGCGCAGTCTGGGATCGGACAGAAGCGAGGAGATCGCGCAGTTGTTCGACGCCCTGCTTTTCATACAACTCGTGCTGGTAGGCCTCCTGAATCCTCGTTCCGGCGAGGTCTTGACGGAATAAATCAATGAGTTCTTCGTCACTCTTAGGCCGTCCCAGACGCACGGAATCGAAATAGGTGCGAAGTACCCGATGCATGGAAGCTCCGTATTGCATGGCCGCGGCAGGCTTGGCTGACAGTCTCCAGTCGCGCTCGAGCTTGAACTGCAACCCGCAGCGCTCGTAGGTATCGACTGCGGAGGCGCTCAGGCGGGACTGCAATCCATCAAGCACTGGGAGCTCGAGCCACTCCGTGGTTCGCGACTCTCCCGGATACGACGGTGTAACAGCAGCGAAGATGCTTAAATTCGCCTGCGCGCCGCGCGCCGGGATCGCCTTCAGCCATGGTCCCAGGCTACGGTCTTCGATCAGTTCCCGCAAGAAGCCGTCGGGATTCTTGTTGATCTTGCCTCGGCCTTGCCGGGCATAAATGTTCAGCGAGTCGCAGGCGCGCGTCATCGCTACGTAGAAGAGGCGCCGCTCTTCCTGGTTGTGCAGCGTCTTGTCATCGCCTTCCGCAGCGGAATCAGGATCGCGTAGTTCGTTGGGGAAACCTACAAGAGTCTCTTTGTACCCACACGGAAAAGAGTTTGCGTTGGCTCTGAGGATGAAGACGTGGGGGAATTCGAGTCCTTTGGCAAGATGAACAGTCATCAGGCGGACGGCGTCTTCGTCCGCGCCTGACTCCAGTGGGATTACACCGCCGGCCTCGCGAAAGTATCCAAGATAGTCGACCAGCTCATCCAGCGATGTGGTCCGGTTGCTTTTCTTCTGCTCCCAGACTTCCACAAACTTCAAAACCGCTTGCAGAACGGGCGACGCTGCATTCAGCTCAAACAACCGCACAATGATGTCGAGCGCGGCGCGGCCCTTCGCTTCGCGGCGGCGGATCTCATCGCGCGTCTGCTGTAACGCTGCCAGCACGGCTGCGCCTCCATCCAGGCGGTCAAGGGCCGAAGCAAGAGGAACCACCTGGGCTTCCCTGGACTCTCTGGCAATCGCTCGCATGACCGCCCGAAGTTGTTCGGGATCAACATTGAAACAGGGCAAAGCGGTCACACGGACGAGACTGACGTCGTCTCCTGGGGAAACTGCGGCGATGAGACAGGCCAGCAGGTCGCGGGCTTCCGGTGTGTCAGAGATATCCATGTTCTCGATGACGAACGGAATATCGGCCTCGGCAAGTTCGCGGACGATGTCATCGCGATGGAAGTGAGAGCGGTACAAAATGCCAAAGTCAGACCACCTGCACCTGAGCTTTTTCTTTGAATCGCGAATGAAGCTGACCAGGTCGGGACCCTCGGCGTCCTTGTTCGTGAGAACGACCACAGACACTGGAAGACTCGAGATTTGGTTCCCTTCCCTCGCGGCTTCCTCTTCGCGGGCGGACTGAAGCGGGGTGCGACGATAGGCAAGCGCCCCATCTGCGTGCCTGGCAAAGACCGGCGGGTTCTTGTCGATCAAAGCGAATGCGCTGCGAAGAATAGGAGTAGTGGAACGGCGATTTTTCTCGAGTACCACCAGGCGCGATGAAGGAAAATGTCGATGGAACAGTTCGAAAGCAGCACTCGAGGCTCCGCGAAATCGGTAAATGGCCTGGTCGGGATCTCCGACGGCGAAGATGTTCCCTTCGCTGCCGGCGAGCCGGGCAAGAATCTTGATCTGGGCGAAATTGGCGTCCTGGAATTCGTCGACCAGGATGAACCGGGCGCGGGCACGGGCCTCAGCCAGCCCCTTCCGGTCACTGTGCAACAACGCGTGGGCGCGAGTGATCATGTGACTGAACGTGCCCAGGTTCTCTTCCTCTAGCCAGCGCTCCATGGTCGCGAACACGCGGGCAATCTCGCGGCAGCGGCCCAACACTTCGGCGTCGTCCAACTCATTCTTAGACTTGGCCACGCGAGGGATCGGAACCTCTCCGCGCTCCAGGCGTTCGACATACTGCGAGTACTTGTCAGGGCTGACCAGTTCGTCATGGCAGCGGCTGACGAAATCCAGCAGGTCGGTCAGGAACTGGCCGACATTGGCGGCCCGAACGAAATATTCGAGGTGAAGCTCGCGGATCCGGCGGCGCAGGTAAATCCACAGATCCTTGTCATCGAGAACGCCGAACTCTTGGTGGCTGCGCTGAAGCACATCGAGACAGTAGTCGTGGAAGGTGGCGGCATGTGCCGCTCTGCCACCTAGGAGTTTGCGCACCCGGTCACGCATCTCCATGGCGGCATTCTTGGTGTAGGTGAGAGCAAGAATTTCATCGGGACGCGCATGGCCTTCGCCGACAAGGTATGCGATACGGTTGGTCAGAACCGAGGTTTTCCCGGTACCCGCACCGGCCACGACGAGCATGGGGCCGTGCACGTGTTCGATAGCGTCACGCTGGCGATCATCGGGAATGAAAGGAGCGGAACGAGACTGAGGCTTCGATACTGCCATTGCGGCTCAGGATACCACCACCGGGGATGAGGAAAGCGGGAACTATGTGAACTCGGAAACCACAATCGCAGTGGCGGCGATGGCGGCGGTCTCGGCCCGCAGAATTGTGTTGCCTAGAGAGGCAGAGACCCATCCTGCTTCTTGGAAACGCTGCAGTTCGTCTTCCGTCCACCCACCCTCGGGACCGACGGCGAGCGCGATTTCCTGCGTGGAAGGCTGAGATTCGAGAAGATCGCGCAAAAGATTCTGCTGTGCCGACTCCGCCAGCACGATTCGCAGGCCAGTTGCCGTATCCATTGCCTCGGAGAGCTTTACCGGCGTTGCAACCGCTGGAGGATTGGCCTGGCGCGATTGCTCCGACGCCTGCAACGTGAGGCGCCGCCAACGCTCGGCGCGCTTCGCCGAGGCAGCCGCCAGATGAGCATCCGTCCGACGCGCAATTACGGGGACGATCCGCGAAACACCGAGCTCGGTGCATTTTTCAATGGCCCATTCCATGCGATCGAACTTGAAGACGGCGAGAAGAAGGGTGATCTGCGCTGCTGTTCTAGCGGGAAGCTCCTCACCCAAGTCGAAGTCGATGCGGTCTTCTGCGACCGCGGCTACCAGTCCGCGCCGAATCGAGTGACCAGTTGCGATTTCGAACTCCTGCCCTACTCGCACACGCAACACGCGAGACAGATGGTCGGCATGGGCGCCAGTGAGACTGGCACGGTCACCGAATACTTCGTCGGCGATCCATCGACGGCGCGTCATGGACTAGAGAGCCGAACTTTTCCGCGAGTGTGAGGCATAGTCCCCTTTGCTAAACTCTTTACTGAAACCTATGTTCTTGGGCGGCGCAGCGTTTTGACGCTGCGATAAAGTCTTTCTTTCCTGTCAGGGCTTTAGCCTCCGAGGTGAGCTCTTCACGCAAACTGCCTAGTTCCGGAGGTACCTCGGCGGCTGTGCCGCTTAAAGTAATGACCACAAGTCGCACCCCTGGAAGCGCTGCGCCACCCAAAACCCAGCCTCGCGCGACATGAAACCTGTGATTTAACGTCGACCTACCCGAAAATATCTTTCACTTTGCCCAGCAGAGAGCGCAGCATAGGATGATTGTCCACTTTCGCGGTCGTTTCAAGTTCCTGCAGCAACTCGCGCTGGCGTTTGCTCAGCCGGTTTGGAATCTGCACGCGGGCCTGCACGTACAGGTCACCCTTGCCGTGTCCATTCAACACGGGCACACCTTTATTGCGGATGCGGAACGTGGTCCCGGGCTGCGTGCCCTCAGGAACCTTCAAAGTGTGCTCGCCTTCCATGGTCGGAACCCGGATCTCGGCTCCCATGGCCGCCTGCGTGACGGAGATCGGAACGACGCAACGCAGATCGTTCCCCTCGCGCTCAAAGAACGGATGTTCCTTGACGTGCAGCACGACGTACAGATCACCGGCAGGGCCGCCAAACTGACCCACTTCCCCCGCGCCAGCAAATCGGATACGAGTGCCGTCTTCGACACCGGCCGGAACCTTAGCATCGACCGTACGCTGACGCAGGATGCGGCCCTCCCCTTTGCATTTCGTGCAAGGATCGGTGATCACGCTGCCGGTCCCCTGACAGGTCGGACACGTACGGGCGATGCTGAAGAATCCCTGCTGATAGCGCACCTGTCCTCGCCCGTTGCAGGAGCGGCAGGTGGTTGGGCTTTTGCCCGGGGCCGCCCCGGAGCCGCGGCAATCCTCGCAGGCTTCGTGGCGGCGAACAGTGACTTGAGTCTCGGTACCGAAGAATGCTTCTTCAAACTCGAGCGTCAGATCCTCGCGCAGGTCCGCGCCACGTTGCACGCGGCTGCGCCGCCGGCCACCACCCCCGCCAAACAAGTCGCCAAATCCAAAGAACTCCCCGAAGATGTCGTTGAAATCTTGGAAGACGCTGGAATCAAAACCCACCCCTTGCCCGGCGCTGCCGAGGCCGGCATGCCCGTAGCGATCGTAAACGGAGCGCTTTTCAGAGTCGGCAAGAATCGCGTAAGCCTCACTGACTTCCTTGAATTTCTCTTCGGCGTCGGGGTTGTTCGGGTTCCGGTCGGGATGGAACTGCAAGGCAAGCTTGCGGTAGGCGCTCTTCAGCTCCACCTCGGTGGCCGTGCGGCCCACGCCCAGCACGTCGTAATAATCGCGTTTCGCGTTCGTCGTCAGAATAGACCCTTCCCCTGAAATGATGGATGTTCTCGTCCGGAGGCTACTTGCCTGGGTTCTTTGCTACCTTCACCATCGCCGGCCGCAGCAAGCGATCCTTGAATTTATATCCGCGCTGCAATTCTTCGAGGACTTCATGGTCTGGAGCATCGGCGCTCTCAACCATTTCGATAGCCTCGTGGTAGCGCGGATCAAAGGGCTCACCCTTGGCCGGGATCGGACGCACTCCCAGCTTGACCAGCGCATCCTGCAGCTGCTTGTAGATGAGCTCTACACCGCTGCGGAAGTCGGCTGCTTCCGACTTGGTTTGCAGTGCGCGCTCAAAGCTGTCGAGGACCGGCAACAGCGAATTGATGGTGTCGAAGCTGGCGTAGTCGCGAAAGTCCTGCTGCTCTTTCCTGGCACGCCGACGGGCATTTTCAAACTCTGCCTGCGCGCGCGCCAGGCGATCAAGCAGCGAATCGCGCTCCGCCTTAAGTTTCTGCAGTTCCACCCCGGGAGTCGAGGCGTCGCTCACCGCTGTAGATTCGCTTGACCTTGATTCAAGCAACCGTTCGTTATCATTTCCTGCGGGAAGCTCGTGTTCCACATCGAGTCCTGCCATTTCTGCTTGTGACTTTCCGTTCACTTTCCCCATAAACCACTCTTTGATTACTCCGATTCGTTTAAGATCTTGTCGAACAACCGCGCAATATACGAAACCGCGGTCATGGTGTGCTGATAGTCCATGCGCGTTGGGCCAATCACGGCCAACGAGCCCATCACATCGTTTCCCGCCCGTGCGGGCGCTCCAATGAGGACGAAGTTCTGCATCGAAGGCAGCGTCTGATCGAGTCCGATGACCACGCGCACGGCTTCCTGCTTCACATCAAGATAGGCGCCGAGGAGTTGGACGACTTTCTCCTTCTCCTCGAGCGTCTTGAGCATCTCCTGCAGCCGCTGGCGATCCTGTTCTCCGCTCAGCAGATTCGCTGCACCTTCCACAAAGACGGCCTGCGCACCTTGCTCGGCAGCCAAGGCTCCCTGCTTAAAAAGCTGCTCGATCGAATTCATCAGCCGGTCGTACTCACTGCGCTCCTGTTCGATGCGGCGCGCGAGTTCCGCGCGCATAGATTCCATCGTCCAGCCACGAAAATTCTCGTTGATATAGCGCGCGGCCAGGTCCAAATCGGACTGCGACAGGTCCAGCCGCAAGACCCGGTCCCGGACCAGTCCGGAGCGCGTCACCACCACAGCGAGTACCTTCTGATCTGCCAGGCGAGAGAAGTAAACGTGTTCGAGCGCGTTCTTAGGGCCACTAGTGGCCACAGTGACTCCCACGTTGTGAGAGATCAGCGAGAGTACGTGCGAAGTGCGCTCCATGAACTCCTGGACATCGGTGATGCCGGCCAGCGACTCCGAAATCATGCTCTCTTCTTCATGCGCCAGCTTAGCCTTGCCCGTGATCTGCTCAACGTAGTAGCGATAGGCCTCCGTCGTAGGCACGCGCCCGGACGAAGTGTGCGGCTGCTCCAGAAAACCGGCATCCGACAGGTCGGCCATCACGTTGCGAATACTGGCCGGGCTCAATCCCTCGCGATTCGACCGTGCCAGCGTCCGCGAACCCACTGGCTCGCCCGTGGAGATGAAGGTCTCCACGATCGCGGTCAGAATTTCGCGTTCGCGTTCGCCGATAGGGGGTTCAGATGGCATGCTTGATGTCGACGGCCCCGTCCTGGGAACCTCCGAAGGCCGTCTCATTAACTATATTAGATGCAAAAACTTAGCTTTTGGACCCTTGTAGCGTTCCCCGTTCGGATTCTAGGAACGAGACGGGATGCTGTCAATGGCACGAGAAGTGCCGCAGCAGTCTCGGAACTTTTTGAAAGGGGAAACCAGCTAGCGCGCTGGGAGGGATGTCTTCGAGGCCGGTATATATACCAGAAGAAACAAGAGCCGACCCAGTAACTATTTGAGTGCGAAAATAGAATCGGGCGGGGCCAGCTGATTGGAAGAAGGGGAGTCGCCGTTGTTAGGGCGCTTTCAAGACCTAGACACTCTCAAAGTTCCGAGACTGCTGGAAGTGCCGGAAGTGCCGG
>Ga0066710_100007556_pt1 | contig 10404 bp, 12 predicted proteins | sample GraSoiAngelo_159_FD_79666 | JGI IMG/M metagenome (GOLD analysis project Ga0066710, IMG submission 79666) | Grasslands soil microbial communities from the Angelo Coastal Reserve, California, USA - 14_1009_16_40cm | ecosystem: Environmental > Terrestrial > Soil > Grasslands | place: USA...
AAGCGAAGATCGCGCGCAGCAGCCCGCAAGGGTAGCAGGCGAGAGCAGGTCGAGCGAGGGTCAAACGCGAGCTACTGGCCGAGACGAATGGACCTGACATCACCTCGGAACTCTTAATTTTTTGCTACTAGCTTCTAGCTGCTAGCTTCCAGCCGCTAACTTCTTCGGTTTTTTCTCTCGGATATCGTACGCTCCAAACCCTCCCTGGTTTCACGACTTGCGACCATCTATGGCCCGACCGCCACCTGCAGAGATCCTGGCGTCTGCAGGCGCGCGCGGTGAATCTGATTCTTCTCCGTGACTTCTGACACACCGTCTACGTGGACTACGTATGCTCCGTGCGGCAACGTGTCGCCGAAGGGAATTTCAAAGTCGGTGGTGCCCTTCTTCAGTGGGAAGTGTTGATAGCCAATCGCAGTCGCCCGTCCAATCTCATTCACTGCCAGCGCAATAAACGTAAAATCAAAATCGTCCGATGTCGTGTTCGATACTTGCACGCTGCCTTCGATGCGGTTCCCCATTACATGCGCTGGAATCTTCCACGTCATCGACATCGCCGCGACGACGTTCAGCACATATTCGCGCTGCACGGCTTGCGGAGGCTTGCCCCTGTCGGTGACTGAAATAGTGAACCGATACTCTCCAGCTTTCTCTGGACTGCCGTGCAGCGTTCCGTCGTCTTCGAGCCTCAATCCTGGCGGCAGTTCACCTTTCTCCACCTTCCAGTGGAAGGAAGGCACTCCTCCATGCTGCTGCAGTTTCACCGAATACGCCGCCCGCGGATAAGTCGTCGGCAGGGAAGTCGTCTCGATGACGAGCTGACTGCCACTTTCCGTGCTAGGCGTAGCAGTGGTGCCCTGGGTCTGGGCGCCGGCTTCGTCCGCGGACGACTCCTCATTTAGAAAAGCGGAATCGAGTTGGCAGCTCACCATGCCGAGCGTGCACGCCAGCACAACCGCGGAACTTATTCGGGAAACCCGAGACTCCGTCGTCATCATTCACATCCATCGGAACAAGGAGGTCTGTGTCGTACTTGAATGCCTGCCATCCGCGTCGCGCGAGGTGCGATTCCAAGTTCCGTCAGAGAGTATACGTTCTCGTCGCCACGTCTCAATTGGTGTTCTCCCTAGAGAATGCCGAGAAGGTCAGGTCTTGCAGTCGAGAACCGTCATGGAGGGCCGCTGAGGCGATACTCAGCCGCGCAAAAAGGAAAGGCGTCAGTCTTTGAGTTTGAGCTCGCGTTTGACGCCACAAGCTGGTTTGGATGTTAGAAACGGCCGGAGACTCGACCTAGAATCCTCCCGGCGGATTCACCACCGCCCCCGATTGTGCGCTAACTCCGCCAAAGATCTCAGTCCCGGCATCGCCTTGCAGCATATACGCCTGGTTGTTCGACACCAAATAAAGGACGAGATTGTTGGATAGACTGTTGACACTCACCCCTACACGGCCGTTGGACGACACCGTGTACGTACCGCTGAGGCAACCCGGGACGGTTACCACTCCAGTGCGGTTCAACACTTCGGCGAGAGTCAGTTTTCCATTGCCATCTGCGTTCAACGGACCGGTACGGTCGACATAGTCTGTGGAATCGTAACCGCCCGTCACGAAAGCAAATTGTCCGTTCAGGCTGCTGTTGGAGAATGATGTGCCGCTCTGCTGATCGGCCGTGCCGTCTTCCACCTTGGTTGATTCGTTCTCCAGGAAGAAAATTCGCGTCGGGCTCACCAGATAACCCACGTCGGAGATCGGGTTTGCCGCGACCGGGTTTGCTTGGATCGGACCCATGGCGATGGTTACACGGCCATTGGCGTTGGTAACGCTGTAGGTTCCAGCCAGAGCTCCGACGGATGCCACGGTCCCGTCTTGCACGTAGTCGTAGGTTCCGCTCGTAATGTTGCCCGCGCCATCCGCCTCTAGCACGCCTACGGTATTCGTTCCTCCCACGCTCGTATTCGTGTCGCCCTTGCTGCCGAAGGCAAACGGTCCGCTCAAAGTCGCGCTGGTGAACGTTCCTGCTCCCGTCTGCATCTCCATGCGGCCGAGCGCAAGGTTGCTAGTGTCTGTCTCGAACAGATTCACGGTGTTGGCATCGACTACGTAGTAGTTGAAGGTGAAGGTGCCAATTCCATAGGAGAGAGTCGCAGTCCCCAGACCCGAACTGTCGGGAGTGGAAAAGCTGCCCGTGACCGCGGTATTGGTGAGCACGCCGCCTACCAGAGAGTCGGCGCTGCCGCTGTTCACGTTTCCCCCGCTGACGGTCACAACACCGACGACGGCGCTAGAGCCGCTGTTGGTACCAATCGCGTGCGCGCGGAAGGCAAACGTCCCGCTCGGCGTCGCGAATGCTGCGGCATTCTGCTTGACCGCGTGGCCATGTGCATTCGCAAACGTATCGGCCTCGATAATGTAGAAGGCGTTCGAGCCGGCCATCGTAATCGCCCAACTCAGCGCGCCAAGGCTGTTGGGCAATACCAACGTAATGCTGCCCGTGCCGTTCGGCGTGATGCTGTAAGTTCCCGTGATCCCGTTCAAGGGCCCATATCCGACGCCTTGTTGGTAGAAATCATCCGTACCCGATGTGATGTTTCCGTTGCCGTCCGCGGTGAACACGCCCGCTTCGCGATAGGGCGAGATGCTAGTCGTGTTCGAGATGGGCTGGAAACCGGACAACGCATAGGTCCACTGGGATCCCGCTGCAAGACTGGCATTGCTGAAGCCGCCGCTATTTCCCCGGCATGCGACTGCGTTCGAGTTATTGTTGTAACTGCTGCACGCCATTAGAAAGGCCAACGCCAGAACCGACAGAATAAGTGCGATAGCGCTGCCAAATACTTTTCCCTCTGACGAAACACCCTTGGAAGTGACTTTGCGAAACGACACAACTGCCTCCACTCAATGAAGAGTATGTTTGGGGAGCTTAGGCTTTTCTAACACGAATGGATGAGGAAAGTTCCGATTGGGTTATCCGCCCGGTTACCAATGGATCTTGAAAATTGGCAGAGAAAGCAGCAGGACGGGGAGCTTTGGGAGGAGTCGTGCCGGCTAGAAGCGTGGAAATCCGATGCCATCGACTTTAGGATATTCAGTGATTATCGACGCTGGCTTGCATAATCTGCGGGCCGCGATTTTTCTGGAATCGTCTGGCTCGGCACTGCGGCACGAGCCTGTGTCCGCGACCTCAACCACATAACAATCCGATACAACATCAGCACTCCCCACACCGCGGCGTACTGCAGGGGCTTGCGGAGATCGGCCTTTACCAGCCAGATATAATGAATCACTCCCGCGGCTGCGCTTAGATAGATTAGGCGGTGCAGCGCCTGCCAACGCTTTCCACCGATACGGCGAATCCACCCTTTGGTCGAGGTCAGAGCCAGCGGGATCATAAGCGTGAAGGCGGTCATCCCCGCCGTGATGAACCTCCGCTTCGCAATATCTGCCAGCATCTCGTGGAGGTCGAAGAATTTGTCGAGCCACACGTAGGTCGTCAGGTGCAGCGTCCCGTAGAAGAAGGCGTAGAGCCCGAACCTCCGCCGCAATCCGATCAGCCAGTACTGCCGCGTCAGTTTGCGCAGTGGAGTGACCGATAGCGTCACCATGAGGAAGATGAGCGTCCAGTCTCCGGTGGAGTGAGTGATGACCTCAATCGGATTGGCCCCCAGCATCCCGTGAAATCCCTTCCACGCCAGCCGAGCGAGCGGGCCGAGGCACGCAAGAAAGATCACGGGTTTGAGCCAGCGCAGCATGAAGACCAGTGGTCAGTGGGCAGTGATTAGTGGCCAGTAAAGCGTCACGATTTGCCTTTACTGGCCACTGACCACTGCACACTGGTTTTAGAAATTCTTCTTCAGATCCATCCCGTTATACAGACTCGCCACCTGATCGCCGTAGCCGTTGAACATGAGCGTTGGGCGCTTGAGGAATTCTCCGAGGCGGCGTTCCTTGGCTTGGCTCCATCGCGGATGGTCCACGGTCGGATTCACGTTGGAATAGAAGCCGTACTCATTTGGTGTGGCTTCATTCCAGCTATTGATCGGCTGCTTCTCGACAAAGCGGATGCGCACGATGGCCTTCGCGCTCTTGAATCCATACTTCCAGGGGATGACGATGCGGAGCGGCGCTCCGTCCTGGTTGAGAAGATCTTCGCCGTACATGCCGAAGCACAGGAGGGCCAGCGGGTGCATGGCCTCGTCCATGCGCAGGCCCTCGACGTAGGGCCAGTTCAGGACCGGTGCGCGCAGGCCGGGCATCTGCCTGGGATCGTTCAGCGTGGTGAACTCGACAAACTTTGCTTTGCCTTGCGGGTTGACGCGCTTGATCAACTCGCTCAACGAAAAGCCAACCCAGGGTACGACGATCGACCATCCTTCGACGCAGCGGTGGCGGTAGATGCGCTCTTCTGGCGTCGCCATCTTGAGGATGGTGTCTATGTCGAGTTCCTGCTTCTTGTCGACCAGGCCGTCGATCTTTACCTTCCAGGGACGCGTGCGGAAATTCTTGGCCAGTCCGGCGGGTTCGTACTTGTCCGTCGAAAACTCGTAGTAGTTGTTGTAGTTGGTGACGTCTTTATAGGGAGTGATCGTTTCGGTCGTGCTGAACGAACTTTTCTTGATGCCGTCAATCTTGTTGCCGGCCTGGACGATCGTCGTTGGCGAGATGACCTCGCGCAAACCGATTCCCGTCGCCGCGGCCGCGCCTGCAATTGCCGCGCCAGTGAGAAACTTGCGCCGGTTCAAGCAAAGATTTTTCGGAGTGATCTCCGAGGAAGGAATGTCCCCTGCGCGCTTAATGAGCATAAAAACCCCTGCCTGTAATGGTACGCGATTCCGCATCAAACGGATGTCGCGAATAATCCTGTATTCCCCGAATAGGACGCGGAGAACCAGGAAAAGTTACGCGAATACACACCGTTCGCCGAGCGCGTGTACAGCCCGTACTGGAGCGTAGTTTGAGGCAGCGAAGTGATTTTGCTCGTACCATGGACCAGTGAGGATCGCAGGGCCGTAAATTCAGTGCTCGGGAAAGGTTGGTCAATTCAATATGTTTTCACCGCGGTCGATTGGGAGTGTGAGAAGTCCCTACAAGGAGACCCGAGAGATTCCCAAGGGACTGGGAGCGTAGCACGAGGCCGAAGGTGTGCTCGAAATCCTGCCGGAGTTCGAAGCCGGGCTCGCCGACGTCGAAGGCTTCTCTCACCTCTTCGTCATCTGGCTCTTCGATCGCTCCGAAGGATTCGACTTGCTCGCTAGTCCGCCCAGCGATAATCGTCCGCATGGCGTCTTCGCGACGAGATCCCCGAGACGCCCGAATCCCGTTGGCTTGACGGTTGTCGAACTGCTCCGGCGAGAGGGGCCGCGGCTGCACGTCCGCGGAATCGACATGCTTGATGGCACGCCGATTCTGGATATCAAGCCTTACTTGTCATCGGTCGCGCCGGAGGCGTTGCGGCGCGGGTGGCTGGCGGAGGCAGAGGCGCGGAAAGGGCAGTGATGGCAGCACGCCCTTGTTATCGGACTACTTGTCAATCTGGGATTCCAGCCGCACGGCGAGCGTCATTCCATTCCTTCTTCAAGCCCAAATCACTGATCCATTTTTCCAGATAGGAGTGGTCCAACGACTCCCATCGCATTCTTAACAATGAAGCTACATCCTCAATCTGCCTTTGGGACTGGGCGAGGCTTGACCATTCAAGCTTCGAGACGATTACATCTTCGAGACTTGCCACAAAAAGCGAGAGACCCTGCAGGCTCACCGATTGCCGGCGGCTGAACTCTTCCCGGCTGAAGGTACGAGACTTACGGATGAGCAGGTCGATCTTCCAACCTGTTCCTCGGTCAATCACGTTAAATAAAGACTGCCGCTTGTGTGCCTCCAAGGCGGCACTCAAATCAACGTAGTATTCAGCGCTGGATAGACTCTGCACGAATGCCTGCAATTGCGATGGACTGCTGTCGATTACGAGGTCGATGTCCTGGGTCGAGCGCGTGGCGCCGTAGTAGGCAGCAGCGAACGATCCAGAAAGCATATAAGCAATGCCGGCTTGATCGAGCGCCGTTGTGATCCTTCGGAAAACTTCCGATACACTCATCGGAACTGTGTTGGGAGGGGCTCCGGCAGAAATGCCAACCTCAAGAGCTCTCGTGTGACGCGTGTTTCCAGCCAATCCGGATGTTCCCGGCGGATCCGCGCGCTGGCTAATTCTCTAGCAAACAGGCTCATCTCAAGCGCCATGAGGAGGCGCTGTTCTCCTGTCATGGCCCGTTGAGTTTCGATCCGCACGGCTTGCGCCGACACAGTTGTATCGCTGATGGGCACGGCGAAAATGTTAACACGGGCATCTGCGAAATTTCCTGCCAATTCCAAGCGTCGCGGGGTGACGCGCCATCGCTCTAGCCGCCGGCAATGGCGCCGATGATGAGAAAAGCCTCTTTCCCGGACGCGACTGCTTCCGGCAGTGGCGCGTCCGGTGATTCGTGGGACAGATCTTCCTCGCAGGCGAAGAAGCGCAGGAACGCCCGCCGCTCGAACGTAACGTGGTCGCGGATAGTGCCGCGCAGCATGGGATACCGGGCTTCGAGCGCGTCAAGGACAGACCGCTGTGTGATCGGTCCCTCGACCTGAAGCTCGATCTCGCGACCCACGCCCGCCAGTGTTCGCAGATGTTGCGGAAGCTCGACTCGGATCATGTCTTTTAGCTCTATCCCCAGAGGCTAAAGCCCTGTCTATGTTGGGCTTTGGGTGGCACGGCTGGGAGCCGTGCCCCAAAGACCATCTACTAGACGAATCATCGCGTAGCCATTCCAGCAATCACGCTAGCGTCTGCACCTCCACCGACAGCACAGCCGGAAGGTCCCGCACGATCGGATTCCAGCTGTCTCCCGCATCAGCTGAAGCGTATACCTGCCCGCCGGTGGTGCCGAAATAGATACCGCACTTGTCGAGCGAATCCACGGCCATCGCATCACGCAGCACGTCGACGTAGCAATTGCTCTGCGGCAGGCCTTTAGTGCGTGCCTCCCACTCGTTCCCGCCGGTGCGGCTGCGGTAGACACGCAGCTTTCCTTCATGCACGTAGTGCTCGCCGTCGCTCTTGATGGGGACGACATAGATTGTTTCCGGCTCGTGTGCGTGGACGTCAATCACGAAGCCGAAATCCGTGGGCAGGTTTCCGCTGACTTCGTGCCAGTTGTCGCCAGCGTCGTCGCTGCGCATCACGTCCCAGTGCTTCTGCATGAAGAGCACGCCCGGGCGCGTCGGGTTCATCGCGATGTGGTGAACGCAGTGGCCGACCTCGGCGTTCGGGTCCGGGATGTACTGCGAACGCAGCCCGCGGTTGATCGGCTTCCAGTTTTTGCCGCCGTCATCGGTGCGGAAGGCGCCGGCAGCGGAGATGGCGATCCAGATTCGCTGCGGATTGCTGGGATCGAGAATGAGGGTGTGGAGACACATGCCGCCCGCGCCCGGCTGCCACTTCGGGCCGGTGCCATGGCCGCGCAGTCCGGACAACTCCTTCCAGTTCTGCCCGCCATCGGTCGACTTGAAAATGGCCGCGTCTTCCACGCCGGCGTAAACCGTGTCGGCATCGGTGAGCGACGGCTCCAGGTGCCACACCCGCTTGAACTCCCATGGATGCTGTGTTCCGTCATACCACTGATGCGTGGTGAGCGGCTTGCCGGTCTCGGCGGACGTGTCGTAAACAAACTTATTGCTTACGGCCTGCGGAGGACCCGGGGCGGGCGCTTCTCCGGGGGGTGTTCCCGGTTGATGCCACGTTTTGCCACCGTCATCAGAACGCTGGATGACCTGTCCAAACCAGCCGCTCGTCTGCGACGCATACAGGCGATTCGGATCCACGGGTGATCCCTTGAGGTGATACATTTCCCAGCCCGCAAAATGGGGACCGTTGACGTCCCACTTTTCGCGCTTGCCGTCCGACGTAAGAATGAATGCGCCTTTGCGTGTACCTACCAGAACCCTTACCTTGCTCATTCCTTCCTCCTTGCTGAATTATGAACCAACACTACTATTCCCCAAATCTGGGTAAGAAGGGAGTCGAATCCCGCTCTCGCCATCGTCGACGGACTTCGGCGACGACTTGTTCGCGATTCGTCCCCATGTTAGTGATGAGGGCGCAGGGTGCATCCGTCTGCTCATGCCGCGCCCCCCAGATTAACAACTCCAAAAGCACCGGCGCCAGATCGATGCCCTTCTCGGTCAGGCGGTAGTTCACTCGTCGCCCATCGGTTTCTTCTTTTTCGGCGGCGATAATCCCTGAGGCTTCAAGCCTCCGCAGACGGTTCGCCAGAATGTTCGTGGCAATCCCCTCGCCCGACTCCTCGAACTCCTTAAAAGTCCGGTACCCACGAACCATCAAGTCGCGGATGATCAGCAGGGACCAGCGATCTCCGAAGGTCTCGAGCGAGATGCTCACGGGACAGCCCGACCGCGGTTTTGACTTGAGGCTCCCCATACACGTCCGACACGATATCAATATCACTTGCAAAAGGCAAGTTATTGCGACTGAATCGCCGCGTAAGCCCCTTTACTTTGCCCGCTAAAGAAAAACGCAAGAAACGTCTTGACATGGTATATAGTGTTATAGTTAAGTATAACAGTAAGCTAACCGGTAAGCCCCTTTTGGGGAAGAAAATGAACTTCTTTGAGGAGAATCAACATGAAATCCCTTCGTTTAATGCTGCCTGTTGTTCTGATGTCGCTCTCCAGCATGACTTTAGCGCAGTCCGACGCGCATAAGTCGTCTGTGGCTCCTGCGCCGTCCGAGGCGCAGAAGTCGTTCGAAACCATGAAAAACCTGGCGGGAGAGTGGGAAGGCCCCGTCAGCGTCCCCGAGGTGCCGGAAATGTCAGGCGGCAAGCCGATGCACGCCACCATGCGCGTGACCTCGCGGGGACACGTCCTCGTGCACGAGTTCCAGGAAGCAGGAACGCCATTGGATGCGACAAAGTACGACCATCCGGTCACCATGCTTTACCTGGACGGAGAGCAGCTCACGCTGGTTCACTATTGCGACGCGGGGAACCGGCCGCGCATGACCGGTAAGATGTCCCCCGACGGCAAGACGGTCGAGTTCGAGCTCAAGGACATCAGCGGGAGCACGGAGCACCACATGCACCATGGGGTATTTACCATCATCGACGCCAACCATCACACCGAGGATTGGACTTTCATGATGAAGGACAAGCCGATCCACGCGCACTTCGACCTGCACCGGACCAACTAATGGAAAGCTCTAAAGAAGAAACTCTTAAGGAGAATGAAAATGAGATCCCTTCGCTTTATGCTGACCGTTGTTCTGATGTCGCTCTCCACCAAGCTCTTGCCCAGTCTGACGCGCAAAAGTCCTTCGACAAATTGAAAACTCTGGCGGGTAGCTGGGAAGGCAGGTTTGAAGGCAAGCCCTTGCAAGTGTCGCTGCGCGTGACCTCCATGGGTAACGCGCTCATGCATGAGATGAAAGGCGATGGGCCCGAGGATCCGATCACCATGTTTAATGTGGACGGCGAGCGGCTGCTCCTGACCCACTATTGTGACGCCGGAAACCGGCCTCGCATGGTGGGCAAGGTGTCGCCGGATGGGAAGACGGTAGAATTCGAATTTCTCGACGTCAGCGGCAGCACGCAGTACGGACACATGCAGCACGTTGTCTTCAACTTCATTGACTCCGATCACACCGAAAAATGGGAGTTTGCGATGGCGGCCGGCAAAACGGAAGGTGGATTGTTGGACCTGAGGCGCACTAAGTGACGTTCCTGCGGCGGCCATATAGAGTGAGTGACCTCAGGAGGCGCAGCGGTCCAGCGTGCTCGTCATCCCCAGCAGTCGCTCGCGCCTCCCTCGTAGGGGCTATCTGAAAGACATTATGGATCGTGAGTGGAACGACAGTCAGCCGATTTACCGCCAGCTTCGCGACCGGGTGGTCGCGATGATACTCGACGGCGTGCTCAAAGAGGGCGATCCTCTGCCTTCCGTGCGCAATGTCGCGGCCGAATATCGGGTCAATCCGCTCACGGTCCTGAAGGGCTATCAGGAACTGGTGGACGAGGGCCTTGTCGAAACTCGACGAGGCCTCGGCATGTTCATCAATGCCGGTGCGCGCAATTTGTTGCTGCATGGTGAACGGCAGAAGTTTCTTGGCGAAGAATGGCCCAGGGTCTACGCAACCATTCAGCGGCTCGGCCTGAAGCCGGAAGAATTGTTGGAGAACGGCGCGGGCCAGCCGAAGTCGAAAACTAAAAAAGAGGAGGAACGCTGAGACCATGGCATGCATAGAAGCCCGCGGGCTCCGTAAGTCGTTCGGCACAACTATCGCCCTGGACGGCGTCGATCTGCGTGTCGAAGAGGGCCGCATCCTCGGACTTATCGGCCCGAACGGCGCAGGCA
>Ga0066710_100007557_pt1 | contig 10403 bp, 9 predicted proteins | sample GraSoiAngelo_159_FD_79666 | JGI IMG/M metagenome (GOLD analysis project Ga0066710, IMG submission 79666) | Grasslands soil microbial communities from the Angelo Coastal Reserve, California, USA - 14_1009_16_40cm | ecosystem: Environmental > Terrestrial > Soil > Grasslands | place: USA...
TATCGTCTGCAAGGGTTGCAGAGCAACGCAAGTAGAACAGTTATGGAAAGATGGGACGATACGAGATTCTCTTAGAGGTCAAATCTAGAGTGAACATGTCCGAAACAACACGACAACGTTCTCTATGGGTCGCTTCCGATACGTCTTATAGTCTAAATTAGGAACCGTATCCTTTCCTGAAGGCTGAAGTGATCTATGAGTCCACAGGAGGCTTGAAGCGCGGTGCGCATTAGTTCCCTATTCCGACCTGTTCTTGCGAGGACCCTTTTCCCTAGCCAATGATAGAAACTACTCTCCGTCGCAGTGAGCTGCGCAGTTCTCTCTGCTCCTCCTTGAACGAACTCGGCCTGTTTCCGCCGTGCTTTCTCGTAGCTTTTGAGCGTGTTCGCGCTGAAATCGTCCAGCTCAAAGCATCTCTCCATCGTGCTTGATAAAGCCACAGCATCTTGCAAAGCCATGTTCGCGCCTTGGGCCCATGAGGGGTCAAGGGCATGGACAGCATCCCCGAGCAGGGCAGCTCGGTCGACAACCCAGTTTTTCACATTAACCCTCTGAGGGGAGGCATAGGTGATGTCTTCCCATGACCTGAGGCCACCTAGGGAGTCGGAAAGCTCTGGCTCAATACTCGCAATCTCTTTCTTGAATGATTCTAATCCTCGAGCTTTGAAATCCTCTGACCTTCTTCTTGGAAGGTAATAGAAGATGTACGTCGAGTCTCGTGTAGGAAACAAACCCACCATCTTGCCCCGAGCTACATACTGCCTTGCTTCTGCCGAAATTGAGGCTACTGGTCCCGCGAGCGTGAAGAGGAAGTCGTCGGGATATTCCTTGACTTTAGCAGGTATTCGGAGTGCCTGTCTAACCTTCGAGTTCTCCCCGTCGGCCCCGACGACAATTTTCGCGGAGTACTCAACTGAAGAGCCGTTTCTTTCTGCTTTTATGACCCGTCCAAACCGAGTGAGCAATATTTCTCGAAAGAATGTTGAACTGTGGATTGTTCCACCTTTGTTGGAAAATACCTCTCGAAGAACTAGCTCAAGTTCACTCGGTACAACAGTCAGGAGATAGTTGTGAGGATGGTTGAGAATAGAGTAGTCAAATGTTGCCAGTGGGCCTCCGCCTATCTCATGCCAGGTCACGCGAGTGACCTTTGCCCCTATTCTAACAACTTGGTCCAGAAGACCAAGCTTTTGCAGTGTTTCCAGGCCGTTCGGCTGAAGAGTTAGCCCTCTCTTCGACGGCGATACACGCGACCTTGCCTCTAAGACGCATGTTTTTCGGCCGTTGGACGCGAGGGCGCAGCCCAAGGCCAGACCTCCTATTCCAGCACCGACTATTACAACGTCGTAGTCCTCCACCGGGACACCAACCTTCGGAAGTCACTTCCACGACTGTAGGTAAAGAGCTAACAGCCTTTCCCTTTCGCCCCTGCCACCTTTGATATCGTCCTGAAACGCCGGTCCTCGGAGATCTGCCCGCTATTTTGCCTAGCTGAGGCCTGCGAGGCTCAGAACATAATATGATAGACCGGCTATTGCGGCTGCGGCGGGGATCGTGAGGACCCAGGCGTAGACTATTCTGCGGGCCACTCCCCATCTTACCGCCGAGAGCCTTCGGGTCGAGCCAACGCCCATGATCGCTCCGGCTATGGTATGGGTTGTGCTTACAGGGATTCCTAGAGATGCGGTGGCAAAAAGTGTTGAGGCGGCTGCGGTTTCCGCACTGAATCCTCCGAACGGGTGCAACTTTGTGATCTTCATGCCCATTGTGCGAACTATCCTCCATCCCCCGAAATAGGTTCCAAGACCCATAGCGGTTCCCGCCAACAGTATGACGTAGAACGGAACGTAGAACGTCGAACCTAACAGTCCCTGCGCGAAAAGAAGGGCCGCTATGATCCCCATTGTCTTCTGCGCATCATTCGTCCCGTGCCCTAGACTGTAGAGGGCCGCGGATACAAGTTGTAGCCGTCGGAACGCGTGATCGGATGTGGAACGGGAATACCGCATGGCAATCCTCACCGTGAGCAGGACCAGGCCAATTGCGACGAAGAAGCCAATCACGGGAGACAACACTATGAAGTATGCTATCTTGCTGACACCAGCGATCTGGACCACGCCCCACCCTCCCTTCATGACCCCGGCACCGATGAGGCCACCCACCAAGGCGTGGGACGAACTCGTGGGCAGGCCAAACCACCATGTTATGACGTCCCATGCAATAGCACCGGTGAGAACGGCGAGAAGCAACCAGGCGGTGACTATCTTCGGGTCTATGGTTCCCTTCCCGATGGTTGAGGCGACATTGACTCCGAAGGCGAAGGCTGCCGCGAAATTGAAGAACGCGGCCCAGAGCACAGCGACACGGGGAGTAAGAACTCTCGTAGAAACCACGGTAGCAACGGAGTTCGCTGCGTCATGAAACCCGTTCATGAAATCAAAGCCTAGGGCAACAACAATCACCAGGACAACTATCTCAAATGGTACTGCAGTGGACACTTGAGGACCCTCTTTTTCGACTAAGAATACTCTAGGATAATGTCCCTGATCACCTGAACAACATCCTCACATTTGTCAGTAATTGTCTCCATCAGCTCATAGACCTCCTTCATCTTGATAATGGAGATCGCATCGTTTGTCTTGAAAAGGGAAGCGACTGATTCGTTCAGAACAACATCAGCCTCGTTCTCCAATGTATCGACTTCGTTGCATCGAGCCTCGATCTCGGAAGCTTTGATCTTTTGAATGCTTGCGAAGGCGAAGTCTATCTCCCGGACCGACTTCAAGACCAAGTCGGCGAACCGTCTCATCGGCTCTGTTGCCAAATCAACCTCATAGAGGTACAAGCGGTTGACAACGGCGTAGATGTAATCCAAGACATCGTCGTAAAGAGAAGCGAGCTTGCTAATGTCCTCTCTATCGATAGGAGTGATGAAGGTCTTTACAAGACGGTCATAGATTGAATGAACAATTTCGTCTCCGTGATGTTCGATGTCCTTTATCTTGTTCCTTTGGTCCGCCAAATGGTCGAAGTTCTGAATCAGCTCACTGAAGGCTACGGCCCCCGCCAAGACATTCTTCGACTCTTCTTCGAGTAATTGAAAGAAGATTTTCTCTCTAGGAATGAGAAGATCCCTAAGCCCCATGAGACAACGTCTGGGGCGACTGAGTAATTAATCGTCCCACTGATAATACTGATTGCCTATGTAGGTCAGTAGATCACAGTATTCGCCCATTCAGCAGCAGCCACCGAGGAAGAGTCAGGAACTCACAGCTTTGCATCTACGCCCTAGGCACGATTTGAAGAGCTGACCAGCTTTCGAGTTCTCCTCCAAAGGATTGCTCAACTTCTGGGTCAGAGGCGTCATCGCTCTCAGCAATATGGAGAAGCCTCATTGAAACCCTAAGAGGAGGGAGTTTTGAATTCAGTCCATCTCGTCCTTGTGATCGGTTCGGTCAGCACATCGATATCGTACGTGTCGCCAATCTCCCCTGTATCAGGATACAAAGTTCGAAAAAATCCCAGCTCTCGTTGATCTCTCTCGTCTGTTGGACTCATCGTGCTCTTCACGCGATGTCCGAATTGAACCCCCGGCAATAAGTAGATAACTCACCGAGTATATAGCTAGGGTAAACATATACATAGATCAATGGAGAGAGGTTCAGCAAATGACGCATGTTGAACTTCGAAGGCTCCAGATGACTGGGGGAGCGAGCTATACTGTTTCTCTTCCCAAGGACTGGGTAAGGGAACAGGGTCTAAAGGCGGGGGATATAGTGGCGGTTCTTCCGCGGTCTGACTCTTCGCTAACTCTGGTCCCTCACGAGAAGATCCCGGCCACTCAAGGCAAGGGTGCAGAGATTGCGCTTACGCCTACAAAGGATCAGGATAGAGAACAGATCTTGAGAACGGTTGTCGCCCAGTACTTGGCAGGGTATGATATGATCAGGATTAGATTTCCAACGCCGTCAAGGCCCGACCTTCGCACATACCTTAGAGAGGCCGCAAGACGCATGTTCGTAGGGTCCGAGATTATTGAAGAGTCAAAGGATGAGCTGATAATTCAATGCCTTTCAACCTACGGCGACCTTCCGGCACCAAAGGTCATCTCAAGAATGAGCCTTATCGCCAAACTCATGTTGCGTGACGCAGTAGATTCTCTAAAGAATAGAGATATTGCGCTCGCTGAGGAAGTTATCAAAAGAGACGAAGAGGTTGACCGGTTCTACCTGTTCTTGATACGACAACTCACCATGGCTGTCCTGAACAGGAGCCTGATTCTGGAGATCGGACTCGCGGATCCCCGAGATTGCCTAGTTTATCGTGTGGTTTCGAAGAGTCTTGAGAGGATAGCCGATCATGCAACGACAATCGCGAGGATGACCTCTGAAATCGAGTCACCTCTTCCACAGCGACTGGTTGGAGATTTGTCAAAGGTTAGCGACTTGACTAGCTCGGTCTTGGAGGATGCGTTGAAGTCCTTGACGAAAGTCGACGGAACAGTGGCGAACACTTCAATCATATCTGCTCAGAGAGTTGAGAAGGACGCTGAGGGTGTGATGGACAAGCTCTTTGACTTTCGTCTCAACCAAAAGACTGTCGTCGCTGTAAGATTGGCCCTCGAGAGCATGAAACGCATCTCTGAGTATGGAGAGGATGTTGCAGAGATGACCATAAACCTGACAGCTAGGAGAAGGGAACTCTACTAACAGCTCGCTAATAGTTTCTGTTGAAAGAACTCGATTTCATATTTTTTTGCTTTCACATCGCGCGAACTTTGGAAATAGACCTTATACGGGATTTCTAACAGCGCATCGCTTCATCAATCGGAAAGAAGACCGTTGGTTGGTTAGATGGAATACAAGTATACTGTATTGACGAACACGACTATCGGGGCGTTTATGTCCCAGCTTGACGGGAACATCGTCCTCATCGCCCTGCCAACGATTACTCGAACATTGCATGCCTCCGCTTTCGAAGCTCTCTGGGTGCTGATGGGCTACATTCTCATGACCGCTGTGTTGCTACTTTTGTTCGGCCGACTGGCTGACATGTACGGCAAGGTGCGTCTCTACAACCTCGGCTTCGCCGTATTCACGATAGGGTCCGGGCTCTGCAGCCTCTCGATCAGCGGCACAATGCTGGTCTTCTTCCGTCTCGTGCAAGGAGTAGGAGCCGCGCTCATATGGGCCAACAACGCAGCCATCCTGACAGATGCGTTTCCTCCAAACGAGCGGGGACGCGCGATCGGAGTCAACCTTGTGGCTGGCATAAGTGGATCCGTCATCGGCCTCATACTAGGTGGAGTCCTGACTGTGGCCTTGGGCTGGCAGTCAATTTTCTGGATAAACCTGCCCATCGGGATCTTCGCAACAATCTGGGCCCACAAGAAACTCCGAGAACTTGGAACTGTCAAACACGAAAGAATTGATCTGCCAGGGAACTTGCTGTTCGCAGGAGGATTATCCACCTTCCTCATCGGGCTAACCCTTGGAGCTCTCTCAGGATACACTGCTCTCGACTTAGGAATGATGGTCGCAGGCTTGGTCGCGCTGGCCGGATTTGGCTACCTGGAGCTGAAAACTCAGACTCCGTTGATGGACTTGAAACTATTCAAGATTAGACCATTTACCGCAGGAATATTCAGCAACTTTCTCGCCTCGATCTCAAGAAGCGGAATCTCTCTCGTGCTGACAATCTTCTTCCAAGGAGCACTCCTCTATGATGCCTTGAAGGCGGGCATTCTACTCATACCGTTCGCAGTGGCCTTCGTCACCGTAGGGCCCCTGAGTGGATTTCTCTCTGACAAGTACGGTGCCAGAGGTTTTACCACAGGAGGCCTCTTGATATCGGCTGGTGCACTCTTCGGTTTCGCCGCGGTCCCTGGAGATGTCTCCTACAACATCCTTGCGTTGCTCATGGTTGTTAGTGGTGCAGGCGGCGGAATGTTTGTCGCACCAAACATAAGTTCGATCATGAACGCGACACCAGTAACTAGGAGAGGGGTCGCTTCAGGAATGTCGGCTACACTTGTCACCACGGGAGCCCTTCTTAGCCTCGCGATAGTGTTCGTTGTATTAGCGACAAACATCCCTTTGAACGTTCTCCAGGCGGTCTTTGCTGGCGAAACTCCCTCTGGTTCCAATGCGTCTAACATTGCTCTGTTCGTGAGTCCCATGCATACCACCTTCCTGATCATGGGGATCATGAGCCTGATCGCGGTGGTTCCTTCAGCATTGAGAGGCCAAAAGTTCGAAGGAGTTCCCGAATCAAAAACCGTCAGGGCGGAGCCAGTAAGATAATTCTCAATACTGCAAGTGCTTCCTTCCCTTCAACGGGGAACACGGTACGGCACCGCTTCTATAAGGAAGGCTTCAGGTAACGTCATCCTTGGAGTTTTCCTTGCACGGTCCCTCCACGGTGATTTCTTGGCCTTCGTTCGTTCGCCTGGCCGCAGGGTTAAGACTTCCTTTCTGGCTTTGGGCGATTATCATCGGGTTCGTTCCCACTAGGCTACTAGCCACTCTCGACTACCTCATCGTTCCCCCCGCTGGGCTAGGAGGCTACTTGCTAGACACCGCCCTAGTCCTATCATTTTTCCTAGTCTACTTCGTCTACGCCATCCATTTCATCTCGAACAGAATGGAACGATTAAACGACTATGTCAAACAAATGAGCCCTAACATGCCGGGAGATGGCCTTAGAATACCGTTCCGGCTCGGGAATGTTTTTGTAGTTTGGGTGATACTTCTGGTCGCTATCACTTTTCTCTTCGGCTTCCCAAGCCCTACGGCAGTCTTCTCGGAACATATCACGGTCATCGCATACTTCTTTCTGATACTAGCCTCCTTTCTATGGGTCTACGGCTACTCGATGTACGCCATTCACCGGGCCGGCAAACTACCGCTGCGGCTCAAACCTTTCACCGAAGACAGAACCCTAGGCTTGAAGCCGTTCGGAACCACCTCGCTAAGATTGGCCAGTGTCTACGCGTTCTTCCCGGTTACGCTGACTTTCCTAGAGCTGGTAACTGTTGACGTGGAGATCTCCGGAGGAATAACCATCATTTTTTCTCCCATCAGGCTTACCGACATCATTTTCAGCGCGGGGCTAATCCTCGCCGGAATCGCGCTTTTCTTTCTGCCCCTCCTCAGCATCCGGAGGAGGCTTCAGGAAGCCAAGCATGAGGAGCAAAGCTGGGTAACGCCCCAATACACAGCAATCATCACGAGGCTCAAGGAGCAAATCTCGAAGATGCCAAGAGAGGATAGTGCGAACCAGACGCAGGCGTTGGCCGATGAGCTCACAATGGTCCGTCAGATACAGCAAGATATACAGAAAATCCAATCCTGGCCCTTTGACCTCGGCGTCGTCAGCAGGCTTGCAACAGTGCTCGTCATTCCTCCCATCCTTGGCGTACTTGCCAGAATCCTAATCCTTGTCTTCCTTCATCTGTAAAAACTGTCACTCACAATTAGTTATTCGACCCCATATCACTTGAGTGGACGCTAGGCGGCCTCTTTCTCTGAAGACGAGGGCTAGGTTGTGAAATGTTCGTGAGGGTGTTCGTGAGGGTCGACTACAGGGACCGGCGTTACGACCAGCCTTCGCAGACCTCCGATCCTAGATTTGACCGAGGCTTCCAGTTCAGTGGCGACGTCGTGAGCCTCATTCAACGTCATGTTCCCTTCAACTTCTACTTCGAGCGCTCCTACTATGAATGGGCCGGCTCTCCGCAGCCTCAGGTCTCTTATTCCCCTAACATCGGTGTGCGATCTTATCAGACGTTCTATTTCGCGAGAGAGTTCTGGCTCGTGGAACTCATCTAGGAGGACTAGGGAGGACTCTCTTAGCGCCACGTAGGCGACCGTGAGAATGTAGACTGCTACCAGCATTCCTCCGATCGCGTCCGCGAAGTGAATTCCAAATGACGCGACGAGCACGCTGGCGAAGGCTACGAACGATGAGGATGCATCTTTTATTGAATTTCTCGCGTCAAGTTTCAGAGACGTTATGTTGTACTTGTTGGCTACTCTGCGCATCTGGAGGGCACGGTAGAGGGAGCCCAAGCCTGCGGCTAGAAGAACAACTAGAGCCAGAAGAGGGAGCCTAAGGGGTACGGGATTCTGGAGCGCTCGATAGGATCGGAGGAAAATGTAGCCTGAGACTGCTACAAGAACAATCGCGGTGATAAGCGCCGTAAAGCTCTCGACTTTGTAGTAGCCGAATTGGAACCTGCGAGTGGGCTTACGGCGTGAGATGCGGAGACCGGCCCAGACAAAGAAGCTTACTACGGCGTCGGAGATGGAGTCTATGCCATCCGCGAGGAGGGAGACGCTTCCACTGACCAGGCTGAATGCGATCTCAGCAATACCAAGACCCAACAGGGTCCATACGGAGACCTTTGCAATCTGTTCTCCTTCCTGGAAACCGCGGGTTTCATCATCCACCCCCCGACCGCTTACCCTCACTTCACTCTTGCCGTAATTCGCTTGTGGGTGTATGTTGATTTAGGTTTGGACTAGCGCCGAACGTTCTAGGTTTGTTTCCAGTCTACCACAGTCCAAGACTGTCTGATAGAGACAAATTTAGTGGGAAAAATGAGAGTTCAAGAGACGAAGGGCAAATCCTCCAAATTGCCCGCCTGACGAATGGCTAACCATATGGGAAGCCGTGTTGGTTACTATTAATTATTCGAGCCTTGTCATGCATTGGCTATGGTCTTGGTCGCGAGAGACATTGTCGAGAAGGAGTTTCTTTCTCTTTCACGAGAGACAACCGCACTAGAAGCGGCTCGACAGATGAAGGCAAAGAGACATGGGTTCGCCATAATCACATCCGCCACTGGCGGTCCAGAGGGGATTGTTACCGAGTGGGATTACCTCTCCAAAATAGTGGCTGAGGGAAAAGATCCTTCACACGTGAAACTGGGCGATATCATGACGAGCGATCTGGTCTCCGTGGATTCCAACGTGGGGCTGGATCAGGTTGCGGAACTAATGGCACACAAAGGGATTCGGAGAGTTCTAGTCCTGAAGGACCATAGAGTAATCGGTGTCATCACCGCGAGCAGTATGCTCTCCAGATTGAAAGAGTATGTTGACCAGGTTTCGTCCACCATCGCGAGGCTCCAGTCGCCAATGATGTAGAAACCGCCCTGCTCGGGTAGAACAACTGAGATACGGAGTCTCCCGCGTTAGGATGCTTCTACCTGGACATCGTCGTAGTCCTGCTTCAGCGTCTCGATGAGCCGCTCGACCTCGTATGGTTTGGTAGTCGCCCTCGGCCTGACGAGGAGAATCCGTTTTGTGACGGTCACTTCGCTGACCTCAGCTATGAACTTCAGTTCCTTGAGGGCCACCTTCCTCATCGTATTGTCCATATTTGCGTGGACCAAGTGAACGTCCCCTGTTGATCTGCGTGCTCGTGCCAGGCTAAGTTCCGATTGTAACACCATATGGCTTTTTGCATGCACTGTCTGTTGGAGGGCAACTCTTCAGGTCTCGTGGAGCTTGGATGCGGAAGAAGTCTAGAAACCGCCTCTCAGGGTTACGGTCGTGAGAGTTCTACGGACTAGCTAGACCACTTCGTTCTCTTTGGAGACTATTGACCTAGAAAGTATAAGGTGTTAGATGAGATGTCAGTTCTGATGGCCGGTGATTGATCCCTGGGAAGTCGTCATGATTGGAGCGGTTGTCCTTATCTTGCTGATGTGGGGCCCTCAGAAGATCCCGGAGCTGGCTAAGTCTTTGGGTCAGGCAAAACACGAACTTGAGAGGGCCGGCAAAGGAGACCACGAGGATCGCCAGAGGAAATAGCCAAGCTAGCACCCTCCCTTTGGGGTCCTTCTCAGGGTAATGTTTAACACGGGAATTTGGCCAGTTCTACTCTGATCTCCTATGGCCCAGATGCTCCAGTTCAATGGACACGGGGAGCTGGCAGCGGAGATTCTGCGGCTGAAGAAGGAGAGAAACGCGGTCATTCTAGCACACAACTACCAGGTCCCCGAGGTCCAGGATATCGCGGACTTCGTAGGCGACTCGCTAGGCCTCTCACAAGCTGCCGCCAGGACACCTGCGGACGTGATTGTTTTCTGTGGGGTACATTTCATGGCAGAGACCGCATCGATAATCTCGCCAAAGAAAACGGTTCTATTGCCTGATCTCGGCGCTGGCTGTTCGTTGGCGGCGACGATTGATGGGGAGAAGTTGCGGGCTTGGAAAAACGAGCATCCGAATTCTGCCGTTGTGTCTTACATTAACACGACTGCGGAGGTTAAGGCTGAGAGCGATTATGTCTGTACCTCTGGTAACGCGGTGAAGGTTGTCAACAGTATTCCTAGGGATCGAGAAATTCTCTTTCTTCCGGATTTGTTCTTGGGGGCGTTTGTGAAGGAGAGGACA
>Ga0066710_100007558_pt1 | contig 10403 bp, 8 predicted proteins | sample GraSoiAngelo_159_FD_79666 | JGI IMG/M metagenome (GOLD analysis project Ga0066710, IMG submission 79666) | Grasslands soil microbial communities from the Angelo Coastal Reserve, California, USA - 14_1009_16_40cm | ecosystem: Environmental > Terrestrial > Soil > Grasslands | place: USA...
TGGATTCGTATGGTGGCGGTGAACAGGTTGACAGGACACTCGCGAGGGTTCTTTTCGGTATATACGCTGCCTCCGAACCAGGCTGCTTCCGTGGCGTCGCAGAAGAAGATTAACACTCAGCTCAACCAAGTGCCACTGCGCCGTGATGTACCCGAATTGATCTTGGCGAAGTCGCGCAGTTTGCTATCGGATTGCAACGATGCAATACGTGAGAGCCTTCGGAGAGCGGCAGAGGGCTGTCAGCTGTTGACGGCTGTAGCCGCCGAGACTCCCGAGATTGAATCTGGCTCAGTTGACTTGGTCGTGACTTCACCGCCTTTCCTCGACATAGTCGATTACGCCGGCGACAACTGGTTGCGCTGCTGGTTCTGTGGAATCGATGCGGCGGCGGTGCGCCTTACGATCCTTCGAAAGGTTGAGGAATGGCGGCTTGCGATGACCGGCGTATTTCACGAGCTGGCGCGTGTTCTCAAACCAAATGGCTATCTGGCTTTTGAAGTCGGAGAACTGCGAGGTGGCCGAGTGCGCTTGGAGGAACACGTGATTCCGTGCGGATTGGCCGCTGGCCTCGAACCGATGTTGGTACTAATTAATGATCAAAAATTCACCAAAACGGCGAACTGCTGGGGAGTCGCCAACAACGCGAGAGGAACAAACACCAATCGAGTCGTCCTGTTTCGGAGACCGGCAAGGGGATCGCTATGAAGGTCTGATTGTCGGCTGCCAATCCGCGGACGCCGGTCGACGCCGCCAAGACAGCCCGAAGTCACCGTGAAAACGTCAGAACACGATTCATGAGCTCAACTCCATCCGGGCGTACCCGCTGAATCACTACCAGCCGCGGGCTGCGCGGGTGGCGCGGGGCGGGCGCCCGGTCTGGTAGGGATTCAGCGAAGAGCGGCCACTAGTCCATCGCCAGCGGACGCCAAGATTGTAAGGCGGCGAGGTGACGATGGCCGACACGACCGAGGCGTCGAGCGCGCGAAGCACTTCCAGACAGTCGGCGTGGTAGAAACGCAGCGTGCCGTGGCCGGTGTGAAGTTCGGTATGAGGTTTGGGAAGCGGTGCCGACTTCCACGCAAGGGGCATCAGCGCAGACAGTCCGGCAGGATCGGGAGCCGTGTCAAGACGCGGTTACGACGCTTTCGCGGTCGGCATCGGGACCATCGCGCCGTGACGAGCGGGCGCCAGCGTGTGGTTGCGGCGGTGCGTCTGGTGCAGGCACCCCGGTCCCTTTTCTTCGACGTAGACGATCTCCCGATTCGTCGCCACCTCGCGGTAGCGACCCGTGACGCATCCACACCCTAGCGTCGTGAAGCCAAGCAGGCGAACGAGACTCATCATGACTGTCCCCCCGGCGACGAATGGTCGAGCAAGTTTCGTACCGCAGAGCTGACGCCAGCGGGGCTCTCGCGCGTCCGATGGTCGCCGCGTTTTTCTTAAGGATCTCACGAGGGCGGAACGCGCGCCGAACGTGCGGCAGCACGCGCGTGTGTCAAATTCTGTCTCGCTGTTGAATCGTTGACACCAATCGCTTGGATCAGATTGTCGCGTCGTCTCGCAACGTCTCGAAGCGTTCGAGATCGCTGCGCCGCAGCTGCGCCGCGCGGCGTCGCGCGGTGCCGATGTGGAGCGCGAGCAGCAAGTGCAGCAAGCCGGCGACGACGAGCTCCGGCGTAGTGCCGCCGAGCGCCATCGGAAGGTAGTTCAACGCCGTCGCCATCAGAAACACGCCGGAAAACAGGCCGTCCCCGCCGCGGCCGGGGAAGCGCTGGCCGAACGTCATCGCGGTGTGTTCCCAGCCGCCCGTCGGCTCGTGGAAGACCTGGATGTAGCGTCCGATGCGCTCGACGTTGACGTGCAGCGCGTAGATCGCTTCGAACCCGCCGGTCAGGACGAGGAGCGGGAGCAGGACCGCGATCGGGTACGCAATCGCGGCGGTCGTGGCGATAGCGACGGCCGCCCAGGCCGCCAGCGTCGCGGGCAGCAGGACCATCCGGACGGTGCCGCGCTCCCGGATGGTCGCGCGCAGCGCCGCGTACTCTTCCTGCTGACGGAAAGTGTCCGACTGACGCGAATCGTCCATCAGAAATTGGCGGTGCCGAAAATATCACAGCGCGGGCCGCGGCGATTCATGCGCCAGGCGCGAGCGGCCGAAATACAGAATTGTTCGTCATGTCCTTTCGTGCTCGAACCTCTTCGGTCGCGCCGGCGCCAACACGCGGCGTCCGTGCGAGTTTCCCTAAGCTCTGCGACGCGCGTCCTATATAGTAGTGGTGGCATTTGTCTTGTATAGTCGCGGTCGCGGAGAAGCACTCGGACGGCGGCGCGGGAGGCGAACGCTCGAGGTTGATAACTCGTTGCAGCAGCGGGGGTTTACTGCTAGACTCCATGGCGTTCCCTAAAATCTCCATTCGGTTGCGCCCAGCAAGCCGTTTGGCCGTCAGCGGAGGCTACGTGCATCGGATCCGTTCCGTGTTTCCTCGTCTCATGCTGTTGGTGCTGGGCCTGGGCATCTGTCTGCCCGCGACCTCGGACGCGGCCACTCGCAAGGCTGCCAAACACACTGCGGCTTCCACAAAGCGGAAGCCGGCGTACTCGGCCCACGCGTCGAACGCCCGCAAGGCCCGGCTGGCCCGGGCGCGCGCGGTCGCCCGTGCGCGTGAAGAGGCCCGCCTCCGCGCGCTGCAGGAGGCGATGACGCCGCGCTTCAAGCTGGACGCCAGCGGAAGCAGCATCCCCGACATCCGCGCGGCCGCCGCGATCGTCTTCAACCCGGAAACGGGGCAGATTCTTTACGAAGAGAACTCACAGGACAAGCGGTCCATTGCGAGCATCACGAAGGTGATGACCGCGCTGGTCTACCTGGAGGACAACCCGGACCTGACCGCCGACGTCACGGTTCAGCGCAGCGACGCCTACGCCGCCTCGACCACGTACCTCAAGGCGAACGACCGCGTGACGGCGGGCGAGCTGCTGCACCTGCTGCTGATCGCGTCCGACAACGCGGCGGCGCGCGCGCTCGCGCGAACGTCGCACGGCGGGATGGGCCCCTTCGTCGAGCGCATGAACGAAAAGGCGCTCGAGCTTGGGCTGCAGAGCACGAGCTTCGCGGACCCGTCGGGTCTGAATCCGGACAATGTGTCCTCGGCATACGATCTGTCACGGATGATCACCTTCGCGGCGAGCGACGAGCGGATCGCGTCCATCATGCGGACGCCGGCCTACACCGTCACGACGAGCCGCCGCCAGATCCCGATTCACAGCACGAATCACCTGCTGCTCAGCGGCGACGTCGCCGAGAACGTCATGGGCGGGAAGACCGGCTTCATCCGCAGCGCCGGCTACTGCCTGGCGACGCTCCTTCGTCTCCCTCAGGGCAACTCGGTCGCCGTCGTCGTCCTCGGCGCGCAGTCGAACACGGGGCGCTTCTGGGAAACGCGCCATCTGTTCAACTGGCTGTCGCAGAAAGCCGGCGATTTGATCGGGAAGCAGGATAAGCAATAAAGGTAGAAGGCAGAAGGTAGAAGGTAGAAGCCGGGCGCGATCAAGCGACCCGGCCTTTGTTTGTACGCGAGCGTTTCTCTGCCTTCTGCCTTCTGCCTTCTGCCTTCTGCCTTCTGCCTTCTGCCTTCTGCCTTACTTGTAGCCCCGCTGCACCGCGGCAGCGTCGAGAGGCAACGTCGCGATCGTGTCCACCACGGGCATGACGGATCGTTGCGCGTGGCGCGCGTCGTACGCTTTGAGATAACGGTGGCACACGTCGCAGGCGTAGAGCCGATAGAGGCCGTCGCGAGTCGCGAATGAGGTGATGCGCGAGCGGTCGGCGTTCGCGCAGAACGGACACGCGAGCTGGTGATAGCGCCACCGCGCGGTGCAGCGCCCGCAGATCAACAGGCGTTCAGCGGCGGGCGTGATGAGGGAGAAGTCGGGCTCGCCGCCGCACAGCGGACACACCCCGCGGGTCCAGTTCTGAAAGACCGTGCGCGCCATGATGGCGTCGGCACAGCGCGAGAGGAACGGCCGCATCGCGAGCTGCAGCAGCGGTTCGAGGCCGGCCGCTTCCGGCGTCGCATCCGCCGCACCCGGGCGCCCCGATTCGTACCAGCTTCGAATGACGGCCGGCAGCTGCGCCGAGTCGCGCGTGAGCGTCTCGACGCGGCGGTAGTCCTCGGGCTCGATCGCCTCGTGCGCGCGCATCGCATCCGCCGTCGCGCGGACGAGGAACCGGGCGTCGCTCCAGTCGATCGGGACGTCTTCGAAGCGGAGGATTGGCTTGCCGCCCGCGAGCGCGGCATCCAGCGCCGCGCCTTCGAGGTTGATCGAAGGGAGCGGCACGCGCGACTGCACGCGCCGCTGGAGCTGCAGCAGCGCGATCTGCAGATCGATCGCCGACGCCAGGTCGGGTTGGTCGTCCTTGAGGCGCCGCAGTTCGACGATCTCCCGCGGTTCGGCCCGCTGCGGGGGACCCGGGCGGTTCACGAGCGAATTGTATCAAGAAGCGTACGAAGAAAAGGGCCGGGCAACGCCCGGCCCCTTCCGTCTTCCTTCTTCCGTCTTCCGTCTTTTATCGTCCTAGAACGACCACCGCCCGCCGATGTTGATCTGGCGCGGACCCTGAATCGTGCCCGGCGTTTCGAACGGAAGCGAAACCGACCCTGTCTGCGTCGTCACGGACGTCGACGGCGCGCGCGTCAGGACGCTGATCACCCCGCCGCGGTTCGTCAAGTTCAGGATCTGTCCGTAGATCCCGATGCGGTTGTTCCCGGCGAAGGTGAACGTCTTCTCCAGCTGGAGGTCGAATTGCACCTCGTTGGGCAGCCGGCGCGAACCGCGCGGCTCGAGCAGCGGCCGCCGGTATGCGGACGAGAGTCCGGTCGTATTCAGCGTCGAGGACGAGAACTGCTGGAACGGGGTGTAGTTCCGCCCGCTCGCGACGAACAGATACGGGTTCAGCGACACGTCGATGACCGGGATCTGATACGACGCGAGCACTTTGAACTCGTGCCGGCGATCGTTCGTCAGATTCCCCTCGGCATTGACGAGGGCGAGGTTCGGGGTCTCGAACTGACGCGTGGCGACCTGCGCCCCGGACGTGTTGTCGACATTGCCCGTGGCCTTCGACAAGACGTACGAGATCTGCGATTGCCACCGGTCCGAGAGCCGCTTGCTCAGGACCACGAACAGCGCCTTGTACTTCCGGAACGGATCGGCGGTCCCTATCAGACCGCCGCCCGGATCCCGGTACTGAAAGCCGGCGACGTTCTGGATGACGTAGTTCTGGTTGGACGTCGTGCGGTTCACCCACCGGTACAGCGTCATCGGCGCGTTCGTCACCGAGTTGGTCACCGTCACCGGCGTCCAGCGCGCGTCCGGCGCGACCGAGTTCACGAAGTTCTTGTTCTCGCGGTAGACGCCGGTCACCGAGAGCCGCATGTTCCCCATGAGCACCCGTTCGAAGGCGGCGGTGGTTTCATCGACGCGCGGGTGCTTGATGCCGCTCGCGACCTTATAGAGCACCGCGGGGGTGTCGTCGACGATGGGCCCCAGCGAATAGTCCGGGTTGAACGCGTACGTGATGTAGTCGCTGACGCCCGGGACGGCGCGCGTGAACAACTGTGTCTGCGCCCCCTCGTAGTACCAGCCGTACGAGCCCCGCAGCACGGTCTTGTTGTCCCCGCCGACGTCGATCGCCACGCCGAGGCGCGGCGCCCAGTTGGCGCTGCTGTACACCTTGCCCACGCTGGGGGTGCCGTCGCCGTAGCCCTGGATCATGTCGCCGCGGACCCCGGCGTTCACCGTCACGCGGTTGTTCGCGTGCCACGAATCCTGCGCGAACACCGATTGCCGGAGGTTGTGCGCCGAGATGTCGTAGCCGTAGCTGTACGCGTAATACGGCTGGTTCGGGCCGTATTCGTAGAACACGACGCCGTTGTTGTAGCCGTAGCGGTCGCGCGTGCGGCTGCGCTCGAACTCCGCCCCGAACTTCAGGTCGTGGCGGCCGAACTTGTCGGCGTAGTGCGTCACGCTCGCGTTCACCTGATGGCGGCCGCGGTCGCCGTAGTAGAACCAGCCCTGCGATCCGGTGACGAGACCGGTGTCGACGTTGACGTGCTTCGACACCTTCGTCTCCGGATTCAGGTCGTAGAAGCCCCACCAGCCCGTGTACTTCACCTCGGCGAACGTGCTCGAGTTGAAGAGGTGACGGTACTGGGTGAGCCACACGTACTCCGGCGCGTCCTCGCGGTTCGTCAGCGAATCGTTCGCGATGAGCGACGAGACGCCGGGACGTCCGATGACGTTGTAGGCGTCGTACTGCAGGTGGCCGGTGAAATTGTTGTTCGCGTCCGGCTGCCACGTGAGCTTGAAGTTGAGGCGCGGGCTCACCTCGTGACGCCGCGTGACCGGGCCGCTCGGATCGGTCTCGAGCAGGAACCGCTGCGCGCTCGCGAAGAAGAACAGCTTGTTCGGCACGATCGGCCCGCCGATCTGCGTCGTGAGGTCGGCGTAGTTCTTCGTCTTCGCCGGATCCGCGAGGTTCGGGTTTTTCGCGGCGATGTCGGCCGGGACATTCCTGGAGGCCAGGCTGCTCTTCGAGCCCAGGAAATCGAACAGCCCCGAGAGGCGATTGCCGCCGGACTTCGTGATCGTGTTGATCACCGCGCCCGTGAAGCCGCCGTATTCCGCGGGGGCGCCGAGCCCCTGCGCCTGGACTTCTTCGACGATGTTGTAGTTGTAGAACGTCCATGCGGTGCCGCCGGACGGATCGCGCGTGTCGACGCCGTCGATCAGCAGCGCGTTGCCCGAGCTGCCTTCGCCGCCGTACGCCGACTGATTGTTGACGCCCGGCAGATAGTTGAGCAGCCCCGTCGCCGCGTTCAGGCGGCTGATCGGCGCGGAGTACAGCAGCGTCTGCGAGACGGTGTTCTCCGTGGCGCTGCTGCTGACGTCCACCAGCGGCGACTCGCCGACGACCGTAATGTTCTCGGATCGGCCGGCGACGCTGAGCGCGAGATCCATCGTCAGCGTCTTCCCCGGCGTGATGTCGAGATTCTTCTGCCCGGTGGGGCCGAAGCCGGAGAGATCCGCTGCGATGTCGTACGAGCCCGGCTCCAGCGCCGGGAAGCGATAGACGCCGTTGGCGTCGGTGACCTGGGTCTGGGCGCCCATCTTGCCGGTCAAGGTGACTGTTACACCCGGCAGGACCGCCCCCTGCTGATCCTTGATGGTGCCGGTGATCGACCCCGTCAAAGTCTGCGCGAAAGCGGGCGCCGCGACGAACGCTGCGAGCAGCAGCGCCGCGGCCGTCCTGAACCATCGTGGCATGCGTGTTCTCCTCGTTCCTTGGTTGTCACTCACGCGATATTCGTTCAGCGAATCGGCGATTTGACCGGCTTGCGGTCGTGATTCACCGACCAGATGGTGAAGCCGGCGCCGACGGCCATCAGCGTGATCGCGACCGCGCCGCGTTTCGAGTGCAGGAAACTGCCCGACTCCGCGCCGCCCGCGGGCTCCTGTCGATCGAGTCGGGCCTGGGTCGTGCCGGCTTTTTCGAGAAGGCTCTGCGTCGCCGCCGACAACCGCGTCAGCGACGGGGCCGCGCTTCCGCCTCCGGGCCCGGCGGCAAAGCAGGGCGTCACTCCGCCTATCCCTGCGCTCGCGACGAGCGCGCCGGCGGCCATTCGGGTGAAGTACCGTCTCACGTGCACCTCCTCCTTCTGCTCTCGAGCGATGAAATGGAGAGAGAGGGTAACGCGCGCGAGGCAGCAAGCGCGATGCCGCGGATGACACGCGCGGCCGGCCCGCCTAAGTTCACATGCTAGAATGACTAACCGTCGCTTCGCTCGGTGCCGCGCGTCCCAGGAATCCAATTAGTTGAATTGAAGAAGAATCGATCTGGATCGCACCCGCTGTCTTCGGCATCGGGCGTTTCCTCAACCGCGCGTCGCCGCACTCTGGTTCTCGCGATCGTCCTGATCGCCGGAGCGGCGCTTTGGGCGGTGCTCGCGCGGCCGCGGCACGTCAGATCGGGCTCGATCGATTTCGGATCGCTGCCGCGCGGCGTTGACCGCGGCGCGCTGAACCTCGTCGTCATCACGCTGGACACGACGCGCGCCGATCGGATTGGCGCGTACGGCTACCCGAACGCGGGCACGCCCGCCTTCGATCGGCTCGCGGACGAAGGGGTCCTCTTCGAGCACGCGAGCACCGCCGCGCCGCTCACGCTGCCGGCGCACTCCACGATCTTCACCGGCCGGTTTCCGCCCGAGCATGGCGTCCGCGACAACGGCGGGTTTTATTTGAACGAGAGCGAGCAGACGCTCGCCGAGACGCTGAAGGGGCGCGGGTATGCGACGGCGGGATTCGTCGCCGCGTACGTGCTGGACCGCAAGTGGGGCATCAACCAGGGGTTCGACACGTACTTCGACAACTTCGATCTGTCGAAGTACCGCGCGATTTCAATGGGCGCGATCCAGCGTCCCGGAAACGAGGTCGTCGACCGCGCGTTGCCGTGGATTCAGGAGCACGACGCGGCGCCGTTCTTCGCGTGGATTCACCTCTATGACGCGCACACGCCGTACGAGCCGCCGGAGCCGTACCGCGGGCGCTATCCGAATCAACCGTATCAGGGTGAGATTGCGTTCGCCGACGCGCAGGTCGGGCGCGTCGTGCAGTCGCTCGAGACGCGCGGTCTGCTCGACCGCACCGTCATCGTGGTGATCGGCGATCACGGTGAGAGCCTCGACGAGCACGGCGAAGCGCAGCACGGCTTCTTCATCTACGAGAGCACGATGCGCGTGCCGCTCGTCGTGCACGCGCCGTTTTCGTCGATGCATCACCGCCGCGTGGCCGACCCGGTGCGGTCCGTTGACGTCATGCCGACCGTCCTCGATCTGCTCGGCGTGCCGAAGCCCGGCGTGACGATGGACGGCGAGAGTCTCGCGCCGCTGATGGCCGGGGCGCGAAGCGAGCTCGGGCTGGAAGCCTACGGCGAGGCCGTGTACCCGCTGCACCATTTCGGGTGGAGCGATCTGCGCGCGCTGCGTCAGGGACGCTACAAGTTGATTGCGGCGCCGCGACCCGAGCTGTACGACCTGCAGGAGGATCCCGCGGAGCAGAAGAACATTTTCGGGGATCGGCGGCCGCTCGGCGATCGGATGCTGGGACGTCTCGGCGAAATGGAGTCGCGGTTCGAGAAGGCTGGCGCTTCGAAGGGCCAGGCCAGCGAGGTCGATCCCGATGCTCGCGCGCGGCTCGCGGCGCTCGGCTACGTCGGATCGTTCGTCGCGACCGTCGGCCCGGACCAGTCGCGCGCCGGACTCGCGGATCCCAAGGACAAGGTTCGCCTCTTCAACCTGATCACGCACGCGCGGGACCTGACGAAGAGCGAGAACTCGTTCGCCGCGGTCGTTGGTTTGCTCGACGACGTCCTGCGGGAGGACCCGAAGGTCATCGATGCGTGGTTCATGCTCGGGAACACGTACGCGAAAGCGGGGAAGCACGAGCGGGCGATCGAGTATTTCAAGAACGCGCTCGCCCTGAAGCCGGACGACGACATGGCGGTCATCAACATGGCGAACGCCTACCGGCGGCTCGGGCGCGACGACGACGCGCTCGTCGGCTACCGGCGGTTTCTCGACCTCGACCCGAAGAACGCGCAGGTGCGCTACGAGATCGCGCAGATTCTGATCGACCGCGCGCAGTACGCCGGGGCGCGCGCCGAGCTGCAGCGGGCGCTCGAGCTGCAACCGTCGATGGCGGCGGCGCGGAACGCGCTCGGGGTCGTTGCGCTGAAACAAGGCGATCTGCGCGATGCGGAGGCCGAGATCCAGCGCGCGCTGAACGAGAAGCCCGACGTCGCGCTCGCGCATTTCAACCTCGCGCTGCTGGCCGAACAACGAGGCGATCTCCGCGCCGCGGCCGCCGAGTACCAGCGCGAGCTGGAGCTGCACGCGCAGAATTTCAAGGCCGCGTTCAATCTGGGCAAGCTGTACGAGCGCATGGGGGACGCGGCGTCGCAGGAGGCGGCCTACCGCTCCGCGATCGACATCAATCCGCAGTTCGGCGAGGGATATTTCTACCTCGCGAAGCTCTATCTCGATCAGGGCCGCCGCTTCGACGAGGCGGTCATGCTCGCGAAAAAAGGCCTGGACGTGGCGCCGCGCTCGCCGTACGCGCCGCTCGGGCACTACGTGCTGGCGGACGTCTACCATCGGCTGGGCCGTCATGGAGAAGCGGAGGCGGAAGCCGCGAAAGGAAGGGCGATGGACAGACGCTAAATGGCGAATGCTGAATGCCGAATGCCGATTACACGAAATGCTGAATGCTGAATGCCGATTACACCGAATGCCGAATGCTGAATGCCGATTACACGGAATGTTGAATGCCGAATGTCGATTACA
>Ga0066710_100007560_pt1 | contig 10403 bp, 8 predicted proteins | sample GraSoiAngelo_159_FD_79666 | JGI IMG/M metagenome (GOLD analysis project Ga0066710, IMG submission 79666) | Grasslands soil microbial communities from the Angelo Coastal Reserve, California, USA - 14_1009_16_40cm | ecosystem: Environmental > Terrestrial > Soil > Grasslands | place: USA...
GCCCGGCGGCGACGCCATCGAAGATCTAGTGAACGCCGGCCTAACCGTTGTGGACAATCGGGGCGATCTCCACCCGCAGCTCGCCGAGACGGTCCCGACGCTGGAGAACGGCCTGTGGAAGCTGCTCCCCGACGGCCGCATGGAGACCACCTGGCATATCCGGCCAACGGCGCTCTGGCATGATGGGACCGCGTTCACAGCGGCCGACGTGCTGTTCTCGGCAACCCTCGCTCGCGACCGCGACCTGGCGATCTTCCGCCACCGAGCAATGGATGCCGTGGAAAAAGTGGAAGCGCCGGATGCCCGAACGGTGGTGGTTACCTGGAAGCACCCTTACATCCAGGCTGATTCGCTCTTCACTCGGCGCATCGCCTCGCTGCGTCCGCGCCACGTGCTCGAAAGCGCCTACCTCGAAAATAAGGAGAGCGTTACTCAGCTTCCCTACTGGACAGACCAGTACGTCGGAGCGGGACCATTCAGGGTCCGACAGTTTTCTCGGAGTAGCTATCTGGTGCTGGAGGCCAACGACCAGTACGTGCTGGGCCGACCAAAGATCGACGAGATCGAGGTGCGGTTCATACCCAATAGCAACGCGCTGGCGGCGAACATCCTCGCTGCAGAGGTGGAGCTTACGCTCGGTCGGAATCTTTCCCTCCAGCAGGCTGTGCAGCTGCGGGATCAGTGGCAGAACGGCATTATGGCCGTTGGGATCAAGAACTGGATTGCGCTCCATCCCCAGTTCTTGAATCCGAATCCGCCCATCCTGCTCGAGCTACCCTTCCGGCGGGCGCTCGTGCATGCGATCGATCGCCAACAGCTGGTCGACACCCTTCAGGCGGGTGTCGTTCCCGTCGCTCACTCGTTCCTCAGCCCGACCGAGCCCGCGTATCAGGCGGTGCAAGATCGCATAGTGAGGTACGACTACGACCCGCGACGAGCTGTCGAGCTGATCGAGGGCCTCGGCTACGTCAGGGGAGCAGACGGCGTCTTCCGCGATCTCGCTGGCCGGCCCCTGGCGCTGGACGTACGGACCAGCGCCGAGGACGACACGCACGAGGCTGGGACCTTCACCGCGGCCGACTACTTCAAACGCGTTGGCATCGCGGCGGAGGCCTTCCTGATCCCCCAGGCACAGCGCGACGACCGCGAGTTCAACGCGAACTTCCCCGGCGTCCGTTTCTGGCGGCAGGGCAACGACACTGATGACATCCGCCGCTATCACAGCAGCGAAGCATCTCTGGCCGAGAACCGCTTCTCCGGCAGCAATCGTGGACGCTACATGAACCCGGAGCTCGATGCGCTCGTCGATCGATACATGACCACGATTCCGCTCGACGAACGAAACGCCGTCCTCGGTGACGTCATCCACCACATGACCGATCAGGTCGTCATCATCGGCCTCTGGTACAACACCGAGCCCGTCCTGATCGGGAAACGCCTGAAGAACGTCATGGTGCGGGACATCGGTGGCACGACCGAGGCGTGGAACGCCCACATGTGGGATGTGAGCTGAGGTCTCTTCGGGGTTAGCCGACCAGCCGAGTGGGTGCCCGGTAGTCGCGCAGCGTTTTGAGCACGCTCAAGGCCGTAATGCGGCCGGTCTTTGGATTCTCTGTGGGAACGTTCTGAATCGTGAACGCCAGCTCGCCGAACCAGCCGCGGGCCCGCACTTCGTGGGTATTGCGAGTGACCGATGGGTCGGCGAAGATACGGACCTGCGTGCGGTCGAACCCAACTCCAGCCAGGCTCAAGGCGGCGGCCACGTTGACGTTGGCGGGATAGTGGCGAACGGCGTCACGAGCTGGGCCCTCGTACAGCAAGACCCTCTCGGCCTTCGCATCGGCTAACGCAGCATCGCGTTCAGTGCCGGTCTGGAGTGCGTCGGGAGGCTTGCGAGTGGTGAGCGTCACTTCGTCGAGGCCGCCGAGCGCAGCGGACGACAGGGCATCCAGACCCCCGATGGCGCCGGACGGAAGAAGCAAGCGCGAGTGACCGTGGTCGGCGGCCCGCCGCAAACGGTCGTGAAGGTCATCGTCGGCAAGCGCGCCAACGCTCAGAAGCAGCAGGTCCCGGCCGGCTTGCAGCACCGCTTCGGCGTGCTCGTGGACCGCTTCCTGCCCGGCCGCCTCCACGACAACATCCAGCGGCTCCGCGATAAATCGTGCCCGGTCGGTGGTCACGAGCACATCGGAGTCCACCGGACCCAGCGCGGTGCGCACCAGCGCCGCCACTGAACGGGCGTTACCTGCGACGCCGCTCCGGATGCCCGACTCCACCTGGCGGGCGATCGTGCCGTAGCCGATGAATCCGACCCGGAGCGCAGATGTGAGCGGGCTCATAGCGCCGGGAGTGTATCACCCGGCAATGTTGGGGCAACGAGGTTAATGGAGGTGTATACCCACTTCAACGTTTCTTCACGGGCTCGCTATAGCGTGCGTCTTTCGGCCATTGCGGCGACTGTTCCCGGTGTACGGGTCACCCAGGACGTCGAGACCGACGTTCGGCGTGTGGTCTATGACTCACGACGGGTGGAACCGGGCGACGTCTTTGTCGCCATCCGGGGCGCGGCGCAAGATGGAGCCGCCTACGCCGCCGATGCGATCAATCGGGGCGCGGCCGCCATCCTCGCCGACCGCGATCTCGCAGTGCCGCCCGGCGTCGGCATGGCCGTTGCGTCGAATCCGCGGAGCGCGTTGGGACAGATCGCGAGTCTGCTTCACGGTCGGCCCTCAGAGCAGCTGCGATTGGTCGGGGTGACCGGGACGGACGGCAAAACCACGACCTGCCAGCTCGGCTCGGAAGTGCGCGCGGCGGCGGGGCGCCGGGTTGGTTGGATGTGCACCGTCGTCGGGCGAATGGGCGACGAGGTGATGCGCGACCCGTTCGGCCACACGGCCCCAGAGGCGCCCGAGATCCAGGACACGCTGGCCCGGATGGTGGCATCGGGCGTCGAGGATGTCGTCCTCGAAGTCAGCTCACATGCTCTGGTGTTGGAGCGAGTTCAGGGTTGTACGTTCGATGCCGCTGTGTTCACGAACCTGGCACCGGAACACTTGAATTTCCACGGGACCGTCGAGGAGTACGCGGCCGCGAAAGCGCGTCTGTTTGAAATGTTGGACTCACCTACCGAAAAACGGTGGAGCCGAATGGGCGTAGTAAATGCGGATGACCCGGCCAGCATGACCATGGTTGGGTCGAGTCCGGCCGGCATCGTGAGCTATGGGATCGAGACGCCCGCGGACGTTTCCGCGGAGCGGATCGAGCTCGGCATCGGTGGCTCGAGATTCAATCTGGTCACGCCGATCGGCGAGGTCCCTGTTAGCACACGTCTGGTGGGGCGGCACAACGTCTACAACTGGCTCGCCGCCGCGGCCGTCGGGCTTGGATGGGGAATAGATCTAGCCGCCGTGGCCGCCGCCGCGGCGACCGCGGAGCCGCCCGCGGGGCGGTTGCAGCGGATGCGCCGCGGCCAGCCCTTCGAAGTGATCGTCGATTTTGCCCACACGCCCCAGGCGCTCGAAGCCACGCTGACTACGCTGCGGGCGTTCTGCGACGGCCGGCTCTTCCTCGTGTTCGGCATGGCCGGTGGACGTGATGCTGCGAGCCGTCCCCACATGGGGCAGCTCGCGGCGCGCTACGCCGACTACTTCATCGTGTCTACGGACGATCCACTCGAAGAGAACCCCGCGGACATCGCGAACGAAGTGGCAGCCGGCGCGCGCGCGGCAGGCGCGGTGGAGGGCGGTGATTTCGATATCGAGCTGGACCGCCGTTCAGCGATTGCGAGGCTCCTAGCAAGGGCAGCTCCGGGCGACGTGGTGCTGCTGGCGGGCAAGGGCCACGAGCAGCGCCAGATGATCGGAGATCGTGTCGAGCCCTGGAGCGATCCCGACACGGCGGGCGAGCTTCTTGCGGAAATGGGGTACGGATGATCGAGGACGGGTCCGTTGTGAGCGCCGAGCGGGAACGATACAAGGCTTACGATCGGCTGAACGCCGTGGCGGACATCCTCATGGTCTGCGCGGTCATTTTCTTCTCGTACTTCCTGCCCAGCTCACTGGTGTCCCAAATCGTCGTCTATGGCCTCGTGCTGTTCATGGCGGTATTCAGCGTGCTCTGGCACGCCGTCGTGCCGGAGCGGTTCCTCGGACCCCGCAAACTGCTGGTGAAGAACGTCATCGATGCGATTCTCGCCACGCTCATCATCCAGTACACGGGTCAGGAGCAGAGCCCGTTCGTCTTTCTCTATTACCTGGTTCTTCTGGCGGCGGCCGTGTCGATTGGCGTGCGCTATACGTTCGTGCTGGCCGGGCTCATGACCATCGCCTACGTCGTCATCTCGGGCATCGCGATTCAGCGGCTCGTGCTCGAGCCGACCGCGTTCATCTACATCTGGGCGGACATCATCTCGCTCTGGCTGGTGGCTTACCTGGCCGCTTTTCTCGCCGAAGAGACCGCAAAAGCGCGCCAGGGTGTGGCCGAAGCACGGGCCAAGTTCGAGAGTTTTTCAAAGATCGACTGGCTGACCGGGCTCTACAACATGAAGCATTTCGACGTGGTGGGTATACAGGAGGTCGCGCGGGCCGAACGCTATGGACACCCGCTTGCCCTCCTGATGGTGGACTCTGACTATCTCAAGGCCATCAATGACACCTATGGCCATCTCAAAGGGGATCAGCTCATCAGTGACCTGGCGACTACGATCAGCCAGAACGTCCGCGCGAGCGACACCGTGATTCGGTACGGCGGTGATGAGTTCCTGGTCGTTCTTCCGGAGACAGACTCGCTGGCCTGCGGCTTTCTCGCCGAGCGCATTCGGGCGGCGGTCGAGGAGCGCGGGCTTCAGATCGGGCCGACAAAAGTGAAGACGACCGCCAGTATCGGCATCACGTCGTACCCGCGCGACGCGCTCGATCCGATCGGGCTGCTGGCCCGCGCGGACGCTGCCCTGCGGCACAGCAAACAGATGGGCCGCAACCGGGTGTCGGTGTACGCCGAAGGCATGGAACAGCAACTGGAGATGGCGCCGCGGCAGGCGGCGGCAACGCCGCTCGGCGCTTAACCGTCTATAGCGCGCCCTCCCCCCTACAGACAAGTCTTATAGGATTAGGCCGCAATGGAACCGCTCCGCATCGGGTTTCTCGGGCTGGGAGTCGTCGGCTCAGCCGTAGCGAACACTCTGCTGGAAAAAGGCGACTCGCTCGAGCGGCGCATCGGCCGGCCGCTCGAGCTGACCCGGGTCCTCGTTCGCGATCTTGAGAAGCCGCGCGCGATCGACCGGGCCCGGTTAACCGGGGATCCCTCCCGTATCCTCGACGACCCGAGCATCGATCTGGTGGTCGAAATGATGGGCGGGGAATATCCGGCCCACGACTATGTCGTGCGGGCGCTGCGAGCCGGCAAGCACGTCGTCACGGCGAACAAAGAGGTGATGGCGAAGCACGGGCCAGAGATCCTGGCCATCGCGGCCGAACGGGGCGTTCACATCTCGTTCGAGGCCAGCGTCGGGGGCGGCATTCCGGTCATCGGGCCCTTCAAGCTCGATCTGCTCGCGAACGAGATCCAGGAAGTGCGGGCAATCATCAATGGCACGACCAACTACATCCTGACCCGAATGGCGGCCGATGGGGCTGATTTCGCGGCGGCGCTGGCAGAGGCGCAAGCGCTCGGGTATGCCGAGGCTGACCCTCGCAACGACGTCGAGGGCATCGACGCCGCTTACAAACTAGCGATCCTGGGCAGCCTCGCGTTCCATACGATCGTCCGTCCGTCTGACGTTTACTACGAGGGCATCACCGCGCTTACGCCGGCTGACTTCCGCTACGCGCGCGAGCTCGGCTACACCATCAAGCTGCTCGCCATTGCCCGAACGCGTGCGGGCGGAGTCGAGCTCAGGGTTCACCCTGCGTTCATCCACGAGAACGAGGTGCTAGCCAGGGTCGACGGCGTTTTTAACGCGGTAGCGGTAAAGGGCGATCTGGTCGGACCCATCCTGTTCTACGGCATGGGAGCCGGCGCCGGTCCCACTTCGAGTGCGGTCGTTGCCGACATCATCGAGCTGGCGCAGCGGCTCGTTGTCGGGCAATCACACGTGCCGGCGCCCACCTACGACGACCGCTATCGGTTTCGGCCCATGGACGAGGTCTGCACGCGCTACTACCTTCGATTGCTCGCTGAGGACCGGCCAGGCGTTTTTGCTCAGATCACGCACGCACTGGGAGAAGCGAGAATCAGTCTGGCCTCGGTCATCCAGAAACAGAACGTCATGCTGGGAGATCCGCCCGTTGAGTATGCTGAGATCGTGCTCATGACGCATGAGGCGACCGAGGCGCCGATGCAGCGGGCGGTGCGGTCCATCGCCGCGCTGCCCGTCGTACACCGGGTCGGCAGCCTCATTCGAGTCGAGGGCTAGCGCCATTCGCTCGGGCACGCCGGAGCAGGAGATGGGCCCGCCGCTGCTCGGCTCCTCGCATCCCGGGGTGCTCACCCGCTACCGTGATCTGCTCCCTGTCACTGATAACACGCCCTTGCTATCCCTCGGCGAAGGCGACACGCCGCTCGTGCGATCCACGGCCCTCGAGCAGGAGCTGGGCGCAGGCGCTGTCTATTTCAAGATGGAAGGCGCCAACCCCACCGGCTCGTTCAAGGATCGCGGCATGGTGCTGACGATGGCCAAGGCTTTAGAGGACGGCAGCCAGGCGGTTATTTGCGCGTCGACTGGCAATACTTCTGCATCCGCCGCGGCTTATGCGGCCAGAGCGGGCGTCACAGCCGTCGTGATCGTGCCAGACGGGTACGTCGCGCTGGGCAAGCTAGCGCAGGCGATGATCTACGGCGCCCGCGTGGTCATGGTCCGCGGGAACTTCGACCACGCGCTGTCGCTGGTTCGAAGACTGAGCGAGGCCCATCCGGTGACGGTCGTCAACTCCATCAATCGCTACCGAATCGAAGGCCAGAAGACCGGTGCCTTCGAGATCTGCGACCTCCTCGGGGATGCGCCAGACTTCGTGGCGATTCCGGTCGGAAACGCTGGCAACATCTCGGCTTACTGGGCGGGCTTTCTTCAGTACCGCGCCGTTGGCCGGACGACGCGAACGCCGCGGATGTTGGGGTTCGAGGCAGCGGGCGCGGCTCCGATCGTGAAAAACGAGGTCGTTCAGAACCCGGAAACCGTGGCCACCGCCATTCGCATCGGCAATCCAGCCAGCTGGGAGCTGGCCGTCGAGGCGCGCGACGACTCCGGCGGCGTAATCGATAGCGTCACCGACGAAGAGATTCTCGACTCCTACCAGGCGTTGGCGCAGCGCGAGGGTCTCTTCGTCGAGCCTGCTTCAGCGGCGTCGTTCGCCGGCCTGCGCAAGCTCGTCCGCGGTGGCCGAGTCGATCTCGCCGAGCGCACAGTGGTATGTATCCTGACTGGTAACGGCCTGAAGGATCCAGACCGCGCCGTCATGCTTTCGGGCGATGCCGCTCGCGTCGATCCGGACTTGATCGCCGTCGAGCGCGCTCTCGGCTGGACCTAGTCTTCCTCAATGACCTTCACGCCCTTTACGGTCGAGGTGCCCGGGACCAGCGCGAATCTGGGGCCGGGATTCGACACCCTGGGCCTGGCGCTGGATCTGGTGAACACGGTGCATGTCGAGCCCGCCGATCGCTGGGACATGATCGTCGAGGGAGAAGGCGCCGACCGACTTACGTTGGGCGATCGGAACCTTCTCTACCGGGCCATGACGACCGGCGCGAAACGCTGGGGCACGGAGATTCCCACGGCCCGCCTGATCTGCAAGAACTTCGTTCCGCTGTCGCGGGGCCTCGGGAGCAGCAGCGCGGCGATCATCGCCGGTCTGCTCATCGCGATACGTCTGGGGCGCCTCGAGCGGTCCCTGGACGAGATTCTACATATCGCGTCGGAGATCGAGGGCCACCCCGACAACGTGGCGCCGGCGCTGCTGGGCGGGGTGCAGGTCTGCGCGCTCTCAGATGGAAGGGTGGCCCACGTACGCGTACCACTGGCGCGGCCGGTGTCCGTGGCGCTGTTCGTTCCGGATGTGCCGATGCCCACCCGCGAAGCGCGGGCAGTGATTCCACGCCGTATCGACTTGCACGATGCCGTCTACAATATCAGCCGCGCCTGCCTGCTGGTGGCGACCCTCGCATCTGGCGAAGTCGAAGCCCTTCGCGGCGGGACGCAGGATATGCTCCACCAGCCGCCCCGCATGAGACTCTTCCCCACGATGCCCGTGCTGTTTCATGCCGCGCTCGAAGCTGGGGCCCTGGGCGTCTATCTGAGCGGAGCAGGCTCGACCATCGCCGCTTTTGTCGAGGGCGACGGTCTGCCCGTCGCGAGCGCTATGGCCGAAGCAGCCGCGCGCGACAATGTAACGGGGCGGCCGCTCGTGACCGCCGTGCGAGAGCGCGGTGCCACCGTCGAGGATGGAACGTAGTCACCAGGAGGAGCCGTGGGGCTCGTCGTCCAGAAATACGGCGGCTCATCACTTGCGACCGCCGAGCGTATTCGGGCTGTTGCGGATCGCATCCGGCGGGCGAGAGACGCCGGCAATGAGGTCGTGGTCGTCGTGAGCGCGATGGGCGATACGACCGACGAGCTGATCCAGCTGGCGCACCTGGTGAGTGATGAACCCGACAAGCGAGAGCTCGATCTCCTGCTCTCCACGGGCGAAACGGTATCCGCGACGCTCGTTGCCATGGCGTTGGAGGCGATGCATTGCTCGGTTGTCTCCCTCACCGGTGCTCAGCTGGGGATCAAAACCGACCGGTTCTATTCGCGGGCACGCATCGTCGACGTGCAAACGGACCGGGTGCGGGGCGAGCTCAGCAAGGGCCGATGCGTGATCGTTACCGGGTTCCAGGGCGTGACCGAGGAGGGTGACGTGACGACGCTGGGTCGCGGGGGGTCGGATACCTCAGCGGTCGCGTTAGGCTGCGCGCTGGGCGCCCCGCGGTGCGAGATCTATACCGACGTCGATGGCGTTTACACGGCTGACCCGCGGGTTGTGCCCGACGCGAGGCTGCTACCGAGCATCTCGTATGAGGAGATGCTGGAGATGGCGCAAATGGGAGCCCGGGTCATGCATCCGCGGGCAGTGGAGCTCGGAGAGCTTTACTCGCTGCCGATCGAGGTCCGGTCGAGCTTCCATGAGCGTCCCGGAACCCTGATCCATGGAGGTGACCACGTGGAGGTCCGCAAGCGTGTCCGCGGCATCGCGCACGATACCGACGTCGCGAAGATCACCGTCGCGGGTGTCCCCGACCGCCCGGGCATCGCCAACGCTATTTTCGCGCCGCTGGCGGATGCTGGCGTCAGCGTGGACGTCATCGTCCAGACCACGAATCGGGCGGGCAACGCCGAGATCTCCTTCACTGTCGCCAGAGCAGATCTGGCCCGCGCGCTCGACACCGCGGCGAACATCAGCCGCGAGATGGGCGCGCAGCTCGAGAGCGCGGCGAACCTGGCCAAGGTCTCCATTGTGGGAACGGGACTCCAGAGCGCCCCGGGCTACGCGGCGAAGATGTTCGGCGTATTGGCCGAGCACAGCATCAACATCGACACGATCACGACGTCCGACATCCGGATCACGTGCATGATCGACGAAGCCGCAGTGCCGGAGGCGGTGCGCGCGCTCCACGCTGCCTTCGAGCTGGACCTGGAATAAGCGGCTGAGAGCCGCTGCTAAGCCTCGCTTGGTGAAGCTCGAGTGAAAACGGTTTACCCAGAGTTCCCGGCGGACGTAGCTACGTCTCGATCACCGGGCAGGTTATGGTGTTCTCGACCCCCCCCACCTCGTGGACGAAGCGCATTACGACGGTGCCGATTGAGTTCAGGTCGTCGGCTTCGACCAGAGCCAGGATGTCGTAGGGTCCGATGATGACGTCCGCGGCGCGAATATTCTCGTTGCGCGCCAGCTTGTCGCGAACGGCGGAGGTTTCGCCCACACGGGTCTTGATCAAGACGTAGGCTCGTGCCACGGAACTTCTCCCTCTACCACACGGTGCTACCGGACTCGTCCTGGGCGGGCTGGTTCATGCACCATGGTATACTCACAACCCCTCGCCGGCGTAGCTCAGTGGTAGAGCAGCTGTTTCGTAAACAGCAGGCCGAGGGTTCGAATCCCCCCGCCGGCTCCGACCCCAGCCCTCTGTTCGCCTTCTCAGCTACTTCCTTTCGTCCGACCGCGCTGCGCTCGCCCCAGAATCTCCCATCGTTGGCTGTAACAGAACTGTTGCGCCTGTTGCGGTAAATCCGCTGAGTGTAGACACTTAGGGATCATGCCGCTGATGGTTAACATCGTTCACCTACAGGGGAGCATTGAATTTGACTGCACTCGATCTTGCCCTGGCGATCGACGACTACCGAGCGACAGCAACGTGGGAAGGCAAGGCGC
>Ga0066710_100007561_pt1 | contig 10402 bp, 5 predicted proteins | sample GraSoiAngelo_159_FD_79666 | JGI IMG/M metagenome (GOLD analysis project Ga0066710, IMG submission 79666) | Grasslands soil microbial communities from the Angelo Coastal Reserve, California, USA - 14_1009_16_40cm | ecosystem: Environmental > Terrestrial > Soil > Grasslands | place: USA...
TACCTGAAGTGGTTCCTGACCAAGATCTGGCTCCTCGCCGTGGAGGACCACCAGGTCGACCGGGTGGAGATCTTTGACGATGTCGTGCAGGCGGTGTGGTTATCCTGCCACCGCCGCCGATCTGGCGCAGTTGCCATGCGGTGGTCGCGAAGGACGGATTACTTCAGCGACGTGTTTCGCCGCGAGCACGCCGGCCTCGATCCCGTGCATACGCCGGAGAACGCCAGGGCGGGGCTGTCGCGTAGGTTGTCGGCGGGGTGGAGCATCGGCGACGACGGCAGGCTGTCGGCGCCACAGCCACAGGGCGGTCAACCCTCCGGCGCACCCCCGCCGCGGCTTGGCCAACTGACCTCGAGCATTCCTTTTCAGCTACATGACGGACCCCGCCGACTCATGTTGGGGGCGGCCTTACTCACGCACGCGGTCCCGTTGAAAGAGCCTACGACGTTCGAGGGCTGGCCGATGGCCGGCTGGACGCCTCCTGTTTGCAAGTTGCGTGCGGCCTTCACCACCTTCGGCGGCTTGACGCACGAGGACGCGGTTGTCATCTCCGAGTCTGCAAGTATCAAGCTGCAGTCGCACGTGCTGCGGCGGCTTCACGTGCCGGTCCCGGCGGTGGTGTCGCGGGTCGTGGCGCAGGGACCGGGGCCCGTGCGCGAGGGTCAGCTGCTCGCACAGGGTTGCATCGATCTCTTCGCGCTAAACGTCCCTCGGCATGAGCTGCCCAAGACTGTAAAGGATGGATTGCTGTGGGTCGAACTGGATCACGCGCGGGTGCCGGCGCGCGGGGAATTGCTGAGCAGTCTGAACCGAGCCAACGACGGGCCCGGCGTCCAAGGTAACGTCGAGTTTCAGATTCTCTCCTCATTCCCCGCGGGCGTCGGCGACAAGCTGGCCACGTGGCACGGCATAAAAGGCGTGATCAGCCGCATTGTTCCCGACGACAAAATGCCGCCAATGGATGACGGGCTCAGTCAGCGGGCGGAGATCGTTATTTCACCGGTGGGGATCGTGCGGCGCAACGCCATGGGGCAGCTCCGCGAAGCGGGCGCTTTCCCGGACGGCTCGCGTAGGACCGGGACGATTGCCGTCGTTCGCCAGCCGCAGGACGCGGCTCCCCGTTGCCGGGTTCGCGGCGCGTCCGCGCTCTGGGCAAGGGGCCAGCGCTATGGGGAGATGGAGTTCTGGGCGCTGATGGCACACGGCGCCGCGCATATCGCAGAAGAGCTTCTTTCGCCTTCCCGCGCCACGTCGCCGTGGCTGGCCCGAGAAGCGCCGGCCGCCGCCGACCACCGGCAGGCGGCAACGGCGGCTCTTAATCGCTACCTTGCGGTTATCGGCGCGCGCATCGACGCCGGGAACCTCTGCCTCCCGCCGCTATCCGACGGCAAACTCCACGTTGACGCCGCGCTCGGCTCAAAGCCATTCGTTGTGGATACGGACGCCCAATACAGGTGGTTTACTCGACTAGTTGACGAGGAGGCGGAATTCAGGTCCGACAAAGGTGTCGTTACGAGGACGTTGCTGTTGGCGAAGCCGGTGCGGGTCTTCGTGCGGTGCCCCCGCATAATGATCGGTGAACGCTTGTCAATGAGCGCCGTCCACCTGCCAAACTCAACGTCGGGTGACCTCCCAAAAAAGCAATACAAACGGCTCGTACTGATTTGCTCGCGCATCCTGCGCGATGCCGCGTCCGTCAAGCGCTGCCTCGACGATATCGAACGGCAGGAGGTGAAAGCGAAGGCGATCGGCAAGAGCGGCGGTCGCGGCGCCGGGCGGGGCCTGGCGCGTCTTCAAGGGAAGCTCGCCTCGCGCGAGAAAGCACTTGTGAATAAGTTAAAGGTGTACGTCAAGGCCGTTTTCGCGCTCAGGGGCGCTTCACGCATGCCGGTGCTCGGCGCTGTACTGTCGCAACGCGCCGCGGGCGACCCGGTGTCAACCAACAGTGAAGCACCGTGGACCGAAACCGCGCTCGCCTGGCCGCCGACGCTGAAGACCGTGGCGGAATCCGCCGAGTGGTTGCTGGCCGCCAACCCCGGCGGCCCCGACGCCGCGACGCTGACCGTCATGCGGCTGCCCCGCGCGCTGGACGTCAACATCGATCTCGCCCGCGTCCGGCTCGAGCTGGTGGTGTCAACGCTTCACCTGCTGCCGCCCTGGCTTCGCCCGTCTGGAACCACTCGACGCCATCCGCTGACCAAGCTGTACGTCGAGATCGCGCTAGAGGACCTGCGGCAACGCAGGCTCCGCGCGCCACTCGCTAGGCGTCAGGCGGCTTGGACGCTGCGGAACCTTGTCGAACGGTGCATCAGCGAGACATTCGGGGAGGGGAGCGGCGCTGGAGTGTTCCTGCGGCGGGAAGTCTTAGGCCGGCGGCTGACCCGTTCGGCAAGAGCGGTCATCGTGCCGGCGCCCGATCTTCGGATTGATCAGGTGCGAATCCCGGCAAGCGTGGCCGGCGAGTTGTTTGATGGCCTGCCGAGCGAGTGCCGGGGGCTCGTGCTGGTTAACCGCAACCCGACGCTCCACCGCAGGGGCCTGCTCGCGCTCGAGCCCGTCGTCGACCCGTCTGATGTCCCCGTCTTCGGACTGCCGCTGATGCTGCTGAAGGTGCTCGGGGCCGATTTCGATGGCGACCAAGCGAGCGTTGTCGCCCTCACGACCCGTGAGGCCCTCGAAGAGGCGGGCCGTCTGAGGCCTGGCGCGGCGGAACTGTTTGTGGACCGTTTTCGCCCCGGGCGCGTCGGATTTCCATTGCTAAAGGAACTCGCCCTCTCCCCCGAGGAACACGCCACCCTCCTGGCCAGCGCCAACTGGTGCTACGACTACCATGAGTTGTTGCGACGGAAGATCGAGCACGTCGACGTGCAGCAGGCGGGCGGCTGGCAGGCCGGTGCGTTGACCGCCGAGCGGGAGAAGGCGAGCCCCTACTATGACGGAATCAGCGACGACGAGTGGTTTGCCGCCGCAGGCCGAGAAATGCCGATCATCTACGAGGGTGTCCGGAAGAAAGGGGTCCTGGGCGGGCTCCTCCGACGACATTTGTACCGGCGTACGTACAGGGACCCGGCGTCATTTGCTGACGCCGTGGATGCGCTCCAGACGGTAACCGAGCGGCACGTGCAGACCGCGCTGTCGGTTAAGAGCGGCAGAGGGGTGAGCGCCTTTGACGCAGACACGTTTCTCGACGCGCCGTCGCAACACCGGTGCGAGCTTGTGCGCGTAGACACTGAACTGGACGACGACGCGGTCGTGGCTAGATTCGGCCCCGCCGGCGACCCCGACGGCCTGCTCTACTGGTTCGCGCGGCCGACGCTCTACACTCTTGCTGGGCTGATCCAGCGGCCGCCGCAGGAGCAGAGCCCGCCCGCACCGTTCGCCGGCGACGACCCGCGCATACATTGGTTCGTATGACCGTTACGGGTGAGGACCCTGCTCCCAGGCGGCCACCAAGTCTGCTAACGTCTCCTTGGCGACCTTGCGGTCATCATTCGACCTGCCTGCGAGCTTGTTGAGAGTGCGGGCGGCTGTGACTCCGTCTACGTCGTCGGCTTCGAGATACGATACGACTTGGGGGTGTGACGGATTCTCAACCACGCTCCGGCAGAGCGTGATCGCCGCCCCGGCCAAACGCTTCTTCAAGGCCTCGACGCCCTCTTCTAATTTCGCTTTGCTCCCCTTTAGCGCGGGGTCTTTCGGATCGAGCGGGACGTCGCGCAGCCCTTCCAGCAGATTCCCCAGCGTTAATTGACGAGGTGCGGCGTTTCCGCGTGCTTCGACGGCGGCGGTTGAGTGTTGGACTTCCTGACGCGGATCCTCGCTCGGCATCATCATTCCGACGGAGGGGCGCCACACTCGATCAACGATTTCGCCAGTGACGACATTCCCAACTGCGCGTAGGCCGCGGCCCGCCGCATGGTGCACGTAGGCGTCAGCGAGCTGGATGATCCCCTTCAGTTCACGCACATGTCCGAAGGCGGCTCGTACGCTGCCATCCCCTGCGCGGTCTAGTCCCTCAACCGCGTCCACCACCGTCTTTAATGCACTCTGGTCCCACTGTGGGGCACCCGTGTCAAAACGACGGTCCAACAAGTCTTTCAAGATCGCACTGATATTGTCCGCCGTGACAGGCTCCGCGCGAATGACGGGGCCTTTCACGCGGAAGAGCAGGTCATCGCGCAGGGCGCGATCGAGTTCTGCTGTCGATCGCGACGTCCATTTCAACTTAACCCCAAAGAACTGTCCAATCCGCGGGTCACTGCTGGCCACAATGATGCGGGTCCGTGCGCCTTTGATGAGACCGTCGTATCCGAGAGGTTGAATCTCCGCCGTCTGAAGGTAGCGCAACAACAACGTCTGAATGCCGAGGGGAAGCTCGCCAAATTCATCAAGGAACAGCGTTCCCATGCAGTGGTCCGGCACGAATTCAAGGCCCGCATCGCCCTGTGTTAACAAATTGGGATTTCGAAATCTCAGTTGCTCAGCGAAGTGCTGCTGCCAGCCGTTGTCTGGGACCCTTTGGGGGGTAGGCCCGAACCCGTTACACCCGCACGCCTTCAAGATGTAGCCCAGCCGGTGGTCCTCTGCGGAGGTGAACGATCCCCGTACCTGACCAAACAACTGGCTGTGCGCCAGTTGTTCGCTCAGTCCGCCGCAGTTGATGATTTGTAAATGCGGGTGCGTATACCGGTTGCGGTGCTCTTGGACCCAGCGACGATGGATGGCGTTGGCAATATATTCCTTGCCGGTCCCGGACTCGCCCACGATGACGACGGGAAAGTCGTGCGTCGCCGCGAACTCAATGGCGCTACGGTGGGTCAGGCGGGTGTAGCCGTCAGAATAGTCGAGGTACAGCGCCTGAACGATGTCGGCCACCTTGCCGAACCCGAAGCGGTTGCGCGGGTGTTTGACAGTGTGCGGACCGTCGGCACCTGGGTCGGGGCAACAGCACGGATCGAGATAGCGTTCGACCAGCGCTCGCTCCTGCTGCGACTGCGCGGCATTACCCCCGTCGAACACAGACAGAATGATTACCGCCTGGCAGCTCCTGAGCCGTTGACGGTTCCTCAGGTAGAACGCCGCGCCGGGATAGTCTGCGTTAAGGGTGACGAGCTCGGCCGGATCTGCGTGCGGGAACTCTCGATTCGTGACGCGATCGGCGTCCCACATCGGAAAGCCGCCGATGTCGAGGATGAGGACGTCCAACTCGTCGCGGAACTCCGGCCGCCACTGCGCGCCTTCAGGATAGATGGCTCGCACGGATGATTTAGGATCGAGCAGCAGGTCGGCGGACACGTAGAATTCGGCTGGACCGCCCGACGCACGCGCGCGCTGAAAGCATTCGTACACCTGATCCAGGACCGTTTCGGCATGATGGGGTCGGCTTTGGGCGCTCGGTCGGAAGGGGAAGGTGAGGCCTTCGACGAGCCTGTCATCCACCCACAGTACACGGAATGGCCTCATGGTGCTTCTCCTGGCCGTGGCTTTATGAGATTCAACCCGTCGGCGACGAAGGCCATCTCAAGCAAGCCGATTTCGTTTTCGCGCCTCGCGGCGATTGCGGCGCTGGACAACTGAACCGACCACTGATCCGATTCGCTGAACGGTTTCAGGTCGCTGCAATCTTCGGGCTCGCCGCAACGGCGAAAAGTCCAAGTGGGCCGCCCCTCCGGCAGCCCCGACAGATGATGGAAGAGCTGAAGAATCCACCCGATGCCGCGAACTCGCCCCCCCTGAGACCCAGGAGCCAGCCGCCGTCCCAGCTCCGACAGGTCGGCACCGCGCACGCATGTGCGACACTCGACGCGGTACAAGCGGGGTGATTTGAGGGAGAGTCGAACTTCAAGCTCGACGCGCGGATGAACCCATCGCCTCTTCGAAGCGTTCTCGAATAATTCAATCAGCAGCGCCGGGAAACACGGATGCACGTTCTGACCGTTGAGGCACGTCGCGTTGATGCGGGCGTCAAACTGATTGAAGCAAAACCGTCCCGCAATGGATTGGCCTATGTCTTCGCCGGGGCACCAACCCGCGTCCCACTCGATGTAGCCCGACTCTCTGCCTTCCAGCACGGAAACGGCAAGCACCTTATAGTATGTCACAGCTTGGTTGCGCTGGACGAAGTCGCGATCCACGCTCTCGGGGATCCCTGTATTCAATGCCCCTTGGAGCGCATGAACAAGGTCACCGAGCAGCAGGCGGACGCGGCGCGTTGCACTGGCCTGCGCCCGTTGCTCGACGTCCCGCCGCGCCATGTCGCGCCAATGTGCCTGCAGGAAGATCGTCTGCGTGAGCATCGCCAACAGATAAACTGTCGAATCGCCTTTTGGCCCGAGGTCATCATCGAAGATGAAATACATCCCGCCCCACGGGCAACTCGCACTCTGATGCGGCGTCGAGAACAGCCATTGTTCTCTTAACCCGCTTAGCTCGAACCACAGCTTGAAGATTCCGTAGGTGTTCTTCGTTTGCGCTTCGGGGTCCAGCGGACCCCCCGCGGAGACAGCATCAACGGGCATCTGGTCTTGCCAATACCTTTGCCCTGTCACGTCGTCGCGCGTATCGAGTGCGGCAAAAGAGCGATCATCCCACCCGCACATCTTACGAAACTGATCCTCATAGGTGGCGCGAAAGGCATCCGCCACGGGCGACGCCATGCCATGGAACTCGTCCTGCCTGGGTAAAGATGTGATGTACGGCTTCCTCGGTTCAGCGGCCGGCATCGAGCCCGTCTCGCCGGGCGACACTGCCGACCCCAATGCGCTGACGACGGCCGCAATCGGGTGGTCTTCAGACGTTCGAATCAACATAGTGCGCGAGAGGGCATGACCGAGCTTCTGGCGACTGAACGCGCGGCCGTAGGCAAGGTAGGTCGCGAACCCGGCCGCGACCTGTGCCTTGCGGTCTTGCGTCAACCCGTCGTTGTTCCAAAGCAGGTCGGTCGGCTCGTACTCTAGCGAACTGGGTCCGGTGCCGATCAGGCAGCGCGCGAACACGAAGTGCGGGATCGTCGGGCCGATCCGATCGATGACCTTCTTCGCCTGAAGCGTGACGTCGTGCACGAACGTCGTCTGCGACGGCGGCGGCAATGCCGCCGACACGTCGATCAACGCCTGGAAGATGTCTCGCGGCTTCGGCGACATGAGACGTGTCACTGGGCGATGCCGTTGCCGGTGTTGATCACCAGGACCGACGCGTTGGGTGGAACTAGATCATCCGCGTCGAGCACGCTGAACGCCGCCGCCGCGCTTGGCTCGGCGCGCACGGACAGCGGAAGCTGGACGATCGCCCGCATGACAGCTTCGTCATCCACGGGTACCACCGGGTGGCGCGGCAGACCGGGGTAGTGCGCGCGGCCCGTTACAACTAGGTCGCGCATGTACTGCGAGTAAGCCGCGTAGATCTTATCGGCGACGGAGTATTGGTTCAGCGTCGTCACGCCGATCACGCGGGTCTGCGGCGAGTGCCGCTCAACGTAGCGCACCGTCTCCTCGAAGAGCACGCCGGCGCCAACCGGGACAATCACGAACTCGAACGTCATCACACCGCACTGTTGGAGGGCCTCTGCGACGATGGCCTGGTAGCTCGGGACTTCAATGCCGCTGGTGATGTCCCGGTGCTCGGTGAACTCCACGCCGACGGCTCTCGCCAAATCGGCGACATCCTTCGGCCCCAACCAGGCTGCGGTGAGGTCGTGTTCGATGCAGATCGCGTTCCGCCGTCGAAGTTGGGCAAGGACGGCGTGACCCGGCACGCGGCGGCCGCGATTGTCCGGGCCGATGATGCGGCGGGAGAAGTCCTTCGGGAATACCCCGAAGACCTGTGGCCGCCGTTCGGCGGCAAACGCTGCCTCGAACGCCGCCACTAGGCTCACGAGCGTGTTGCCGAGCGTGATGCTGCTGACCAGCAGCGCGCGCCGCGCCGTCTCCGACAGCAGCGCGGCGAGCCGCCAGGCAAGCCGATCCTTGAAGTTCCCCGTGGGACACGCACTTTCGTCCTTCACCCACACGTCCGCGCGGCCGGGCCAGCGGATCTTGACACAAGGCGTGCTGATTGCTGCCAGCCCCATTCATGGCTCCGCGGGGTAACTATCGGGCCTCGAAGCCGGATCGATCGATGTTCTGAATGGATTCACGGTCCACGAGGTAATTCCTCATGAGCACGTGCCTTTCGGTTTGCTGCCCCTTCAGAATCGCGTCGAGCATCCGCGCGCTGGTGCGGCCCATCGCGACAGGTTCGCCGACGAGCAGAGCGGTCATATACCCGTCGCGCACGAGCTGCTCACCCTGGGCGTTCGTATCTTTCGCCACGATGGGGATTCTACCCGCCGGAATGCCGGCCTGCCTAACGGCCTCCGCGGCGCCGATACCGTTCTGCACGTACCACGTATAGATTCCCGAGATGTCGGGATGTGCGGCAAGGATCGCTTGGACGCGCTCGAGCGCTTCCGGCGTGTTGGCCTGGAGGTACTCCTCTCGAACGATTTGGATACCGGCGAAGCGGGAGAAGTACTCCTTTGCCGCCTTCCACATCTCGTCCGTCGTCTCCAGGCCCGGCGGGCCGACCAGCGCCGCGATCTTGCCCTTACCGTGAATCGCCTGCGTCAACGCCATGGCCAGCTCCCATCCATTCTGGTAGTTCGACAGCATTACCCGTCCGGCGACCTTGTCCGAGGAGATCTCGACGTTCTCGGCGATGACGGGAATACCGGCGTCGTACGCCCGATCGACGAACGGCACGACCGCCGTATCGCTCACAGAGTGCAGGATGATCCCGGCCACTTTCTTTTGAATGAGGTTTTCCAGAATGTCCGTTTGCGCCTTGATGTTCTTGTATCCGGCGGCGGTGTACTTCTGGGGCTGATAACCCAGTCGCTCTAACTCCTTCGACACCCCTGCCCACTTCAGGTCGTAGTACGGGCCGTCGTTCGGCAGGACGTAAGCGACGACGCGGCTCTGCGGCTCCCACTTGCGGGACTGCGCGCCGGCGCCCGAACCGGTAGGGGTGCCCGGCGCTCCGCGGGGGATCGTGTAGCCGACCAAGATGCCCAAGGCGAGCAACGCGACCGCCAACACCCACCAGGACCACTTCTTCATTGGGGTTCTCCGGTACGGGACCGCCGGGCGAGGATGACGCCGGCCAGGATCATGACGCCGACGGCGACGTCTCGCACGTGCGAGTTCAGGTCAGTCAGGTAAAGCGCGTTTTGGATGAGGGCGAGCATGATGACGCCGCGCGCCGCGGCCCACACGCCGCCGCTACCGCCCGCGAGAGACACGCCGCCCAGCACCGCGGCGCCGATGGACTCGAACAGAAGGCCTTCCCCTAGGTGAGGGTTGCCTTGCCGGATGCGCGCGGTGAGAAGCAGCGACGCCAGCACAGTGAACACGGCCGACGCCGAGTAAGCGACGCCGAAGATAACTGTCCGGCTGATGCCCAGGGAAGCCGCGGCCTTGGGGTTGCTGCCGACCGCGTAAATCCGAAGCCCGAGCATGAGTCGGCGCAGAAAGACATGGGCCGCCACAGCGAAAGCGACTGCGATGAGAAACGACACAGGTACGATGCCCAACGACGTGCTCCCAATGAAGTTCAAAAAGGAGAGGGTACCGTCGGATGTCCTGGTTACGGGCGTACCGCCCGTCCAATACATTGTGATCCCGGTAATCACGTACATACCTGCCAACGTGCCGATGAGCGGGTCGACACGCATGCGGCTGATGACAAAGCCGTTGGCGAAACCCACGCCAGCCGCGATGACAAGAGCAGCCAACACCGCGCCCGGTGCCCCCATTGAGTTGAGGAGCACGACCAGCACCGCGCTCGCCAGGCCGGCCAGCGCGCCTTGGGTCAGGTCGATTCCGCGCACGAGCAGCACGAACGTCTGCCCGACCGCCAACAGCAGGATGGGCGCACTTTGCGCCATCAGGTTGCGAAGGTTGTTTCCATCGGCATACCCGCGGACGAAGGCGGCCGAGCCCGCGGCGAGCAGGACGATGGCAATCTCCCAGTGGTGGGCGAGCAGCCAGCGCAGCTCAGACCGCTTGACCGGCGGGAGCACCGTTTCCTGCTGCGGCCGGGGCGAGGTCAGCGTGTTGGATCCGGAGCGTGGGAACATAGGTATCGTATTCCTGTGGAAAACACGTCGCGATCAGTAGGCGTCCCCCGTCCTGAACGTAGCGCGCGAGTAGTCCAACGATGCAAGCATGGGACGGCGCGTCGACCCCCAACAGAGGCTCCTCTGCAACTAGGATTTCGGGGGCGTACTCGACGAAGCTCGCCAACAACAGTCGCTGTTGATTGCCCCCGCTCAACGTCGTGACCGGCGAATCCAGTGACGGCCAAGAAATTCTCGCCGACTGCTGAAGCTGCGATAGCAGTCGAGACTCTGCCGCCTTGCCACGGA
>Ga0066710_100007563_pt1 | contig 10401 bp, 8 predicted proteins | sample GraSoiAngelo_159_FD_79666 | JGI IMG/M metagenome (GOLD analysis project Ga0066710, IMG submission 79666) | Grasslands soil microbial communities from the Angelo Coastal Reserve, California, USA - 14_1009_16_40cm | ecosystem: Environmental > Terrestrial > Soil > Grasslands | place: USA...
GGTGGTGTCGGCTCGGCCACCGCGGGCGGTGTCTTCCGCGCCCGCAACACGGCCAGTCCCTGCCGCACGTCGTCCCGCGGTACCGCGACGACGAGATAGACCAGCAGCCCGGCGGTACCCGCGACGGCCAGCTGGATGAACGCGTTCGGCCCGAGCAGTGCGTGCAGCACCGCCGCGACCACAGCCGCCAGCGCGCCGCCGAGCAACGGGCGTACCAGTTTCGGCGCGATCGGGCCGAGGCGCACCCCGGACCGTTCCAGCGCGACGATCGACAGCGGGAGGGCCACGAGTACCCCGACGATGGCGTTGGCCATGGCGGCTCCCGTCGCGCCCGCTGCCCTGGTGCCGATCCACAGCGCGGGAATGACCGCGACCACCCAGCCGACGTTGATGAACATGTTCCACCGGGTCGCGCCGGTGCTCATGAGGATGTCCATCGCGAGGCCGTACAGCATCCGCACGATCATCAGGATCATCAGCCAGCGCAGCGCCGCCGCGGCCGGCAGCCACTTCGGCCCGTACAGGAACTCGACGGCCGGCTCCGCGAGTATTGCGACGAGCACCGCGATCGGTACCAGAAGAAGCACCACCAGCGGGATCACCCGCTGGACGCCGCGGGACAGGGTCTCGTCGCTCTTCTCCGACAGCCGGGAGAAGCCGGGCAGCGAGACGAACCGGATCGCGGAGCCGAGGAAGCTCGGCGCCCAGCTCGACACGCTCACCGCGAGCAGGTAGAAACCGAGCACCGTCGCGCCGGCGATGTGGCCGACCACCACCTTGTCGGCCTGTTCGAGGATCGACTCGACGCCGAGCCCGACGGTGAGCGGGATGCCGTAGGCCATGAGCCTGCGGGCGATGCGCCAGTCGATGCCGACCTTCAGCGGCAACCCGGCCCAGATCATCACCAGGGTACCGGTGGTCACCGAGCTGCCGACCTGCCCGACGGCCAGGCTCATCGGCCCGGCGCCGGTGAGCGCCAGGGGGATCGCCAGCACGCCGTTGGCGATGACCCCGGCCAGGTTCGCCTGCACGTACCTGCGTTGCTGGAAGGTGCGTAACAGGTATGCGCTGCGGATCGCGGTGACGCCGTCGATGAGGATGGTGAGAGTGAAGACGCGGACCACCGGCGTCGCTTCGGGTACCCCGGAAAACTGCGCGAACGCGGGCGCGGCAAACCAGAAGCCGAAATACACCACCGCGCTGAATGTCGCCGCGAGGGTCGCCGCGGTCGGCGCCATGTCGTCGAGCCGGCCGCGCCACTGCACCGTAGCCGGAATCAGGCCGACGTCGTTGATGTGGATGACGAACTGGGTCGCCGCCAGCGCCACGGCGTAGACGCCGAAGTCGTGCGGGATCAGCAGGCGCGCGAGGACAAGGCTCGTCGTGAAGGAGAAGACCCTTGTGGCCACGTTGCCGAGGAGGCCCCAGCCGAGCCCCTTTCCGACCTTGCGGCCGATCGACTCGGTTTCGACGGCGGCCTCTGTCACCCAGTTTCCTCCGCCTCGGTAGCCCCGCGCCAACGCGAGAAACTCTACGCACGGCCCCGCCGACGCAGTTGCGACTGACAATTTTCTTACAGCCGCCGTGGAAACGACGGTCCGGCCGGACAACCGCGCGTGGCAGGTAGGGTTGCGCACGTGAGTGGTCCGCCGGCAACGGTCTGGCGCCGGGCTTGCGGCACCGGTGGGGCATGTGCCGGCTTGCTGGCCGTTGTCTACCTGCTGGCCGTTTGGACCCCACTCGGGCAGCGCTTCGAAGACGCGGTGCTGCGGGCCGGCGGCACCATCGCCGGCAGCACCGAACAGGTACGCGCGCTCGACACCCTGGACAGCATCACCGTGTCATCGGTCATTGCCGCGGTGATTCTGGTCCTGCTGATCGGGTTGGTACGGGCCCGGATCCTGCTCGGGTTCGTGGGCGTCGGGGTGATCGCCGCGTCGGTCGTCACCGCCGAGGTGATCCAGCGGTCGGTGTCGCGGCCGATCCTGCTGTCCCACGGGTACCGGCGCGAGGACCAGAGCTTTCCCAGCGGCCACGCGGCGGTGGCGATGTCGCTGATGTGTGCGCTCGCGATGGTGGTGCCGTACCGGTTCCGCGGGCTCGTCGTGTGCCTCGCCTGGGTCTGGGCGGCCAGCGTCGGCGTCGCCACGGTGACGGCGAGCTGGCACCGGCCCAGCGACATCATCGGCGCCGACCTGATCGTCGCGTGTTACGCGTGCGTCGCGGTCGCCGTACTGGCCCGGTGGGGTATGGTGCGCGAGGCGACACCGGGAACGTCCGCAGTACGGGTGGTGCGGGGGCTGCTCGCCGCGGTGTACGGCGCCGTCGCGGTACTCGGCTTCGTCCTCGCGGCCGTGGCCGTCGGCGTCGTGCTTCACGATCCCGACCACACCGCGTCCACCGGTGCGGGATCTGCGATGCTCTTCGCCGGGCGGGCACTGGCCCTGTCCGGCAGCGCGGCCGTCACGGTGACGCTCCTCGCCCTGCTGCGCCGCGTCGACCTCGGCGCGCCATCAGCGAACGAAGCTGTCGAAGGGAGTCCGGATGGTGAACTCCGACACGACGGTGTCTATCGGTCTTCCGGTCCGTAACGCGGGCTCCCGGGTGGCGGACGTGGTGCGGTCCGTTCTGGCTCAGGACCACACAGATCTCGAACTCGTCATCTCGGACAACGCCTCCACCGACGACACCGAGGACGTCTGCCGCGAGCTCGCGAAGTCCGACGGCCGGATCGCCTACCACCGGCAGCCGCAGAACGTCGGCCTGCTGAACAACTTCGTGTACGTGATCGGCGCGGCGACGGGTACCTACTTCCGCTGGATCGGCGACGACGACCGGCTGGAACCCGACCTCGTCTCGCGGAGCCTGCAGGTCTTCGCCGCCGATCCCCGGCTGATCCTGGTGACCACCGGCATCTCCTACAGCGGCCCGGACGGCGAGGTACGGGGCGGCAGGTACCACGGCACCGCACTGGGTTCCGACGACCCGGTCGAGCGTTTCGTCGAGATGCTCCGCCTGCTCAACGCCGGCCACCTGATGATCGACCCGTTGTACGGCACGATGCGCCGCGATGTCGTGGCCGCCATCCCGCGCCGCAACATGCTCCACGAAGACGAGGTCTTCGCGACCAAGCTCGCGCTCGCCGGCCCGTGGGGGCACATTCCCGACGTGCTGGCGCACCGGCACTGGAAGGACGACAACGTCGGTGCGCTCGGCCGGCTCCTCGACGTACCGGCGTGGCAGTGGCGGGCCCGTAACGCGCTGCAGGCCCGCGAGACGCTGCGCTGGCTGCGCCAGGTGGACCTCACCGACGAGCAGCGGCGCCGCGCCCAGTCCGCCGTCTACACCATGTACCTCAGGCGGCAGTGGAAGCTGTTCCGGCGGCGCAGCCGCAAGCTGGTCCGGATGGCCACGTCGCGGTAGGTGAGGAAAACCATGAGGGGCTTCCTGGCGGTATCCGTCGCGCCGCACGCGGCCGACCGACTGCGCCGTCCGGCCGAGGCGGTACTGTCGTGTCTCACCGACGACGACACTACGGTGACGCGTGTCGACGAGACCGGCGACGGCTGGGTGGCGTTCGCCGGCAGCGACGGGCACGACATCCTCGGCCCGTCCGGGGAGGGCTTCACGGTCCGGTTGAGCCGGCTGCTGCGTACCCGCGACGACGAACTCTCCACCGCCGACATACCCGCGATGCTGACCGCCGGCACGCCGCTGGTCTCGTTGCTGCCGCCGTTCGCCGCCGCGCACCGGGAACGGGCTGGGGCGCCGGTGTCGGTCGCGAACGACTGGCTCGGGTACCGGCAGCTGTTCTGGTGGCGTGGCGACGGGGCGGCGGCGGTGTCCACCAGTGCCCGCGGGCTCGCGGTACTGGCCGGTGCCGGGTTCGACCGGGCCGGGCTCGGCGCCCAGGCGATGATCGGCTGGCAGGTCAACGACTGGACCATCTTCGACGGCGTGCACGCGCTGCCTCCGGCGACGATCGCGACGCTGGACGGCGGCGCGGTGCAACTGCGGCGGTACGCCGATCCGTTGTCCCAGGACGGTCCCGCGCCCCCGCTCGACGACGCCGTCGAGGAGCTGGCCGCCATCCTCGTCCGCTGGCAGACCGCTTACCTGGAAACGCATCCGGACACCGTCCTGCAGCTCACCGGTGGCCACGACTCGCGGATCCTGCTCGGTGCGGTACCCGAGAAGCTGCGCACCGGCCTGCACACCCTCACCATCGGCGAGCCGACCCATCCCGACGTGGTCATCGCGGCGCGGCTTTCCCGCAAGTACGGCATGCGCCACGAGGTGCACCAGCTCGACGAGGTGACGCCGACCCCGGCGCAGGCGCACGCGCTGTCGCTGGCCGCCGCGCGCGCGTTGGAGTGCCTGGCGAGCCCGATGGCGCTGGCGCCGCTGCTGCTGACCGAGGCACGCCTGGCCCAGGGGCACCGCCTGTCCGGGCTGGGCGGCGAGGTCGCCCGCGGCTTCTACTACCCCGGCCAGCCGGCCGGTGCGCAGACCTCGTCGCGGCTGGTGCACCGGCTGGCCCGCTGGCGCATCTTCAGCAACGAGTCGGTCGAGGAAGCGGCGCTGGACCGCACGTTCCTCGCCGACGCGCGGGACACCACACTGGCGACTCTGGAAGACCTGTTCGCGCCCGGCGACTGGCTGCGCGCCACCGACCAGTTCTATCTGTACCAGCGGATGCACCGCTGGTCGGCGACCCACGGTACCGTCGCCGCGGTGCGCCGCAACACCGTCAACCCGATGTTCGACCGGCGCTTCATCGAGCTCGCCCTCGCGGTGGCCCCGGCGGACAAGCGCGATTCGTTGCTGCTCGGGCGGTTGATGAGCAGGCTCGATCCGGAGCTGTCGCGGATACCGCTCGACTCGGGGCTGATCCCGGCCCGGCTCGGTACCCGTGACCTGGCGACCCGGCTGTCCATCGCGACCGCCACCGCGCGGCAGGCGACCCGCAAGGTACGGCAGCGGCTGGCCCATGCCCGCAAGCCCCAACTGGGCGCGGCCGGGATGGCGGAGCTGGTACTGGCGCACTGGCGCGCGGAACCGTCGGCGTGCCGTGCGCTGTACGACCTTCCGGTACTGGACCGTCAGTGGCTGGACGGTCTGGTGGCCGGTACCCGGTCCGCGGCGCCGACGACTGTTGCCTTTCTGGTCAACTTGCTGGCCGCTGCTGGTACACCCTGAGGTAGTCGACTTCGAGCTGCCGGCTGAGCGTGGGATTGGTGAGTCCGACGTTCCACTGCCGCTGCCAGTCGTTGTCCACCATGATGTGCAGGATGATCTGCATCGGGCCGTTTTCGATGTGGGACGCGTCGGTGAACTGCGCGCATTTGACGCCGTCGATGTACCACGCGATGTGGTCGGGCTCCCAGTCGACGGCCATGTCGACGAATTCCTTCGAGTAGTCCTTCACCGGGCAGGCACCGTTGTTGTGTTTGCCGGTGTTCACCGGGAACGACTGGTCGCGGTTGTTGTAGTGATACGTCATGAACATCGTGCTCGGGTCGTCGCCCAGCAGTTCGAGGATGTCCAGCTCGTTGCGGTAGTTGTAGCTGGGGTCGGCCGGCAGCATCCAGAACGCGGTGAAGAAGCCCTGCGTCGCCGGGAACTTGAAGCGCGACTCGACGAAGCCATAGGTGAACTTGTATAGGTACGGCTGGCCGCCGGCGGCGTTGCGGCGGGCGGTGGACAGCAGCCCGGCGACGTAGGTGCACGACCCGCCCTGGCAGGCCGGCGAGGAGATGGGCCGCGCGGCGGGTGCGGCGACGAGCTTCGCGGTGCCGCCCGACACCCGTACCTGTCCGGGCTGGTAGTACTCCCGGCCGTGGTTGAACGTCGCGGTGCAGTCACCGGCGTTCCAGTCGAAACACGGCGTCAGCTTGCTGTGGTCGTAGTCGGTGCCGTTGAACTCCTCGCTGAAGCTCAGCGTCCAGCGCTTGCCGGCCGGGGCCGGTATCGGCGGTCCACCCGGGCCGCCGCCACCCGGTCCGCCGGTGGGGCGGCGCGATGGGCTGGCCGAGGCGGACGGCGCCGCCGAGGCCGACGGGGACGCACTACCCGTGGCGGCCGGGTCGGCTGCCTGGGCGGCCGGGTCGCCGTTGGGTACCCAGGCGGCCATCGGTGCGGGGTGCCGGCCGCCCCAGTTCACCACCAGGCCGAGTGCCGCCACGATGGCGATCGCGAGTACCGCGGCGACCGGCCAGGCGACGCCCGGCCGGGTGAGTAGCGGGCGCTTACGGGTGGGTCGGCGTGCGGAGCGGTGTGGCGCGGTGTCGAGCATCACGGTCGATACCCAATCGTGGGGGAGGTCGGCGCTGGGTCGACGGGCCGCGGGTCAGAATATCGACGGCCGTAGGAGGGGGTCAACCAATCGTGCGGGGTTGGCATAATCATTGATGCATTTCAAATTGCAATATCGAAATCGCAGCGTGAGTGGTTGGCGACTAATCGTCGAGGCGAAGTAGCGCCCGATCGGACAAGCCTCGCCGCACCGGAGATACCCGGTCCGGATCCGCACTGCGGAACATTTTGCCTCAACAGTCGAATTTCTGGCTGTCCGGAGCCTCGTTCAACTGGTGTATGGTGCCGGACATGGCTGGTGGCCGAGAGCGCCCGAAAAGGATGCGGACGCTGACAGTGGTGGTCGGATCAGCGGTTCTGGTCATCGCCGTTGCGACAGCGGCTGCGATCGTCTTCAGCTCTCCGAAAGAGCACCGGACCGCATCCTGGGCGGAGCCTCCGCCCGCACCGGACATGTCGGCGCCGGGCGGGTCCGCGTCGCCGAGCCCGTCCGCCTCGCCGTCGGCCAGTCCGTCCGCTTCATCGTCGGCCGGGCCGAAAACGCCGGGGCGCACCAGCAGCCGGTGCAGCGGGTTCCCCAACGCCAGTTGCGCCGGGGTACCGCCCGGCGTGGCGCTGGCGAAATACGCCGGCCCGTGTGTCATCACCGCCGCCAACTTCGTGGTCAACGGAAAGCAGGTCAACTGCGATCTGGATGTCCGCGCGCCGAACGTCGTTATCGAAAACAGTAAGATCAATGGGCTCGTCTACCTGGACAGCGACAATGCCAGTTCCGCCAACTGGTCACTCACGCTGCAGGATTCCGAGGTCGACGGCGGGGCGCAGCAGCGCGCCGTGGTGTCGACGGGCAATGTGACCGTGCTGCGTTCCAACATCCACGGCGGCATTACCCCGGTCCAATGCGACGAGCACAACCGGTCGTGCACCGTGCAGGATTCCTGGCTGCACGGCCAGTACATGCCGGACGGGGTCGACTGGCACCTCGGTGGATTCCTCAGCAACGGCGGCGGCAACATCAAGCTCATTCACAACACCATCGTCTGCGACCACCCGGTGAACAACGCCGGTGGCGGGTGCACCGGCGACGTCAACTTCATTCCGAACTTCGCGCCCATCCACGGCGCCCTGGTGCAGAACAACTACCTGGGCGCCAACATGGACGCGTCGTTCAGCACGTACGGCGGCGAGAAATCGACGTCGCAGTTCCCGCACTCCGACCACATGGTCTACCGCGACAACGTGTTCCAGCGCGGCGCCAACCGCAAGGGCTCCGCATACGGTCCGGTGACCGGGTTCAACGTCAACGGGCCCGGCAACCAGTGGACCAACAACAGGTGGGAGGACGGCGGCGCCGTCCCGCCCGACAACTGAGCCGGCCGGCAACCTACCTGCGGACGCGGAACCGGAGGATGGTGACGGCTCCCGACCGCGTGCTGCTGACCGGTTCCAGGTCTATCCTCGCCAGGCCCGGGGAGGAGAAGCGGATGCCGTCGCCGAGCAGCACCGGCAGGACGTACACCAGGATCTCGTCGACCAGACCCCGCCGCAGGCACTGACCGGCCACGTCAGCACCGAGGATCTCCAGGTTCTTACCGTCGGCGGCGCTGCGCGCCGTGGCGACCGCTTCCCCGATTTCACCGGTGAGGAACGTGACCGCCGGGTCCGGCGGGTCCGGTCGCTCGTGGGTCAGGACGAACACGGGTCCGGAGAAGGGGTACGTTTTCTCGCTCGATGCTGACCCGCGCTCCTTGCCGGCGTTCATCCGGTTGCCCACCTCGTAGGTCCGCCGGCCGACGAGCATGGCGCCGGTGGCCGCGGCGATGTCCGGGAACTCGTCCGGCGCCACGAAGTCGAAGATCCAGTCCATCGCATCGCCGCGACCGGCGATGAAGCCGTCAAGCGACATCGACCTGTTCACGACCACCTTGCCGGTTCCCGTGCTCGTGTCTGGCATTGTTTCCTCCAGCGGACGTTCGCCGCTACGGCTCGCTGACCGACGGCTCGGGCACGGCCGCCGGGGTCGGCTCCGGTCGGGGGGACGGGATCGGCAACGCCCGGGTGGGTGCCGGCCGCAGCCGCGCCCGGACCGCGTCGCGCAGGGCCGTCCAGCTACGGTACCGCTGGAACGGGATCTCGAAGAACGCCGCGAACACGCGGGCGAACACCAGCGACACCGGTACCGCGACCGCCAGCGTCACCCAGAACGCCGGCAACCCGGGCGCGACGTGTGGCGCCACGAACTTGCGCGCGATGATGACGACGATCGGCGCGTGCACCAGGTAGAGGCTGTAGGAGAACAGGCCCAGGCTGCGCACCGGCCGGGTACCCAGCAGCCACACCAACGGTGCCGGCCGGCGGGTCGCCACGGCGGCCAGCATCAGCGCGATCGCCGGCCCGACCAGGATGTCGATCCAGAAGTAGTGGTTCACGGTCCAGGTCGAGTGCTTGACCAGAATCAGCACCAGCACCGGCAGCGCGGCGAGCAGCGCCAGCCACTGCAACGGCAGCCGGCGGATCCGCTCGGGCGCGCTGATGACCCCGGCGGCGATCAGCCCCAGGGCGAACAGCGGCGCGAACTGCGGGGTGAGCCGCAGCAGCATGTACACCACGTGGACATGCGGGGCGAGCAGCCCGATCGCGATGACCGGCAGGGTCGACGTCGCCAGTACCGCCCACCAGCCGTACCGGCGCATGAACAGGATCAGCAGCGGGAAGACGAAGTACAGCTGCGCTTCGACCGCGATCGACCAGAACGCACCGTTGGGCACCGGCGAGGCGAAGATGTCCTGTACCAGCAACCCGTACACCACGACGGACTTCCCGTTCGGCAGCGCCGAGGCCGGCTCCGGTACCTGCGACCACAAGGTGACCGCCATGCTGAACGCCAGCGCCGCCCAGTACGGCGGCAGGATCCGCCACGCGCGCCGCTGCGCGAACAGCCGGTTGCCGCCCAACTGCCATTTCTTGCGGGCCGGCGACACCGCCAGCGAGAAGCCGGACAGCGTGATGAACACGACCACCGCGAAGTGCCCGTACAGCAGGAAGCCCAGCCACTTCGGGCCGGTGTTGCGCGGGTACCCGTGGAAAGTCATCAGCCAGCAGTGGTGCACCACCACGAACAGGGCGGCGAGACCGCGGATGCCGTCCAGGCCGACAACCCGCCGGCTATCCGGCGCAGCCGCGCCTGTCATGCGGTTTCTCCATCCCTGCAACGGTTATCCTGTGCTGCGTGAGCGAGCCGGCAGTCAGCATCGTGGTACCGGCGCACAACGAGGAGGCCGTCCTCGCGGGCAACCTGCGCCGGCTGCTCGCCGGAACCGCGCCCGGCGAGTTCGACGTCATCGTCGTCGCCAACGCATGTGCCGACGGTACCGCCGATGCCGCGCGACAGGTAACCGGTGTGCGCGTGGTCGAGACGCCGGTGCCGGGAAAGCCGCACGCGATGCGCCTCGGCGACGAGGTGGCACGGACGTTCCCCCGCCTGTACCTGGACGCCGACGTGGAGCTCGACGCCGACGCGGTGCGTGCCCTCGTGGCGGCCTGCGCCAGCCCCGAGATCCTGGCCGCGGCCCCGCAGCCGCGCCTGGACCTCGACGGCGTCGGCCCAGTGGTCAAACGCGTGTACCGCGTCCACGAGGAGCTGGTCGCGCCGGGCCGGGCGCTGGCCGGCGCGGGCGCCTACCTGCTGACCGAGCGCGGGCATGCGCGGGTTTTCCCGATGCCCGACGTCATCTCCGACGATGGTCTGGTACATGCCAGTTTCGCTCCCCATGAACGCGTTGTCGTCCGGTCGGCCCGGTCAGTTGTCCACCCGGCCCGGACCGTCCGGGCCTACCTGAACCGGCGGGTGCGGGTCCGGCGCGGCAACCGGCAGCTCGCCGAGCTGGGCCGGTCCGCCCCCGAGGGCCGGCTCAAGCTGCGCTCCCTCGTGGCGCTGGTGCAGGGGCGCCGGGTCAGTGCGCTGGACGGGGGGTGTTACCTGGCCGTCCTTGCCCTGGACCGGGCGCTGACGCGGCTGCGCCGCGAGGGTGGCGACGCCTGGGGCAGCGACGCCGGCAGCCGCCTCGCGCGGGCGGGGGACTGAAC
>Ga0066710_100007565_pt1 | contig 10401 bp, 13 predicted proteins | sample GraSoiAngelo_159_FD_79666 | JGI IMG/M metagenome (GOLD analysis project Ga0066710, IMG submission 79666) | Grasslands soil microbial communities from the Angelo Coastal Reserve, California, USA - 14_1009_16_40cm | ecosystem: Environmental > Terrestrial > Soil > Grasslands | place: USA...
CTCAGGAATCTTGAAGCCGAAGGCGGAAGAGGTGTTGCGCTATTTCTGCCCGGGCCCATTCACGCTGGCGCGTCAGGCAAACCAAAGAGAGTGGGCAACCCTATTGCTCAGAAAGATGGGCTAAAATGGCCCGCTTTTTTCTTCCTAGACGGAACATGCAAGGTCAAAAGGGGCTTCTTACCGGGGAGGAGCTTGAACATATGAGGAGAGTGCTCCGTTTGCGCCCCGGCGATCATGTCACGCTCTTCGATGATGAAGGGCGAGAGCACGAGGCCGTCATCCGATCCTACACAGCGGAAGCAGGAGAGTTAGAGGTTGTAAAGTCTTATCAGCCCGACCGCGAGTCTCCGCTTGAGATCGTATTGGGCCAAGCTTTAGGCAAGGGCGACAAGATGGACTGGATCGTGGAAAAGGCGACGGAGTTAGGGGTGGGTACGATCATCCCATTTCTTTCCTCTTATACCGTGCCCAGGCCGGATGCGAAAAGGGCAGAACAACGGCGCGAACGGTGGAAGAAGATCGCCCTAAGCGCCGCGAAGCAATCGGGGCGCACTCGGGTTCCGGAGATAGGCGCATCCACGGACTTCGCGACTTTGGTGCAGAAGTCATGGCCGTGTGATCTTAAGCTTCTTTTTTGGGAGGAGTCCGCGCAGGGCCTGGCCGGACTCCAAAAGGAAAAGGTTCATTTAAGTTCCCTGCTCCTTGTGGTTGGACCGGAGGGCGGTTTTAGCCCGGATGAAGCGTCTGAGGCCGTGCGCCAACAATTTCACTCGGTCGGTTTGGGAAAAAGAATACTGCGGACGGAAACCGCAGCCCTGGCAGCCGTTTCTCTCGTCCAATTTCTCTGGGGCGACATGGGATAGAAATTTCTTGCCTCATTTCTTGACTTCCTCTAGCATGGGTGTGGCTATCGCCATCACCATATCTATGAAATGTCCCAAATGTGAGTTTGTCCTTCCGGATGATTCGGATCGCTGCGAACGGTGCGGGGCGGATCTCGCCCGAGAGCAGCCACGGGCTGCCGATACAGCAGCGCTCTCTCCCGTAGAGAATCTCGGTTTCGTTCAGCCTTCTGAAGAAGACAAACGCAAAGCGGATTGGGGATTTGTTTTGGACCAGGAGTTTGACCGACTTTACGAGCGATTTAAAAAGGAAGAAGAAAAGCAAAAAGACAAAGAGAAATACAAGGACGAGGATCAAGAGATCCGCTGGGGGGGCTTTTTTCGGCGCTGCAGTGCCTTTTCTATCGATCTCGCCATTGTATTCCTGCTCTGCCTTTTGCTCTTTTACCTTTCTTATGTTGGGTACCACGTCGGACTGGCGGCTCATGACCGAGCCGTCTCGGACGATCCCGTCTCCTTCCTGAGGCTCGCCCTTTTTGGCTATCTTCTTCTGGTGGCCGGTTATTTTGTGCTGTTTCACGGAATGGACGGCAGGACTGTCGGCAAATGGCTCTTGGATCTCCGAGTTGTCGGTCGTCATCATGGACCGATCACTTACGCCCAAGCGCTTATTCGCTGCTTCGGATATCTACTCTCCGCTTTTTTCGGCATAGGCTTTATCTGGATACTGCTCAATCGGAAGAAGAGGGGTTGGCATGATCTTTTGGCCCGCACCTGGGTCATACGGGAATCGTCCTTGCGCGGCAAAGAGAGCTAAGGAGAGCGATGCGAGCGTTAAAAATAGGGGTGATTATGGACCCCATCGAGAAGATCGACATCAATAAGGACACCACCTTTGTCCTGATGCTCGAAGCCCAAAAGAGAGGCCACCAGATCTATTATGCAGAGCTCGATGGTCTTTCCATCCGCGGCACAATAGCTGAAGGGCGTTTCGGCCCTGTTCAAGTCGTCCGGGCTAATCCTCATTACCGTCTCGGGACGTCTGTGTCGAAGCCGCTCAATTGGTTCGATGTTGTTCTGATGCGGAAAGATCCGCCCTTTGACATGAAATTTCTCTTTGGCACGTATCTCCTAAGCCTAGTGGATGAAAGAAGGTCTTTAGTTGTAAACCATCCCCGAGGGCTGCGAGAGGCCAACGAGAAACTTTACTCCCTTAATTTTCCCGAGCTGATCCCGCCGACGCTTGTGAGTGGTGATAGGGAACAGCTCAAAGGATTCATGGCGGAACAGGGAGGGGCGATGATCATCAAGCCTTTGGACGGGTGTGGCGGGAACGGAGTCTTCTACTTGGATCGCAAAGACAAAAATACCAACGCGATTCTCGAGACTGCGACGACCAATGGGCGAAATCCGATCATGGCCCAGCGTTACCTGCCGGAAGTGCGTCGGGGAGATAAGCGGATCATCGTACTCGACGGCGCGCCGCTGGGCGCGGTCCTGCGCGTCCCCCGCGGGGACGAAAATCGCGCCAACATCCATGCTGGAGGTCGAGTTGTTAAGACAACCTTAACCTCCCGGGACCGAGAGATCTGCCGCGTCCTTTCGCCCCATTTGAAAAAATCCGGGCTCTATTTTGTGGGCTTGGATGTGATTGGCGGTTACCTTACCGAGGTTAACGTCACTAGTCCTACTGGCGTTCAGGAAATCAACGCACTTAACAACGTGAGGATCGAAAGGCCGGTCATCGATTTTATCGAGAAGAAAGCAGCTCAGCTCCGCAAAAGTGCCAATCGACCTTGACTCGCTAAACTTTTTACGCAATATTCCAAAGTCCTGGCCAGGTAGCTCAGTCGGTAGAGCAGAGGACTGAAAATCCTCGTGTCGGCGGTTCGATTCCGTCCCTGGCCATACCCTTTCTGGTCGATACGAAAGATTTGGAAAAGCCTCAAAAAAATGAAAGGACCCAAGCATGACACTGGCCACACAAAAATGGCCGGTTGACACACCTGATTGTACGGTGGGAGAATTGCTTTTGTCAGCGAAGATTGATTCCGACAGAACACCTAGAATCTTTCCTAGGGAGTCAAAATGGCCTCGTCAAATCCAGAATATTCCCAACCCCTAAGAACAATTGGTCAGGCATTGGAGGCATTGCATATCGAAGCCTTCGACTTGGAGAGCGAAGGCAACAATTACATAGTTCGGATCAAGGGTAACGAACCCTCGATAGAAACATCTCGTCAAAGGAATTTTCTAAAGAATATTGTTGAGGAGGTTTGGGGGTCTCTGCCTCCCGATTGGGAACTATTCCCCTCTCCAGTGCCTGCGCAACTTCTGCGCTATACTCCCTCAGATATTAACCAGTTGGAGACCGAGGGGCGCTCTAAAGGCGGCAACCCGAATGCCATGCCGGATGCTCACAGGGTATCCCAAGTTCTACGCGTCATTGGTGATTATTTGAATCAAAAGCATGCTCGTGTTTTCGCCATTTCCTGGGCTAGCCACTCTGTATCCATTACGTACGAGACCACAGAGGGTAGCCACGAACGTGAAAGATTCTCAGTGGCTACTCTTTACGACCTTGGGATTCGCATGTCCACGCGGAGATCCAGCCGTAACAAGTAGTGAGGTGAATCGTTGTCGAGCGCCCAAGTCTGTATCCGTTGATTCTGTATCCGTTGATAGTACGACCAATTTGGCCGAAGTTTTGTCATTTCTCATTACGTTGGTCATTTTGCGCTTTTTGCCTCCTGTCGGTGGTTCGATTCCGTTCCTGGCCAAATCCCAGCTTCTTTAATTCTCTCCGCAGGACTTGACGTCCATTGCGCGGCGTTATATTTCTCGGCCTGCTGCTGCGATAAGTTTTCATTGAAAGGGGCGATAACGATGGCAAAGGCGAAAATTTTCATTTTTGCTCCGGCGGATCAAACGGGCGAGAGCCACAAGAAGCTTCAGACGGCGGGGTGCGAGTTGGTTCTGGGGAATGCTTCGTGGAACACGCCTCAGGGTAATAGCGAGGGCGAGATGATGCGCATGGCACAGGGATGCGATGCTCTAATCGGCACTTCCATCCGAAGCACTCCTATTACAAGAAAGATCATGGAGAGTTCGAACAAGCTCAGGATCGTTGCCAAGTACACTATCGGTGTGGACGACGTTGACGTCGACGCAGCCACCGAACTCGGGATCCTGGTGGCCCACGGCCCGGCTGAGTCTAACTGGGGCGGCGTGGCCGAAGGCACCATCACCAATATGCTTACCATGCTTAAGAAAGTGCGCGAGCGGGATCGCCACCTCAAGGCGGGAGGGGTATGGAGGGACAAATCATTCGAGGGAAGCTATTTCGGCTCGCGGCCGGATGGCTACAAGGGTCTCACCCTCGGTATCATTGGCCTCGGGAGGATCGGAGGGCGCGTCGCAACCCTCCTGCGACCGTGGAAAATGAAGATGCTCGCCTACGATCCTTATATTCCGGAATCGAGGTTTAAGGAGCATGGCGTGGAGCGCGTGGACTTGAATACCCTTCTCCGTGAGTCCGACATCGTAACCCTGCATGTCGTGCTGACCAAGGAGACGCGGCATATGATCGGTGCGGAGCAGTTCGCTCTGATGAAACCGACCGCCCTGCTCGTCAATAGTTCTCGCGGTATGTGTGTGGATGAGCGCGCCCTTGTCGAGGCGCTGCAGCAGGGGCAGATTACTGGGGCAGCGCTGGACGTCTTTGAGTATGAGCCGCTTTCGCTGGAGAGCCCGCTCAGGACACTGGGGGACAAAGTGCTTCTTTCGCCCCACATGATCTCTTCCAACGTTGGCAGCGGTCTGAAACCCGGTGTCGTGATGGCTACGGATGCGGTTCTCGCTGCCTTGCGCGGTGAGGTGGCCGACAATATTTACAACAAGGAAGTTATTGCGCGTTGGCAGAGCCGATTCGGCAGCAAGAGCGTTTAGAGGGAGAGAGTGTGTCGAGCTAGAAAGTGCACTGTTCCGCGGCCGAAGCTCGGAGATCCGGGGTCAGTGGCTTCCATTCGTATTCAGATTACTCTTTATCCATCTTTCCAGCAGGCTGCGCTTGTAGCGCCATTGGTTGCCGATCTTAAAGGCGGGAATCTTCCTCTGAGAGACTAGGCGATAGATCGTATACATATCCACTCTTAAATATTCAGCGACCTCTTTGGTCGTCAGGAATTCGTCTGGCTTCATAGGACCGATCCTCGAGATTCGCATCTTCCTATATGGTTGCGGGCAGCTTGTCAATGATATTCTTTGGCATTTGATTTTTGCCCTGACGGGTTATACGATTCGACCGCTGACAGAAAAAAAGGAGGTCGAAGATGCCTCTCGTTTCCGCATTGGCTGCCAGTCACGCGCCCAACATCCTTCTGGAGCCTGGATCTGAATGGGAAGAGTTCATGAGACTCCACTACCGGATGGCTCCGCAAGCTGGGGCCTCAAAACCCACCCTGGAGGCACAGCAGAAGCTTAGGAAGGATGCGGAGAAAGCCTACGCAGCGCTGCGCTCTGATTTGGAGGCGGCCAAGCCCGACGTGCTCATCGTTGTGGCTAACGACCAGTTCGTTAATTTCTTTTTCAACAACATCCCAACTTTTTTTGTCACTTTGGCTGATGAGGTCAAGGGGCAATTCACCCGGCACAAATTCCGCTACAGGAATCACAAGGAGCTGGGACGAGCGATCTTGCGGACCGGGCTAGAGAAGGGTATTGATTTATCGTTCGGAGAGCATGTCGAGCTCCAGCATACTCAGGTGGTACCGCTATACTTTCTCTTGCCCGAGCCAAAAATCCCAATCCTTCCCATATACGTCAATACCTGGGTGGATCCGATCCCGACGCCGCGCCGCTGCTATCGGGTGGGGGAGCTGATCCGGGACGTCGCCAGCGCGAGCAATGAACGCATTGCCATCCTCGCGACTGGCGGGCTTTCCCATTTCCCCGGCTCTCCGAGGATCGGAGAGATCGATACGCACTTCGATCACGAACTGCTGGAGATCATCCGCGACGGAAAGGGAAGAACTCTTGCCGATTACTCTTTGGAGCGGCTTCTTCAAGCCGGCGACTCCGAGTTTCTCAACTGGATGGTGGTTTTAGGAACAGTAGGTGACACTAAGGCCGCGACTACCTTTTATATGCCCGATCATGTGGCGACTGGGTGGGGTTTTGTGAGCTGGAAACTCACATAGTTTTGAGTTTTGAATTTTTAGTTTTGAGTTGGGGTGGGGCAACTAATAGCTAAAAACTGAAAACTAAAAACTGCGCCGGAGGCACCATGAGCAGCTATCAGCTCAACCGTTTTCTTTTTGATCTCAAGATGAACGAAGCCGTCTTTCAGCAGGCCCTCAATAACCTGTCAGAGACGACAAGCCGTTATGATCTGAGCGCCGAAGAGAAGGAGGCGCTTATGGCCGGTGACCCAAGGCGCCTGCGCCAGCTGGGCGCGCATGGCATGCTTGCCCTCTACATCATGCGACTCAATCCTGACTTTAAGACTAATATTTATTGGAGCCAAAAATAGATTAGAAGCTATCAGCATTCAACGGTCAGCTCTCGGCATGAGAAGAGGCACCTGATGGCTGACAGCTTGGGAGGAGATAGGTGGATTTGGGACTACGAGGAAAAGTGGCGCTGGTTGCGGGAGCTAGCCAGGGAATGGGAAAGGCGATCGCTTTAGGGTTTGCCCGTGAGGGCGCGAAGGTGGGCATCTGCGCGCGTGGAGAGGGAGCGCTTAAAGAAACTGCAGAGATGATCCGCCGCGAGACCGGCGGCGAGGTCTTGGCGATGGTAGCGGATATGACCAAGCGAGAAGATATCCAAAGGTTTATGGCGAGCAGCAGCGAAAAATTCGGCCGGGTCGATGTCGTGGTCACGAACGCGGGCGGCCCTCCGCCGGGTGAGTTTATGAAATTCACGGATGAGGATTGGGAAAAGGCGTTTAACTTGAGTTTCTTGAGCGCGCTCAGGCTCACGCGGGAAGCCGTGCCGCATATGCGCAAGGTGGGGGGTGGTCGGGTGGTCAACATCACCTCCTATTCGGTAAAGGAGCCAATCCCAGGACTTGTTCTCTCCAACGCGGTTCGCAGCGCGGTCATCGGTTTAGCCAAAACCCTTTCCCGCGAGCTAGGCAAGGATAAGATTCTGATCAACAATGTCTGCCCGGGAAGGATCGACACTGAGCGGGCGCGCAAATTAAACCAGGCCCGAGCGGAACGTTTGCAACGGCCCGTAGAAGAGATCCATCGAGAGATGGAAGCAGAAATTCCCTTAAGTCGCTACGGAACGTCCGAGGAAGTCGCGGATCTAGTCGTGTTCCTTGGCTCTGAGCGGTCGAGTTACGTCACGGGTACAACCATTCTGATCGACGGCGGGCTGGTGAGAGCGATCCAATAATGGTGCACTTCGTTATTCAGTGGGACCTTCCGGATCAGAAAGCGAATTTGACTATCTATGCCAACAAAGCCAAGAACGACTGGTTGCCCACGACCCTTTCGTATCCGGGGGTCATTGAGATTCGGAATTACCGCAATCCGCTCGAAGTCACGCCGCAGGTCGCCATCACCGTTGATTTCGACTCCTTGGAGGCGTGGCGGAATTTTATTGACTCGCAGGATTATATCCGCATCATGCGCGAGCTGCGCATCCTCGGCTGCCACAATTTCACCGTGAACGTCTGGTCTCCTTCCAAGTACTTCCCTGAGTCCCTCAAACCGGAAAAGAAGTGAGCTGACCTTTAGACGGGGCTGTAGGGCCAAACATTCTTCAAGCGGAGAACGTAGAGCCCTTGGTTTTTTTCGCTGATATAAATGTATCCACGACGATCGACCAAAACATCTTCGACCTGCGTCACCAGGCGGCTCGGCTTGGTTCCGATTCTCTGTTTTGGATCGGGCGGGATGAAACAGGCTATTTCTCTAGGCGTCCGTGGATCTCTGAGGTCATAAACCCTTAGGCCTGCATTGAAGTAAGTGAGATAAGCGATGTCATCGCGATCTTCGAGGCAGGGCTGATGGTTCGGATGATGCTGGTTGTGCGGGCCGAAGCGCCCCCCTTTTTCGAAGAAATTTTTGCGATCCGACTCTGGAGAGGGAAGCGGTTGGGGGAAGAGCGATATCAGCCGAGGCTCCTTTTCGTCTTTTAGATCAACGATTCCGGCCAAGTTCAGATTCTCTTCCCCGTTCTCATTGATCGCCTCGTCGTTAATCAAGGCCAGCTTTCGCCTTGGCAGGGGTAGAAAGGTGTGAATTCCCTGGCGGCTGCAAAGCCCTTGGAAAATGAGTTGGCTCACCTTCCGCGGTCGTCTGCGGTCAGAAATATCTACGATGATGGCGCCGCCTTCGCCGTAAGGAAGATAGGCTCGGTCGCCCTCCACGTGCGGCGGCCCGTGGCATGAGAGCCGGGCGCCGTTCTTCGGCGCGCCTTCTTCCTGCCCCTGAAGCCAGAAGCGGGAAATCTCTTTTGGCTTGTCTGGCTCTGCGATATCGACAATCTGGTAAATCTTCCTATCGAAACCCGGGGCGCCCGCGGCCGCGTGCACCAAAGAACCACCGTCGTAGAAGTTTCGGTGGGTCCCGGTGCTATGGGTCCGGTGGTGGCCCAATTGCCTTGGCCTCCTTGGATCGGAAACATCCCAAATCAAAAAGCCTTCGGAGTAGGGGTCTTCCTCTGAGCCGCCCCAGCCGGGAGCGATGCGCTCGAGCGCTGTGATCATCTTTGCATCGGCGACTTGGACTTGAATGGTCCAGGTATTCTCGGGGCCGGGGATGAAGGCAATGAGCTCCGGAGCGGTTGGCTCGGTAACATCAAGAATGGTCCATCCCCGGTGCCAGAGATGGCCCATGTAAAGATACCAGCGACCGGCGACTTCTTGCATCGCCAGCTTGAAGGCTGGCCGCCCGGCGAGATCGTGATAGCCTAAGACATCGATGTTCTGTGCGAAAGGACCAGCCACAGCGGTTTGCGGCGGAGGCCCGCCGCTTCAACAGCAGCAATAGCCGCTAATGGACTCGCTGTCAATCGATGGTTCACCGAGCGGACCTTAGTGCCCGCGCGGTCTGACGGTGTCAATTCTGGAGACGGATGATTCTAAGCTATCTTCCGGGCTTGCGTGATCTTGCGGAGGACATTCCGCCGCTTCTCGGGCCCGCTCGGCGCGGTACGAGGCCGCGAGCAATCTTAGCATTTGAAACGCGACCTGCCGGCTGTGCCGGTTGTTAACCACTAGGGGAAGCCCGTTCTTTCCTGGCGCGAGCAGGCCCCGTTCGGTCCAGATCGGATTCTCCATGCTGAACAGATCGTAAGTTCGGCGTTGCGCTTCAAGGCCGTAATGGTAAGGCTGGCTAAGCACTCTAAGGAAAGCCTTCCAGTTCGTTTCCCTTTGTTCCCGCAGCCAGCCCGCGAGCTGCATGTAAGCCTGCCAGACTGTCGGGTGGTGAGCGACGCTGGACTCCCGAACTTTTTGTCGCTGGGCTGTGTTCAGCAGTGCAATTTCGTTAGGCCGAACCCGACTGAGTTCAGCGATAAACTCGATCAGATAGTCCAGGATCTCGGAGTAAGATTCTTCCGTGAGATCGGCGAACGAGACGCGGAGTGAGTCTACCAGGATGCCGAAGGTGAGCATTTTCGCGCTGTGCTTCGAAAGTTGGTTGCTGAGGATTTCCACGTTAGCCGTTCCCAGGACGCTCGACCGCTCCATTAACTCGCGCGCGAGCCTGAAATAGATGTTCGGAGATCGGGTCTTGGACTCAATGTAACGAGCGGTGGTCGAGGCCATCCGCCAGCCCAAGAAGTTGTAGACGCAGAAGCGATAGGCTTCACGTTGGAAGTCGTCCGTATAGATCACCAGGCCATACGCTCGTTTGGCGTTGTAGTTCCCCATCTTTTCCGAGCCTGTTTGGGTTCTCCATCGGAGATAACGTTGGTGCAGCCGAATGATCGCGTGGTGACGGTGATTGGTATCCGGGCGCGTCGCCACGCCCTGGTAGATTTTGAGTTGCCTTCGCTCCTGGACATAAACCCAGACCGTCTCGCCCGCGCGCAAGTTCCACATGAGCTGCGGGCACTCGAAGCGGTTGGCCTCTATGTCCCTCATCATTGCTTGGATTTGCTTCTCGCGTAGGAACTCCATGCGACCGGACTTAGTTTCCTTGGCGCCTCGCTGGATCTCAGGATCGTAGACGCAGCGAAATCGCTGTGTACTGCGCAGCTCAGGCTTGTAAAATTCATTCGGATCGCAGATATCTGTGAGGAGGCCCGCGTCGATCTGCGTCTGAAATTCGATCGCCCCTGGCACGAGGACCCGACCGTCCTCTGCCAGGACATCGGGCGGAGGGTGGCGGAAAATAATGTCGGTTTCGTCCAGAAAGAACGGACGGTATGAATTCAGGTGAGCCGGGATCTCACTGTCCCAGCGAACCACGAAGCTAGCAACAGGAGCATCAATGAGATTCACAGGGCACCTCCCTGGTATTGGATTTCCTTAGATGCGGCGTCACTCCGAGTCACCTCAACCGCGCCACACCCTGGAGTTGGATTGGAAGACTTTCTTGGA
>Ga0066710_100007566_pt1 | contig 10401 bp, 7 predicted proteins | sample GraSoiAngelo_159_FD_79666 | JGI IMG/M metagenome (GOLD analysis project Ga0066710, IMG submission 79666) | Grasslands soil microbial communities from the Angelo Coastal Reserve, California, USA - 14_1009_16_40cm | ecosystem: Environmental > Terrestrial > Soil > Grasslands | place: USA...
AAGTTTTGTCGTCCCAGGCGAGGCGCTGGAGTTCGTGATAGCCTTGCAACAGGTGCAGGTCGGTGCCGACGAGCTGCGGATGGTCGCTAAGCCGGCGAATGGAAAGGATGCGGCTGCTCTGCGGCGGCAGCGTGAGCACGAGTTTGGCGCGATGGACACCCAGGAATTTTCCTTCCCAGAATTCAAATACGGCGGCGGCGCTTTCCGCTGACAGACCGAGCGCAGTGAAGTCAACGACACGGTCCTCCGATTGCTTTTCGAAATTGAAGACACCGACCACGTCCCATTCGTCAGCCTGGTTCTTGCAATGGATATGCCAGAGGGAGGGAATGGCGCGGTCGAAGAGATCGAGTGGTTTCATGGGCGGGTTGCCGGGTGGCAGACAGGCTTGCATGAGGCGAATGCGCGAGGGGGGTAGATACTGCAATTCGTCGCTGAAGGAGATGCTACAGCCTGGCAGGGTCATCAGGGCCAGGCGCATCCGGGTTTCTTCGAGGTCGGCCTGCATGCGCACGCTCATGTCGCAGACCTCGCGGCGATAGAGCCGGTTGTTGACCCAATAACTGGCGGCCAAGTGCTGTGCGTTTTCGCGCAGGACGGAGATGTCGCCGTTCAAACCCGCATCGAGAGTGTCGCTGCCGCCGTAGGCGCTGTCGGCCAGACCGGCGGAGAGCAGGGAGGGGGTTTGACAGTAACGAATGGTGGTGTCAGGGCCGGCGCCGCGGCGGACGGCTGCCATGGCCGCGCGCAGGACGCCCCAGCCGCGAGTGACTTTGGGGTCGGCCTGAAAGAAGTGTTCGCCGGCCGAGGCGGCGATGAAATCAATTTTGAAATAACTCGCGCCGTCATGCGTCAGGTGGGCGAAGACATTCTCCAGCCAGCGGGCGGCGGCAGGATTGGAGCAATCGAGTTCAAAGCAATTCGGATTGGGCTTCCAATACCAGCGCCAATTCACACGCGGATGGCCGGCCTCGTCCTTGAGCATCCAATCCGCGTGGTCTTTGAACGTCTGGCTGGTCTCGGCGACATCGGTTGGCGCGATCCACAGACCGAGCCGGAAGCCATAGCGGGATTTCAACTCATCCGCGAGCCAGCGCAAACCATGTGGAAACCGTTCGTTGGGCGTCCAGTCTCCGGTCACGTCGCCGCGCTGCCAGCCGTGGTCGAGTTGGATGATTTCGAAGCCGAGCGGCTTGAAATATTTGGCGGCGACGGCGGCGTTGGCCAGGACGAGGTCTTCGGTCATGGCCATGCGATGGGAATACCAACTGCACCAGAGGGCGGTGGGGCGGTTGCGAATGGACGCTGGCGCAAACGCAGCCGCGGCTTCGCCGTAATCTTCCAACGCCGCTAACGGGTCGCTTTGCGCGGAGAGCCAGACCGGATCACACTCCAGCGTTTCACCTGGAGCGAGCTTTCGGCCCAGAAATGGCTGATGGGCTGAAAGTTGGGTGCCGCCTTCACCCACGTGAAATCTGGCGGAGAGATCTGGCCGGGCTGAGCGCGCGGTGAGAAAGCCAAAGGCCAGCGCCGCGGAGGGGTTGCGGGCGACCAGAGCGAGGAGTCCGGCGCTGTTGTAGGTTTCCTGGATCTTCCCGAGTTGCCAGGGGGTCGAGAACCAATGCGCTCCGCTGACGCCATAGACCGCGGCGGGAGTTTCGGCGGAGGGCCCGAGTTGCCAGGCGCCGCCGTTTTGCAGGGACAGGTCAAGCAGGCGGGCAGTGCCGAGCGCGATGTCCTGCGAGGAGCGGTTAGCAATTCTTGCGGTTAGGACGAGTGTGGGTTTGCCGTCGTAAACGCGCAAAAGGCGTTCGATCTGTAAGGCGTCGCCGGAAATTTGGCGCGCTTGCAGGCCGGAGCCGAGTTGATTGGTGAAGGGGCGGACCTCGATGGAAGAGGAATCGAGCCGAACAATTTTCCCGTTCAATTCGAGTGTGAAGCCGGCGTGGAGGATGGCGGTTTGGGAGGTTGCGAGCCAGGCGGCGTCCCAGAGACCGTTGGTTTCAGCGAGACGGAGGAGGATCTGGTTGTTGAAAAGGGTGGTGCGTGCGGCGTCGCGCTGGGTGATGGTTTTGGCGCCGACGGTGGAGCGGCTGGCGAGAGCGTGGGCGGATTGGAGGAGGCGGGGCAGGTCGTTGGTGGCGGGCTGGGCGGCTGGGAGGAGGCTTGGGAAGAGGCAGGAGATTAAAAGTATAAGAAGATGGGGCTTCATCGTTCTCGTCCTTGTCATCGGTCTTCCCGCATTCTCGATTACGAGGACGAGAACGAGCACGCGGCAGAGGGATTAAGATCGAGATTAGGAGATTAGGATGGGGAGGGGGGGATTAGGATTGGGATTAAGATTACGATTAAGATTAAGAAGGGGAAGAGGCTGCGAGGGGGCGGAGGTAATAGACCCAGAGGGCGGCGACTTCGCGGAGGATGTTGTAAGGCATCTGGCGGAGCAGATAACTCTCTCTGGCAGGGACGGTATAAACCTCGCAGCCGGCGCGCTGGTAGGCGAGTTTGATGCGGGGCAAATGGTAAAAATGGCTCACCACCAAGATACGCGAGGCGTGCACTCGGGATAAGAGAGCGCTGCTGTTCTCGACGGTAGCTTGGGTGTTCAGCCCAGCCTCGTCCACTAAAATGTCGTCAGCTTTGACGCCCAGTTGGATGGCCAGGCGCTTCATGGATTGGGTTTCGTGGATTGCGCCGTCGCCAGGGCCGCCGGAGAAAAGCAATTTCTTAGCCATTCCCTGATGATACAATTGGCAGGCGGTGCGGACTCGGTCGGCCAGAGCATCGGAAGGGCGGCCATCGGCATAGACACGCGCGCCCAGGACGACCGCGGCGTCAGCGGGCCGGCGATAATCGGTTTTGCCGAAGAAAAACATTTGGGCGAGCGGGAAGGCAACGAGGCAGCCGACGCAGACAGCAAGGGGCAGAAATGATTGGTGACTGGCGAATGGTGAATAGTGAGCGACGTTAGGCACCCGCAAGCAGGCGACGAGAATCGCCGCGAGCGCGGCACCAACTAAAGAGGACAGTGGAATCGGCATGCCGGCACTCACGGAGCCGCGCGCGAGGAGGATATAGAATTGGGCGGTGTTCGCGAGAGCCGCCAGGCAAAGCGCAGCCGCGCAGCCGGCGGTCAGCCCTCGCCGCCACCCCGAGCGTGGCGGCCGAACGCCGAAGCCGATGAGGGAAAAGGCGGAAACCAACAGGAGGGTGTTGGCGAGGGCGTGCGGAACCGCGCGAAGATCAATCCACCACAGATTGGCGTCGAAGCCGGCGGAGCGGAAATCGCCGAGCAGATTCACCAGCGAAAAGGCGCCCAGAAACAAGGCAAGGCCGCGGGGAACAAAGCTCCAAGCTCCAAACCGAGCGCCGCGCGGGCTGGAATCTGAGGATTGCAGCTTTGTGTTGGCTGTTTCTTCGGAGTTCGGAGCATGTTTGGGGCTTTCTTTCATGGGTTCCTCTTCTTTCGTTCTCCCTTGGGATCGAGGTTTTGTTCGAGTTCGTCCGGCGTCACTTTGCTTTGGACGCCGTCGGCGGGAACTTCGATCTTCGCCGTCCAGAGGATGGCGTTAAGGACAAGCTTGCGGAAATTGTCCTCGCCCCAGTTCTTGTGGAAATGGCCGCCGGTGAAACCGAAGCCGCGTCCGCCATCGGGGCGCTGGCGTGCCCAGGCGACACATTGCGGCTCGTGGCGCTTGACGGCTTCCCGCATTGCCGGATTGCCGCTGTGCGTGCCGTCGGGCCGGTCCATGGTGTCAGGGGTGGGAACAGCGCTCAGAATGCGAGTCACTCCGCTCTTACCCTCCGGAAACCGGATATGAAAGTACCATTCGTCGTTAATCTTGAACGGTTCCACGCCACGAGTGATCGGGTGCTTGGGAAGCTGCTTGAATTCCGCGTCCCAGTGGGGGTTGACCGACCAATTGATCTCGAAGGCGCCCCCGATCCAATCCAGGAATTCCTTTTCGCCTTTTTCGATGGTCGGCTCGGTGGCGTAATGGATGCAGGCCAAGCCGACGCCGTTTTTCATCAACGCCGCGAGTCGCTGCAAATGGTCATTTTGAAGAGCCGGATGGCCGGCGCCACCGTCCGCGTAGAAGACTATGCTGGCGGCGCCCTCGAAGGCGTTGGCGTCCTGGGGCCAGCCGTTGCTGTAAACGACTGAAACGATCCCGGGGACCTTATCAAGACAGGACTTGAGCAGCAGGCAACCGGCGCGATGTTCGTGTTGGGCGGGACCGTGGCTCGGCGCGCCGGCGACGAAGACGATCTTCTTGTCGGCGGCCGCAGCGGCCATCGCTGCGACCATGAGTGCCAGGACGACAGATTTGCGCATAATCACTATTTCTTCCTCTTGTAGGTGATGACCATCAGCGTCGAATCGCTCGAGGTGGAAAAAGAAGCCGGCCTGGGCGCGTCTGGCCGGGCCAGGCAGATACGGAAGCTGTCGGGGCCGACCTCGTAAATCGCTGGCAAGGTCGAGCCTTCATCCGGGCCGCTCTGGGGCCGGATATCCATTTGCTTGGGTTGCTTGGTGGGGAGGATGGTGAAAATTCCGCGATCCGTCCCTTCGCTTCTGGTCGCGGTGTAAGAGTTGCCCTTGATCGTAACAACCATGCCGGCGAGATCGTCGGAGGGAATCGCCTCGCCATTGGCTTCGCCGCCGGTGGGCTGCCAGGCGCCTTGCAACTTCTGGAGGTCATCGGCCGAAGCCTGGTCGCCCGCAGGTGGCGCCCAAAGCCGGATATCTCGAAACTGCACCATCATGGGCGGACCGGCATGAAGTTGCAGGGCCAGCACGCCATTGGTCGCGCGTTTGGCCTCGCAATCGTCAATCACGTCCACGGTTTGTTTCCCATTGATGAAATGGTGGAGGTGATTGCCGACAGCGATGATGTCGTAGGTGTTCCAGTCTTCTTTTCTTATCGCCGCCTGGAGTTCCTCGGATTTGCCGAGTGAGCCGACGACTTGCTTGTTACAGTCTTTGTCCCAAACGACTTTCTCGCCGCGCGCGGCCATGATGCCGCGGGTCATCCGTTCCTCATACAGGATGCCGGTGTAAGTCGGCCCGGCTTCCATGTCGGCCTGGTAGCCGCCAACCACCCAATTGGCTGGATCGAGAATCTTGCTGCGATATTGAATGCCGGAGTTGCCGAATCCCTTGGCATCGCCCGGCACGATTTTGAACGAGCATCGCAACTCGAAGTCGCCCACCGTGCCGTTGGTCCAGATCAAAAAGGTGTTGCCCTTGGCTGGATTCTCCGCGGTGGTCTGGCCCGTGATTGCGCCGTCCTTGACCGACCAGAGTTTCGGGTTGCCATCCCAGCCGGTCAGGTCTTTGCCGTTAAACAGGCTCTGGAACTGGACGACATTGGTTGGGTTGAGCCAAAACCACTCCCGGCCCAATTGCTTGGCATTATTGGTCCCGATCCTGAACCAGAACCGATCCTGGTCAGTCTCTTGGGTATCGAGCAGAGTCACGTCCGTCCGCGGCCTGCGCCCGAGCTCCTCCTGAGCCGTCGAGTAGAGGGTCGCCACCAAGAGCAGGCCAATGCCTGCCTGAACTAGCTTCAGGAATTTGGGATTCAGAATTTCAAATTTCATAATTGAAACTGGGTGAGAAGGATAGCCCCTTGCGTGGGTCAAGTTTTTGGAGGAGGGAATTCCAGTCCGTATTTTTGGCCGATGGCGACGATGGTTTCAGGCGCGGGCGCTTTGCCTGGCGGCAAGCGACCGAATTCTTCCAGGCATTTTTCAAAGCCGCCCGGAGTGATGAAGACCAAATAACTGGCCGACAGATTTTCATTGTTGCGGTAGGCGTGAGGAATGTTCCGCGGCAGGAAGGCCGTTGCGTCTTTGTCGAGCTTTAGCTTTTGGTCGCCGCACTCGACCTCAAGAGCACCGTTCAGGATGAAGAAAGTTTCGTCTTCGCGAGTATGGACGTGCAGCGGCACGGCCGATTGCGGCGGGGCGGTGATTTCGAGGAGCGCAAACGCGCCGCCAGTATCGGCGCTGGTGACCAGGAACCGGTAGGGCGAGCCGAGCACGCTGTGCACGACGCCGCCTGCGGGCGGGAGGATGATGGGCTGCCGCGAGTTCATTTCAGAGGTTTTTGCGCAAAAACTTCAGTCCCTTCACCGCAATCTCGTTGCGTGTCGGTTCGATGCGCCGCCAGATGGCCGCGGCGCGGGCGATCACTTTGACGTCCGTGGTGAAGGATTCAATGACCACGTCCCCTCGGTAGCGAACATCCTTGAGCGCCCTGGCGATGGGTTTCCAGTCTATATGATCGTTGCCCGGCGTGCCGCGGTCGCTGCCGCAGGCATGGAAGTGACCCAGACGCTTGCCTGCTTTGCGAATCGAGGCCGCTTGATTCTTCTCCTCGATATTCATGTGGAACGTGTCCAGGTGGACTTTCAAGGCCGGGCTGCCCACGTCCCTCACCATCTTCAGCGCCTGGTCGCAAGTGTTGATGAAATCGGTTTCAAACCGGTTGAGCGGCTCGAGGCAAACCTGCTGGCCGCGCCGCTCCGCCGCTTTGCAAAGCGCCTTCAAATGCCGCACGACCGTTTTCCATTGCTGCTTGTACTCGGCGGGCGGCACGGCATCGGCGCGCCCGACGGCGGAATAGACCGGACCAATCAGCGAAGGACAACCCAGCACTGTCATCTGGTCCAGGAGGTGAAGCATGTAATCCAGGCCGGTTTTTTGCTGGTCCGGCGTGCCGCGCAGATCGCGGTCAGGCCCCATGCAGGCGCAGACTGAGCCGCAGACCAGGCCGTGCTTGTCCAGTTCGCGCTTCACCTGCGCGGGGTCAATGTGCGCCGGGTCTTCGACGGGAATTTCCACGGTATCGAAACCCCACTGCTTGAACTGGCGGAAGAGCCGTGTGCTGTCGTTGGTGAACGGTGACGTAAAGAGAAAGGTATTTATGCCGAATCGCATAGCGGAAGCTCAGGCTAGTGAGACAGCCGAAACTGTCAAAGGCTTTTGTGCTGATATTCCGCGTTGTCATTGGGCGCTGCAAACTGTTAGTCTGGCTCTATGGCTCGAAAGGCTGCGGGGGAATCAGAGTCGGGACACGGATTCAACGACATCATTGGAATTGTATTAATGGGGTTCGCGTTACTGCTGCTGGTAGCGCTACTGTCGTATCACCCGCGCGACGTGTCGGCCAACGGGCTGCCCACCAATCCAGCAGTGCGGAACTGGATCGGCCCGTTCGGGGCGTGGATGGCCTACTATTGGTTTCTGTGGGTGGGAGCGGCGGCCTACGAATTGCCGGCGCTGCTGCTGTTTGTTGGCTTGGGATGCTTCTTCGAATTCTTTTCTTACTTGCGACGGCGCTGGGTGTGGGCGGCGGTCCTATTTGTCTGCTGCATCGGGCTGCTGGATCTGTACCGCGACCACCTCACCACGTTGCACGAGAATCTGCGCACCCCGGTTGGCGGCCTGCTGGGTACTAACCTGAACCAACATCTCTTCGGCTATTTCGGGACGGCGGGAGCGACGATTATGTTCCTGATGGTCGCGTTCATTAGCGTGCTGTTGCTGACCAACTTCCAATTGGGCGCCTGGCTGCGGCGAGTGTGGGCCAAGCGGGCAGGGGCTCAGGCTGGGGCCACCGAGGAAGAGCAAGCGCTGGAACGGCGCGCGCGGGAGTTGCAAAAGCAAGCCAGAAAACTGCAAGAGGAGGTGGAACGCAAAGGCCTGGGCGCTGACTTGCAGCCGGTGCCCGAGCCAACCGTGCGCGACCTGAGCGTGCCGCAAAACAAGTCTGCGAAGACAAAGCGGGGCGGGGCTGCGGAGCTGGCCAGGGAGCCTGAGCCGGCTGAGGAAGGGGAGGTGATTCCCGCGCATGAAGTCGCGGCTGCCACTACGGCCGAGGTGCTGGGCCGGAAACCCGAGGCACCGGCCAAAAAGAGCCAGAGCCCGCCAGCAGGGGCCAAAGGTGAAACCCCCGGCTCGGCCAAGGGCGCCGCAGAGCAGAAACCGCCAGATGCGCCAGGCGAACCGGAGATTCGGATCGAAGGCGTTGCGATTTCCGGCTCGAAGGCCAAGGCCGCCAAGAGGCACAAGCCCATCACCGTCGCTGCGACTCCGATGATCGGGAATTACCAATTTCCTTCTGTGGAGTTTTTGCAGCCGGCGGACCCGCATCTCAAGCCGACCGAATCGAAAGAAGAACTCATGGCCAATGCGCGCCTGATGCAGCAGACGCTGGCCCAGTTCGACATTGACGTGTCACTGGGCGACATCACCAAAGGCCCGACTATCACCCGCTACGAACTTCATCCGGCGCCGGGGGTGAAGCTGGAAAAAATTACCGCGTTGAACAACAACATCGCCGCCGCGCTCAAGGCCGAGCGCATTCATATCCTTGCGCCTGTGCCGGGGAAGAGCTCCGTTGGCGTGGAAGTGCCCAACACAATCAAGACCAAGGTGATCATGCGCGACTTGTTGGAATCAGAAGAATGGCGCAACACGAAGGCCCGCGTCCCGCTGGCGCTGGGCAAGGACGTCTATGGCCAGCCGATCGTTGCCGACCTGACCGAGATGCCGCACCTGCTGATCGCCGGCACGACCGGGTCGGGCAAATCGGTTTGCATCAACGCCATCATCACCTCGCTGCTTTATCGCTTCTCGCCCGATCAGCTTCGCTTCGTGATGATTGACCCGAAGGTGGTCGAGCTTCAGCATTACAACATCCTTCCGCATCTGGTGGTGCCGGTCATCACCGACCCCAAAAAAGTCATTCTGGCGCTGCGCTGGGTGGTCAATGAAATGGAGAAGCGCTACCAGATTTTTGCCAAGGTCGGCGTGCGCAACATCGCCTCGTTCAACTCGCGGCCCAAGAACAAGCCGCCCCCGCCGGCGGAGTTGGAATTGCCGTTGGTGGCGCGGAAGGAAAAGGTCGAACCGGGCGCGGAAGGATTCGCCGTCGAGGTGGACGAGGAGATTGTTGTGCCGCGCGAGGACGACATCGTCATTCCCGAAAAGCTCAGCTACATCGTCGTCATCATAGACGAACTGGCCGATCTGATGCTCGTGGCGCCGGCGGACGTGGAGATGGCCATCGCCCGCATCACGCAGATGGCGCGCGCGGCGGGGATTCACTGCATCGTGGCTACGCAGCGGCCCAGCGTGGATGTCATCACCGGCGTCATCAAAGCCAACATCCCTGCCCGGCTCGCGTTCCAGGTCGCAGCCAAGGTGGACTCGCGGACGATTCTCGATGCTATGGGCGCGGACAAATTGTTGGGCAAAGGCGACCTGCTTTATCTGCCGCCCGGCTCGGCGAAATTGATCCGCGCCCAGGGCGCGCTCATCACTGATCAGGAAATCCAGCAGATCGTCGAGTTCATCGCCCGGCAGGGCAAACCCAGTTACGAAATGGAGATTCATCAGCAACTGGCGCGGCCGCTGGGCGGGTTCGAGGACGACGAGGGCATTGATGAAGATGAGGAGATCATTCAACAGTGCGTCGAGGTTATTCGCACGGAGCAGAAGGCCAGCGTGTCGCTGCTGCAGCGGCGCTTGCGCCTCGGCTATGGGCGGGCGGCGCGCATCATGGATGAATTGGAGAACCGCGGGATCGTCGGCCCGAGCAAAGGGGCGGAGCCGCGGGACATTTTGATTGACTTGGATGGGGAGACGCAGCAACGGCAGGAGTGAATTAGAAATGCCTGACAGCGTATCCACGGTTGGCGAGCAATTGCGCCAGGCGCGCGAGAGCCAAAAACTGACGCTGCAGCAGGTTGCTGAGATCACCAAACTCCGCTCCGACCACTTGCGCGCGCTGGAAGAAGGCCATTTCGAGGTGTTCTCCGCGCCCATCTATGTCCGCGGCTCGGTGCGCAGTTATGCGCAGGTGCTCAAGCTGGACGCGCGGCAGCTTTTGGCCGCGCTGGATGCGGAACTGGGCAAGAGCGAAAAGTTCCGGGAGCCGCTACCGTTGACGGAGGAACGGCGCGGGGTGTTGGACTTTGTCATGCTCCTGGCTTCGAAGGTGGACTGGCGCAAAGGATTGGCAGCCCTGGGCGTTGTTGCGGGGCTGGTACTGGTGGTTTCAGCGTTCCTGATTTGGCGGCATTATGCGACCCGGGACCCGTTGGCGGGGTTGAAGCCGGGCGTTTACCAGCCGACTCAACATCTTTCGGGCGACACTTTGCCTCTGCCGGCGCCTGCGCCACCGCGGTGAGTTCAGTATTCAGTTATCAGTCTTCAGTATCCTGCGTTGAGGGAGCGCCGAGCCCTGTCCAGTATAGGACAGAGTGAACCCTGAATGCTGAACACTGGCCCTAACCGCCGAGAACAGATCTAACTCCATAGGCGACCAGCACCACCACATTTACATAAACAGCGGCCAACACGTCATCAATCGTCACGCCCCAACCGCCG
>Ga0066710_100007567_pt1 | contig 10400 bp, 10 predicted proteins | sample GraSoiAngelo_159_FD_79666 | JGI IMG/M metagenome (GOLD analysis project Ga0066710, IMG submission 79666) | Grasslands soil microbial communities from the Angelo Coastal Reserve, California, USA - 14_1009_16_40cm | ecosystem: Environmental > Terrestrial > Soil > Grasslands | place: USA...
AACAAGCCGAATGTAACAAGCCGAATGTAACAAGCCGAATGTAACAAGCCGAATGTAACAAGTGAGGGATGCTCATGCAGTCTCGAGGTGAGCGATTCGGAGATCGTCGATCACGGCAGATACATCGAATGGTGAAGCGCGAGCGTCAGCAGAGATCGCAAAAGCCAAGGATGTGATTCCCGGCAAACCGGTTCGATCCGTCGTTGCGATGCATCGCTGGGACCACACGGGTGGAATCCGGACGGTGATTGATGAAGGCGCGATAATCGTCACTCAAGAGTCAAGTCAGGAACTCCTTCAACGAATCGCGACGTCTCCTCATACGATTAATCCCTATCGGTCGTCGAAGTCCACGAAACCTCTCAAGCTGCAGACAGTCGGGAAGGAAGGCGAACTCACTGATGGCACTCCGACCATTAAGCTATACACGGTCAATGATCAACCAATACTTGCCCGTTTTCTTGTCGCTGATATATCCGGAAACAGAACGGAGGCCATAACCGAGACAACTCTCCGAGTCCGGCGATAATGCTGATCGCTGCGGCGCTTGCGCCAAGCGTTCCGAGAAATGGGCCGTTAATGCGCGCCGCCTTCATAAGTCGTGTCCGCAAGAAGATTGAATGCCCCCATGACCAGGACGAATTGGAAGGCGGGAGAACTGGATAGCCTGGACCGCCCTTTCGTCATTTCGCAGGGGGAGGCGGCGCGGTGAACTTCGACAAATCGGTCAATCCGAGGGTGCCTTCGATATCCGCGATTTGCGCGACAGCGTCGTCAAATCCATCCTTGCCGAATTGCTGGTGCTCGATGTCCTCGAACTTCTCGTTCATCTCGCCCAACTGCTCCGCCGAAAGCGTCTTCTTCCATGCCGGGAAAATAATCGTGTCTTCCCGTGCCGCGTGATGCCTGTACATGAGGACGAACGCCTCCAGGGATTGCGCGAGCGCTCCAGCATTGGCGGCGCCGAATTTCGAACCTGCAGCGGCCGTTGCAAGAATGTAGTCGGTAATTTCTCTTCCGCGTTGATGCTGCGCAAGAAGCACGTCCGGCAGGGACGCCGCGGGTCCGCCAGCTTGCTTCACGGCAGGAAAAATGAAAGCCTCTTCGAGACTTCGCTCGTGATAGTCCTCGCCGAACCCACGAAACAACTTTGCTGTTTTAAGCAGCGCGTCCGGCGTGAGCCCTCCAGGTGCGGTACGCAGCTGGGAAGCGGCAGCCGAATAGACCAGCAAAGCGCGCCGCAACACACCATGCTCGCGCATGAGATCTTCGGTTGCAGTGACCTCGCCCATTTCTTTCTTCTTCTTATCATCTTTATCTTCCGGGGATTTATCTGGAGATTTGCCTGTGTTTCCACAACCAGATAGCATCAAGCCAACGCCAACGACAGTAGACGTGCGCAAAAATGTTCGCCGTTCGTTCTCGATGTGCATAAACATCATCCTTTCTCACGTGCAGCTATTAGGGGCGTGCGTGAAACGTCAGAGTTTTATTACGCTTTGGGCTGGAAGAGTTCTATCGGATTTCCCGACGGATCATCGATCATATAGCGCACAGTCGCTTGCATCTTATCCATACAGCACCTCCTCGAAAATGATCACGGCCGCAGCTTGGACCACTCCTCAATCTTGACTCGTGCAACCAGCGACGCCCCGCCTTTGCCGTCCGGATGAAATATCAGCGCCTCTCCATCAGTTACACCCGTCGTTTGTGGAAACGCGCGAGAAAGATTCGGCATGTGAGTCACGATGACGGTGTTCCCGGTTTTGGGGACCTGCCCGGCTTTTTCCCTCAACCAGGCGCCATCTGCGTCGGACACGCCTTGCATGCTTTGACCCCGATCGCCGAGCTCGGCGTGAGGTTGCGGATTGCCAAGTTGAGCATACTTCACAGTCTCGAGCGCCCGATAGGTGGGGCTCGTTGAAACCTCTCCAGTCGGGACCTTCAGATCGCGGAGAGCCTTGCCCATGGCTATCGCGGAGTCACGGCCAGCATCATCAAGTTGACGTTCCAGAGTCACGTTATCCGGTTTGGCCGACTGCTTGCTGGGCGTCTCGCGCGGCGAACTGGCATGGCGCATCACGATGACATAGCCTCCTTGACACAAGGCGGTGACCAGCGCGCTGCCCGATAGAGCCTGCGACAGCATGGTGCCAGTGGTTGCCAACAGCCCGATGGCGCTCAAGAACGTGATAGATATCTGCCGGATTCGGGTCTTCATGATTGAACCTCCGAGTTACTCAGTAATTCTAACAGGCCGATCCTCGGGTCAACGTGCCGGTTGGAAAACCTGGTTCGAGTACGGATTTGCACTCGGCCGGTGACCACATTGAACCAGAATCGGTTGCTGGATGACACTGGTTGCAGGCAGCGGTCAATTCGTCGACCGCTGAAAACCCTTCTGCTGACGGCGGACCGCCAGATTCAGTTGCCGGTCGTCACACCGCCCTGCCGCACGGCGGCGACCAGCGCGTTCCCGGATAGCCTCTGTGCGGACGCCATAGTTGTTTGTCGAAACTAGGGCTGCGACCGACAACACGGCGAGCGCAGTCATTTCCGTGATTTGAATCTTCATAGCGGACATCCAGTGACTATTTCTTATTCAATACTGAGCGGCGCTGCGGCAACCGTGAGGCCTCGGCTGGCCGAGATCAGTTTAACAGTCGAATCGCGTGGTGAAGCCGATCCAAGTCTTGCCGGATGGGCTCTGTCAAATTGGGACCAGACCTCAGAAGATGTTCTATCGTGGCGATTAGTTCGGCAACGCGTCGAGTGGCCTCTCTTTCCAACTCCGCCAAGGCAGGATTGACGCTTTCCTCCCACTGAAACGCCAGGCGCGAAAGATTCTTAAATGCTGCGTCCTCGATCTTTCTTACGAAGTGCCCTTTCAGTAATCCTTTGATGAGGGACATTGGAATAGCAAAGGAGAGAAGTTCCCAATTCCGATCAAAGATTTTGCCGATTCGGATATCCGGCGATTGAGGTTGCCTGATTCGCAGGTCCAGTTCTGATGTTCTGAGCGGAACATCCAACACAGCCATGCTGCGCTCGGAGATCCGATTTCGAAAATCCTGGAGTACCTGTGTCAATTGCCGCTCCACTTTCTGCGCCGGTTCAATAAAGCCGGACTGTCGCTGGCTGGAAACCCGCCACATCTCCGCCGCCATGGCTGGTTGGAGCCATTCTTCAAATTGAATCGCAGCAGTTTTGAGTGACGCGGTCCATTGGGGAAAGCGCTGATTGAACGCCTCAAGTAGCATATCTCGGACTTTTGGTTCATCCTCTTTCAAAATGTTTTCATTCCTCGCGCGTGTATTCGCCGATGCATTGCGTACGATGAGGCGGACTGCGAGCGTCGTCTCATCAAACGATTGTTTTTCACCCACGATGCGATCCTTCAAAGTCCGCCGGTCGGAATCGATCGTCTCTGCCGCTCTTAGCGCGACCATCAGGTAGTCACTGCATTCGCGAAGCAGCGTTTCAGTCTTTCGTGCCAGGATACTTTCGCGGTGAATGCCGGCTTCCGCGACAGCCGGAGTGAGCAGAACATGTTGAAGGTCTTGCCGGAGGTGCTCATACCCGGGACGTACGGAATACGGAAAAACAGGAATGGGGATATGGAGACGCCTGTTCAACTGTGATGCCACATATTCCTGTACCTCTGTCCGTTCAGGGTCATCCAATAGGTCGACCTTTGTTAGAAGTACGGACACATGTGGCGTGTAGCGCTGGAGATCGCGGATAAGCTCGATGTCGGATTGAGACAACGGAGGATCGATGGCAACGGCTACAAGCGCGAGCCCGACGTTCGGGAGCCATGCTTGAGACGTCTCTGTGTTGTGCGCGAGAACGCTTTCGAGTCCGGGAGTGTCGATGAAACGAACGCCGCGGAGTCCCGCTAGAGAGGGAAGTTCGATCTGTACGAGTGTGACCCTTTTGTGATTCTCCGGATTCCTGGCTTCATCCACGTAATCGCGAATGTCTTCGAGCCCAATAGTCATCGAAGAACCGTCCACATGTTGAATACGGACTTGCTCCGTCGGGCCGTAGCCGATTTCCGTGATGACGGAAGTTACAGGAATGGCTCCGACCGGAAGAAGGTTCACACCCAAGAGATGATTCAGGAAGCTGCTCTTGCCGGCTTTGAATCGGCCAAGCACGGCCACATTGATACTGTCGTTCCGCGCGAACGTCCGGCAGCTATCAATCAGTGGAAATAGCGCAGTCACTTGATATCGCTCAACGATCGAGGCGGCAAGCTGAATCGCGGATTGTTCAGTTGCGCTCATGGTTGATTTTCGCCATTTGCAGAATCAGAAATGCGCCGAAGACCATCAGGCCAGATGCAAAGCCGAACCCCGCGCCTGGCCCGTATACGGCCCATAACCAACCGACAGTCAAGCTGCTGATGAAATCGCCCATTCCGTTCACAACGGCCATTGTGCCGAAACCCGTTCCCCGCTGGTGGGCCGGTAGCAACTGGGCGGCGAGAGAGTCTTCCAGCGTCTCCTCGATGCCAACGTAAGCTCCGCCCAGGCAGAACGCCAGGACAAGCAAAGGAAGGCTGGAAATGTTTGAAGCCAACAGCAACGCCGTGCCGGCACCGCATCCATACCCGATCCCGAGCAGAATCCATTTGTTCATCCGGTCGGCGAGAATGCCGGCTGGATAGGAAATTGCGGCATACACCACGTTATGGACGGCATAAAGTCCGACTGCTGTGCAGCCCGGGCTTGAATCCTTGGCGCCGCGCAAGGCTGGTTTACATAATACCTAGACTATGACGGGGATTTCTCCCGTGGATCCTACTGCGGCTCGCTCCCCTATCTTGTCCGGCCCGCTTGAATTATCTATCCGCTCGCTTTGTCTGCTATGGCACGCATTCTGACTTTTCCATACCTTTCGTCTCAGAAGTTGATTTGAATTCTGCCGTACTTTTCGGTCGCGGATTATGGGGTTCTTGTTCCCAAAACGCTGTTCATCAAGGCAGGGAGGTTGCACGCACAGGAAATAAGCAACAGGCACAGGAAAGGCTGGGCACGTCTCCCCAAAGTCCCCCAAATCGAGGAAACGTGGGGGCCGCCCCAACGGTTCCTTAGTTCAGAGGTTTGGAAAGAACCGCTGATTCAAGGCTTCCGGTAAGAGGATCCCGGCGGCGAGCTTGATAGCGCCGGCGAGACGTTCAAATGCGGGATCATCGATTCCTTCGGCATACAGTTCGCGTGTTTGGGATCCCCTTGAGAATTTGATCGATCTCAGGACGCGCGCGCGTCCGGTCGACTGGTAGTCCGGGAGTGTCAGAAAGCGCTCTTGTTCGAACAGATCCCACAGCGCGGCAAATGTGTTCTGGCCTCCGGACATTTCACGGACCTCGGCTGCCGGATCGTTCGCAGTTTTTCTGAAGAGTAGCTTCACGTTTCCATCTCCGCCCAGATGGATCTCCTGGTCGCCGGCGCCGGGCTTTGAGGACAGGTATGCGTATTGCAGGCTGGCATCTGCAACTTCTCTCGACGGTTGTGTTCCGCCACGGCTTGCGATGGCGGCAACCAACGCGACAGCTCCTGCGATGCGTTCGAATTCAGAACTGTTGGGAGCGTCGTAGGTGACGATTTTCTTGTCACGGCCGGGAAGGGCGACTTCAATGATCCGCCGCACTTCAACTTTCTCTGGAGGCAAAATAAAGTCGTCCAATCCGAAAAAGTTTTCACCCTCAATCATGTCCAGCAGTCGCAAGGCAACAGTTGGAGAGACCTGTTGATCGTTTAGGCCACCTGCTGCCGGACGGCCGTCCAGCGCGGAAGCTTCAATCTGCACGGCGCCGTTCCCCTGGATCCGAATTGTTCTTTGCACCTGGGCAGATTGCCTCGACACGTACTGCACCGTGGCGAGTCCAACCTGCGATTTGTCTAGACCGAAAGGAAGCTTTTCACTTTCCGTTGCCATTGCCTGCACCTCTTGACGAGTTTGTTTTCCCGGGGAACTGGTGGCGCAACCGTCCATGGTAATGAGAGCCGCCACCACGATTGTGCCCATTCTGGGCAATCTCCTTTTCATCGTTACTTCTTCACCTGGAAACGTTCAGGCACGATGTATTTGTTTCCGACCTTGACCTTCGGGGCTGCAATCGTCGATCCCGCATCGAGCGCTCCGGCATTGAACTTCTTGTTCCGGTTGTAAAACTCTTCTTTGTAATCAGCCAGCGTGCCGGCGCCGAGTTTTCCGAAATTGTCGAAGAGTTCATCGATCGTCCGGAACTCCTTCTTGGCGCTGTCGAATAAGGCGGGCGCGGCGACACAAGTAAAACTTTCAGCGCCTGAGCGGTATCGATAGCCGAATTCCATGTTGAATTTCTTGTACGACGCTATGACCTTGTCGAGGTCGGCCAGGCCCAGGTCCTTCCAATTATCGAACAGGTCGAAGATCGTGGCGCAGTTCCGCTTAGAGGTGTCGCTAAATGCCTTCCAGAACCCGCTTTTGAAATCGGTTTTCTGAACTACAACCAGATCCCAGAGTGCTTCCTGGATGCTCCCTTCGCAATGAGGTCCGACCGTGGTGTTGTCGGAATCCAGATGCTGGTTGAGATTTGTGTCGTAACCGTCGTGGTAATGAGCATCATTCTGCAGGATGCAGGAAAAGGCAGTGGCTAAGCCTTCAATCCACGCATCCTCATAGTGCTCTTTCGATGTCTGGTTGTGCTTCATCGGCGTTCCGTCGTTGTAGTCATAGTCCTTGTGATGAACTCCCAGAACATGCTCATGAGTAAAGTGTCCATATTCGTGCAGAATGACATCGCGATCTTTGAGGTCGTCCTTGAGCAATTTCATCTGTTTAAGTGCGCTCGAGGTACCCGCCGGCGGTTCGGGATAGTTCACTTGAAGCAGCGGCAAATCATGATCCGAGAGCTGTTTTAGCTTTTCGTGTCCGAACCACGCCGTTTTGTACGCATCACAAATGTCGATGAAATGAACCCGGGTGATCTCGACGTCGCCAAAATCGATCGTTGGTTTCGCCGCCGTCAGCTTTGTACTGTCGAGATCGAGTTGATGCCAAATCACCTGTCCCGTCTTAATTTCGAAATCCGGGTCGGTCACCGCGTTGGATTTTCCTTTCACCACGACGATCTTATTGTCGCGATATTCAAGAAAGATTCGAATCGCGGCTTTCGTGCACTCTGGAACATTGTCGAAGGTAAACTCGCCGGCATCTTTATCCAGACCGTTGTCCGTGAGAAATACCGTTCCGTGTACTTTGAGAGAAGCCTCGCCTTTTGCCTGAATGCGTAATTCGACTTTTGCGCCCGGCAGATACTCTTTTACGGGACCGAACTTTTTGGTTTCGTCATTGTAATCCCACGTCCGATTCCAGAAGAGCTTCCCCTTGACCTTGACAGGCCACGCATTAACAGGTTTCGGACTCTCGCATGGGCTGTTATCGATAATGCGTTCATAGAACCTGCACGCGAACGTTTCTCCTTTCTGATCGTGGCGCCGCCGTTCGTCCGGCAGCCGCTTGTTTCGGCGCGCTTCGCCATCGGACCAGAACCGCTGCCTGCAGCCGGCAGTTCCGTCGGATGCTCTCGGACACGGCCAGTGGGCCGGATCAACGGTGCTTCCTTTCCGGAAGATCAACACCATCACGCGGCGATTGACACTGTTCTCTCTATCGCGCTCGGTTTTGTTTTCGGGCTTCGAGAATCGATTCTCTTCGTTTTGCGAAAAGAGCATGTTCGGATTGAACTCGCCACATCCTTGATAATCAGCTTTGCCCCCTTTGTCGGCATTGTGTCCGAGAAATCCCTTTTTCTTGTCGATCGGTGAAAGTCCAGGCGGACAAAGTTTGCCCATGTATTGGCCGAACAGCGTTTTGCGCTTCGCACTATCGTTCTTATAGGGTGTTGTGTCCTGGCCCGGAACACCGGATACGAAGTCCAGCATCGTGCGAAGGCTTTTCTCCTTCCAATTGTCATACAGATGCGGCTGCTGGTAGAGCTGCTCCCATTCTTCCACATCTCTTGTCAGCAGCCCATAGATCGCTCGCGCTCGTCTTCCGCTCAGGCCCTTGTTGTCCTCGTCCTGACCGATGGGATCGGCGTGTCCGAAGATAGTAATCGGGTTCGGTTCGTTAAGCTGTGGCCTGTCCTTTTGATCAACTTCGGCCAACAGCTTCGCAAGGTGATCTAATCCTTTCACGATGGTTTGATTGGGAATCGACGAACCAAATTCAAAATTGATATCCTCCAGCCGCCAACAGGCCAGAGGAATCAGCCGCATCTTAATCGTGTTGAATTGGACGGAGTGTGCTGGTGCCACCGGAATGGCTAGCCCGGACGCTGCATTGACGTGAGTCGCTGCAATTCCGCTTTCAGACTCGACCGGCGCCGTTGCCGCAGTCTCGTCAGTGTCGTTGGAAGTCATGGAACACCACGCTCTGAGAAGAAGAGATTGTCATATGCTATGCCGCCGTCGACAAACGCAAGCACGCTGCGGGCCACGATGGCTCCGTCTGGAATAAGTGGCACGCGACCTGGCTAAATCCTGCACCGTGAATGGGAATAACGAGCGAATATCGCCAGCGCAACCTATCAAAAGGTAAGTTCTCGATGACAGCAATATCCTTTTTGATACTGGACGGTCATGCGGCAGCTTGAAGAACGAGGAATCGGGAGCATCGTCTTCCGTTATCGTGGTGTGGACGGTCAGGCGGGGCGATACAACCTCCTCGAACAAGAGAGGGACATCCAGGCGCTTATAGAGACAGTGCGCCGAAAGAATGAATTTCGGCGGCCCCTCGCGCTGTTGGGCTACAGCATGGGTGGCGTACACGTTGTTCGACTTCTGGCAAATGAACCACGAATCGCCGATGCCCAGGAGGACGAACTGCTTGAGCAATTGGAAGCCACATGATGCGAAGTCCGCAGCCAACCGAGATTGCGCATCGCGTTAAGGTACCGGCATTAATGGTCGTAGGCAGCCGAGACTGGAATGTCTTGCAAAGTGACGCAGAAGCTCTTCGTAAGACTTGGGGTGGTCCCGCCCAAATCCTGGACGTGCCTTACGACCATGATTTCGACGGCGCCCATATATCGATTGCAAACGCAATTAAGCAACTGTTTGAGAAGCTGGTGCGACCGAAGAGAATAGACAACAACTGATTGTACGGTTAAGCTGTTGGGCTCGATAAACGAGCGTGCGAAAAGGAGTCCTAAAAATGCTAGATCGCTTGATGGGTGCGATGATTGCCATCACAGTAGTGCTAACCTCTTCGTCAGTCGCTTTGGCTCAGAACAGTAAGCAAGGACCACAAAAAGCCAAGGCCCCGACGGCGTCCAACAAGCCTTTTGACGTGCATGATCTATCTGGATTTTGGGACATCACGAACATCGGGCGACCACCTGGTGCCCTGAACGAAACGAGCAACAATCGGCCGCCGATGACGCCGTGGGGTTTGGAGAAGTTTCACAAGGCAAAGACGGGATACGATGGCAAGACATTAGGCAACGGAGTTTACCCGAACGAAAAAGATTGGAATGATCCTATCCTGTTGTGTGATCCGACGGGTTTTCCGCGCATCATGTGGCACCCCATTCCGCCCGGAATGAGGTTTGCCCAGACTTCTGAGGAAGTGATTCAGTTCTTCGAGGATGGCCGCACTTGGCGCGACATATGGACGGATGGGCGAAAACTTCCGGGCGACGACGCGGACTCACGTTGGTACGGATACGCAGTTGGCCATTGGGAGGGAGATACGTTTGTCGTCAACTCGAATGGCTTTGATGAAGCGACGTGGCTGGACCAATATGGCTCCCCGCACAGCGACCAGATGACTGTGGAAGAACGCTACCGTCGCGTGGACCACGACCATTTAGAGATGATCCTGAATATTACTGACCCCAAGACGTACGTCGGGACTTGGAAAGGCGACAAGAAAATCTTTCAATTAGTAGACAAGCCAGCCCGCTCGGGATACAACGATCTCGACGAGAACATCTGTGCATATTCTGAGGTGAAACTCCACGGCAAGGCTTGGCAAAAGATACACCCGTAGCATTCTAGATTAAGGAGATGTCACATGACGCGTAAGCTTGTAGTTCCCTTTTTTGTAATGACGCTGGGCTTTGTAGCGATTTGTACCCCGATGTTCGCGCATCATGGAACGGCAGGGGTGTATGACTTTACTCATCGCATCACAACGAAGGCGACAGTGACGGAATACATATGGGCAAATCCCCACGTCCAGATTTATTTCACCTTGAAGAACGATAAGGGCGAAGAGGAGACCTGGGGCGTCGAAACAGTAAGTCCGGGAAACGCACTCGCGAATGGCTGGACGAAGAAGACGTTCAAGGCTGGGGACCAACTCCTGGTGAGCTTCGTTCCGGCCAAGGGCGACAGGACTTTCGG
>Ga0066710_100007568_pt1 | contig 10399 bp, 6 predicted proteins | sample GraSoiAngelo_159_FD_79666 | JGI IMG/M metagenome (GOLD analysis project Ga0066710, IMG submission 79666) | Grasslands soil microbial communities from the Angelo Coastal Reserve, California, USA - 14_1009_16_40cm | ecosystem: Environmental > Terrestrial > Soil > Grasslands | place: USA...
GAAGATGACGTGTGTCCAAAGCGGACGTGATCTTAAACTTCACCTGTTCGAGGGCCGTACCGCCTATTTTTATGCATTTTTGGCTGCCGCCATAAGTCAATTAGGCGGCATGATGTTACATCAATGGCTAGTACCGCTCAGTCAGGCGGCTTTCATTTTCCCCTTATTTCTGCATTGCATCCGTTCTAATCGACCCAAACAAAATTTCAAGCTCATGGCCTTTTGGTCTTTGTGCGTGACGCTTTCTTCTATTGGGTTGACTCTGAGATTTTCCGAGCAAGCCGGGCGGGAATATTTGCTGGGAATCAGGTATAAAACAGAAATGTTCAGGTGGATTGAGACCGGTCTGGGGCCAGAGGGCGATTATCGCCTCTTTGTGCCCCAACACCTTCTTCAATTTGGAATCTTCTCTGTTGCGGCCCTCGTCAGCGGCGGATTTCTAGCCCTGGTCCTTGGCGCCGCGCTTCTAAACTACATGTCCTACTATGTCGGCTGCCTGCTTCTCGCCGCCTCGACCAAATGGCCCTTGTTTTTATTAGGTTGGCCACCTTATGCCATCCTACGTGTGTTAGGTTACATTTTATTAGCCATCGTTTGTGCCCACCATTTTTATTACAGACTCCTCCACTATTCAATAGACCGACTCCTAATTCGACGCTTTCTTTATTATGGGCTGATGCTGGTTACATTAGACATCATTACCAAATCTCTCTTTGCCGAGCCCTGGAGGCACTTATTGAAGGCACTGCTAGGAAATTCCAACCTGCATCTGACTGAGCTTTTCAAGCTATCTTCTTTTTTGTAGACCTTTTCGGTTTAATGGTTTTCGGGCTTTGCCTTTCAATCCGCTCCGGTTGAGCCAAAGAATCATATTTTACGAGCCCGGCAGCCACCTCTTCTTGAGCAATTTCGGTAGGTCTCTTGGATTGTGAGGCAATCAAGGGCCTAGCACCTGACTGAAGCTGGCGAGCTCGTTTAGCTGCCAAAATGATAAAACGGAATTTGCTATCAATGGCGCCGATGTTAGCGGTCAAGTCAATCACCTCCAACCAGTGCTGGTCGCCTCAAAGCAATGAATCCGCGTTTAGCGCCAAGCATGGCCCCCTCAGAGCTAAATAATACCGTGATCTTCTTTTGTCAAGGGCGGCCGGACGTACTTCTCAAGCCTATACACGAGATATTTCGATTCGGGAATTTGACTTCGCAAGGGTGAGTTTTTATAAAAAAGGACGCACAGTCGTATGAAGGATGAATTTCCTGGATACGGGAAGGAAGTTAACGGAGGAAATGTCATGAATATTAAAACCTTGGTGCCATGGAATTGGGGAAGAAAGAATGTTCCCATTCGACGTGATGAGGATCACTCTGTTTATTCTTTGCAACAGACGATGAATCGAGCTTTTGAGAACTTCTTTGAGGGTTTTAGTCTGAGTCCATTTGGAAGTCTGGAAGACCGAATGGGCAGTTTTGCTCCTCGTGTTGACATTAGTGAAAGCGATAAAGAGTTTCAGGTAACGGCTGAACTTCCCGGAATGAACGAGAAAGACTTGGATGTGTCCCTGGCCAACAATGTATTGACCCTCAAAGGGGAGAAAAAAGAAGAGAAGGAGGACAAGAGAAAAGACTACTACCGCACGGAGCGATCTTACTGCATGTTTAGCCGGACTATCCCCCTTCCCGAAGGGGTGGATCTCGAGAAGGTCGAGGCCTCCTTTAGAAAAGGAGTATTGACCGTGACGCTGCCAAAGACGGTCGAAGCCCAAAAGGAGAGGAAGAGGATCCCAATCACGGCGGCATGAGTGGTGAAGACTGCGGTCAAGTGTTTGTCGGCAAAGCGTATTCATGCGGAGCAAATCGTCGACGACCAGGCTTCTACTGTAGCATAATGGGGCTTCAGAGCGCGGTAAGAGACGCCCGCGACAGAGTGAAGCAGGAAATAAAGACTGGCGGGGGCGTTCTCCACGCGTGGGCTTTCTTCAAATAAAATGGAGATAATTGAAATGGATATTAATCGTCTCACCGAAAAGGCTCAGGAGGCATTCGGCGCGGCTCAAAGCAAAGCGATTCGCTATGGTCACCAGCAGTTGGATGTAGAACACCTGCTCGCAGCTCTGTTGGAACAAGAACGCGGCCTGGCCATTTCCATTCTGAACAAAGCCGCCATCAACACAGAGGAGCTGAGACAGCAAATCGAGCAGGAACTGTCCCGGCTCCCCAGAGTGTCGGGTTCTTCCGGTGAGCCTGGACAGATTTATATTACCGGTCGCCTGAATCAATTACTGGTACGAGCTGAAGACGAAGCTAAGAAGTTCAAAGACGAGTTTGTTTCGGTCGAGCATTTACTGCTGGCTATAACCGAAGCCGGGGGTGTGGCAGGCCGCCTCCTTAAGGAGTTTGGAATCACCCGCCAAAGACTTCTCGAAGCCCTGCAAGAGGTTCGCGGCAACCAGCGGGTTACGTCCCAAAACCCCGAAGCAACTTATGAGGCTTTGGAGCGCTACGGTCGAGATTTAACCAAGCTTGCCGCCCAGGGCAAGCTCGATCCAGTCATTGGTCGTGATGACGAAATCCGTCGAGTCATCCAAGTGCTCTCTCGTCGAACCAAGAACAATCCCGTGCTCATCGGAGAACCCGGTGTTGGTAAGACCGCCATCGTCGAGGGATTGGCGCAACGTATCGTACGGGGGGATGTGCCCGAAGGTCTGAAAAACAAACGCGTGGTGGCGCTGGACATGGGGGCCTTGATTGCCGGCGCTAAGTATCGCGGGGAATTCGAAGAACGATTGAAAGCCGTGCTCAAAGAGGTGCAAACCTCAGAAGGAGACATTATCCTCTTTATCGACGAGCTACATACGGTTGTTGGGGCAGGCAAGGCGGAAGGGGCAATGGACGCAGGGAACCTCTTGAAACCCATGCTGGCCCGTGGAGAACTCCACTGCATTGGAGCCACCACACTGGATGAGTACCGCAAACATGTGGAAAAGGATGCCGCACTGGAACGTCGCTTTCAGCCGATCCTGGTTGACCAACCCTCAGTCGAGGATACCATTTCGATTTTGCGTGGATTGAAGGAGCGTTACGAGGTTCATCACGGTGTGCGGATCAAGGACTCCGCCCTGGTGGGAGCTGCCGTCCTTTCCAATCGTTACATTTCGGATCGTTTTCTGCCGGACAAGGCTATCGATCTGGTCGATGAAGCCGCGGCCCGGCTGCGCACGGAAATCGACTCCATGCCCGTTGAGCTGGATGAAATTTTGCGTCGCGTCATGCAGCTTGAGATAGAACGGGAAGCCTTAAAAAAGGAGAGGGATGCCGTTTCCAAGGAGCGACTGGCCAAACTCGAAAAAGAGTTGGCTGATTTAAAAAATGAGGCCGATTCTCTGAAAGCCCAGTGGCAAGCCGAAAAGGACAGCGTTCAGCAATTACGATTGATCCGAGAACAGATTGAGCGGACCAAGATTGAGATCGAACAAGCCGAGCGGCAGTACGATCTGAACCGGGCCGCGGAATTGAAATATGGTCGACTTGCCGAGTTGGAGCGGAAGCTCCAATCTCAGGAAGCACAACTCGCTAAGAAGCAGGGGCCAGCCCGCTTAATCAAAGAGGAGGTGGACGAGGAAGATATTGCTGAAGTCGTTAGCCGTTGGACTGGAGTCCCCGTTTCCAAGTTGTTAGAGGGCGAAGTGCAGAAACTGCTGCACTTGGAAGATGAGCTGCACAAACGAGTTGTTGGCCAGGAAGAAGCTGTGGCCGCGGTGGCGGAAGCCGTGATTCGTGCTCGTTCGGGCCTTAAAGACCCCAATCGTCCGATTGGTAGCTTTATCTTCCTGGGACCCACTGGTGTCGGCAAGACCGAGCTGGCCCGTGCCCTGGCCCAATTCTTGTTTGATGACGAACGAGCCATGATCCGCATCGATATGTCGGAGTATCAGGAAAAGCACACCGTGGCCCGACTCATTGGGGCTCCCCCGGGATACGTGGGCTACGAAGAGGGCGGGCAATTGACGGAAGCGGCACGAAGGCGTCCCTATTCAGTGATTCTCTTTGATGAGATTGAAAAAGCCCATCACGACGTTTTTAATACGATGCTACAGATCCTGGATGACGGGAGGCTCACCGACGGCCAGGGGCGCACCGTCGACTTCAAGAACACTATCGTTATCATGACCTCCAACGTGGGCAGCCACCGCATTCTGGAATACCGAGGTGCTTTCGAAGGAAACGATTATGAGCAGATGAAGCACGCCGTTCTGGACGAAATGCGGCGCCATTTCCGGCCTGAGTTCCTGAACCGAGTCGATGAGATCATCGTCTTTCATGCTCTTTCTGAGGAGCACTTAAAACAAATTGTCGAGATTCAGCTCGAACATTTACGCACGCGTTTGGCCGAGCGTCATATTCAGATTGAACTGACCGAGGCAGCGCGTCTGCACCTGGTTCGAGCCGGGTATGACCCAACCTACGGCGCACGCCCGTTGAAGCGAGCCATTCAAAAAGAAATCGAGACTCCACTGGGACGGCGCATCCTCCAGGGCGACATCCGCGACGGTCAAATTATCAGGGTGGGCTATGACTCAGGCCGTGGAGAATTGACCTTTACCCCCACAATCGTTCGGTCGGAAGAAGAAATAAGGGCAACGGTGAAATAATGTCTCTCACCAAGTTGCGAACAAAAGGATACATTGAGTCGAGCGGTCTCCTCACCCGGCCTCCGCGACCGCCGTCGCTTTGGCCACTCTCTTCCTCAGGGAGAGAGACTTGCGGGTGAGGAGTTTGCTTTCTAACCCTATGAATGCAACTTGGTATCAAAATTCGATTATTTCTTCTTCTTTTTGTGGCCTCCTTTGATGTTCGAGGTTTCGTCCGCTTGTTTCTGGCGCCATTGCAAGTGCTTTTCCGCCACGCTTTCCAAATTCTTCAAATAGGTGGGCCGGTTCATTTCACTTCGCACGACCTCGATCCAGGGTTTGACCTTGTTCCAGACAGCTACATTTTCTCCGTTAGTGGAGAAAAAGAGCTGATTGTTCAATACACGCTGTTCCACGAAGGCAGACACCATGTCCCAATAGCTGGTGACCATGCGGATGTAGCGGTCTTCGTCTGTTCCGGTCATGCGTTGATTCTTGAGGGCCGCCCAATCGGAAGGCTGAAAAACATGTAAGAACCAATGGCGAGCTTTGCGCATTTCCGGCTCACGCCGAATCTCATAAAGTCTGAGTAGTAAGTCAGCATCTGCTTTAGTAGGTCTTGACATAGGCATTCTCCTCACTCATTTGTTTGGCCATCAGTTCAACCAGCAGCAGTCAGTATCTTACCCCACTAGGTTGAAGGAGTGCACCAAAGTTTGGGGTTCGCGGTTTCTTGGTAGCCCACGCCGATAGCGAGTTCCCGATGTCACTGGGCAGAGCATCAACGGAAAGGAAGTCTCTTGAATCACGACGGAAGGAATCCAACACTTGGAGACTCCTCCAGGAGATTGGTCTGCAGTATCCCCGAAGGGACCATCAGGCCCTCGGAACAGACTTCCAATTCAAGCGGGACGAACTTCTGAGCCACGATGACCGTCTAGAGACTGGCAGTGCGTCTCCTTCGCAGCGGCCACGGCGCATCGGACGGAATTTTTGGACGCGAGGCGATTCTTCTCAAGCTCCAGATATTGTATGCCCTAGAGGAATGGGCTGAGTTATAATGCGTCTATGAATAACGCTCCTGTCGCGGAACGCGGTTTTCCCAAAGAAGAAGTTTATCGCCACCTCGTCTCAATTTTGGGTAAGGAATGGGTGCTGCATACCCCTGAGGAGCTAATCGTTTACGAATGTGACGGTTTGACACTGCATACCAGATTGCCGGATTTCGTGGTGTTTCCAACTTGCACAGAAGAAGTGGTGAAGATTGTCAAACTGGCGGGGCAATACAAGATCCCCTTTGTTCCTCGAGGTGCAGGTACTAGCTTAAGCGGAGGGGCGATTCCGGTGGAGGGAGGAGTCGTTCTGGAATTTTCGCGGATGAATCGGATCCTCAACATCGACTATGAAAATCGCCTGGCCATAGTCCAACCCGGTGTAGTAAATCTGCACGTCACCCAGGCAGCCAAGAAGAAAAACTTTTATTATGCCCCTGATCCTTCCAGCCAGATGGTATCCACGATTGGCGGTAATGTTGCCGAGAATGCTGGAGGGCCCCATACTCTAAAGTACGGGGTGACAACCAATCATGTGATGGCATTAGAAGTTGTTTTGCCGGATGGTGAGGTATACGAACTGGGAACTGCAGCGGGGGACGCCGTGGGATATGACCTGGTCGGCTCATTTGTAGGTTCTGAGGGAACGTTTGGAATTGTCACCCAAATAACAGTGCGCTTGTTGTACAGCCCGCCGGCGGTAAAAACTATGCTGGCGGTCTACGATTCAGTCGTGGATGCAACGAAAACGGTTTCTGGAATCATTGCTCGCGGCGTTGTTCCAGCCGCTCTGGAGATGATTGACAGAAACACCATTCAAGCCATTGAGGCCAGTGTCTACGCCACCGGAATCCCCAAGGATGCGGAAGCAGTATTGCTTATTGAGATCGACGGCCTGGCAACCGGCATAGAGCAGCAGATGGAGAGAATTCTGGAGGTCATCAAAACTAATAACGCCCGCGAAATTCGCGTGGCTAAGAACGAGACGGAGCGAAAGAAACTTTGGGCCGCAAGAAAAAATGCATTCGGAGCTTATGGGCGCATCAGCGCTAATTATTACACTATGGATGGGGTGATTCCGCGGAGCAAGCTTCCCCAAATTTTGCAAGAGATCGACGATCTGGGTCGAAGACATGGATTACGAATGGCGAATGTGTTTCACGCGGGCGATGGAAATCTTCATCCGATCATTTTGTATGACATCCATCAACCAGGCGCCAAAGAAAATGTGCTCGCGCTAGCTGGAGAGATCTTGCAGCGCTGTGTTGAGGTTGGAGGGGCTTTGAGTGGCGAGCACGGCATTGGACTGGAGAAGCAGGAATTCATGTCGCTCATTTTCAGTGAAGCAGATTTGCATGCCATGCAGCAGTTGAAGCAAGTCTTCAATCCCGAAAATCTGGCGAACCCCAGCAAGATTTTTCCCATTCGGCGCGGCTGCCGCGAATTGCCCAAGAACATCTTGGAATCGTCGGACCAAAAATACAAAGCCTACCAGGAAATCGTGAGGTTCTAAAGCATTGGAAGCTCTGATGTGAAATCTCCGACTTCTGAAATCCCAGGCACATTGCCGTCTTCCGAGACGTCGCGGTTCATCGTGGACGGGCTCCAGCCTCAGGTTGCAGTCGAACCTAAATCGGTGGAAGAGATTGGAGAACTTCTGAGGCTGGCCGGGACGCAGAAGTGGGGGATTGTTCCGTTTGGCGCCGGCACCAAGCAACGCATTGGGAATCCGCTGCGGCGATTTGATGTGGCCATTTCACTTGCAAACTTCAATCGAGTGCCAGAATATGAACCCGAGGATCTAGTGGTCAAGGTAGAGAGTGGCTGCAGGCTTGTGGACTTACAGAGAACACTGGCTCCGGACAATCTCTTTCTTCCCCTTGATCCACCCTACTATAATGAGAGCACTTTGGGCGGGATGGTGGCCAGCAATGCCAGCGGGCCCTGGCGTTTTGGCCATGGAACCATGCGGGATTTTCTTCTCGGAATCAGCGTCGTTCAGCCAGACGGTACTCCAACCCGATTTGGCGCGCGGGTCGTGAAGAACGTCACTGGCTACGACATGTGCAAGCTCTATGTCGGCTCCTTTGGAACTCTGGGGATTCTGACCGACTTCTATTTCAAACTGAAGCCGCTCCCTCCGTGCGAAAAAACAGTTCTGGTTGTTCTGAAAGGTCTGTCTGAGGTGGGCCTGGCTCTGGACAAGCTTTTCAGCTCTCCCCTAACTCCATCGGCTGTGGAACTCTTAAATCCTGCGGCACTGGCAGTTCTCAACCAATCGATTTCTCTGACCGATAGCAAAGAAGGTTATTCCTTGGTTGTGCGTTTCGGAGAAGTAGAAAATGCGGTAAAGTGGCAAGTGGAACAGCTAGAGAGGCTGTGGGAACCCCTGTGCGCCAAAGGCATCATCCTGGGAGACATCGTCGAACAGAATCTGCTCTGGGAAGTGCTGAGGGAAGACCGCTCCTATCTCAATGGGTTTCAGGGTTCGGTCATAAAACTCAAGGTCAATGGGAAGTCCAATCAATTGGTAGAACTGACGCAGCGTTTGGAATCATTTAAAGAGAAGATGAAGTGCCAGGTATACATAAAATCCCATGCAGGTAGCGGGATTATTAGAGCTTTCTTGCATCTTGCCACTTCTCCTCCGGAACAGCAAACAATGGTGGCTTGCGTCCAGGGGTTGCGCTCCTACTTGAGACCCTACCGTGGTACCGTTATCATTGAATCACTTCCCTTGGCATTGAAGGGAACAATCGATGTTTGGGGTTGTGACACGAAAGATAAATATCTAATGCAGCGAATAAGGGAAAAATATGACCCTCTAGGGACGTTGAATCCGGGAAGATTTGTAGTTTAATTGAAGGAGCGCAAACTGCGGACACCTGAAATGGATCAGAAGTACAACCAAGCGTCTTCAACTGTTTCAGACCGGGCCGTTTTGACCCCAGAGTGCATCCATTGTGGGCTTTGCCTGCAGGCTTGTCCGACTTATGTAGAGTTGGGAAAGGAGGCAGATTCTCCGCGTGGTCGAATTTATTTGATGCGAGCCTACGAACGCGGGGTCATGCCCTTTTCTGAAAGCTTTGTCCAACATATTTCCGCCTGTCTCGATTGTCGAGCTTGCGAGTCGGCTTGTCCTTCAGGAGTTCCTTATGGGGAACTGGTTGAAAAGGCTCGTGAAGTCATCGAGCATCGCGTTCAACGGTCCTACCTGGCTGGGGCCTTTCGCACTTTCACTTTCAAGAGGATTTTCCCTTCGCGCCGTTTGTTGCGGCTCCATTTCAATCTGTTGCGGCTTTACCAAGTTATTGGCTTGCAAAAATTGGTGCGCCTCACGGGTCTGCTCAAACTTTTCCCTGGGCACCTAGCCGAGTTGGAACAGCTTGTACCAGATATTCGGAAAAAGAAAGACCATGTTGAGTTGGGATCGGTTTTCCCTGCCCTGGGGAAAAAGCAATACCGGGTCGGTTTGCTCACGGGTTGCGTGATGAACGAAATTTTCGGCCACATCAACCAGGCAACCATTCGTATTTTACAGCGGAACGGTTGCGAGGTGGTCGTACCTGCTGCTCAAAGTTGCTGCGCGGCTCTTCATTGTCATGCAGGAATCATGGATACCGCACGGGAAATGGCCAGAAAAAATATTCTGGCTTTTGAGGAGGCGCAGGTGGATGCCATTATCATCAATGCTGCCGGCTGTGGAGCCAAATTGAAAGAATACGGTTCGCTCCTCGCAGAGGATCGGGAGTTCTGCAAAAGAGCCCAAGTGTTCAGTCAGAAGATCAAAGACATTTCTGAATTCTTAGTCGATTTGCCACAGATGGCAAGACCGGGAGCATTGAGTGTTCGCGTGGCCTACGATGATCCTTGTCATCTCCTGCATGCGCAGAAGATTGGCCAGGCTCCGCGAAACTTGTTGAAGAATATTCCCGGATTGCAGTTGGTTGAGCTGGAACGCCCAGATCAGTGCTGTGGCAGCGCCGGAATCTATAACATTACTCAATATGACCTTTCCATGCGTATTCTGGACAAGAAGGTAGACGACATTAATAATTCGGATGCCGAGGTCGTAGCTACTGGAAATCCAGGCTGCATATTGCAGATTGCCTACGGCTTGAGGAAGGCGGGTATCGCACACATTAGAGTAATGCATCCCGTCGAGCTCTTAGAGCAGGCGTATCAGAACTCCAAGTGATTTTGATTTGTGAAAGCAAGGTAGCAACACCTTTCGGGGGTTCCTTCTCCGATAGGGAATCTGCCTCCAGGCTCTCGTGCTAAGTCCTGGCTGTGGGGGGAGAACGTGTTCTCAGATCCATTAGATTTTGCTACAGTGGGTGTCTCAGTTGCCGATAAACATCATCGAAGGTACAGAGCTATTCTGACCTTTGACGTGCTCTCGTCGGAATTAACCAACCGGTTCTAACAAGTAATAACTGGCTGTTCTACCACAGCCATCCATCACCAGCCGTCTCTAAACTTTCGGGAAATTTCTTTACGCGAAACGAATTTTCCTGTGCTAATGTATACGGCGAGAGGGGGCATCAGCACTGTCAGTCCAACCCGAGGAGTGCCGAGTGGTTTCGGCGTAGAGGAGGCTTCCATGTGGAAAAGCAAGAAACCTGAGGAAGAGAAGGAAACCTATGTGACTCTAAAGGAGGAATAACCCATGAGTGCATTTGAGGACATAATACCTCTGGTACCACGATTCGAAACTAA
>Ga0066710_100007570_pt1 | contig 10398 bp, 10 predicted proteins | sample GraSoiAngelo_159_FD_79666 | JGI IMG/M metagenome (GOLD analysis project Ga0066710, IMG submission 79666) | Grasslands soil microbial communities from the Angelo Coastal Reserve, California, USA - 14_1009_16_40cm | ecosystem: Environmental > Terrestrial > Soil > Grasslands | place: USA...
AAAGATCACGCCTCGGACGAAGCTCCTGGTGATCAACTCGCCGCAGAACCCGACCGGCGGCGTGCTGTCAACCCGCGACCTCGAGCAGATCGCTGAGTTGGCGCAGCAGCACAACTTCTTTGTGTTGAGTGATGAGGTGTACGGCCAGATCACCTACGACGGGCATCACGCGTCGATCATGACCGTGCCGGGCATGCTCGAGCGCACCATCTACTCGGATGGGCTGAGCAAGGCGTATGCGATGTGCGGCTGGCGTCTCGGATTTGCGGTCGCCCCCCTGCCGCTGGCGCAGAAGATGGAGACGTTGATGATCAACAGCAGCTCCTGCGCCGCCGCGTTCACCCAGATGGCTGCCGTTGAAGCGCTCTCGCCCCGATCCGACCCGGCTGTCCAGGCGATGGTCGCGGAGTTCAAGCGCCGCCGGGACGTCGTGGTCGATCGGCTCAATGCGCTGCCTGGCGTGAGCTGCCACAAGCCGTTGGGCGCCTTCTACGTGTTCCCGAACATCGCGAAAACCGGTCAGAACGAGCGCGAGCTGGCCGATCGGATGCTCAACGAAGGCGGCGTCGCGGTGCTCGCCGGTACCTCCTTCGGCGAAGCCGGGAAAGGCTATCTGCGCCTGTCATACGCCAACTCGATTGACCAGATCGAAGAAGGGGTCAAGCGGATGAAAGGAGTCCTGGAGAAGACGGCAGCCCGGGCGTAATCAGGGTTCCGGCTGCTGATGGCTACCCACACCGCACCAATCCTCGACCGCATTGTCGAGTCACGGCGCGCCTCGATCGCGCGACTCAAAGCCTCCGGGGCGGTCAGCGGCTTGCCCCAATCCGTCATCGCCGCGCCGCCGGTACGCGATTTTCGAGGCGCCCTAAGCCGGCCCGCCGTGGCCCTGATCGCCGAATGCAAGCAACGCTCGCCGTCGGGCGGCCTGCTGCAGCGCGACTATGACCCGGTCGGGCTGGCGCGCCGGTACGCAGCCAACGGCGCATCGGCGATTTCGGTGCTGACCGAGCCCGAATTTTTCGGCGGGAGCCTCGATCACCTACAAGCGGTGCATGCCGCCATCGAGATCCCGGTCCTGTGTAAGGATTTCATCGTCGACCCGGTGCAGGTGATGGGCGCCCGGGCCGTTGGGGCCGATGCCATTCTCCTGATCACGGCAATTCTCGAGGACGGTGAGCTCGCAAGCCTCCATGCGCTCGCGACACGCCTCCGAATGGCTGTCGTCGTCGAGGTGCATTCGGAGGCGGAGCTGCAGCGCGCGCTCGGAGCTGATGCCGCCATCATCGGCCTCAACAATCGGGATCTCACCACGATGAAAACCGACAGGGCGACGACGGCGAGGTTGCGACCGCGGATCCCGGCCGGCCGTCTCGTGATCAGCGAGAGTGGCATCGACGCGCGCGCCGACATCGAGGAGCTCGAACGCCTCGGCGTCAATGCCGTGCTGGTCGGCGAGTCGCTGCTGCGCGCGGCTGACCTCGACAGCAAGGTTCGGGAGCTCAGCGGACGGTGACCCGGATCAAAGTGTGCGGCAACACGCAGCCCGCCGACATCCAGCTGGCCGTCGAGCTGGGCGTCGACCTGCTGGGTTTCATCTTCACCCGCAGCAAGCGACAGGTCCGGGTGGATCAGGCCCAGGCGCTACTCGCGGATGTGCCGGACACCGTCGAACGGGTGGGGGTCTTTGTCGACGAACCGCCCGACCAGATCGCCGCCGTCGCGCAGGCGTGCGCCCTGACCGCGATCCAGGTTTACCGGCCGCTGACCGCCGCCGATCGCTCGCTCAATCTGCTGCTCCTGCCCGCCTTTCGCGTACACGCCGGCGAGGAGTTGGCCGCCATGCGATTCGACGCGGGCGACCATCCCCTGCTCGACACCTGGGCGCCGGACAGCATCGGTGGCACCGGACGAACGTGGGAGTGGTCGCAGGCGAAGGAGGTGGCGCGCCGCTACCCGGTGATCGTCTCCGGGGGGCTGACGCCGACCAATGTCGATGGGGCCGTGCGGGCGTTGCATCCCTGGGCCGTCGACGTCTGCAGCGGTGTCGAGGCCGAGCCCGGTCACAAGGACCCGGCCAGGCTGCGCGCATTCGTCGCGGCTGTGCGCGAGGCTGACAACGCGTGAGCAGCGGATCGGTGGTCAAGGGACCTGATGCGCGCGGGCGGTACGGCGGCTACGGCGGCCGGTTCATCCCCGAGACGCTGATGGCGGCGGTGGAGGAGCTGGCCATGGCCTTCGATACCGCGCAGCGCGACGACGGCTTTCAGCGCGATTTCGATTCGCTGTCGCGGTCATTCAGCGGCCGGCCAACGCCTATCTATCGGGCGGATCGGCTCAGCCGGCGAGCCGGCGGAGCGCCGCTCTGGTTGAAGCGGGAGGATCTCTGCCACACCGGCGCGCACAAGATCAACAATGCGCTGGGCCAGGTGCTGCTGGCCCGACGGATGGGCAAGCGGCGGATCATCGCCGAAACGGGCGCCGGCCAGCACGGCGTCGCCGTCGCCACCGTCTGCGCAAAGTTCGGGCTGGAATGCGAGGTCTACATGGGCGTCGATGACATGGGGCGCCAGGCCATCAATGTCGACAAGATGCGGCTGCTGGGCGCCACGGTGACCCCGGTGGAGAGCGGCAGCAAAACGCTCAAGGATGCCACCAACGAGGCGATCCGTGACTGGGTCACCAATGTTCGAACGACCCATTACGTCATCGGGTCGGCGGTCGGCCCGCACCCGTATCCATTGATGGTGCGTGAGTTTCAGTCCGTGATCGGGCGCGAGGCGCGCGCCCAGATGCTGGCGGAGACCGGCCGCCTGCCCTCCGTTGTGGTCGCCTGCGTCGGCGGCGGCAGCAATGCGATCGGCATCTTCGTACCGTTCTACGACGACCCGGTCCGACTGATCGGCGTCGAGGCAGCCGGGCGTGGGCTGTCGAGCGGCGCGCACGCGGCGTCGATCGTCGCCGGCCGGCCCGGCGTCCTGCACGGGTCGTTCAGTTACCTGTTGCAGGATGACGACGGCCAGGTGCTCGCGACCCACTCCATCTCCGCGGGTCTTGATTATCCGGGCGTTGGGCCGGAGCACGCCTTCCTGCACGATGCGCAGCGGGCCGAGTACGTCGGCGTGACAGATCAGCAGGCGCTTCACGCCTTCCACGAAACTTCTCGACTGGAGGGCATCATCCCGGCCCTGGAAAGCTCCCACGCGATCGCCTATGCGATGACGCTCGCGCCGCAGCTTGCCGCTGACGACATCCTTCTGGTCAACCTCTCGGGTCGTGGCGACAAAGACCTGGATATCGTCCGGGGCGCCGCCGCCGGGGTGTGAACGAGTTGGCGTGAGCCGGATCGCGCCGATGTTCGCCAGGCTCCGCGAGGAGGGCCGCCTGGCGCTGATCGCGTACCTCACGGTCGGCTATCCGCGGCCGGCGCTGACCCCGGCATTGGTCGAGGCCGCGGCTGGCGCCGGCGCCGATGCGATCGAGCTGGGGATTCCCTTTTCCGATCCGCTGGCCGACGGTCGGACCATCCAGGCGACCTCCCAGCTGGCGCTGAAGGCCGGCGTCACGGTTGCCCACGCCCTCGAGTCGGCGAAGGCAGCGCGGATGCAGACCGAGGTGCCCCTGTTGTTCATGACCTACCTCAATCCGATCCTGGCCTTCGGCCTCGACCGCTTCTGCCGGGCGACGCAGGCGGCCGGGATCGACGGACTCATCGTCCCCGACCTCCCGCCGGCCGAATCCGGCGACCTGCGCACCATCGCCGGCACCGCCGGCATCGACCTGGTGTTCTTCGTCGCGCCCACCAGCAGCGACGCGGCGATCGAGGCGGCCAGCCGAGCGGCGACGGGGTTCATCTACTGCATCGCCGTCACCGGGGTCACCGGGGCGCGGGTGCAGCTGGATCCGGCCGTCCTGCCGCTGATCGCAAAGGTGCGCCGGCATACGTCCCTGCCGGTCGTGGTCGGCTTTGGCATCTCGAAACCAGAGCACCTGGCGGCGCTGCAGGGCCAAGCCGACGGCGTCATCGTCGCGAGCGCGCTGCTGGATGCCATAGCTCAGGCGCCCGATGATCCGGTCGCCCAGGTCCGCCGCTTCCTGACGCAAATGCGGGTCAAGCCGGCCCCCTGACTCGCGTCGCAAGCCCATCCGCCGGGGCGCGTCACATCGTCGGGAGATGGCCCAGTCGGAAGAGGTTCCCTCAAGCGAGGGGGATGCCGAGGAACGCCGGTTGATCGATCGGAGCGCGGCGGGGGACCAGGAGGCCTTCCGCCAGCTCGTGCTCCGCTACCACCGGCTGGTAATCAACGTTGCCTTCCGAGCGCTGGGCGAGGTCGCGCTGGCCGAAGACGTGGCCCAGGACGTCTTTATCAAGGTCTACAAGTCGCTGCCGACCTACCGCCATGACAAACCCTTCAAGCACTGGCTGCACCGGGTGGCGGCGAATACGGTGACCGATTCGCTCCGGCGGCGCCGGCCAGTGGTCTCGCTCGACGGGCTCGAGCAGCCACTCGTCAGCGCCGGCTCCGATCCACAGGACGTCGCAGCTCGCCATGACCTGCAGCGGGCCGTTCGTCACGCGATCGCGAGTCTGCCGCCACACTATCGTGACACCATCGCGCTGCAGGCCTTTGGCGAGCTCAGCTATGACGAGATCGCCAAAGCCCTCGACATCCCGCTCGGCACCGTGATGTCGCGGCTGAACGGGGCGAAGCGCCTGCTTCGGGAGCGCCTGGGTGACCTGGTTCGCCCCGCCGAGGAGGCGAATACGGCATGAAACCGGGCCGTTTGATCTTGCAGAGGCTGTCTCCCACATGTTGAGTCATGCAACGACCCGCGACTGGCTGATCCCGTACGCGGACGGGATGCTTGCCGTGGATGAGCGCCGCCGGATCGACGCGCACATCGCTGGGTGCGCCAGCTGTGCCGCCGAGCTGCGCGAGGTCCGCGAGCTGAACCTGCTTCTGGTTACGCTCCCGCCCGCCCCACCCATCGCCTTCGCGCCGTTCTGGCTGAACCTTCAGGCGGTATTGCCGCAGCGCCGCGCGCTGCGGATGCCTCGGATTCAACCCTATCGGCGTCTCGGCATTGCCTTCGCGATGGCCGCGACCGCCGTGCTCGTCGCCGCCGGCAGCGCCTTTGCGGCACCGGCCGCCCTCCCGGACAACCCGCTCTATCCGGTGAAGCAGCTCGAAGAGGGTGTGCGATTGTCGCTTGCGCCCGCCAATGAGCGGTTGACGATTCAGCTGCAGCTGGCGAACGAGCGCCTCCGTGAAGCCCAGGCGATGGCGTCGAATCACAAGCCGCGGCTGGCCGAGGATAGCCTGCGCGCTTTCCGCGTGGTCGTCAATGATGCGGCGGCCGGGCTCAAGAATTCGGCCGACCCCAAGGTGGCGAAAGATGCCCTGCACAAGCTGCACCTGAAGCTCGACGCGGTGGAGCGCGAAAACGCCAGCCGCGGCGACGATGATCAGCAGGTCAAACAGCTGGTCGAAGACGCGAACGACGAGCTCGATCGGATCGAACAAGAGGATGCGGTCGAGGCGCCGCCCACCCTGGTGATTGGCGAGCAGTCGACGCCACGACCGACCCCGCAGCCGACCGCGCGCCCGACGCCGCGGCCGACCCCCTCGGACGACGAACACCACCACTAATCTGCGGTGGCGCGGCGTCTGGGCCACCGCTAGACTCAGCGCGTGGGTGCGCGCGAAGAGGTCCTGGTCGTTGCTCGCGATGCTCTGTTTGCCGGAGATCAGTGGGCGGGCTTTCGTGATACCGGCCTGAGTGAGCTGCTGGTGCGCGTGCGCGGCAGTTACCGGTTCCGGCCGCGCCGCGAGGTAGAGGACGACCCGTCAGAGCCGCAGATCATTCCCTACGTCGTTTTCCGTCACGATGATCGCTACTTCCTGACCCACCGGCTGCGGCGTTCCAGCGAGCGCCGGCTGCGGCATCTCTACTCGCTAGGCGTGGGCGGGCACATCAATCCCGAGGACGTCGCCGGGGCTGCCGACCCGGTCGAGGCCGGGTTGCGGCGGGAATGGCAGGAAGAGGTCGTCTATGACGGCCACTTCTCAACCCGGCTGCTGGGTGCGATCAACGATCAGACCACGCCGGTCGGGCGGGTTCACGTGGGCCTCATCTTCCTGGTGGAGGGCGATCGTCCCGAGATCGCGATCCGTGAGGTCGACAAGCTGGCGGGCGCGCTGCTGCCGCTGGACGCGATGCGCAGCTACTACCTGGACATGGAGTCCTGGTCGCAGCTGATCTTCGATTACCTGACCCGAGTGCCGGTCGCCTGAGCTACGTCGTCAGGGCTTTCGCCATCTCCTCGAAGTTGCGGACGTAGCGCAGCACGTCGTCCTCCGAGTGCTGGACGGAGAGCGTCCAGTTCTCCTCAGCGCCCGGCGCCATGAGCACGCCGCGGTTGCATTGATAAAGCCAGGAGAGATAGGCGTATTTCTTGTCGATCGTGAGGTAGTCGCGATAATTGCGCACCCGTTCCTTGCGATAGGTGACGCAGCCGCGTGCCGCCAGCGTGATCGGGTGGAAGGGAAGCTGATAGTCGTTCATGACCTTGCGCAGACCGCCTTCGAGCGCCTCGGAGATCGCGTCGAAGTGCGAGTACGCCGCTGGCGTCAGGACGGATGTCAACGTGGTTTTCGACGCCGCCATCGTGAGCGGGTTGCCGTTGAAGGTGCCAATCTGCACCACCTTGTGTTCGTCGATCGTGGACATGACATCCGCCCGGCCACCGACCGCGCCGCAGGGCAGTCCGCCGCCGATCGCCTTGGCGAGGGCCACCAGATCGGGGGTGACCCCGAAGCGCTCGGTGGCGCCACCAGCGGCGATGGTGACGCCGGTCTTGACCTCATCGAAGATCAGGAGCGCGCCGTGCCGGTGGGCGAGGTCTAAAACCCCTGCCAGGTACCCGTCGTCGGGGAGCACGATCCCGATGTTCATCATCACCGGCTCGACGATGATCGCCGCCACCTTGCCTCGGTGCCGATCGAGCGTGCGCTCCACGATTTCGAGGTCATTGAACGGGACGACGGTGACCAGGTCGACGACCGCCTGCGGCGTGCCGCCGCTGTAAGGGACCGACGCCGGGGCGTCGGGCGGACCCATCAGGTCGGGGGGCGGCTCGACCGAAACCAGCAGCGCATCGTGGTGGCCGTGGTAGCTGGCCTCGATCTTGATCAGCCGATCGCGCCCGGTGAAGCCGCGCGCCAGCCGAACGGCATCCAGCGTCGATTCGGTGCCGCTGTTGGTGAACCGCCATTGGGGCTGCTTGAATCGACGGGACAACTCCTCCGCCACCGCCGCGTCATCGACCACCGGCTGCGCGAAATGCGTGCCTTTTGAGGCCCGCTCGTTGATCGCCTGGACGATGAGCGGATGGGCGTGCCCGACCGCCATGACACCAAAGCCGTTGTGGAAATCGACGTACTCGTTGCCGTCGACGTCCCACACGCGGCTGCCCCTGCCGCGATCGACGAAGATCGGCTGCGGCGCCGCGTCCTGGAAGGACGAGGGAACCCCTCGAGGGATGTACTGCTTCGCCTGCTTCCAGAGCTGATCGGACCGTTGCCGCTTCGATCGGAAGTGATCCTCCTCCCTGGCGATCAGCTCGGCAGCGCGGCCAGGGGCGATCGGCTCGGCAACAGTACTCACGGCTTCCCTCCTCGAGATTGCTTCACGGCCAGTGCCGAAATCGCATCTAATATGCATCGGTTGGCGTTCTGCGCGGTGATCTCCGCATGATCGTACGGTGGCGAGACCTCGACCACGTCCATTCCGACCAATTCCGTCCGGAGCGCGATCTTCCGGATCGCCCGAAAGAGGTCGGACGGCTGCATCCCGCCGGGCTCGGGCGTCCCGGTGCCCGGCGCGAACCCCGGATCGAGCACGTCGATGTCGACCGACAGGTAGATGAATTCCGGGCCGTCCAGCGCCTGCCGGATCGCCTCATCGATCACCGTCTCGACGCCGCGATCTAGGAGCTCACCCATCCGGTGCCAGCGCATGCCCTGAGCCCGCATCCACTCGAACGTCTCGCGCTCGGGCCAGTAGCCGCGCAGCCCGATCTGGACGAAATTGCGACCGGGGATCGCGCCCGACTCGATCAGCCGGCGCATCGGGGTGGCGTGGGAGGCCAGGTTGCCCCAGGTGCTTTTCCCCGTGTCGGCGTGGGCGTCGAAGTGGACCAGGCCGACCTTGCCGCGACCATAGGCATCGGCGACCGCAGTAGCGGTGGGGTAGGTGATCGAGTGATCGCCGCCGATCACCATCGGCACGATCTTGCGCGAGGCCACCTCGGCAACCCGGACGCGGATTGCCTCGTGCGCCTGGTCTGTCAGCCCGGGGTAGCAGACGGCGTCGCCGTAGTCGATGACGCTCAGGACGTCAAACGGCGCGACTTCGAGATCCAGATGCCAGCTAGGCGGCTGATAGTTCGCCACCCGAACCGCTCGAGGACCAAAGCGGGCGCCTGGCCGGTAGGTGGTGCCATCGTCCCAGGGAGCGCCCACAATCGCCACGTTCGGACGCACTTCGTCCAATTGCTCGGGCTCGCTCAGCGACCTGACTTTCATGAACGTGGCCGGACCCAGATACTGGGGACCATCGACCTGGGCATCGAGGTTGGGCGTCTTTGGCATTCGCCTACAATTCTCGCAGCGCATTGACTTGGCGTTTCAACAATCGGAAGGGGAGGATAAACATGAAGCGTTTACCAATGGTTCTGGTGACCGTGGTCATGACGCTGGCAGCCTGCGGCGGAACCTCGACGGCGTCCACGGCAAGCGGCGGGCCGGGCAAGGTTGACAGCATTGCCAGCGAGGTTCCGGATTCGATCAAGTCGCTGGCGCCACTGCAAATTGCGACCGACGCCACCTACGCGCCCAACGAGTTCATCAACCCCGACACCGGGGAGATTGAAGGCTGGGATATCGATCTCGGGAAGGCGATCTGCAAAGTCATGGGGGTCGCCTGCACGTTCAACAACGTGATTTTCTCCAATATCATTCCGCAGCTGAAGGCGGATAACCCGCGTTACATTTTCAGCCTCTCGAGCTTCACGCCCACCGAAGAGCGCGAGAAGAGTGGGATTGACTTCATCACCTACTACAAGGCGGGTGAAGCCTGGATCGTGAAGGCGTCCGGCGGGCCGACGGTCAACAGCGCCGCCGACATGTGTGGCCGCACCGTGGCCGTGGAAACCGGGACGACCGAGGAAAGCGATGCCTGGGGCTATATGGGCAAGCAGGTTGGCGGGACCGCCATTGCGGGTGACAAGGACAATTGCGCCGCTGCAAGCAAGCAGCCGATAAAAGTCTCCAGCTTCGAGAAGCAGACCGATGCCAACACCGCACTCGTGTCGGGTCGAGCCGAAATCCTCTGGCTCGATCAGCCGGTAGCTGGGTACCAGGTCAAGCAGAGCGGCGGCAAGATGAAGCTGGGTGGTCAGCCCTGCAGCGTGGCGCCGTACGGTCTCGCTCTGGTCAAAGGCAGTCCGCTGGAGAAGGCCCTCACGGACGCCATCAAGTACCTGATCGACAACGGGTACTACGCCACCATCATGAAGAAGTGGGGCGTCGAGGAGGGTTCACTCAACAATTCCGAAGTGAAGCTCAACGACAATAACGCCATCGGTTCAAGCTGCGTGCCTTCGTACTGACCTAATCGCGAGCGGCTGTGGCTGACGGGGTAACGCGGCCGGCGGCGATCAAGGCGATCCCGGTCAGGCATCCGGGGCGCTGGGTGGCGGCGGTTGTCGTCCTGGCAATCGCCGCCAGTGTCCTCTATACGATCGCGACGGCGATCCAGGACAATGTCACGGCAGCGGGCCCCGGCTGGGCCACCGTCCGCCACTACCTCTTCAATCGACTGATTCTCCAGGGCATCGTCGTCACGCTGGAGCTCACCGTCCTTGCCATGGTGATCGGCATCATCCTCGGCGTCATCCTGGCGGTGATGCGCCTGTCACCGAACCCGGTGGTGTCGTCGGTGAGTTGGTTGTACGTCTGGTTCTTCCGGGGTACACCCGTCCTGGTCCAGATCTTCTTCTGGTTCAACCTGAACCTCGTCCTTCCCCACATCGGGATCGGGATACCGTTTACCTCGTTCTGGTGGCAGGTCGGCACCAATACCCTGATTACGCCGTTCATGGCAGCGACACTCGGGCTGGGCTTGAATGAGGCGGCGTACATGGCCGAGATCGTTCGGGCCGGGATGATCTCCGTCGAGCACGGGCAGACAGAGGCGGCCCAGGCCCTGGGCATGGATCGACTGCTGGTCATGCGGCGAATCGTGCTCCCACAGGCGATGCGCGTCATCATCCCGCCGACCGGGAATGAGACCATCTCGATGCTGAAGACCAGTTCGCTGGCCTTCGCCGCCTCG
>Ga0066710_100007571_pt1 | contig 10398 bp, 12 predicted proteins | sample GraSoiAngelo_159_FD_79666 | JGI IMG/M metagenome (GOLD analysis project Ga0066710, IMG submission 79666) | Grasslands soil microbial communities from the Angelo Coastal Reserve, California, USA - 14_1009_16_40cm | ecosystem: Environmental > Terrestrial > Soil > Grasslands | place: USA...
GCCATCAGCGTCTCCGGCACGAAGCGCCCGCCGAACTTGCCGAAGTGGCCGCGCGCGTCGGGCAGCGTCTTCACGTCCGCTTGGCCTCGGCGACGAACCGCCGCACCTTGTCTGGGTCCTTCTTGCCCGGCTGGGCCTCGACGCCGGAGTTCACGTCGACGGCGAACGGGCGCACGATCCGGACGGCCTCGGCGACGTTCTCGGCCACGAGGCCGCCGGACAGCACGATGTGCATGCGGGTCCCCGGCCCGGAATTGATGCCGGCCAGCGTGATGCGCTTCCATTCAACCGGCGGACGGCGCTCGCCCTCGCTCCACCGCACGGCCGTGTCGAGCAGGATGGCCGAGGCGACCCCGCGATACCGGAGTGCACCGAAGAGCTCACCGATCCGGAACTCGGGCAGGCCGTCGATCTCGGAGGCCGGTGGCAGCTTGATCGTCTTGATCACCGGCAGCGAATGACCGGTCAGCGTCTCGGGCGGCTCGTCGCCGTGGAACTGCAGCGCGCGCAGGCCGCAGGCCTCGGCCACGGCCTTCACGTGGCCGGACGGATGATCCCAGAAGACGCCGACGGGCGTCACGAACGGTGGCAGCCAGCGCACGATCGGCGCCACCTGCTCGGGCGTGACGAAGCGCGGCGTGTTCTCGACGAAGATGAAGCCGAGCGCGTCGGCACCCGCCTCGACCGCCAGCCGCGCGTCCTCGAGATTGGTGATGCCGCAGATCTTGACCCTAACCATGCAGTCTCAGCTCGCGGATCTTGGCCGCGACGTCGTCGGCCTTGACCAGCCCTTCTCCGACGAGCACGGCGCGCGCGCCGGCCTGGACGACGCGCCGGACCTGGTCGCCGGTGAAGAAGCCGCTCTCGCTGATCACGATGGGGCCGGGCGGGATCATCGGCAACAATTCCAGCGTCGTCTCGATGCGCGTCTCGAACGTCGCCAGGTTGCGGTTGTTGATGCCGAGGATCCGGCAGCCGGCGCCGAGCGCCGTGTCCACCTCGGCCGCGGTGTGGCACTCCACCAGCGCGGCGAGGCCGAGCCCCTTGGCCGCGGCCAGCAGGTCGGCGAGGCGCGCGGCGGCGAGGATGGAGACGATCAGCAGCACGGCGTCGGCGCCGGCGGCGCGGGACTCCCAGAGCTGCCACTCGTCGATCGTGAAGTCCTTGCGCAGCAACGGCACCGTCACCCGCGCGCGGATGGCCGCCAGCAGGTCGAGGTGGCCCTGGAAGTATTTCTCGTCGGTGAGCACGGAGATGGCGTCGGCGCCGTGACGCGCGTAGGCCGTGGCCAGGGCGATCGGGTCGAGATCGCCCTTGAGGACGCCGCGCGAGGGCGAGGCCTTCTTGACCTCGGCGACCAGCGCCACCGGCCGGCCGGGCGGACGCAGCGCGGCCTCGAAGTCGCGCGTCGCCGGCAGCGCGGCGCACCGCTGCTCGAGCGTCGCCCGGGGCGTGGCCGCCTTGCGGGCCGCGACCTCGGCGCGCTTGTCGACGACGATGCGCTCGAGGATGGACGACATCGGCAGCCGCTCAGAAGTCGCGGCGCAGCCCCTGCCGCCGGATCGTGTCCAGCGGCACGCCCGCGAGCTGGTCGAGAACGTGGTCGCGGATGGTGCGCGGCGGCGGCAGGTCGCGCGCGACGCGGCCGCCCGTCACCAGGGGCTTGAGCATGCTGTCCCACGGTCCCCCCGCGGGCGGCGGGGAGCCGGCCGGCAGCACCACGGTCTCGATCGTGCCGCGCTTGCGCAGCACCTCCTTGGCGCCGGACCACTTGCCGCGCTTGGCCATCGGCCGGCCCTCGATCTCCATGATGTCGAGCGCGAAGTTGAGCACCGGCGCGTTGGCGATCGACGTCCCCACGCCGTAGGAGTCGACCACGGGATTGAGGTGCAGGATCTCGTACTCGTCGATGCCGCCGGAGGCCACGATCTTGATGTGGTCGAAGCCGCGCAGGTTCAGCTCCCAGCGCACCTCCTCGACGATGCGGTAGAGGTCGCCGCGCCGCGAGGACGGCGTGTCCAGCCGCACCGCGAAGAGATCCTTGCCGAGCGCCTCGGCCACGCGGATGGCCTCGAACTTCTCGTCCTGCAGCGTGTCGATGAGCGCCACGCGCCGCACCTTGGGCTCGATCACCTCGTGGAAGGCCTTGAGCGCCTCCACCGTGTCGCCCACCATCAGCACCAGCGAGTGGGGAATGGTGCCCATGGGGTCGGCGTCGATCAGCTCGGCCGACTTGGTGACGGCCACGCCGTCGCAGCCGCCGATGAACGCGTTGCGCTCGATCATCGGCGCCAGCGCCGGGTGCATGCGCCGCGCGCCGAACGAGATCACCTGACGCTGGCCCGCTGCCATCTTGCAGCGCGCGGCCTTGGTGGCGATGCCGGAGGCCTGGCAGAGCAGGCCGAGCAGCGCCGTCTCGTACTGGGCCCAGTCGACGTAGACGCCGTCGAGCGTGAGCACCGGCTGGTAGGGGGCGAACACCGTGCCCTCGTCCATGGCGCGCACATCCACCTTGATGCCCTCGAGCAGCCGCGCCGCTTCCTCGATGCCGGCCAGCACGCCCCAGTGCCAGTCCTCCGGCAGGGACTTGAGGTAGACCTCGGCCTTGACGCGCTTGCGATCGCCGCGCGCGGCCAGGATCTCCACGGTGCGCTGGAAGTAGACGTCGGAGACTTCACCGGCCTTGATCTCGGCGTCGGAGGCCGTGTGGAAGGTCTTCTTCGAAGCTGGCGCCATCGCTATGCAGGCCCCCCGGAAAGTGTCGTGAATTCTTACAGACTTGCCGCGGCAAGTCAATTTGGGGCGTGCTACAGTGCAGACGCCTTCCACCGGGCCCCCAACAGGCGCTCCCGGCGTCGGACCCCCTGGCATCTGGCTTGGCCTTCCTCCGAAGGGCGTGACGCATGTGGTCCAACGCTACATGCCCGTCGAGGTACGGCTGATGGACGAGCAGGCCCTGCGCGAGAAAGTCCGCATCGTGATTCGAGACGGCAAGCTTCCCAACCGACACCCTGACCGCACCTGGGGAGGCCCCGGCGTCGGGGCGCCATGCGCGGTGTGCGAGCTCCCCGTGACGCGTCAGCAGATGGAGTTCGAGATCCAGTTCGCCCGGGACAACCCGGCCGGCCTGGACAAGTACCACGTCCACACGCGGTGCTTCGCCGCGTGGGAGCTGGAGCGAGGGGCGAACGGCCACTGAGGCGCGCTTGACAGTCGCCGGCCCCGCGCCGATCATCCGGTGCATGACGACACTGGAGAAAGCCGAGGCCGCCGAGCACGCGCTGAGCGAGGAGCTGGACCGGATCGTCCTGAAATCGGTCATCTACACCTCCGGCGAGCGCGATCCGCGGCAGCCGCTGATCCGGCCCGACAACGGCAAGCTCGTCATGATGGGGCCCGATCCGCGCCTGCCGAAGATGCCCGACCGGCCCACGCTGACGGACTTCTTCCGCCTGCGCTTCGGCCCCACCCAGCACATGATGCAGAGCGCGCGGCTGGCCCAGAAGCACGGCGCGGGCGAGAAGGTCGTCATGGCCTGCCTGGTGCACGACATCGCCATCGCCGGCTTCATCCGCGGCGACCACGGCTACTGGGCGGCGCAGCTGGTCGAGCCCTACGTGGACGAGGAAGTGAGCTGGGCCATCCGCTATCACCAGGCCCTGCGCTTCTTCGCCGACGAATCGGTCGGCTACGCCTACCCAGCGATGTACGTGAAGCTCTTCGGCGCCGACTACAAGGTCGATCCCTACATCGAGCGCGACTACCGGTACGCGCGCGACCACAAGTGGTACATGACCTCGCGCATGATCTGCGTGAACGACCTCTACTCGTTCGACGCCACGCTGAGGGTCGAGCTGGAGGAGTTCACCGACGTCATCGGCCGCAACTTCCGTCAGCCCAAGGAGGGCCTCGGCTTCGACGCGAGCCCGTCCGCCCACATGTGGCGGACGATGAACTGGCCGAGCAAGTATCTGTAGACATGGGGGGCCCCGAGATGGCCCCCCATACCCCCCAGCGTTCGGAGCGCCCCGGCGGAGCCGTGGCGCTCCTCTGTAACCGGCCAGCGTTCAGCGCGCCCCGGCAAAGCCGGGGCGCTCCTCTTTAACCCGCTGCTAGGCGCTCACGTGGTGGATGAACTTCTCCGGCGGGCTCTCGCCCCACTGGCTCACCAGCGCCTCTTCCGCCGATAGCAGGTTGCCCGGGGTGCGGGCGTTCAGGCGGTCGGTGTCGGCCCAGCGCTCGTGCACGCGTCCCCACGGGTCGCACCAGTAGTCGTAGACCTGGCTGCCGAGGAGATGCCGGCCCACGCCCCACATGTGCTCGTACTTGCCCAGGCGCGCCAGGTACTCGTGGTCCATGAAGACGGCGTCGACGTCGGGCACCTCGAAGGACATGTGGTTGAGGCCGGCGCGCTCGTTGCGGACGCAGAAGAGCGTGTGGTGATCGACGAACTCGTCGCCGCAGTCGCAGCGGTTGAACGAGCCGATGATGTTGTCCTTGTCGCCGGCATACACGTCGTCCGAGCAGATGAAGCCGAGCGTCTCGCGGAACCACTGCACCGTCTCCCGCACCTTCGGCGTGCCCATCACGCCGTGGCCGATGCGCTTGATCGGCGCCGGCGACTTCCGCAGCCGCATCAGCTCGCCGGCACGGCGCAGCGGCTCGGCGCCCGAGTTCATGGGCTGGCGCGGCACGCTGATCTCCGGGACTCGGCTGATGCCGTGGACCACCTCGACCTGGTAGCCATTCGGCTCGCGCAGCCGCACGCGCCGGCCGCCGCCGGGCTCGTCGATCGTCTCGACGCTGGAGGCGCCCGGCGCCTTCGCCACGCGCTGCAGGTCGTCCTCGCCGGCCGCGTAGTAGGCGAAGCCCACGAACGCGGGATCGCCCTTCTCGGTCACGTGCAGGTGGTGGCTCGGGCCCGTCCCCCGCATGTAGAGCGCGGTCGGCGTGCGCGCCGCGCGCGTCATGCCGAAGTGCGTGAGGAACTCCTCGGCCGTGTCGAGATCGGGTGAGCGCAGCCGACCGTAGGCGAGATCCCTGACCTTGATCACCGGCATCGTCGTCACTCCTTGAATTGCTCGGCCCGCCACTTGAGGGCGGCGCCGAGGCCTTCCTTCTCCCGGATCTCGTCGAACTTCATCCCGACCTCCGTGCGCGCCGCGTAGAGCGGCGCCAGCACGTCGAGGCCGGCGCGAATCGCGTTGCGGAAGCCGGCGGCGTCGGCGCCCCGGTTGATGGCCAGCTTCGTGGCCATCAGCGACTCCGGCGAGATCAGCGCCATGCGCCGGGCCAGCTTCATGGTCGCCGCCGCCAGCTCCGCGCGCGTGACCACGCGATTGATCATGCCCCAGGCCAGTGCCGTCTTCGCGTCGATGGGGTCGCCCATGTAGAGCAGCTCGCGGGCGCGCTTGAGGCCGACGATGAACGGCATCACCAGCGCGGGCCCCACGTTGGAGAAGCGGATCTCCGGCTCGCCGAAGAGCGCGTCGTCCGCGGCCACGGTGACGTCGCACATCATCACCATCTCGCAACCGCCGCCGAGACAATGCCCCTGCACGGAGGCGATCACGGGCTTGCGCATGTCCCACGGCGTCATCTCGAGCCGCACGTCGTCGGTGAGGGACTCGTGCCAGGCCAGCGCGTTGCCCCGCCGCACCGCGCGCGCCGGGCTGGGCCCGATGTCGTAGCCCGCGCTGAAGCTGCGGCCCTCGGCGCGCACGACGACCACGCTGGTGCCCGGATCGGCGTCCGCCTCGTGGAAGCGCTCGATCAGCAGCTTCTTGAGCTCGGGCGTGATCGCGTTGAGCTTGTCGGGCCGGTTCAGCGTCACGATGGAGACGCGGCCGTCGGTCGTGTAGAGGACCAGCGGAGCGGTCATCGCCGTGCTCCTATCCGAGCGGCACGAAGACCGAGACGCGCGGGACCGGCCCCACCTCGCGCGTGATGTGGCCCCGGCCCGTGAGGTCCTCGGCGATCAGGATGTCGCCGGGGCCCAGGCGCTTGACGGTGCCGTCGCCGATCTCGATGTCGACCGCGCCCGAGACCGTGAACACGACGTAGTGGCCCGGCGCGTTGTGCCACGGGTTCATGCGCTTGGGGTCGAAGCGCCGGATGATGATGCCGCTGCCGGGGATCAGCTCGGCGGTCTCCGACTGATCGCCGCGCGGCTCGAAGCGCGGGTAGACGTCCTCGAAGTGCGACTCGCCGTCCTTGCCCGTGAAGATGCGCATGATGGCCATGAAGGGCCTCCGTTGCTACACGCTCGCGTGGTGGATGAAATCGCGCAGCTCCTTCAGGTGCCCGGCGTCGTGGCGCCGCGGGACGAGCACGATGTCGTCGAAGCCAAGCGCGAGGAGCTGCTGCAGGCGCGCCTGCGCGATGGGCCGCGGGCAGCGCAGGTCGTACGGATCGTCGGGCCCGTCGGGGCTCGGCGTCGCCGCGTCCAGGTCGACGCGGACGTTGGTGACGATGGCGCGGCGGCCCCCGAGATCGCGGAAGCGCGCGATGCCCTCGCGCAGGGCCCGCCAGCTCGAGCGCGCGCCCGAGCCCACCCAGCCGTCGAACTCCTGCGCGGCCCGCACGATCCACTTCGAGCCGGCCCAGGAGCCGATCAGCACCGGCGGGCCGCCAAGCGCCGCCGGCCACACGGGCTCGAGCGAGGCGCCGTTGACCCGCTCGCCCTTCCAGAGCCGGCGCATCACGCCGAGCGACTCGTCCAGACGCCGGAAGCGCGCGGCGAAGTCCAGGCCGAGCGCCGCGAAGTCGGTCGCCGTGGAGCCGGCGCCGACGCCCAGCAGCAGGCGTCCGCCGGCGACGAGATGGGTCGTCAGCACCCGCTGGGCCAGCTCAACCGGGTTGCGCAGCGGCACCTGGAGCACGCCGGTGCCCAGCTCGAGGCCGCGCGTCACGCTGGCGGCGACGGCGAGCGCGGTGAGCGGATCGGCGTGCAGCCAGCCGCGGCCGATGGAGTCGAAGGCCCACGCGCTGCTGAAGCCGGCGGCCTCGATGGCGCGCGCGGCGTCGGCCAGCGTGGTGGCGGTGATGGGACCGGCGCCGGGGCCGCCGGAGGGTAGCGCGATACCGAAGCGTGTCATGGCGTCCTCACGCCGGGGGACAGTACGCCAAGATCGCGGGCAAGGCCAGCGGTGTGCGGGTATGCTGTCGGGCGAAAAGGAGAGTCATCATGCGCTTCGGCATCTTCACGAGCATGGGCATGCAGACGTGGTCGGGCGTCCTCGATCTCTGGAAGCACCTCGAGGCGACCGGCTGGGACGTCGCCTGCGTGACCGACCACTTCATGCCCAACACGCCCGAGAAAGAGGGCGCCATGCTCGAATCGTGGAGCACGCTCAGCGCGCTGGCCGCGCTGGTGCCGCGCATGCGCGTGGGCACGATCGTGCTCGGCAACACGTACCGCCATCCCGCCGTCGTCGCCAAGATGGCCGCGCAGGTGGACATCATCTCCGGCGGCCGGCTCCTGCTCGGCCTCGGCGCCGGCTGGCAGCAGAACGAGCACGAGGCGTACGGCATTCCCTTCTACACGATGCGCGAGCGCCTCGAGCGGCTGGACGAGGCGTGCGAGGTGATCACGTCGCTCTGGAAGAACAAGCGCAGCACGTTCAAGGGCCGCTACTACCAGCTCGACGACGCGCCGCTCGATCCCAAGCCGGTGCAGAGCCCGCACCCCGAGCTGATGATCGGCGGCGGCGGCGAGAAGGTCACGCTCAAGATCGTGGCCAAGCACGCCGACCACTGGAACGTCTGGGGCGGCCCGCAGGTGCTCTCGCGCAAGGGCAAGATCCTCGACGGCCACTGCGCGGCGGTGAAGCGTGATCCCAAGTCGATCAGGCGCTCGGTGAACATGGCGCTGCACATCACCGACAAGAAGGAAGACGTCGACGCCCTCGCCAGGACGATCGAGACGCGCATGGGCCGCCACGCGGCCGACGCGCGCGACACCTGCCTGGCCGGCACGCCCGACCAGATCCGCGAGACGCTCCGCCAACTGAAGGCGGCCGGGGCCGACACGCTGTTCATCCCCTCCATGTTCCGTCCGTTGCCCGAGCTGCGCCGCGATCTCGACCGCTTCATCAACGAGATCGCGCCGGCGTTCCGCTGAGCCATGGCCACCCTCGACGATCGCGTGGTCCTGATCACCGGCGCCGCCCGCGGCATCGGCGCCGCCACCGCGCGCCGCCTGGCCGCCGACGGCGCCCGTCTCGCCCTCGCCGATCTCGACAAGGCCGGCGTCGAGAAGCTCGCGGCCGAGCTGAAGGGCCTGGCCATCCAGGCCGACGTCACGCGCGCCGTCGACATCGCGCGCATGGTGGAGGAGACGCAGCGCCGCTTCGGCCGCATCGACGTCCTGTTCAACAACGCCGGGGTCATCCGCGTGCAGCCGATCCTCGACGTGACGGAGGCCGAGTGGGACCGCGTGCTCGCGGTGAACCTGCGCGCGGTGTTCTTCGTGCTCCAGGCGGTGGCGCGAGTCATGAAGGCCCAGTCGCCGATGGCTGGCTCCGAGCTGCGCGGCAAGCTGATCCAGACCGCGTCGATCGCCGGCTATCGCGGCGGCAACCACCTCACCACGCCGTACTCGGCGTCCAAGGCCGGCGTCATCAGCCTCACGCGCTCGGCCGCGCAGGCGTTTGCCGGGGATCGCATCACGTCCAACTGCGTCTGCCCCGGCGCCGTGGACACCGCGATGTGGGAGCAGCTCGACCAGGAGCTGGCCGCCCTCCACAACCTGCCGCCGAAGGAAGCGTGGAAGCGCCGCATCGCCGGCATCCCGCTGGGGCGGCCGGAAAAGGCCGACGACGTCGCCGGCGTGGTGGCGTTCCTGGCCGGGCCGGACTCCGACTACATGACGGGCCAGGCCATCAAGATCGACGGCGGCCTCGTGATGGGAGACTGACAGCCGATGACGCTCGACCGCCTGGCTCACCCCGCGCTGGTGATCGTGGACATGCAGAACGACTTCGTCCGGGTCGGGGCCCCGCTGGAAGTCCCCGAATCACGGCCCACGATCCCGGTGCACCAGCGGCTGCTCGCCGCCTGTCGCGAGCGCGGCATCCCGGTGATCTACACGAAGTTCGTGGCGGGGCCCGAGCGGACGCTGGTCTGGGAATGGTCGCCGGTCCTCGCGCCCCCGGTGTGCTGCTGCTGGAAGGGCTTTCTGCGCCACTACGAGGACGTCGGCAAGGAGCTCGACTGCTCGGACATCATCGACGAGATCTACCCGGAGCCGGGGGATCCGATCGTCGACAAGTTCGGCTACGGGGCCTTCCACAACACCAATCTCGACGATCTGCTGAAGGCTCGCCACGTCGAATCGGTGCTGGTGACGGGCACTGTCACCCAGATCTGCGTCGAGGAGACGGCGCGCGAAAGCTTCAAGCGCGGCTATCGCACGACCATCGTCGCCGACGCGGTCTCGTCCTACATGCCGGACCTGCACGCCGCCGTCCTCAAGAATTTCGCGCTGAAGTTCGGCTGGGTGTCGACGGCGGCCGAGATCATCGGCTAGGGACGAAGGCCCCGCCAGTCGCCCGCCTTCTCGAACGCCGAGGCCGCCCGGTAGATCGCCACCTCGTCGAAGTGCTTCGCCGTCAGCATCATCCCGGCCGGCAGCCCGTCGCTGAGGCCGCACGGCACGCTCATCGAGGGATGGCCGGTCACGTCGATGGGCGCGGTGTTCGGTAGCATCTCGAACGCCCGCTGGATGATCTCCATGCGCGGCCCGCCCGGCTTGGGGATTGGCGTGGCCTTGAGCGGCAGCGTCGGCATCAGCAGCAGGTCGTACTCCTTCAGCACCGCGTCGTAGGCGGCCCGCAGGACGCGGCCGAGGTTCTGCGACTTGGCGTAGTAGTGGCCGCGATACTTGTTCAGCGCGTACTGCCCGAAGAGGATCGTCGTCTTCAGCGTGTCCGAGAACTCGTCGGAGCGCTGGCGCCACGCCGAGTGCGCGTCGATGAGGCTCGTGACGTACAGCCCCTTCCAGTTGAAGCCGAAGCCGTTGCCGTTCATCATCTGCCACGTCGCCCCCTCGACGGCGATGGGCGTCCAGATGGCGGCGCCGGCCAGGTGCAGCGGGATCGACACCTCGTCGACCTGGGCGCCGAGCTGGCGGAAGATGGCGGCGCCCTTGCGGACGAGCGCGTCGACGTCGGCCTCCGAGTTCGGATGGCCGAAGCCTTCCTTCACGACGGCGATCTTCATGCCGCGCACGTCGCCGGTGAGGGCGTTCGTGTACGCCGCCGTCTTCACGTCGACCTGGCGCGGATCGAGCCCGTCGGGGCCGGCCAGCACCTCCAGCAGCAGCGCGTTGTCGGCGACGGTCGCCGTCATCGGCCCGGTGTGATCGAGGGTGTTCTCGATGGGAAAGACGCCGGTGTA
>Ga0066710_100007572_pt1 | contig 10397 bp, 5 predicted proteins | sample GraSoiAngelo_159_FD_79666 | JGI IMG/M metagenome (GOLD analysis project Ga0066710, IMG submission 79666) | Grasslands soil microbial communities from the Angelo Coastal Reserve, California, USA - 14_1009_16_40cm | ecosystem: Environmental > Terrestrial > Soil > Grasslands | place: USA...
AAGGTAAACGGGAACGCTGGGAGTCTGCTCTGTTTGGGCGAAGGAAATGACTGCCGTAAAAAACATGAAAGCGAAGTGAATTGTTGCGGCTCGAATATGGCGTTCGCTCATCGGATCGGTCCTCACTCAGTGCATTTTCTTCACGCCAAGGCGTAACCACACGTCAGCGAACAGCCTTTGTTCCAGAAGCGTGACAAAAGGTTACGGCCGAGCGCAAGGTCCAACAATGACGACTAAACCGGGGTGTACTGGAAGCTCCCCTGGCAGTTTGGCACAACGAAACTCAATAGAGCAAGAATTCACTCGGGCGCGTCTCATCCTGAGACCGTATTCATATTGGGACTAGAAAAACGTTTTTTCTTGACAACAGTCGACGGCCGGGGATAAACCGTTAACGTTCACGGGAAGTCTCGTGGGCATTCACGTACTTGTGCATGCCGACCACGTCTGTCGAGCGCCTAAAACGCAATTCTGGAGGATCTGAATGAAATCTCTCTCGTCCACGTTCGCCGGTAGTCTGGGCCTTTCCGGCAATGGCCGCAACCTTTGCTCTCTCGCAGTTCTCTTCCTCTTACTCTGCGTAATGGCAGTCCTCGCCACTCCGGCTTTCGCGCAGGAGGCGACTATCGTCGGAGCGGTCACTGATCCGACCGGGGCCTCCGTCCCCAACGCGGCGATCACAATTACGAACGTGGAAACCGGGCAGACTCGCAACCTGACCAGCAGCAGCGAGGGGCAGTACGTGGCTCCCGACCTCCATATCGGCCGCTACACCGTGCGGGCGGTGGCGCCGGGCTTCAAGGCCACCGAGCAGAACAACATCGTGCTCAACGTCGGCGATCGCACCCGCGTCGACTTTAAATTGCAAGTCGGGAGCGCGACTGAGCAGATCACCGTGGAAGCGGCAGCTATTGCCGTGCAATCCGACAGCGGCGAAGTCAGCGACGTAATCACCGGCCAGCAACTCTCGCAGCTCGCCACAAACGGACGCAGCATGTATTCGCTGATCTCGCTGACGCCCGGCGCCTCTAGCGGCCAGGGCGATTTTCAGATACCTACTCCAGTAGGCGGCGACGCCAACGTGAGCTTTAACGGCATGCGTGAAAGCCACAATCTTTACCTCCTAGACGGTGCCGAGAGCGACGACCGCGGCGGCGCCGGCGGCTCGGACGTTATGCCTTCCCTCGACGCTATTGCCGAGTTCCGCCAAATGACGTCGAACTACAGCGCCGAATTTGGCTTGTCATCGTCCGCGACCATGACCGCTGTAATCAAGTCGGGAACCAAGAAATACCACGCGTCAGCTTGGGAGTTCCTGCGCAACGATGCTCTCGACGCCCGCAACTACTTCAATCCTGCTCCAAATAAGATCGCCGAGCTGCGATTCCATACTTACGGCTTCAACGCCGGCGGTCCAGTCGACTTTTGGAAAAGCGACCACAAAACTTTCTTCTTCTATAACATGGAGTGGCGCAGCCTGATTCAGGGGGACACGCTGAAGCAGACCGTTCCCAGTACTGCGTGGTATGCTGGCGCGTTACCCAGCAATATCCCCATTACCGTACCGAACAACGTGTCCACAGCGTACCTTTACAGGAACTGTGGCGGAGTTGCCCCGGCGGGAGTCGTGCCCGGTCAGCAGTTCCCCAACAACACAATCCCGAGTTGCATGATCGATCCGAGCTCGACTGCGCTGCTGCAGGCTGGCATCTTTCCGGCGAATAATGCTGTGGACCCAAACAGCGGCCAACCGGAGTTTCTTGGCGGCAACAACGTACCAACCCACGTTCGAGAGGAAATCGTCCGCGTCGATCATAACTTCAACAGCAAGTTTTCCGTCTTCGGTCACTTTCTGGCGGAGCAGATCGCGCAGAACTTCGGCAAGGCCATGTGGAGCGGGGACAACGTCCCCACGGCGGCCAATACGTTCGGCAATCCGTCTTACAGCGCTGTGATCCACACCACGTATGTCATCAGCCCAACGCTACTCAACGAGGTAGCGTTCAACTATAACGGCAACCGGATCAACATAGTTCCCAAAGGCATCATCGCCAGGCCGAGCGGGTTCACCTCGCAGCGAATATTCAACGGGCCAAACAATCTCGACCGGATCCCGGAAATCCACCTGAACGGTTACAACGGAACCGACTACACCACGGCCAGCTGGCCATGGCACAACAAGGCGGATGACTACCAGGTTCGTGATGATATTTCGTGGACCAAGGGCGCGCACCAGATCAAGATGGGTGCCAGTTGGGCGATCTACAAGAAGATTCAGGACTTGTTTGGCAATACCCAGGGATCCTTCCGCTTCGATAACAACTTCACCGGAAATGATTTTGCCGATTTCCTGCTTGGCACCGCCTCGAACTATGGGGAATTGGCGGTTCAGGACCACGGCTTCTGGAACAATGTTTCCTGGGCTGCCTACGTGCAAGACAACTGGCGTGTCAACCATCGCCTGACCCTGAATCTTGGTTTGCGCTGGGACGGTGTTCCGCACACCTACGAGGCCAACAATCGGATGGGCAACTTCTATCCGAATCTCTACGACCCGGCGAATGCGGCTGTCTTTGTTCCGGGTACGAACGGCAACCAAATCTGCGGCGGGAATCCGCTTCCGGCGGGCTGCTCAGCCGCCAGCCCCGGCTTGGGATCGAGTCCCAATCCCATCTTGGCGAACACTCTTTTCTATTTGAATGGCATTGGAATTCCTGGCAAGACTTCAGGAGTTCCGAAGGGACTCGTGGATAATCACTGGGCTACCTTTGGTCCACGCATCGGCTTCGCCTATGACCTTACCGGTAACGGCAAGACCGTCCTGCGTGGTGGCTTCGGCACCATGTACGAACGCATCCAGGGCAATGACATGTACAATGCGGGCCCCAACGTTCCCTTCAGTACGAACGTATCTTTCAACAACGTCGAGTTGGAAAACCCGTCGACCGGCCTTAGCAATAATGCTCCCCTGGTGGCGCCGATTACCGTTGCCGGCATCACCGGTCTTGACAAGATCCAGAACAAACTGCCGGTCAGCTATCAGTACAGCTTGGGCGTGCAGCACGCGCTGTCGGCGCGGACGGTGTTCTCGGTGGCGTACGTTGGAAACCAGAACCGTCATCAGAATGATTATCGCGAAACCAATCTTCCGGATCCCAGCCAGTTCAGTACGCTGTTCTTGAACAACAACGCGGATTACAACACGCGAGTTCCGTATCTTGGCTTCGGTTCCATCAAGATGTCAGAAGACGTACAGAACTCCCATTACAACGGTTTGCAGATGGAAGTTCACAGCCAGATCAGGCATGATCTCAATCTGCAGGCTGCTTACACGCTCTCCAAGGCGTACGATCCGGCGACTAGCGCGAACGGTGTAGGCGATTTGAATAACGTTTCCAATCCCTACAATCACGCCTACGATCACGGCCCATCCGGTTTGGACCGCTTGCACATCGCCTTCGTGAACTTCATCTACGACATTCCGTTCTTGAGAAACAGCTCGAATAAGCTCTTGAGATCGACTGTCGGGGGATGGCAAATTTCAGGAATCGTGACACTGACCTCCGGCGAACCGATGAACATCACTGAGGGCGGCATCACGAACTGCGCTCAAGGTCCGAACAATCCGGTAACTTGCACCGGTGCCCTGGTTGGTACAGGCAACATCAGCAACATCATTCCCAATGCCAATAACCGGCCCAACGTCAGTGGTAGCGTGAGCTACCCGAAAACGGTCGCGAACTGGTTCAGCGGATCTGCCTTCTCACCCACAGTCGCCGGAACCTGGGGCAACGAGCCGTTCAACGCTCTACGTGGCCCAGGCCGCCAGAACTGGAACCTTTCGCTCTTCAAGGCCTTCATTTTCAGCGAGGAGCGGGGCAGCAAACTGGAATTCCAAGCGAACTTCTTCAATGCTTTCAACCATACGGAGTTCAACAACGTCAACACCAACTTCTCGTCGGGCAACTTCGGTGCGATCACTTCCGCGCATGACCCGAGAGAAATTCAGCTCGGCTTAAAGCTGTACTTCTAGGTCCCTCCCCCGGGATCCACACAACGCCCCGTTCACCCGATGTACGGTGTGAACGGGGCATAGCTTTCAGAAGGACTAATGGTTATCCTGTTCGTTAGATGAATGGGATTTCCAGCCACGCCTTGCAGGCATGACTAACTCGAAGTTGCAGTTGGGGGTTGTCGCGTTTTTGCTGTCGAGCTCTGCGTCCGCGCAATCGCCGACTCCGGCTGACGCTCTTGCACTTGAACAGCAGGGAAAATTGGCGGAGGCTGCGCAAGTCTGGCAGGCCGTGACTCAGCACCATCCGCACGATGCTGCGGCCTTCGCCAGCCTGGGGGTTGTCCTTTCGAAGGAAGAGAAGTACCAGCAGGCCGCGTCGGCATACCGCAAGGCGATTGCACTGAATCCAAAGTTGCCGGGAGTACGTCTCAACCTCGGCCTCGCGGAATTCAAGCAGGGGCACTTCCAGGCAGCGATCGATCCCCTTAAGAGCGCGCTGGATACCGATCCGTCGAACACGCAGGCGCGCATGTTGCTCGGCCTCAGTTGCTACGGCGGGAAGCGTTACGCCGAGGCTGTCAAATACCTTAAGCCTCTCGCGGAGTCTGATGCTGCCAATGTTGAATTGCATCGCGTCTTAGCGCAAAGCTGCTTGTTCACGAAGGATTACACCTGTGCATTGGAGGAGTATCGCGAGATTCTGCAGAAGGACCCGAATTCCGTAGCCGCTCACATCCTGGCCGGCGAGGCGTTAGATGGTCTCGAAAGAGTCCCGGAGGCGATTGCCGAATTCCAGGCTGCCGCCAAGGTGTCGCCGCGAGAACCCAATCTGCACTTCGGTCTCGGCTACCTGTATTGGAGATCGCATCAATACGACGAAGCCAAGCGCGAATTCGAGACTGAGTTAGCTCTCGATCCCAACAACGCGCAGGCGCTGACTTATCTTGGCGATATCGAAATGAAGCGGAACAATCTGGATACCGCCCTGTCGTTCCTCAGAAAGGCGGTGCAAGCAAGGAACGACATACGTGTGGCCTACATCGATATCGGAGCTATCCTAATGCAGCAGAAACAATATGAGGACGCGACGACCGCGCTCCGGCGGGCGGTCGCGCTGGATCCCGCGCAGCCCGATGCGCACTATCGTCTCGGACAACTTTATCGGGCCATCGGCAACACTGCTGCCGCGCAAGCGGAGTTTGGTAAGGTCCACGAACTACACGAGAAAGCAGACGAAGGCGTTGCATCGAAGATGCCCGTTTCCCCGGCGTCGTCCAACTAGACAACCGGCTGCAATGCCGTTGACTTCTCGAAGTCTCTTACGCGACCTCTACCGGCTCGGGAAGCAGGGTTTCCGTTTCTCGGTCGTCGGTTGACGCCAACGCGTGATTTCGAGCTACAAGCATGTACACCGAAGGCACCACGAACAGCGTGAAGACTGTCCCGATGATCATGCCGCTGACCAGCATGATTCCGATACTGTTGCGCGCACCCGCCCCAGGTCCTTTCGCCAGCACAAGCGGGAAGTGTCCGACCACAGTAGCCGCCGTAGTCATCAGGATGGGCCGCAGCCGCGTAGTAGCCGCTTCAAGGACCGCGGCGAGTTTGCTCTTTCCCGTTTCCTGCAGGTGGTTCGCAAACTCAACGATCAGAATGCCATTCTTCGAGACCAGCCCAACCAGCGTGATCAACCCCACCTGGCTGTAGATATTGAGCGTCGTCAGCCCGAGGAAGGAGAACATCAGTGCCCCGGAAAGAGCCAGTGGCACCGACCCCACGAGAATGATGAACGGATCGCGGAAGCTCTCGAATTGCGCCGCCAGTACCAGGTAAATCAGGACAGCCGACAGCAGGAACACACCGAGGAACTTGCTGCCCTCCACGCGAAGCTGACGTGACTCGCCCGCATAATCGACGGTGAAACCCTGCGGCAGAATCTGTTTGGATTCGTCCTCGAGGAAGCGCAGCGCTTTGTCCAGCGGCACATTCGGAGGGATCACTCCCTGAATGGTCACCGCATTGAGCTGTTGAAACTTATTTAGCTGGCGTGGCTCCGTAGTGGTCTTCAATTTGGCAAACGTCGACAGTGGAACCAGCTTGTTATCGGATCCCGTAACGTAGACCTGTTCCAGTTGTTCGGCAGTCAAACGGCCCTCGCGCTTGATCTGCGGGATAACTTTGTAACTCCGGCCCTGGATGCTGAAGCGGTTGACGTAGTCTCCACCCAACAGCGTTGAAAGATCCTGGCCTGCCTGGGTCAAATCGACGCCCTGGGAACGGAGTTTGTCGCGATCAAAGACGACCTCAGCCTGCGGCTGGTCGAACTTCAAATCGGTATCGGCAAAGATGAAAAGGCCGCTGGCGAATGCCTTCCGCACAAGTTGGTTCGCGAATTCGCTAAGCTGCCGCGGCTCTGCTGCAGACAGCACCACGAACTCAACCGGGAAATTTCCTCCGCCCGGCAACGGAGGCGGCGTGAGCGGAATCACCCGGATGCCCGGTATCTTCGATAGCGGCCCCACCGATTCAACCAATAGTTGCTGTGCCGTTTTCTTGCGCTCGCTCCATGGCTTGGTTACCATGCCTCCGAAGCCGCCGTTGGGCGAGGTGATCTGAAAGATGCTGGCGCTCTCCGGGAACGAATGGTAAACGTCATAAACCTGGGAGGTGAATAGGTTCGTCTGATCGATCGTCGAATTCGCCGACGATTGTATGACACCGAAAACAACTCCCTGGTCCTCAGCCGGCGCCAACTCGCGTTGCGAGAACATGTAGAAAGGCACGATTAGCAGCACGACAATTGCCCAGACGACGAACACCACGGGGCGGTATTGAAGCGTCCCGGCCAGCGTGCGGGAATATGCGCTGCGCACGCGCTCAAAGGTGCGATTGATCATTCCCGCAAAGCCCCGCTCCGCATCTCCGGCGCGAAGCAGCCTGGACCCCATCATCGGCGACAGCGTCAACGCTACTATTCCCGAAACAATTACCGCGCCAGCGAGCGTGAACGCGAACTCGCGGAACAAAGCGCCCGTCAGGCCGCCTTGAATACCGACCGGCGCATACACCGCAGCCAGTGTGATGGTCATGGCAATGATCGGGCCAACCAGTTCGCGGGCCGCATCCATAGCCGCTCGGAAGGGAGGCTTGCCCAGCTGAATATGCCGCTCGACGTTTTCCACGATGACGATCGCATCATCTACTACCAGGCCAACCGAGAGCACAATCGCAAGCAGAGTCAGAAGGTTGATGGTGAAGCCCGCCACCAGCATCAGGAAGACGGCGCCAACCAATGAAATTGGAATGGCGACAATTGGAATCAACACCGAGCGGAAGGATCCGAGAAACAGGAAGATCACAACAATAACGATGAGCAGCGTCTCCGAAAGAGTGCTGAGCACTTCGTTGATAGCATCCTGAATGTACGCGGTCGAGTCGTAAGGTACACCGGCTTTCATGCCCGGAGGCAGTTGCGACTGGATCTCCGGCAGCGCCGCGCGAACGTGCTTGATCACCTCAAGGGAATTGGCAGTCGGGAGAACCCAGATACCCATGAACGTCGCGGTCTCCCCGTTGAAGCGAACGTCCTGTTCGTAGTTCTGCGCGCCCAGCACAACGTCGGCAATCTCGCCTAACCGGACGACGACTCCCTTATCCTGCTTGACCACCAGTTGGCGAAATTCATCGGCGGTGCGCAGATCGGTGTTGGCGATCAGGTTCACCGACACCATGGACCCTTTTGTCTGCCCAAGCGCCGAAAGGTGATTGTTCTTGGATAATGCGTCTCGCACTGCAGAGGCTGAAATCCCGAGCGCCGCCATCTTTTCCGGCTTGAGCCAGACTCGCATGGCGAATGTGCGGTCACCAAGAATGTCGGCGCGTTGCACGCCGCTAATGGCGCTTAACTTCGGCTGAACGACCCGGGTCAGATAATCAGTGATCTGATTCTGGTCGAGATTGGCAGACGAAAAGCCAAGATACATCGCGGCAAACTGTGTATCCGCTGTTTGCAGGTCGATGACTGGCGCCTGTGATTCTGGAGGAAGGTCATTGCGCACCTGGGCCAGTTTTGCCTGGATCTGGGTCAGCGCCGCGTTGGTGTCGTAATTGAGCTTCAGGTGTACGGTGATCGTGCTCAGACTCTGAGCGCTCGACGACTCCATGTAATCGATGCCATCGGCGCTGGCGATAACCCGCTCCAGTGGAGTGGTGATGAAGCCGCGAACCAGGTCGGCGTTCGCGCCCACGTACACCGTTGTAACCTGAACGACCGCGATGTCACTGCGCGGGTATTGCCGCACGCTTAGCGAGCGAATGGCCTGCAGCCCGGCAATCAGGATCACCAGGTTAACGACAATCGCGAGGACCGGACGCTTGACGAATAGATCAGTGAATCTCATTTAGCTGTCCTGAGGCTTGGGAGCCGGATTGTTTCCCGGTTGCACTTTGTTGTTGATTTGAACCGCCGCGCCGTTCCGTAGTTTGAAAACTCCCGAGCTCACAACTTCATCCCCAGGGTTGACGCCCGAAACGACTGCAACCTGGTCGCCGCGCGAGCCCTCGATCTTGACGAACTGCTGCCGCACCCCACGGTAGGGCTTGCCCTTGGGGTCTTTGAGGTCGGTGACCACGTACACAGTGTCACCGTATGGTGCGTAGTTGATGGCAGTCGCCGGCAGGGTCATAACCGGACGGCTTGCACCCAGCCCGAGTTCCACCTGTACGAACATTCCCGGCTGCAATTTGCCAGTATTCGGGAGAGTGGCCTGCACCTGCACATTTCGTGTTGTCTCGTCCACTACGGAATCGATCGCCGTCACCCGCCCAATGAACGCCTGGCCCGGAAGGTTCTCCGCAGTGACGCGCAGGTTACGGCCAATTCGCACTTGGCCAGTTACCTGTTGCGGTACGCCGAAATTTACATAGATCGGGTTGAGAGACTCGAGGGAAACAATCGCGCTACCACCCGCGAGATATTGACCCAGATTTACCTTACGGATTCCCAGAACTCCCGAGAACGGCGCACGGATCGTCTTGCGCTGGATCGTGGCACGAATCTCCGCTACGTTAGCTTCCGTTTGTTTTTGGTCAGCCGTGGCTCGGTCGTACTCCGCCCGGGAAATAACGCCCTCATTCACGAGTTGCTGCATCCGGCTGAAGGTCACGCGGGCAAGCTCGCTTTGGGCTTCAAGCGAAGCCAATTGTGCGCGCTCCTGGCGCGTATCGAGTTCGACTAGGACTTCCCCTTCTCGTACCGACTGCCCGGAGCTGAACGTAATTCGACCGACAATGCCGGGGAGATCCGCGCTCACCACGACACCCTGGACAGCCTCCAACGTGCCAATCATCGACATCGACGATGGCCAGTCCTGCCGGCGAGCAATCACGGTGGTCACCGCCTCTGGAGGAGGCTGGAACCCCGCCGCCTGCACTGCCGACTGCACTTGTTTGAACTTTACGAAGCCCAAGGAGGCCAATAGCGCCACCATCAGGCCCAACATCAAGATCATCCGTTTCGCCATAAGTTCCTCTCCCAACTTCAATTAAGGACACTTCCGCAGCCTAACCCGGTAGCTGTATTCGACCCGGGTGTCGCTGATTTAGGGGCGATTCTGCGAAGGGAAACCGTCGGCCGGAGTGCAATGCCCACCACCGCATGCTCGCACATCGCAGTGTTCACTATCAGATTTAGCCAACTCCGGAAAGGATTCAGATCTTCTCCCGGGATCGACGCGTTTGCCGGATAAAATGTTTTGTTATGACGGCAGGGTGACTCTCGCATGGTCAGAACTCCTCATATGAAGATGTCGAACGAGGAATGCCCAAATCGACACGAAATGCCGCACCGGGAATATTTTTTGGGCGACCCGCTCGCGTACGCGCTAATCCGCCTTTCTCCTGCAATCTCCCCAAATCGACGCCGGTCCTGTAACATCCCTGTTGCAGAAAGCTGACGGGAACCGCGTGGATGTGCATCTGATTGACGGTACTTACGAATTGTTCCGGCACTTCTTCGCCGTGCCTTCTGCGGTGGATGGGGACGGCCAGGAAATCGGCGCCGTCCGTGGCGTCCTGACTTCAGTCGTGTCCATGATCGAGCGCGGTGCTACTCACATTGGCGTTGCCACCGATCACGTCGTGGAGTCGTTTCGGAACGATCTCTATCCCGGATACAAAACTAGCGAAGGTGTTCCTCCGGAATTACTCTCGCAGTTCCCCATCCTCGAAGAGGCGCTGCAAGCCATGGGAGTGGTGGTATGGCCCATGGTCTACTACGAAGCGGATGATGCGCTCGCTTCTGCCGCCGCTAAGGCGGCGCAGGATGAGCGTGTCACGCAGGTTCTCATTTGTACGCCGGATAAAGATCTCGCTCAGTGCGTTG
>Ga0066710_100007573_pt1 | contig 10397 bp, 9 predicted proteins | sample GraSoiAngelo_159_FD_79666 | JGI IMG/M metagenome (GOLD analysis project Ga0066710, IMG submission 79666) | Grasslands soil microbial communities from the Angelo Coastal Reserve, California, USA - 14_1009_16_40cm | ecosystem: Environmental > Terrestrial > Soil > Grasslands | place: USA...
ACGCGGGCTCCCTGCGTCCTTGCCCTGCTCGGTTTTCGCCGGCGAATCACGCCCGTATCTCCGGGAGAGACCACTAGATGGAGCTGGTTTGAGTCGCGATGGCCGGCCGGCGGCGCGGACGGTGTCAGGAGCACGGCATGACGTGGAGCAGTCGTTCCTCGACGCCGCCGAGCGGCTGCTCGTCGAGGTCGGCTACGCCGGCATCACGACGCGACGGCTGGCGGCCGAGGCCCGCGCCAACCACGGGCTGGTCCACTACTACTTCGGCTCGATGGAGAACCTGCTCGTGCGCGTGCTCGAGCGGTTCACGGAGCGCCTGATCGTACGCCAGCGAGCGATGTACGCGGAGCCGATCCCGTTCATCGAGAAGTGGCGCCAGGCGATGCGCTATCTCGACGAGGACCGCGAGTACCAGAAGGTCTGGTACGAGCTGCAAGCCCTCGCCTGGAACCAGCCCGAGCTGCGCGACCAGGTGGCGGGCGTGATGGCGGAGTGGCATGCCGTGCTCGCAGAGGCCTTCGAGCAGGCGCGGCGTGAGCACGGCATCGACATGCCGCTCGAGGCGCTGGTCTCGCTGGTCGCCTCCTTCAACGAGGGCATCATCCTGCAGCGGCTCTCGGGTCTCGAGCTCGGGCAGCGCGCACTGCTCGACTGGATCGACGAATGGCTCGAGTCGACACGGTGACAAGCCTGATCGAAAGCCGTCCGGGCGCGTACGAGCAGACGCGCGCGCGCTACCCGGACGAGGAGGGCTACGTCGAGAGAGACGGCGTCCGCACGTTCTACGAGGTGTACGGGACGGGCGAGCCGACCGTTCTCTTCCTGCCCACGTGGTCGATCGTCCACTCGCGGGTGTGGAAGGCGCAGATTCCCTTTCTCGCCCGGCACTGCCGCGTCGTCACCTTCGACGGCCGCGGCAACGGCAAGTCGGACCGTCCACCGGGAGCCGAGGCGTACAGCGAGGCGGAGTACGCAGCCGACGCCCTGGCGGTCCTCGATGCAACTGCGACCGAGCGTGCGTTCGTGGTCGGGTTCTCGATGGGAGCGCAGCGCGCCCTCGTTCTCGCGGCCGACCATCCGGACCGGGTCTCCGGTCTCGTCTTCATCGGGCCGGCGCTCTCGCTCGCGCAGTCGCCGCGCGCCCGTGCGGCTCAGTCCTTCGACGAGCCGCTCGCCGAATACGACGGCTGGGCCAAGTACAACCGGCACTACTGGCTCGAGAACTACGAGGACTTCCTACGGTTCTTCTTCTCGCAGGTCTACACGGAGCCGCATTCGACCAAGCAGATCGACGACTGCGTCGGCTGGGCCCTCGAGACGACGCCGGAGACGCTGATCGCGACGGCCGCGGCGCCCGAGCTCGAGGAGGCCGAGGTCCGCGAGCTCGCAGGCGGGATCCGCTGCCCGGTGCTCGTCGTGCACGGCAGCGAGGACGCCATCCGCTCTCACAGCTCCGGTGCGGCACTCGCCGAGCTGACCGGTGGCACTCTGGTGACGCTCGAGGGAGCGGGCCACGCGCCGCAGGCACGCGATCCGGTGAAGGTCAACGTGCTCATTCGCGACTTCGTCCACCCGAGGACGCCACGGGCCTGGCCGCGTGGGCGTGTGCGGTCCAGGCGGGCGCTCTACATCTCGTCGCCGATCGGCCTCGGCCACGCCTGGCGCGACGTCGCCATCGCCGACGAGCTGCGCAGGCTGCACCCGGACCTCGAGATCGACTGGCTCGCCCAGCACCCGGTGACCGCCGTGCTCGAGCAACGGGGTGAGCGAGTCCATCCGGCGAGTGCGTACCTCGCCAACGAGTCGCGGCACATCGAGAGCGAGTCCGCCGAGCACGACCTGCATTGCTTCCAGGCCTGGCGCCGGATGGACGAGATCCTGGTCTCCAACTTCATGGTCTTCCACGATCTCGTCGAGGACGAGCAGTACGACCTCTGGATCGGGGACGAGGCGTGGGAGCTCGACTACTACCTCCACGAGAACCCGGAGCTGAAGCGTGCCGCGTACGCGTGGCTGACCGATTTCGTAGGCTGGCTGCCGATGCCCGACGGCGGCGAGCGCGAGGCGTACCTGACCGCCGACTACAACGCCGAGATGATCGAGCACATCGCGCGCTTCCCCCGCGTCCGTGACCGCGCGATCTTCGTCGGCAACGCCGAGGACGTCGTTCACGACAGCTTCGGGCCCGACCTGCCGCTGATCCGCGACTGGACCGCCGACCACTTCTCGTTCGCCGGCTACGTGACCGGATTCGATCCGGCGGAGCTCGGCGATCGCGAGCGTCTCCGCGCCGAGCTCGGCTACCGGCCGGACGAGCTCGTGTGTGTCGTGACGGTGGGCGGCTCCGGCGTCGGCGGCGATCTCCTGCGGCGCGTCATCGGTGCGTACCCCGAGGCCAAGCAGCTCGTTCCGGAGCTGCGCATGATCGCCGTAGCCGGCCCGCGGATCGATCCCGCGTCGTTGCCCGCGCACGACGGGCTCGAGGTGCGGGCGTACGTCCACGAGCTCTACCGTCATCTCGCCGCCTGCGACCTCGCCGTCGTCCAGGGTGGCCTGACGACGGCCATGGAGCTCACCTCAGCGGGGCGACCCTTCCTCTACTTCCCGCTCAGTCACCACTTCGAGCAGAACTTCCACGTGCGTCATCGGCTCGAGCGCTACGGCGCCGGCCGCTGCATGGACTTCGAGACCGCGACGGAGAGCGTCATCGCCCAGGCGATCGCCGACGAGATCGGCACGGAGACGTCCTACCGCCCCCTCGAGACGGGTGGCGCGGCGCATGCGGCCGCGCTCATTGCCGAGCTGCTGTAGCAGCAGTCATCTAGCGGAAAGCGTTCTCGCCGGTCAGCGCGTTGCCGACGACGAGCGTGTGCACCTCGTGCGTTCCCTCGTAGGTGAGGACGGACTCGAGGTTGTTCATGTGCCGGATCACGGGGTATTCGAGTGTGACGCCGTTGGCACCGAGGATCGTCCGGGCCGTGCGGCAGACCTCGATGGCGCCGCGGACATTGCCCATCTTGCCGAGGCTCACGTGCTCCGGCCGGAGGGTGCCCGCGTCCTTCATGCGCCCGATGTGGAGGGCGACCAGCAGGCCGCGGTTCAGCTCGAGCGCCATCTCGGCCAGCTTTTGCTGCGTCAGCTGGTAGGCGGAGATCGGCTTGGTGAAGACGATCCGCTCGCGCGCGTAGTCGAGCGCCGCCTCGAAGCAGGCCCGGCCGGCACCGACAGCGCCCCACACGATTCCGTAGCGGGCCTCGTTGAGACAGGAGAGCGGGCCCCGCAGTGTCGCCACCCCCGGCAGCATGTTCTCTCCGGGCACGCGGACGTCCTGGAGCACGAGCTCCGACGTGACCGATGCGCGCAGCGAGATCTTCTTGTGGATCTCCGGGGCGCTGAAGCCCGGCATGTCTCGCTCGACGATGAAGCCGCGGATCTCGCCGTCGTCGGTCTTCGCCCACACGATGGCGATGTCCGCGATGGTGCCGTTCGTGATCCACATCTTGGCGCCGTTGAGCACCCAGTCGGTGCCGTCCTGGCGCGCGCGCGTGCGCATCGCGGCCGGATCGGAGCCGGCGTCCGGCTCCGTGAGGCCGAAGCATCCGATCACGTCGCCGGTGTGCATCGGCGGCAGCCAGCGCTCCTTCTGCTCATCGGAGCCCCAGCGCCAGATCGCGAACATGGCCAGCGACCCCTGGACGGAGACGGCGCTGCGGATACCGGAGTCGCCGGCCTCGAGCTCGAGGCAGGTGAGGCCGTAGGCGACGGCGCTCGAGCCGGGAAGGCCGTAGCCGTCGAGGTGCATGCCGAAGAGACCGAGCTTCGCGAGCTCGCCGATCACCTCGCGCGGGAGAATGCCGTGCTCGAACCAGTCTCCGACCTCGGGGATGATCCGGTCGCGGACGAACTGGCGGACCGTGTCGCGGATCGCCTTCTCCTCGTCGTCGAGCAGGGCGTCGATCGCGAGATAGTCGAGGGGATCGAGAGCGCTGGCGGAGGCGGTGCGGGTGGTCAAGGGGTCAGGTCTTTCATGTTCCACGCGCCATGGAATGCGAAAGGTCTGAAGCCGTACGTCGGATGTGGAACATGAAAGACCTGACCCCTAGCTTACGTCAGCCGCGACCGCGTGCCAGCGGCCGTTCGTCCGCGCCACGTCGACGGGCAACCCGAAGCAGTCGGAGAGCGCCTCCGAGGTGAGCGTCTCAGCGGCCGGGCCCGCGGCCACGACGAGGCCGTCACGCAGGAGCAGGGCATGAGTCGTCTCGGCCGGGAGCTCCTCGAGATGATGCGTGGTGACCACGAGGGCGAGGTCGGGCTCGTCGGCCGCGAGCCTCGAGAGCGCGCCGAGCAGCGTCTCACGACCGGGCAGGTCGAGACCCGCTCCGGGCTCGTCGAGGAGCAGAAGCGGCGGACGCGAGACGAGCGCACGGGCGATGAGCGCGCGTGCGCGCTCGCCGTGCGAGCAGTCGGCGAACCGCTGCTCCGAGACGTCGTCGAGGCCGAAGGTCGTGCCGAGCGCGGCGGCACGCGCTCGATCGTCGTCGGACACGCGCTCCTCGAACAGACCGATCGTGCCTGTCGCACCGGTCCGGACGACCTGCGCGACGGTGAGCGCGGGGGCGAACCGGCGGCCGAGCCTTGCGTCCACGAAGCCGATCCGCTCGCGCAGCCGGAAGACGTCGGTGCGGCCGAGTCGCTCACCCAGCACCTCTGTCGATCCCGAGCTCGGGAACTCGACGGCGGCGACGAGTGTCAGCAGCGTCGTCTTGCCCGCTCCGTTCGGGCCGAGCAGCGCCCAGCGCTCTCCTGCGCGCGTCTCCCACGTGACGTCGTCGATGATCGGTCGCCGCCGGCCCGCGCGCGCATCCCAGCGCCACAGTGAGACGGAGCTGAGCCTGAACGCCGGCGTCCCCACGTCGCCAACGTACCGCGGAAGGGCGCGGTTGCGTGCCTCGCGCGGCGGGCGGTAGAATTGACTGACTAGTCAATCGACGGGACGGGAGCGTTCGATGTCGACACTCGAGACCAGCGTCGGCGGCATCTCGTTCGCGCTCACGAGCGAGCAGTCCGAGCTGCGCGCGCTGGCGCGCGAGTTCGCGGAGCGGGAGATCCGGCCCGTCGCGGCCGAGCACGACGAACGGCAGACCCATCCCTCCGGCGTGATTGCGAAGGCGCACGAGGTCGGCTTGATGAACCCGCACATCCCGGTCGAGTACGGCGGCCTCGGGCTTCCCACCTTCGACGGCATGCTGATCGGCGAAGAGCTCTCGTGGGGGTGTGCCGGCATCGCCGTCTCGATCGTGGCAAACACGCTCGGCGCCGCGCCCGTGCTGCTGTCGGGCAGCGACGACCAGAAGCGCGAGTGGCTGCCAGCTCTTCTGGACGAGCCCGTTCTCTGCTCGTTCGCGCTCACGGAGCCGGACGCGGGCTCGGATGCGGCGCGCATCAAGACCACCGCGACCCGCGACGGTGCCGACTACGTCCTCAACGGGTCGAAGATGTTCATCTCCAATGCGGGTCACGCGGCGTGGTCGGTCGTCTTCGCGTCGACCGACCGCTCGAAGGGGCACCGGGGCCTCAGCGCGTTCATCGTTTCGATGGACGCGGCCGGCGTCACGGTCGAGAAGCACCTCGACAAGATGGGGCAGCGCGCGACCGACACGTCTGCCTTTGCGCTCGCCGACGTGCGTGTTCCCGCGGCCAACCGGCTCGGAAAAGAAGGCGACGGATTCAAGATCGCCATGCAGACGCTCGACTTCACGCGTCCCGGCACGGCCGCGGGGGCAGTCGGCGTCGCCCAGGCCGCCTACGAGTACTCGGTCGGGTACGCCAAGGAGCGTGTGACGTTCGACGTCCCGATAGCGATGCACCAGGGCGTCAGCTTCCTGATCGCCGACATGGCGGCCGAGATCGAGGCGGCACGGCTCCTCACCTGGCAGGCGGCGTGGATGCTCGATTCCGGCTACGGGAGGCGGGCGACCCTCTACTCGTCCTTCGCCAAGCGTTTCGCCGCCGACACGGCGATGAAGGTGACGACCGACGCCGTGCAGGTGTTCGGCGGGTACGGGTATACGAAGGAGTACCCCGTCGAGAAGCTGATGCGGGACGCGAAGCTGTTCCAGATCTACGAGGGCACGTCGCAGATCCAGCGGCTCGTGATCGCCAAGGAGATCTTCCTCCCGCGCTAGAAGGGTCGTAGGATCGCGGCCGTGCCGCTCGAGATCGATCTGTCGGGGCGCGTCGCGCTCGTCACCGGCGGCTCGCGCGGGCTCGGCAGGACGGACGCGCTGACGCTCGCCCGCGCGGGTGCGGACGTCGTCCTGGCGGACATCCTCGTCGAGTCGGACACGTCCGGTGAGCTGGAGGGGCGCTACGGGAAGCTCGCCCAGGCCGCCCGTGCCCAGGGGATGGTGCACACGGAGGGGACAGCCGAGGAGATCCGCTCGCTCGGGCGGCGGGCGCTCGCGCTGCAGTGCGACGTCACCGACCGCGGGCAGGTCGACGACGCGGTGGCGCGGTCGCTCGACGAGCTCGGCGCGGTCGACATCCTGGTCAACAACGCAGGCACGCTCGACCATCTCGGCCGGCTGCCGAACCAGCGCGCCGACCTCTGGGAGCGAGACCTCCAGGTCAACCTCACCGGTGCGTTCAACTGCGCGCAGGCGGTGTGGCCGCACATGGTCGAGCGGGGGTGGGGGCGCATCGTGAACATGGCCTCGGTGGCCGGCACATTGGGCGGGTTCGGCCAGGCCAGCTACTCGACGACGAAGGCGGGGCTGCTCGGGCTGACCCGGACGCTCGCCATGGAGGGAGGCCGCCACGGGATCACGTGCAACGCGATCGTCCCCGGCGTGATCGGGACCGAGGCCTTCCACATGGCGGACGCCGCCATGAACCAGCGAATCCTCGACCGGACGGTGTTCAGGCGCGCGGGCGATCCGCAGGACGTCGCGAACGCGATCGCCTTTCTCTGCTCCGACCTGGCCGCCTACATCACCGGGATCGAGCTCAACGTCTCGGGCGGCGTCGAGTTGTTCGTGTTCTGACGGCGCGCTTGCGCGCCACGCCGACCGGTACAATCGGCTCCTCGGTGCGGGCCGAGACCACCATCTATCGGGCGCGCGCGCGTCGCCGCCGCCGCCAGCTCGTCGTCGTGCTCCAGCGCGTCGGCGCCGTCGTCGTCGTCCTCGGCGCGGTTACCGGGATCGTCGGGCTCGCGTTCGCAGGATCGCCGGCCAAGCTCGCGGGGGGCACGGTCATCGGTGGCCTCGACGTCGGAGGTCTTACCGAGAAGGCGGCGATCGCGAAGCTCCGGGCGCGCGAGCACCAGCTGGAGAACCGGCAGGTCGCCTTCCTCGCTGCCGGAACGACGACCCGGTACTCCGCCTCGCAGCTCGGCGTCCAGGCGGACTGGAAGGCAGCCGTGGCGCAGGCGCTCCACGACGGGGACGGATTCTGGCCGGTGCGCGGCTTCCGCCGGCTCGTCCTGCGTTTCTCGGGCGACCACGTCACGCCGCGCCTCACGTCCTACCCGTCGGCGATCGACTACGCGGTCACCGAGATCGCGAGGAAGCTGAACACCCGCCACGTGGAGGCGAGCCTCGTCAGGCACGGTCTCCACATCGCGGTCGTCCCGGCCAAACCCGGCCGCACGCTCGACCGCGGCGCGACCCGGCGGGCGCTCGTGTCGGCGCTCGGCGCCGCCGAACGCCCTTCGCGCGTGACGCTGCGGGTTCGGGTCGACGCACCCACCGTCACCGCCGCGCGGCTGGCGTCGGTCGCTGCGCAAGCACGCCAGGTGATCTCCGCACCCGCCCGTCTGACATACGACGGCACGACCTGGAAGATCGCGCGCTGGCGCCTCGCCCAGCTGCTCGACCTCCCGTCGGACGGGTCGACGACCCTGGCCATCGGCGGCCCGGCAGCGACCGCGTATTTCAACCTGCTCGCCAAGCGCGTCGACCGGAAGTCCGTCGACGCGGACTTCCGCGTTCTCGCAGGGAATCGCATCGGCATCATCCCTTCGAAGGCCGGGATCACGCTGGACGTGTCCAAGACCGCCAGGGCGCTCCTGGCCGCAGCCAGCTCGGGTTCCGCGACGGACGGGACAGTCGGCCCGGCGGCGCGGACGGCACAGCTCGTCGTGTCGGCGGCCGAGCCGAAGCGAACGACGAAGGACGCCGAGGGCATGGGCATCACGGGCGTGGTCTCGAGCTTCTCGACGACGTACGGCGGCACCCCCGGGCGCCTGCACAACGTCGCGCTCGTGGCGCAGCTGATCGACGGGGCCTTGATCGCGCCCGGCGCCACGTTCTCGTTCAACGAGACGACCGGGGCCCGCACCCCGGCAAAGGGGTTCGAGGTCGCGCCCGTGATCATCAACGGCGAGCTCAAGAACGGGATCGGCGGCGGTGTCTGCCAGGTCTCGACGACCACGTTCAACGCCGCGTTCTTCGCGGGCCTGCCGATCACCGAGCGAACCAACCACGCGCTCTACATCAGCCACTACCCGCAGGGTCGCGATGCGACCGTCGACTATCCGGGCATCGACCTCAAGTTCAAGAACGACACCGAGGACTGGCTGTTGCTTCGCACGTTCGTCGGCACGGGGTCGCTGACGGTGACGCTCTTCGGGACACCGCAGAACCGGAAGGTCGAGTACGTGACGGGCCCGCTCGTCGTCACGGGTGCCATGCCGATCAAGCGGGTCAAGGACACGACGCTGAAGAGGGGTAAGCAGGAGATCGAGCAGGAAGGGTCGCCGCGCCGCTCGACGAGCGTGCGGCGGAAGGTGTACGACGCCGGCGGGAAGCTGCTCTACGACACGACGTGGCGGTCGAACTACGACGCCGAGCCGGAGATCCTCCGCGTCGGCATCAAGAAGAAGAAGCTGACGGCCGCGGACTTGCCTAGCCCGTTGCTTGCGCGGTAGCGACGGCCTCGGCGAACCACGCGGGGACACGGATCGGCCGTCGCGAGACGGCGTCAACGGTCGCGTGGCCCGTATGCCCCTCTGCGACGAGTTCGCCGTCTCTCTCGATGCGGTACGCGTAGCGGAATCGCGCGCCACGCACCTCGGCGCAGCGGGTCCAGACGGTCAACCGGTCGTGGAAGTGCGCCGCCTGGTGGTAGTGCAGGGCGACGTCCGTCGTGAGCGCCTCGATGCCGCGCTCCCGGATCGCCTTGTAGCCGCCTGCGTACATGTCCAGCCACGCGACGCGCGCCACCTCGCACCAGACGAGGAAGGCGGCGTGGTGCGCGATCCCCTGCGCGTCCGTCTCCGCGAAGCGCACCTGGACGTCGGTGGAGAACGAGAACCCTTCCACGCGGGCAAAGCGTAATCGGGTGTTTGAGCCACCGTACGATTGCGGCATGTCTGTCGCTCGGCTGGCAGAGCTGATCGCCGCGAATCAGCCTTGCGTCGTGCTGACAGGGGCGGGGATCAGCACCGAGTCGGGGATTCCCGACTTTCGCTCCCCGACCGGGATCTGGGCGCGGTACGACCCCGTGGAGGTGGCGACGATCGAGGCATTCCGCCGCGATCCGACACGCGTCTGGGAGTTCTATGCGCGCCGGCTCGGGATCCTCGGAGACGTCGAGCCGAATCCGGGCCACCTCGCGATCGCCGAGCTCGAGCGCCGCGGGTTCGTGCAGGCGGTGGTGACACAGAACGTGGATGGGCTCCACCAGCGCGCCGGGAGCCGTGACGTGATCGAAGTCCACGGGTCGCTGCGCGACGCGGTCTGTCCGCGATGCTCCGCGGTGGAGCCGATGACGTCGGTGCTGCGGCAGCTCGCCGACGAGCCGGTTCCGGCCTGCCCGGCGTGCGGCGAGGTACTCAAGCCTGGCGTCGTGATGTTCGGCGAGCTGCTCCCGGCGGCGGCGATCGACCGCGCGACCGATCTGGCGCAGCGTGCGGGGCTGATGCTCGTGGTCGGGTCGTCCCTCGAGGTGTGGCCCGTCGCCGGCTTGCCGCTCGAGGCCAAGACCTTCGCGATCGTCAACCGCGTCCCGTCCGCCCTCGATGACCACGCGCTCGTGAGGATCGACGGAGCCGCGGGAGACACGCTCGCCCGGCTGGTGCGCGAGCCTTGTCTCCAGGGCGCGGACAGGGTACAAACCTGACCGATGCCCCGGCGTTCCCTCCTCGCGGGATCACTCGCGGCTGCCGGCACCGTGGTCGCGGTGGCGCTCGTCGCCGGCGATCATCTCGCGCGGGGGCGCTCCGCCGCGTCGCAGCCGGTTCAGCCCGCCGCCTCCGAGCATCGCGAGGGTGTCGTTCCACGCAACATCCTGCGTGTACCGCTGTGCTCGCCCGGGAGCATCGTTCGGCTCGACGGCCCGCGCGTGGCGTATGCCGTGACGGTCCGCCGAAAAGCCGTCGCCTACCGGGCGCCCGG
>Ga0066710_100007574_pt1 | contig 10397 bp, 5 predicted proteins | sample GraSoiAngelo_159_FD_79666 | JGI IMG/M metagenome (GOLD analysis project Ga0066710, IMG submission 79666) | Grasslands soil microbial communities from the Angelo Coastal Reserve, California, USA - 14_1009_16_40cm | ecosystem: Environmental > Terrestrial > Soil > Grasslands | place: USA...
CACCGGTACCGGTTCGACTACGACCGCTGCACCGGCTGCGCGGTCTGCTACGAGCAGTGCCCGGTGCACGCGATCGAGATGGTGTCTGAGAGCCGGGCGGAGGACTGATGCGCGCGACGGTGGACGGCAACGAGGCGGCCGTCTCGGTGGCCTACCGGCTGAACGAGATCTGCTGCATCTACCCCATCACGCCCTCCTCGCCGATGGCGGAGCTGGCCGACGAGTGGTCCAGCGGCGGGCGGCGCAACATCTGGGGCACGGTACCGACGGTGGTCGAGATGCAGAGCGAGGGCGGTGCGGCCGGTGCGTTGCACGGTGCCCTGCAGAGCGGCGCGCTCACCACCACGTTCACCGCATCGCAGGGCCTGCTGCTGATGATTCCGAACATGTACAAGATCGCCGGCGAGCTGACCCCGGCGGTACTGCATGTGGCGGCCCGGTCCCTTGCCGCGCAAGGGCTTTCCATCTTCGGCGACCACTCCGACGTGATGGCGGTGCGGGCGACCGGGTTCGCGTTGCTGGCGTCGGCGTCGGTACAGGAGGCGCACGACCTGGCGCTGGTGGCGCAGGCCGCGACGCTCGCCACGCGGGTACCGTTCGTGCACTTCTTCGACGGGTTCCGCACCTCGCACGAGCTGAACACCGTCGAGCTGCTCGACGACGACGACCTGCGCGCGCTGGTACCCGCCGAACTGGTGCGGCAGCACCGGGGCCGGGCGCTGTCACCGGAGCGGCCGTTCATCCGCGGTACCGCGCAGAACCCGGACGTGTACTTCCAGGGACGCGAGACGGTGAACCCGTTCTACGCCAGGGTTGCCGACGCGGTGACCGACGCGATGGACGCGTTGGCCGCGCGCACCGGCCGGCGCTACGGCATCGTGGAGTACACCGGCGATCCGGCGGCGGAACGGGTACTGGTCGTGATGGGCTCCGGTGCACAGACCGCGCGGGAGACCGTGGCGCACCTGACCGCCGCGGGGGAACGGGTCGGCGTGCTGCAGATCCGGCTGTACCGGCCGTTCCCGGCCGCCGCGGTGCTGGCGGCGCTGCCGGGCACGGTGCGGCGGATCGCGGTACTGGACCGGACCAAGGAACCCGGCTCGCTCGGCGAACCGCTGTTCCTCGACGTGCTGACCGCGCTCGCCGAGGCGCACGGCAACGGTACGCGGCCGGTGCTGCCGACGGTCGTCGGTGGCCGGTACGGGCTGGGATCCAAGGAGTTCACGCCCGGCATGGTCGCCGGGGTGTTCGCGGAACTCGCCGCCACACAACCGCGGTCACGGTTCACCGTCGGCATCACCGACGACGTCGGCGGCACCAGCCTGCCGTACGACTCCACATTGGACATTGAGTCGCCGGAGACCGTGCGCGCGGTGTTCTTCGGGCTCGGGTCGGACGGCACCGTCGGCGCGAACAAGAACACCATCAAGATCCTGGGTGCCGATCCGCGGCTGCACGCGCAGGGCTACTTCGTCTACGACTCCAAGAAGTCCGGCTCGCAGACCGTGTCGCACCTACGGTTCGGGCCGGCGCCGATCCGCGCGCCGTACCTGGTGGCGCAGGCCGGTTTCGTCGGCTGCCACCACTTCGGGCTGGTCGACCGCGCCGAGGTGCTCGACCGGGCCGCACCGGGTGCCACCCTGCTGCTCAACTGCCCGTACCCGGCCGATGAGGTGTGGGACGCGCTGCCGCGTCCGGCACAGGAGCAGATCCTCGCCAAGGCGATCGACCTCTACACCATCGACGCCGACCGGGTCGCCCGGGAGGCCGGGCTCGCCGGGCGCACCAACACCGTGCTGCAGACGTGTTTCTTCGCCATCTCCGGGGTACTGCCCCGGGACGAGGCCGTCACCGCGGTCAAGGCGGCGATCGGCAAGACGTACGCCCGGCGGGGCGCCGAGGTGGTCGCCCGCAACCACGCCGCGGTCGACCACACGCTGTCCGCGCTGCACCGGGTCGAGGTGCCCAAGCGGGTCACCGCGACCCGCGAGCGGCCGCCGACGGTACCCGCACACGCGCCCGACTTCGTCCGCACCGTCACCGCGGCGATGATGGAGGGCCGTGGCGACCAGCTTCCGGTCAGCGCGCTTCCGGTGGACGGCACGTATCCCAGCGGTACCACGGCCTTCGAGAAGCGCAACATCTCCGACCTGGTCGCCACGTGGGACCCCGACCTGTGCATCCAGTGCGGCAACTGCAGCTTCGTCTGCCCGCACAGCGTCATCCGGTCGAAGTTCTATGACCAGTCCACAGTGGACGGTGCGCCGGACGGCTTCGCGTCGATGCCGCTGGACGTGCGCGGGCTGCCGGACACCCGGTACACCCTGCAGGTGTACATCGAGGACTGCACCGGTTGCGGGCTGTGCGTGGAGGCCTGCCCGGCCAAGGCACCGGCACAGCCGGACCGCCGGGCCATCAACCTCGCGCCGCGGCAACCGCAACTGGCCGCCGGCCGGGAGGCGATCGCGTTCTTCGAGACGATCCCGGTCAACGACCGGTCCCGGGTCGACTTCGGTACCGTGCGCGGCGCGCAGTACCTCCAGCCGCTGTTCGAGTTCTCCGGCGCCTGTACCGGATGCGGCGAGACTCCGTACCTGAAGCTGCTGTCCCAGCTGTTCGGCGACCGGCTGATGATCGCCAACGCGACCGGCTGTTCCTCGATCTACGGCGGGAACCTGCCCACGACGCCGTGGACGACCGACGCGCACGGTCGCGGGCCGGCCTGGTCCAACTCGCTGTTCGAGGACAACGCCGAGTTCGGGCTCGGCTTCCGGCTCGCCGCCGATCTGCACCTGCGGCTGGCCCGCAGCCGGCTCGGCGAACTGCGCGACGCCGTGGGTGCCGACCTCGTCGACGCGATCCTCGACGCGCCGCAGCGCCGCGAGTCGGAGTTCGCCGCGCAACGAGACCGGGTCGCCGCACTCCAGCGCCGGCTGGCCGACCTCGACCCGGCCCACCCCGCGGTCGCGGACCTGACCACCGTGCTGGACCACCTCGTACGGCGCAGCGTGTGGATCGTCGGCGGGGACGGCTGGGCGTACGACATCGGCTCCGGCGGCCTCGACCACGTGCTCGCCTCCGGCCGCGACCTCAACGTCCTGGTACTGGACACCGAGGTCTACTCCAACACCGGCGGCCAGATGTCCAAGGCGACCCCGTTGGGCGCGGTCGCGAAGTTCGCCGCCGCCGGGAAGACGACGCCGAAGAAGGACCTGGCGTTGCAGGCGATCGCGTACGGCAACGTGTACGTCGCCCGGGTCGCGATGGGGGCCGATCCGCAACACACGCTGCGGGCGCTGCGGGAGGCGGAAGCCTACGACGGGCCGTCGCTCGTCATCGCCTACAGCCACTGCATCGCGCACGGCATCGAGATGCGTAACGGTCTCGACCAGCAGTACCGCGCCGTCGCGAGCGGGTACTGGCCGCTGATCCGGTACGACCCGGTGATCCGGGCACGCGGCGGCAACCCGTTCCTGCTCGACTCACCGCGGCCACGCATGCCGCTGACCGACTACACGATGCGGGAGCTGCGGTACCGGTTGCTGGCCAACGCCGACCCGGCCGAGGCCGAGCGGCTGCAAACCCTTGCGCAGCAAGCGGTCGACCAGCGCTGGCAGGTCTACGAGGAGATGGCCGCCCGCGGCGCGGAGCGGTTCCCGGCCGACGCGAGCAGGAGCGCATGATGGAGCTGGCGACCACGTACCTCGGCATGGTGCTGCGCAACCCGTTGGTGGCATCGGCTTCGCCGCTGTCGCAGACCGTCGCCGGGGTGCAGTTGCTGGCCGACGCGGGTGTCGGTGCGGTCGTGCTGCCGTCGCTGTTCGAGGAGCAGCTGCGCCGGGAGGCCGAGCAGACCGCCCGGCTGGCCGACGCCGGTACCGAGAGTTTCGCCGAGTCGCTGTCATACCTGCCGCCCGAACCCGAGGACGCGCAGGCCTCCCGCCGGTACCTGAGCCTCGTGCGGCGCGCGACCAAGGCGGTCGACATCCCGGTCATCGCGAGCCTGAACGGGGTCACCGCGGCGGGTTGGATCGACTACGCCAGCGCGATCCAGGACGCCGGTGCGGCCGCGATCGAGCTGAACGTCTACTATCTGCCGAGCAATCCGCACGCGTCCGGCCGCGACGTCGAGCAGCGCCACGTCGACATCCTGCGCCGGGTCAGGTCGGCGGTGAGCATACCGGTCGCGGTGAAGCTCGGCCCGTACTTCAGCTCCACCGCCGAGGTCGCCCGGCGCCTCGACGAGGCCGGCGCGGACGGGCTGGTGCTGTTCAACCGGTTGATGCAGCCCGACATCGACGCCGAGACGCTGACCGTCACCGCGACGGTGCCGCTGTCCAGCCCGGTCGAGGCGCGGCTGCCGCGCGCGTGGATCGCGTTGCTGCGCGGGCGGATCCGCGCCTCACTGGCCGCGACGACCGGCGTGGCCGGACCCGCCGACGTGGCGACCTACCTGCTCGCCGGCGCCGACGTCGTGATGACCGCCTCGGCGTTGCTGCGCAACGGGCCGGGGTACGCGACGGTACTGCTCGACGGGCTGGTGGAGTGGATGCGGCGCAAGGGTTTCGGGTCGGTCGACGAGTTCCGCGGGCTGCTGCGGGTGTCGGCCGGGCGCGACGCGTACCTCACCGGGATGACGACGGCACGCGAGGTCTACGGCCCTACCCGCTGACCCGGTGCTGGCTCCAGAACGAGGTCAGGTCCGTCGAGCCGGCCGCCGCCTGGGCCGCCTTCTTGAACGCACCCACGGTGGACACGCCGAACCGGTGCGCCTGCGCGTACGACGACATCAGCTTCGTCATCGCCGTCGTGCCGATCAGCCGCCGCAGGTCGTGCAGCGTGCACCTGCCGAACCCGTAGACGACGGTGCCGTACCGGCTGGGATGCGCGTCCCAGTACGCCATCGAATTGGTGAGCCGCTCCGTCGACGACTGCCAGGTGATGCCGCAGCCGCTGCCGGTCCGGCCGAAGTACAGGTCGGTGGCGTAGTCGGTGAACCCCTCGTCCAGCCACGGGCTGTTGTACTCGTCGTCGCCGACGATGCCGTACCACCACTGGTGCGCCAGCTCGTGCGCGAGTGCGTTGCTGTTGACGAGGTCGAGGACGAAGCCGGGGTACTCCATGCCGCCGAACCAGAAGCCGTTGTCCAGCACCACATCCGCCTCGCCGTAGGGGTACGCGCCGAACCGCCCGGCGTGCGCGTCGAGCGCGCTGGTGGCGAGGTTGAGCATCGACTGCGCGCTGGACGTGCTGATGCCGCTGACCGAGTACACGTTGACCTTCACGCCCTTGCCGGAGGTGCCGGAGAGCTTCGCGAACGGTCCGGCCGCCCAGGCGAAGTCGCGCACCTTCGTCGCGGTCGCGTGGGTGACCGTGCGGCCGGCCGAGCCGGCGGTGTCGACCGAGGTGCCGGTCGCCGGTACCGCGAGGCTGCCCGGGTGGTCGAGGCTCACGTTGAAGTCGCTGATGAGCGTGTAGAACGACTCACCGTTGTTGGTGTACGGGTCGAGGTGCCAGCCCTTCGCGTCGCGGACGGCCAGCACCGGCAGCGCGTTGCCGACGAACGTGAACGCGCCGTCGCGCCCGAACCGGTCCACCCCGGCGGGTACCGCGATCCGCAGGTCGAACCCGACCGTCGCGGAACCGTTCTGCGCCAAGGGTTTCGGCAGCGCGACCCGCAGCGCGGTGCACGCCACGGTCGGCGCGTCCGGTGTGCCGCCGGTCAGGTTGGTCACCCGGATCGGCATCGCCGCGCAGGTGCCGTGCCAGTTGTCCCACAGCCGCAGGTACACCTCGGTCAGCGCGACGGCGGAGGCGTTGGTGAACGACACCGACTCGTGCCCGGTCCACGTGGCGCCGGACGCGTCGCTGGACAGGGTGACCGTGTAGGAGGCGGCGACGGGGGTACGGGTGGCGTCCGTGGTCGCGGCGTTCGCGGCGACTGCCGGGACCACCAGCAGGCCACCGGTAAGGAGCAGGGCAGCAGTCAGCGCGATCCTTCGCATATCGACAAGCATGAGCGCGGCTGGCCGGCCGGGCAAGTGCCCGACCGGCCAGCGAATACTGTTACCGGACCGTGAAGGCGGCCGAGGCGGTGTCGACCTGTACCTGGTACCCACCCGACTCGACCTGCGGCCGGGCGGTGGAGTCGACGTCGCCCGCGGTCACCGCGAGCACGGAGACGGGGAACGACAGGTGCACCACCGTCGACTGTCCGGGCGCCAGCGTGACCCGGGTGAACGCCACGAGACGCTGCGGCGGTACCACGACGTCGCTGACCGGCTGGTGCACATACACCGGCACCACGTCGGTACCGGCGCGGCTGCCGCTGTTCGCCACGGTGAGGGTCACGTGCACGGTGCCGTTGCGCGACACCGTCGGGTTGTCCACGGCCAACCCGCTGGTCTGGAACGTGGTGTAGCTGAGCCCGAACCCGAACGGGTACCGCGGGTTGTAGTTGTGTCCCTGACCCGACCCGGTGTCCGGCAGCTGGTCGAAGAACTTCGGCTGGTCGCCCAGCGGCGACGGGCAGGTGCCGCAGAAGTCACCACCCGGGGTGTCCGCCTCCGACGGCCAGCTCACCGGCAGCCGCGCGCTCGGGTTGACCTTGCCGAAGATGACGTCGGCGACCGCGGTACCGGCTTCGGTGCTGCCCTGGTACGCCATCAGCAGGCCGGCGGCGTTGCCGGCCGGGCCGAGGCCGAGCGGCCGCCCGGCGATGACCACGACGATGACCGGCTTACCGGTGGCCTGCAGGGCGGCGACGAGCGCCTTCTGGTCGGCGGGCAGCGCCGGCGCCGGGTTGTCGCCCAGCCCTTCGGCGTAGGCCTTCTCGCCCACCGCGACCACGATCGCGTCCGCGCCCGCGGCCGCCGCGACAGCACTCGCCTGGTCGGGCGCGAACGTCACGTTCGGGTCGGCGGCCGAAAGGCCCGCCTTGACCGTGGTACCCGGCGGGATCTGGTCGGGCGGTCCCATGCAGCAGACGTGCCCGGCGCCGAACACGCCCTGCCAGCTGACGCTCCAGCCGCCGAGCTGGTTGGTCATCGAGTCGGCGCTGGGGCCGGTGACCACCAGCTTCGCGCCCGGCGACAGCGGCAGCAGGTTGTTCTGGTTGCGCAGCAAGGTGATCGACTCGTCGGCGGCGGCCAGGGTGCTGTCCCGCCCGGCGTTGACGACCGCGTCGGCCTTGGCCGGGTCGACGAACGGGTGGTCGAACAGGCCCAGCGCGAACTTCAGCCGCAGGATCCGCCGTACCGACTGGTCGATCCGGGCCACCGAGACCAGGCCGTTGCTGACGTCCTGCAGCAGCCCGGCCTGCCAGCCGGCGAAGTCGAACGGGGTCATCGACATGTCCACGCCGGCGTTGACCGCCTTGGCGATCGCGCCCGGGAAGTCGGCCGCGATGTGGTAGTTGTTCGCCAGTGCCGGTACGTCGCCGTAGTCGCTGATCACCACGCCCTGGAAGCCGAGCCGCTCGCGCAGTTCGGTGGTGAGCAGGAAGTGCGAGGCGGTGGCCGGAATGTTGTTGATGGAACCGGAGTCCACCATCACCGTCGCCGCGTTGGCGTTGATGCCACCCGCGTAGGACGGCAGGAACATGTCCTGCAGGTACCGGATCGGCAGTTGCGCCTCGACCCGGTCGTGCCCGTTGATGGACTCGGAGTACCCGGCGAAGTGCTTCACGGTCGCGGCGGCCGGCAACCGGTTGCCGTCGCCACCACCTTGCAGCCCGGTGACGAAACCGGCGCCCATCGCCGCGCTCAGTACCGGTTCCTCGGCCCACGTCTCGTAGGCCCGGCCCCAGCGGTTGTCCCGGTACAGGTCCTGTACCGGCGCGAAGTCCCACGTCCAGCCGGTCGCGACCAGACCCCGGGAGGTCGTCGCGCCGCCGGCCCGTGCGGTACCCGGATCCCACGTCGCACCGACGCCGATCGACTGCGGGAACAGCGGCGCCTGGAACGGGTGCCCGAACCCGTGTACCGCGTCCACCCCGAGGATGACCGGGATGTGCAGCCGGGAGTTGTCGATCGCGGCGTGCTGGATGGTGTTGGCCCATTCGGCCCAGCCGCGCCCGGTGTTGAGTGCCGGGTTGTCGGTGCCACCGGCGAGGATCGAGCCGGTGAAGTTCTTCACGAGCACATTGTCCAAACAGGACGGTTGCAGCGGATCGGTGTTGCCGCCGGGGTTGTGGCAGTTGCCGTCGGCCGGGTTGGTGGTGTCGCGCAGCGCCCCGACGACGATCTGGTCCATCTGACCGACCTTCTCGGGCAGCGTCATCCGGTGCAGCAGATCCTCCACCCGGGCCGACACGCTGGCGTTGGCGTCGAGGTAGACCGGGCCGCCGGCAGCGGGTACCGCGGCGCCGGAGGCACCGCCGGTCGCGACCAGCGCGGCCGAACACAGCAGGGCCGTGGTGACTGTGCGGGGGCGCCGGCTCGCGAGACTTCGGCCGGCGCGCGTCAGTACATCGAGATACATCGTCCTCGTCCATTCCGGATGCGGAAGGCGCTCGGTCCGGCCGACCCGAGGTGCCGATGCAGTGGTCCGTCCGCCCAGATCCGGACCCGACGCCGACGCTAGGAGTCGATGATGATCGAAGTCAATACCTACGTTGCTGAATTGTTACCGGCCACAACAAAACCCGACCCTTGCGCGCCGTAACGCGCTGGTCATAAGTTTTAAGCGAAAACAAAGCTCCCCCGCCGGTCCGGCCGCCATGGGGGAGCTACCCCGACGACTCCGCCCTAGAAGTAGTTGAGCAACTGGGCCGCCGGCCCGGCGCCCAGCAGGTCCAGTGCTGCCGGGTGCTGCCCGGCGGCGCAGCGCAGCAGCCCGGCCCCGGCCACCGTGACCGCCTGCGCGACCCCCGAGTAGAGCAGGCCGAACCCGCGAACGTGCAGGTGCAGCGCGGGCTCCTCCGTGCTGCGCCGCAGTTCGGCTGCGCCGTCGGCGACCTCGAGCCGCCACGCGCCGGTGTTCCACGGCGCGTGCGGGTCGTCGACGGCGAAGTCGACCGTGCCGCGGATGTACGGCGGCCAGCCGCGGCTCTCCACCGCGCGGACGACGTCGACCGGCCGGTGCATCCAGACCTGCTGGCGGTACTCGCGGGCACGTTCCAGCGGCAGGTGCGCCGCCACGGCATCGTGTGCCAGCAGCCGCAGCCGCAGCGTCGGCGCCACGCTCTGCCAGCTGGCGAGCACGCCGACCAGTTCCCGGGCGGCCGCCCCGGTGGTGGCGAGCAGGTCGTGCACGGTCAGCACGCCGCTCGCGTCGTACCCGGAACCGCGCTGCCAGGCCGCATACCCGACCAGCCGCCCGCCGTCCTCGACGAGGGTCAGCCCGTCGAGCCACTCCGGCAGCGCATCGGCGGGCCGGTCGAACAGCGCGCCGTCACGGGTGAGCATGCCGCAGCGGTACCGGGCGACCTGCTGGTACAGCTGCGCGACCGCGGGCAGGTCGGCCGGCTCACCGGGCCGGACGGACAGGTCCGGCGACGGCCGGTGCCGGGGCAGCGAAGCGGTGGCCAGCTCGACGGTACGCAGCACGCCGGTGGCCTCCCAACCGCAGCTGCGGTACGGGGCGGCCACCGTCGGGTACAGCGCGCTGACCGCCGCGCCCCGCTCCCGGGCGCCGCGCAGCAGCTCGACGAGCAACGCGCGGGCCACGCCGCGGCCGCGCGCCTCGGGCAGTACCGCTACGCCGGCCACGTCCGCCGACGCCACCCGGCGACCGCTCCACCACTGCTCCTGGTGCCGGTCGATCGCACTGCCGAGCAGCCGGCCGTCGGCGTCGAAGGCGCCGTAGCGCAGCGATCCCGGTACCGCGGCGGGCTCGGGCGGCGACACGGGTCGCGGTCCGGAACCGAAGGCGAGCCGACCCAGTTCCCACGCGGCCGGCAGCTCGTCGACCTGCACTTCCCGGATCTCCACCCGGCCGAGCATATATAGCGGTGGCGTCACGCCCCCGCGCGGAACCTGGATCCGGTCCACTCGCCACCCTCGGGCGGCTGGGACATGCAGTAGTAGATCCAGCTACCGTCGGCCAGCTGCACCGGCCACGCGTCGCGGTTCCAGCCGGCGGTAGCGGCCGGATCGACGCTGCGGTCGTGTAGCGCCTTCGCCGAGCAGACGCCGCTGACGTCGGCGCGCTGCATCAGGCTGTCCTGCCGCTGGTCCTGCGCGTCGGCCGGCAGGTACCCGGCGGTGAACGCCTCCCAGTAGTGCGCCTGCGCGCAGTCCACCTTGCCCGGCTTCTGCGCCACGCCGCTGATCGACGTCAGGCCGCCGAAGCACGCGGAACCGGTCGGGCAGAGCGCCCCGCCGCAGCCGACGAACCCGGCCGGCACGGCGGTACCGGCACTGCCGCGGGCCGGGCTGCCGAGGGTCGGGCTGCCG
>Ga0066710_100007576_pt1 | contig 10396 bp, 8 predicted proteins | sample GraSoiAngelo_159_FD_79666 | JGI IMG/M metagenome (GOLD analysis project Ga0066710, IMG submission 79666) | Grasslands soil microbial communities from the Angelo Coastal Reserve, California, USA - 14_1009_16_40cm | ecosystem: Environmental > Terrestrial > Soil > Grasslands | place: USA...
GACGGCCGGGTCGAGCCGACCAACGATCACCTGCTGGTCGTCTCACTTCAGCCTTCGCTGCCCAACGGCGTCTACACCGTCTTCTGGCGGAGCCTGTCGGCTATCGACGTTCATCCTGACGAGGGCCAGTACCAGTTGTTCGTGGGCGTGCCGGTCGTCTCGAACCAGACAACCGCCGCGATCACGGCCACGCCCGAGACCACGTTCGGACGCTGGTGGTTCTATCTGGCTGCCAGCTTGTTCGGGGGCGTTCTGGCCACCTGGAAGCTGGTGCTTTCGCAGGTCCTGACGGGTCCGCACGCTGAGGCCCGCGCGGCGGTGCGTGCTACGGCCTACCGCCTCATAGTCGTGGGCGGCGTCCTGCTCATCGTGGGCACGCTCTACACGGCCGTGGCCCAGGCCGCCGCCGCGGCGAACGTCACGCTGTTTGAAGCCATCGGCAAGCCGATCACCGATCTCCTGCTGCGCGGCAGGTTCGCCGCCATCTGGTGGCCGCGCATCGGCCTGGAGGTGGCCAGCCTGCTACTGATCGTCGGGGGTGGTATCGAAGGTCTGGCCGCGGAGTGCGCGCTGGCGACACTGCCGGCGGTCTTGCTGACCAGCGCAATCACCAGCCACGGTGCAGCGTTGCCGGTGGGCGCCGTCGCTGGGATCGCCGTGGACTGGCTTCACATCGTCGGGGCAACCGCCTGGGTCGGCGGCTTGATCGGAGTGTTGATCTGCTTGCCAGCGATGCGACGCGCAGGTCAATCGAGCGCGGGCGACGCGCTGCGCTGTCTGGTGGCGCGGTTCGGTCGCTACGCGCTCATCGCATCGGCGGTGGTGGCGCTGTCGGGAGCCTTGCAGGGCGTGCTCGAGGTCGGTTCGTGGCCGGCGCTGCTGTCCACGACCTACGGTGAGCTGGTGCTGGCGAAGATCGGCTTGCTGCTGGCGATGCTGCTCGTGGCGACGTTCAACGAGTGGCGCGCCAGGACGGCAGACGCTGTTGCGCTCGGCGACGTGCGCGGGCTGCGGCGTGGAGTACGTGTGGAGCTTGCGGTCGGAGTGGTGGTGCTCGGCGTGGCGGCGATGCTCAGCGGCACGCCACCCAGTGTTGTCGGAGGTTAGCGGCTTCGCGGCGGGCGGCGCGGGCCGAAGCCGCCGCCGCGGGATCGTGGCGGGCGGTCCTGAAACCCTCGACGCGGTGGGAAGCCACGGTCCGGATAGTCGCGAGGACCGCGATCTTCGAACTCGCGCGGGCCGCGATCTCGGAAATCACTCGGCCCACGGTCTCGGAAATCACTTGGCCCGCGACCTCGGGAATCACTCGGGCCACGGTCTCCGAAGTCGCGCGGGCCGCGAGGCGGCCGGTCGCGGAAGTCGCGCGGGCCGCGAGGTTCGAACGGCCGATCGCGGTAGTCGTCGCTACGCGGCGGACCGCCGCGGGGACCACCCGCCGGCCGCCAGCTTCGGCTCGAGATGGTGGCATTGCGCGTGTGCTCTGGCGCCTCGAGGTGCCAGCCCAACGCCGTGGCAACCGCGCGGGCGATGATCGCTGCGAGCGTCGCGTCATCGAGCTCCCCATCCGCCTCGTTGCGCGCCTGGTTCAGCTCGGCGCGAATGCGCCGCCGCAGCTCGGCTTCAACGGCGGCCGCGGTGCGCGGAATGGGGCGATTGGAGCGGGGTGCGTCGGCCATAGGGGTGCTGGTCAGGATACGCGTTCAGGCGCGCTTGAGACGTGCAACGTAGCGCTCGCGCACCTTGGCTACTTTCGGCGCGATGATCACCTGACAGTATGGCTGGTACGGGTTTCGCTCGTAGTAGTTCTGGTGGTAGCCCTCGGCAGGGTAGAACCGGTCCAACGGCTCGAGCTGGGTTACCAGCGGCGCCCGCCATATGCCGCTGGCGTTCGTCGCGGCGATGACCTCGCGGGCAACCTGCTCCTGCTCGGGGGAGTGATAGAAGATCGCGGAGCGATACTGGGTGCCAACGTCGGCGCCCTGGCGATTGAGCGTCGTCGGGTCATGAATGGTGAAAAAGACCTCGAGGATCTCACGGTAGGAGATCACTTCAGGGTCGAACGTGACCTGGACGACCTCCGCATGACCGGTGCTGCCGCTGCACACCTGCTCGTAGGTCGGATTGGGCACGTGTCCGCCGGCATACCCCGAAATGACGCGCTCGACGCCGCGCAGCTCGTTGTAGACGGCCTCCAGGCACCAGAAGCATCCGCCAGCCAGCGTGGCGGTTTCGAAGTGGGTCGCGTCGTGGGTGGCCATACAATGCGCATGTAGTATGGCCGAGGCGGAGCCCGGCGGCGATGGCGGCGAGGCCGGCCTGCCCCCGTCCAGCGCGTACGTGATCGAGGGTGGCGTCCCGCTGCGCGGGACGGTACACATCTCCGGCGCCAAGAACGCGGTCCTCAAGCTGATGGCGGCGGCGGTGCTGTGTGACGAGCCCTGCACGATCAGCAATGCGCCGCGCATTGCCGACGTGGAGACGATCCTGGAGGTGCTGGGCGATCTGGGCGCCGAGGCGGGCTGGGTCGGAGAGCACGAGCTGCGGATTCACGCCCGCGATCTCGATTGGGACTTCATTCCGCTCGAGGCGGCCAAACGGCTGCGCGCGTCGTTCGTTCTGTTGGGGCCGATGCTGGGTCGGCGCGGCAAGATCATCATCCCCAACCCGGGTGGTGACCGCATCGGCCGGCGGCCCGTCAACATCCACGTCGAGGCGCTGCGCGCACTCGGCGCCGAGATCGAATACAAGTGGGGTTACTACTACGCTCGGGCGCCAGGCGGACTGCGCAGTACCGAGCTGCGCCTGGCCGAGGCCAGCGTGACTGGCACCGAAAATGTGGTCATGTCGGCGGTCCTGGCCCGCGGTCAAACCATCATCCGCCACGCCGCCGCGGAGCCCGAGGTGGACAACCTGATCGAGCTCCTCAACGCGATGGGCGCCTGCGTTCGACGCGACGAGCACGACCGACACACCATCGTCGTGCAAGGCGTCCCGCGCGAGTCGCTCCACGGCGCCAGCGTCGAGGTGATCTCCGATCGGATCGAGGCTGGCTCGTTCGCGGTCGCCGCGGCCGTAACTGGGGGCGAGCTGCTGCTCGAAGGCGCGCGGGCCGATCACCTGGGAGCGTTTCTCGATGCGCTGAGACAAACCGGCATCGACGTGGCGGGTGAGGCCGGTGGTGTGCGCGTCGGCGGCCGCCCTCCCTTTCGCGAGCACCGCATCAGCACCGCGATTTATCCAGGGTTCCCGACCGACCTGCAGGCGCCTTTTTCGCTCGCGCTCGTCGAGGCGGACGGTGTGAGCACGATCAAGGAGAACCTGTACGAGGACAGGTTCGATTACGCGGTGGCACTGCAACGCATGGGCGCCAACATTCACGTGTTCGACGCGCACACCGCCGTCTTTTACGGACCCAGCCAGCTCCACGGCTCGGAGGTCGAGATTCCGGACCTGCGGGCAGGGGCAACGCTGGTGTTGGCTGCGCTGGCGGCGGACGGCGTCAGCCGCATCAGTGGCACCGAACACGTGGCGCGTGGCTATGAGGACATGGTGGGTAAGCTTGGCCGCGTCGGCGCGCGGATCACCGAGGAGCGGACGGAGTGCCAGTCGAAGAGCTAGTGCGGGACGCGGATGGCCTGGTCATCCGCTGTCTGCGGAACGTCGGGCCATACGAGAACAACATCTTTATCGTCTCGGACGCTGGGAGTCGCGAAGCGTACGTGGTCGATGGCGGTTATGAGCCCGAGGCGATCGCCAGCGCGTGTAGCGGGTTGGCGGTGAAGGCGATCCTGGTGACACACGGCCACCGCGACCACCATGAGAACGTCGGAACGTTGATGGGGCTGCTGCACGCGCCGGTCGCCATCGGCATTGACGACGCGGCGCAGCTCAGTGTCGAACCGGACATGCTGATTGTCGATCAGCAGACCTTCTCGTTTGGGCCGCAAAGTTTGATGGCGATCCATACGCCTGGCCACACGCCGGGATCAACGTGTTTGCTGTACCGCCAGCACCTGTTCACGGGCGACACGCTGTTCCCTGGCGGGCCAGGCAATACGCAGCACGACCCCGTCCGCTTCGAGCGGATCATCTCGAGCATCCGTGAACGGCTGTTCACGCTGCCCGACGACACCAATGTCTACCCCGGCCACGGCCGCGACACCACCATCGGCCGCGAGCGGCCGCACCTCGAGGAGTGGATCGCCCGCGGCTGGTAGGGCGCGTTTGCGCGTTCTCGCGTTCGCGCGTTCTCGCCTTCAGGTTTCGCTGCCGAAAGCGCCCGTGGAGTGACCTGGGTTCGACAAACGAGCGAAAAGAACGCGCGAACGCGCGAACGCGCAAACGTCCGTCAGTGGCGCGTGATGGCGCGCTTTTCGAGTTCCAGCCGGCGGGGGTCCCAGCGCTCTTTGAGCCTGGCCAGCCGATCCTGCCAGTCGGTCTCGGACAGCATCTGCAGCGCCTGACGCGCGGCCTTGTCGCCGCGGCGGGTAGCCTTCGTGGCTCGTCCGCGCGCGGCATGCGCCGCGTCGTGAGAACGTGACCGCGACTGCTGCCACCACAGGATCAATACCGAAAGCAGCGCCGTCGATAACCCGACCGCTGGCCGCGCGGCCTCCTCGCCGCTGGGCATCCGCTCACGAATCTCGTATGCGGTCTGTCGCGCCTGACGCCGAATGCGATTGATCGGCTTGTTGCGTTCGCGCTGCCAGCGCCACCACATCCACCCGGCCACGCCGGCACATGTGCCGAATCCGACCGCCCAGCCGACGGCCACAGGCACCCAGCTGTTCCCCCGAGCGGGTGCCGCGTTATTCCACGTTGTCACGTTTGTTGTCACGTTTTCCTCATCTGGCAGGGTGCTTGGCCGGGGCACCCGCGTAAACGACGGTTCCTCCTCCCCGCCGGCCACCGCCTGGCGTTCGGGTGTGTGCGTGTCGGGATGCTCCACGAAGTCGCGGTGGCCTGGCACCGGCTCGCGGGGCACGCGTTCGGATGCGGGCGCGTAGACCCGCTCGCCAACAGGCGTGTCGTGGTCGGCCGCTCGGCGCTCGGCCTCGGTCAGCGGGCGTGAGCCATCCAGGGTCATCCCCTGCGTCATCTCCGTTTGGACGGGGTCCTGGTTGCGTTCGGTGGGTGGGATGACGTCCTGGACGTTTTCGGCGTGGGTCTCGGGCGGGTCCAGCGGCCACTCGAGTCGGCGTTCTGGGAATGTCATAGCTCGCCACAACCTTTCATGGGCCCTGGAGGGCGCAAAAATTCCCGTTCCGCAAGAGCATACCGCGTGCCGCACCCGCCTAGAGGGGCAGCCGAAAAGGTCTTCTGGCATTGACCGCCCCTCTAGGCCTATCTGTTGATCGAAGTTCGACCGACTGCGACTTGCGCCGAAACCGGCTTGTCGGCCGAGCTTCCAGGCCGGGTCAACGGCAGCCCGGCACCTGCCGCGGACAGTCTCGCAACGCGCCGGCTGGCACGCCGCGTGTTGGCGAGCCGGTCGGTGGCGCCGCGAACGGAATAACCACGGTGGCCGCCAGGATGATGAGCGCCACCAGCACCAGCAGCTCCACGACGATGAGTGCCGTCAGTCGGACCCCTGCCCGAACCCGCTGACTCGGTTTAGCCGTTCGGCCAGATGCGCGGCGCCAGGAGGGCTGTGGCAATGCCGAGCAACAGGGTAAGCGGCGCCCCGACGCGGGTGTAATCGAAGAAACGGTACCCGCCTGGCGCGTAGATGATCAGGTTGTGATGGCTCATGGGCGTCAGGATCGCGGTGACCGCTGCGACCGCCACCGTCACGATGTACGCCTCGGGCGCGTGCCCCAGCGTCACAGCCAGGGCGATCGCGACGGGTCCAAGCAGGGCTACTGTCGCCGAGTCGGAGCCCATGAACTGCACGATCAAGCCGACGCCCAGGAACAGCGCCAGCAGGATCAATCGCTCGTCCCAGGCAACGATCGCCCCCCGCAGCCAACTGGCCATGAGCTCGGCCGTGCCGGTCTTTTTCATCGCCAGGCCGAGCGGGATCGCGCTGGCCACGAACAGATACATGCGCACGTCTATCGCTCGATAGGCCTGGCGAGCCGTGAGGCAGCGCGTGAGCACCATGGCGGTGGCGCCACTCACCGCGGCCAGACCCAGACCGATCTGATTGAGCGTGGCGCCCACGACCGTACCGAGCATGACAAGACCCGCGATGAGCGCCTTCTGCGGGCGGTGGACCTGTGCCTCGAATGGGGTGAGCAGCAGGAAGTTGCGATCTGACGCGAGTCGCGCAAACGCCTCGGCGCTGCCCTGCAGCACCAGCACATCGCCTTCGGCCAGGTGGACCCTGGAGAGCTCCTCGTTCAGCAGCTGCGTCTTGCGCCAGATGCCGAGTACCAGCACCCGATAACGCCGCCGGAAATCCACGTCGGCAATTGTCCGTCCCTCCAGTGACGAGCGCGGCGCAACGATCGCCTGCAGCACCTTATCGAGCTCGGCTTCTTCGTCGCGCGCGCCGGGTGTTGTCGCCTCGTGCGTTTCAGGCAGGTCGTCCGCGTAGCGCTCGACCGGCTCGAGTTCCCAACCGGGCTCCTGGCGGATCGTCGCCAGGCCGTTGGCGGTCGTGCGGATCAGCAGGACGTCGCCTTCCCTCAGTGCTCGCGGTCCGAGTCGGCTCGTGAGGCGTTGGCCGCCGCGCAGCAGGCCGACGGCGGTGAGCTCGAACGTGTCGTCCGCGTGCACCTGGTCGATGGTCCGACCGATCAATGGCGAGTCGTGCACAACGCGCAGCTCGGTCAGGTATGAGTCGAGCTGGAGGTGTTCGGCGGCCTGCTGAAGACCACGCCGCGATGGCACCAGGAAGCGGCCGAACAGCACCATGTAGATGGTCCCGACCAGCGTAAGGACGATGCCGATGGGGGCGATCGAGAACACTCCCAGGCCCGCGCGGCCGGCCTGGCGGAGCAGCTCGCTCGAGACGAGAAAGGACGGCGCGCCCAGGATGGTGATGGTCGTCCCCAGTGAGCTGGCGATGGCCATCGGCATCAGCAGCCTGGACGCCGGCATCTGGCGCTCGTGGGCCATGCTGAGCGTGATCGGCAGCATGACCGCGGTGATGGTGACGTGGTGCGTGAACGCCGAGGCGAGCGCGACCGTGGGCATGAGCACCGCCAGCATGCGCGCCACGTTGGTGCCTGCCAGAACGCCGATCCACCGGCCGGCGAACTCCGACAGCCCGGTCGTCTGGAGTCCGGCGCTGAGCACGAACATCGACGCGATCACCACCGCGGGCTCGCTCTTGAGGCCTGAGAGGGCATCGTCGGTCGACAGGAGGCGGCTGTAGGCGAGGGCCAGGATGATCAGCACGGCGACCAGATCAGGCCGCAGCCGCTCCGTGATCAGCAGTCCGATGGCGACCACCAGGATCGCCATGAACAGTGCCTGTTCGGTCGAAACCTGGGGCACGTAGTGACGTGCACTCGCACGGCCCATGCCCGCAGCGGCGTTCGCCGCGTCTCAGGACCTGCGTCCGCGGGCGGCTGGGTTGGAACGCGTCCTGCCTTGACCCGCGTGGATCGGTCCGCGGATGGTGATGCTCTCCGAGCTGCGGCGGCACCGGCTCGTCGACGCCGAGCGCCGCGGCGCGCGGCTGGTCGACCTGGCGGTGGACCTGTCGATGGGCGACTACCCAGCGGTGACGCGTGTCATCTTCCGCGACGCTCGGGGAAGGCAGATGGAGCTGCCGTGGGAAGCGGTCACCGACACGAGCTGGCGTCTGCGCCACATGCGCGTCACCGATCTGGCCGCCGCCCGCGCTGCGCCGCCCGATTCGCTCGGGCGGAGCGTGCTGCTGGTGCGAGACATCATGGACGCACTCGTGCTCGACGTGGCCCACCGCCACGCCATGCGCGCCAACGACCTCTGGCTGCGCCAGGAGAACGGCCGCCTCTGGCTGCGCGGCGCCGACGTCAGCCCCTGGGCGGTCGTGCGCCGCCTGGGCCGCGGCCTGCTGGGGCATGGCCAGGAGCGTCACCTGGTCGATTGGCGCGATGTCGAGTTCCTGCGCGGCAACCCGCGAGCCGCCCGGGCAGGCGGGGATTATCACCGCCGTATCGCGCGCCTCACGCCGCCCGCGATCGCGCGTCTGGCGGATGAGCTTCCATATCACCACGCCGCCGAGCTCTTGACGATCATTCCTGATCCGGTTGCCGCCGATGTGCTCGAGCTACTGGCCGACGAGCGTCAGCTGCAGGTCTTCGAAGATCTCGATGACGATCAGGCAGTCCGCCTGCTGGCACTGATGGCGCCCGACGTGGCCACTGACCTGGTTGGCCGGCTGCAGCCCGATGACGCCCGCCGCCATCTCGAGAGCCTGCCGCGCCTCCAGGCAGGGCGCATTCTCGAGCTGTTGCGCTATCCCGAAGACACAGCCGGCGGCATCATGACCAACGAGGTTCCCGTGCTCGTCGCCGATCAGTCGGCAGCGCAGGCCCGCTCCGCGCTGCGCGAGCAGTTGACCTCAGCGGACTTCGCCTACTACGTGTATGTCGTCGACGATCTGGAGACGCGGCGTCTTGAAGGGATGACCACGCTGCGCGACCTGATCGTGGCTGGCGACTCGGCACCGCTTCGCGACATCATGCGGCGCAGCCCCGTCACGCTCGATCCGCTGGACTCCGCCGTGTCAGCCGCGCGACGGGTTATCGAAGAGCACGCCGCGGCGCTGCCGGTGGTGGGACGCGAGGCTCGGCTGCTAGGCGTGGTGACTGTCGACGCGGCCGTGGCGCAGGTCGCGCCGCCGACGTGGCGGCAGCAAGCGCCGCGGCTGTTTTCGTGAGCCGACAGGTACTGGAGCGAGCAGCGGAGCCGACTCCAGCCCTTCCAGCTCGTGCGCGAACGATCCGGCCCGGGTTCCGCCTCAACGTACGCGGCCGAAGCGTCAAGCTGCGCGGCTTGCGTCGCGCGCCGACGGGCATGCTGCGCTGGCTGGCGATCCTCGGCCCCGGCGTCATCGCGTCCGTGGCCGGCGACGATGCTGGTGGCGTCGGCACGATCAGCGCCATCGGCGCCAGGTACGGCTATGAGCTGCTGTGGGTGCTCATGCTGCTGACGGTCTCGCTGGCCGTCGTCCAGGAGATGGCTGCCCGACTCGGCGCGGCCAGTGGCCGCGGCCTGCTCGACCTGGTCCGCGAGCGCTTCGGCATCGGCTGGGCGTGTGTTGCCGTCGTGGTCATCGTGCTGGCCAACGCGGGCATCGTCGTCACCGAGTTTGCGGGAATCGCCGCCGCCGCCGAGCTCATCGGCGTGACCCGCTGGGTCGCCGTGCCGGTGAGCGCGCTGCTGATCGGGGGCACGGTGCTTTTCGGCACGTATCACCGCGTCGAGCGCGTGTTCCTGCTGATGACGCTGGTGTTCCTGGCGTACCCGCTGGCGGCGCTCATCGCCCATCCAGACTGGAGCGAGGTGGTCCACGGCGCGCTGGTGCCGACGCTGCGCGGCAATCCGCAGTATCTGTTGCTGTTGGTCGCGTTGATCGGCACCACCATCACGCCATACCAGCAGCTCTTCCAGCAAAGTGCCGTGGTGGAACGCGGCATCGCGGCGCGGCACTATGCCGATGAGCGCATCGATGCGTACGTCGGCGCGATCCTGGGCAACCTGATCTGGGCGTTCATCATCATTGCCACCGGCGCGACGCTCCACGCCGCTGGGATTACGGACATCCAGTCAGCAGCCGAGGCGGCGAAGGCGCTCGAGCCGGTCGCTGGCCGTGCGGCGGAGACCGTGTTTGCGATTGGGCTGCTCGGCGCGTCGCTGCTCGCCGGGGGCGTGGTTCCCGTGGCGACGGCGTACTCGGCAAGCGAAGCGTTCGGCTTCCGCAAAGGCGTTGGGCTGGATTTCCGACGCGCGCCCGTCTTCTACGGGCTGTTCACCGTACTGCTCGCCAGCGGAGCGGCGGCGGCCCTGCTGCCTGGCATTCCGCTGATCTCCTTGCTGATCGCGGTCCAGACACTCAACGGCCTCCTCTTGCCGGTCGTGCTGGCCTTCCTGCTCCTGCTCGCCTGCGACCGCCGGCTGATGGGCAGCCTGCGCAACACCCCCGTCCAGAGCGCCCTGGGCTATCTAACTCTAGCCGCCGTAACCCTCGCCGACGTCGCCCTCCTGGTGTCCAACGCCTGAAAAGGTGCTACCCCAGAGGGGGCCCAATTGGGAGTCTTCCACGTGGGCGCGCGAAGCGGGCGACTGAGGCTCCCGGCGCCGCCACGGGGCAGCAGACAGAAGTCTCCAACGAGAGTTCCTTCGGCCTTCGCCCGGGCAGTGGCGCGAAGCGGCGTCAGGGACCCCTCTGGTGAAATCCTGTCCGGCTCTCGCCCGGGCAGTGGCGCGAAGCGGCGAACGAGGCTTCGAGGCGCCGCCA